>Ga0105046_10007779_pt1 | contig 16848 bp, 14 predicted proteins | sample MAT03_FD_78385 | JGI IMG/M metagenome (GOLD analysis project Ga0105046, IMG submission 78385) | Freshwater microbial communities from Lake Fryxell liftoff mats and glacier meltwater in Antarctica - MAT-03 (megahit assembly) | ecosystem: Environmental > Aquatic > Freshwater > Ice > Liftoff...
ACGGCACGCGGAGAGATTCTTTCTGACGCCGAGGGCGTCTCAACCGTGGTCGCCGCGACCGACAACGACGCGGCCTTTTTGCAGGGCTTCGTGCACGCGCGCGATCGCTTTTGGCAAATGGATTTGAGTCGCCGCGGCATTTCTGGAACGCTTACCGAACTGGTCGGCGCGCCCGCACTGGCCAATGACATTCAAACCCGCACCTTGGGCCTGCGCCGCGCCGCGAGAGAAACATTCGGGGCGATGAGCGATGACACGCGCGGCTGGCTCAAGGCGTATTCCGACGGGGTTAATTTTTATCTGGCGAACAACCCACTTCCGCCGGAATATGGTGCACTCGAACTGACCCGTGCGGAGCCCTGGCAGCCGGTCGACTCGATCGTGATCGGCAAGGCGCTGGCATTCCAGCTTTCGTTTGATCTGGATATTGACCGCACTGTGCAGTTAGGCACCTACCAGGCCGCCGGCACCGCCGGTGGATTCAACGGCACGGCGCTTTATTTTGAAGACGTCAACCGCGTTGCCCCACCCGATGATCGGGTCAGCGTACCGGGCTTTTTGGGTTCAATCGGCGGGCGCAACGCGAGCGACAACAAGTCGATGAGCGAGACCTCCTACGGCATGATTTCGCCCGAAACATTGAGCCTTGCGCGCGAAACCGTGGCGCAAATCAAAGACCATCCGCTGCTTGGCCCACAGCTTGACCGCAAACAGTTCGAAATCGGCTCCAATCTGTGGCTCATCGCTGGGCGCGAAGCCGCCGGTGGCGCCGCGATCATGGCCAACGACCCGCATCTGGGCCACGGCGTGCCGTCGGTTTTCGTCGAGGGTCGGGTGATCTCCAATGATCCACGCGGCCGCACCAATGCGGTCGGCGTGACCGTGGCCGGGGTGCCCGGTGTGACCCAGGGCTGCAACGAAAACGTCTGCTTCGGCACCACCACCAACTCACTTGACGTGACCGACACCTTTCAGGAAACCCTGCGTTTTGACTCCTACGGTACGCCCGTGGCCACGGTGTTTCAGGGCCGCGAGGAGCGCATCACGCAGATTTTTCAGAGCTATTTTGTCAATCAGGTCGGTGACCGCGTCATCAATAACGTGAACCGTGATAACTCAGTTGGCCTAACCAATGGCGGCGTAACTTTCGTCGTCCCGCGCCGCAACAACGGGCCTATTTTGTCGCTTTCCGGCGCCACTGCGCTCTCGGTTCAATACACCGGCTGGGGTGCGACCTTCGAGCTTGAATCGTTCCGACGTCTCAACCGTGCGACCAACTTAGAGCAGTTCCGCGATGCCCTGCAGTTCTTTGACGTTGGCTCACAAAACTTTTCCTATGCCGACCGGCAAGGCAACATCGCTTATTTCACGACGGCAGAAATGCCGCTTCGCGACGACCTGCAAAACTTAAGCACGGCCGATGGCGGCCGTCCACCCTTGGTTATTCGCGATGGAACGGGGGCGCTGCGCCACGAGTGGCTGAGTGCCACCACGCGCCAGCCCAATCAGGCCATCAATTACCAGATGCTGCCTTTTGCGGAAATGCCGCAGGCGGTCAACCCGGCCTCGGGCTACATCGCCAACGCGAACAACGACCCAGTCGGCAATACGCTTGATAACAACGCGTTCAATCAGATTCGACCCGGCGGCGGAATCTATTACCTAGACTACGGCTACGCAGCGTACCGAATGGGCCGGATTGATCGTTCGCTACAGACCTTGGTCGCGCGCGCAGAGCCGGTCAACGCACAGGATATGCGCAGCCTGCAGGCCAACACCCAGATGTTGGACGCGGAACTGGTGCTGCCTTTCCTGACCCGCGCACTGAGCAATGCGCAGGCCGCAAATGCGTGGCCACAGCTGTCAGAGCTCGGCCGCAACACCGACATCGTGCAGGCGATCTCGCGCTTGAGCCGCTGGGATTTCTCAGCGCCCACCGGTATTCGCGAGGGCTACGATCCGGGCGACAACCCGGCGGCTTTGGGTGATCCCAGCCAGATCGAAATCGACAACTCAGTGGCTGCGACGCTGTGGTCGGTATGGCGCGCGCAGGCCCTGCGCAACGTGGTTGATGCGACCTTCACCCGGGTCGGTTTGGGTACCGTGCTGCCTGGCGGTGACCAGTCGTATCGGGCGCTTAAAAACCTGCTTGAACGCTATCCCACGCGCCAAGGCGTCGGGCTCTCGGGCGTCGACTTCTTTGTGGTGGCGGGTGCACCCAACAAGGACGCCGCGCGCGACTTCCAGCTGTTAAAAAGCATGGCCGATACCTTGGCCCTGTTCAGCGGCACGGAGTTCGCGCCGGCCTTCAATCGCTCAACCAACCTGGCTGACTATCGCTGGGGCCGCCTGCATCGGGTCACCTTCAATCACCAGTTGGGCGGACCATTTTCGATTCCGGGCGCCGCCGCGTATGGCTTTAATAACTTGAGAGACGCTGTGCCGGGATCGCCTGGGGTGCCTGCGGTGCCTGGCTTGCCTGGGCTGGCGCGTTCGGGTGGCTATGAGACGGTGGATGTGGCTGCGCACAATTTGAGGGCGAATACCCTTAACGGCTTTATGTTTGGTGCAGGCCCAGCGCGGCGCGCGGTCGCGACGATGGACTTCAGTGGGCCGCTGTTTGATCAGATCATTCCGGGTGGGCAATCCGGCGTGCTCGGCTCGCCGCTGTATGTCTCGCAGCTCGGACGCTGGTTGACCAACCAATACAAGAATCTACCGCTGGCTGAGGCGCAGGTGCGCGCCCAGGCAACCACGGTGATCACGGTCAATCCGCGTTAAACCCAAAGCCGCACGCCTGTCCATACCAAGACAGGCGCGCGGTTTTTCCTTTAACGGGTGCCGGCAATCGGCACCCGCTCCAGCAGCAAGAAGGCATAGCCTGGCACTTGGCAGCCCAGCGGATCGGCACAGCTGCTTGGGAAGTTTTCAACCACCCGGTAGTTGCTTAGATTAGGCAACACGGAGGACGCCATCCAGGGCGGAAGAATGGCGTAACGCGCTTGAATCGAAAAAGCCTGTTCGACTTGACCGACCTGTTCAGCCGTGAGGTCGGCCACGCTTACCATTTGTTTGGGCCTCGCTTCCAGCAGAAAAAGCGGCGGCACACTGACTTCCGAGACCACAATGCGCTCGCTCGGGGCCATTTTGGCGAGATAGGGCGCCAGTGCGTGTTGGGCTTCAGCAAGCGTCGCGCCAGCGTGCCGATAGCTCTGCCAACTCAACAGTGCGTCGACGAAGCCCAAGCCGGGCAAGGCACAGGCCAACGCAATCACGGCGGCGCCAATGCGGCGTTTGCGCGCGCTTAAATCAAGCGACGTCCAGATTTGCCAAGCGCGCTCGAGTGGAATAAGCGCCAGCCCGATGAAGTTGTACGTCAGCGTCCGCTCCATTGATGTTTTGTAAAGCAACAGCGCAACCAGCAAACCACCGACCAAGGTGACGGCCCAGCGATACCCGTTGGCCCTGCTGCGTGCGGCTTGAAAGATCACCAGCGACCCGGCCAACAGCCACGCCAAAGCGATTCCCGGCTTACGTGGGTCCACGCTCAGCTCCCACAGCACATACATACGCGACATGTAGCCGCTGCCGTATGCGGAAAGGAACTGCATCAGGGTATTGCGCAGAATCTCCCAAGGCCAAAACGGCGACACCAAAATAATCAGCAGCGCCCAGGTGCCCAGCGCGCTTAAACCCAGCCGCAGCACGAACAGCAGCGCTTTACGCGGCGGGTGGTCGAGCGCCCCCAGCCACGCATACAGCGCACCCGCGAGCACGCCCGCAAGCGGCGAGAAGGCCGCAATCAGGCCAACCGTTGCGCCCTGGATCAAAGCCGCGTCCCAGTGCGGCCGCAACTGTCGGGCAATCGCGGCCAAAACCAGCACCACGCCAATCCCCTGCTCTGGGCGACCCATCAAGGACACGCTGATAAAGCTCAAGCCAAGCGCCAAAGCCAGCACCACGCCAACGCGCAGCCAGGGCTTGAGCGACAATGCCCGGGTGATCAGAAGTGCCAATCCAGCCGACAGGAAAAAAGTAATCACGCTGAGCAGTGCAGCCCCGCGCAGCAGCGCCGAATAGTCGCTGCCCGGCGACAGCCAGCCAAGCAAGGGCCAGAACAGCTGGCCGTGCAGATCGAACAGCCAGTTGTCGACACCGCGGGCGAAATACAGGCGCGAGTAGTTTGAGAACAGAAAGCCGTCGCCCGCGGCCACATGACTGCTCAATTGAAAGTACAGCACGCTGTCCAGATGCGGCGCGGGCCAGCCTGAGGCGAGCATCAGATAAGTCAGCGCCCCGATCAGACCAAGCGCGAGTGCCAGGACAAAGCCTTGAGGCCAGCGGAATTGCGCCGGGGATGTCGCCATAAAGCCAGCTCGAAACTGCAAAAACCCGGAGCCTAGCAGCTTCCGCCCGCTTGCTTGGCGCCTAAGCTAAACCCGGCGCAAAGCCTCCAGCGCGCGGGTCTTGAGGAGACGCTGTGCGGCAACATAGCCGACCGCGCCCGCCGTGCCGGCCGCAAGCAGCACCAGCAGCGCCAGCGCCATCCAGTCGGCACTGAAAGGAATCCCAAAAATCTGCCGCGCCAGCAGCCAGCCGACCGACCAAGCCAGTACGCAGGCACTGAGCCCGCTGACCAATCCAACCAGCACGAATTCAGCCAAAACGCGCCCCAGAATCAGGCGCCCCGAGGCGCCGAGCGCGCGCATTACCGCGGCTTCGCGCAGGCGCGCGTCGAGGCTCGCGTTGAAAGCGGACACCAGCACCAAAAACCCCGCAATCACGCTGAACCAGAACACCAAATTGACCGCACGCGAGGCGCGTTCGATGATTTTCTTGACCTCAGCGAGCGCCTGCTGCACGTCCACCGCGGTCAAATTGGGCTCATCGCGCAGCAGCGTTTGTAGGGACGCCTTGGCGCTCTCCGGCAAAAAAACACTGAGCAGAAAACTGTGCGGCAGTTCGCGCGCAGCCGACGGCTCAAGCACAATAAAAAAATTCACCGCAAATGAATCCCAGGCGACCTCGCGCACGCTGGTGACCAGACCTACCACTTCGCGATCGGCGACCTTGAGCGTGAGCGTGTCGTTCAAGCCCACGCCCAGCGGCTCCGCCCAAGTATCCGCCACCGAGACTTCGACCACGCCATCGTCTTGCCACCAGCGCCCCGCGGTGAGCGTATTGCCAAGCGGCAGGGTCTCGCTCCAGGAAAAATTTTGGTTGCGATTCAGGCGTTCGTTGGCGCGCTGATCGTCAAGCCGGATCTCGGCGATGGGGCGCTGGTTGATCGCAACCAGACGCCCGATTGCAAGCGGCGCGGCGGTGAGCCGCTCACTTCCCATCGCGCGCAGCCCCGCGGCCACGCGCGCTTCCTGCTCTGGCTGCACGTTGAGCAAGAAATAGTTGGGCGTATTCGCATCTAAGCTGAGCTGCCATGAATTGAGCAGATCGCGACTCAGCACGCCAATCAGCGCCAGCGCCGCAAATCCAAGCGAGAGCGCGCCGAGCTGGGTCAAGCTGGTGGCGGGCTGGCGCTTGAGATTGCCAAGCGCGACATGCAGTGCGCTGTAGTGGCCCGATGGCACCAGCTTGAGCAAAACCCCGGCGATTGCGGTAACCACCAGCGCGCCCAAGATCAGCCCACCGAGCGCCTGTCCGGCGAGCTTGATATCGCCCGTCAGTGCCGTGGCCACCATTGCTAGGATCAACATCGGCAACCCCAACTCGTAGGCCAGCCGCGAAGCGGGCAGCGGCAGGTCGTTTTTGAGCACCTTAAGCGGACTGACCGCGCTTAAACGCGACACCGATGGCAGCACACAAGCGCCCGCCAGCAAGACCGCCAGCGCCAAACCGAGCAAGCCCGGATTAAGGCTTGCCGCAGGCGCCGCGAGCGCTTCCGCCGGCGCGATCAGCGCCAGCAGCTGGGCCTGTGCGAGGTAACCCAAGATCGCACCCATAGCACCCGCGGGCACGCTTAACCACACAACCGCGAGGCGATAGCGCCAGCGGATCGCGCTTGAAGTAGCCCCGAGTGATTTCATGACCGCCACGGCGCCGGCTTCCAATTCGGTAAAGCGGCGCGCCGACAGCATGATGGCCACGCCCGCCAGCACCACCGCGCAAAGCGCCGCCAGATTCAAGAAAGCCTGCGCACGTTCAAGCGCCTGGGCGACCGCAGCCTGCGAATCTTCAAGCGTTTGCAGGCGCGCGCGATTGGCCAAACGCGGGGTCAGCCAGTCCTCAAATGCTTGAAGCGCGCGCGGCTCGCCTGCGACCAGCAGCCGATAGTTGATCCGACTGCCCTCTTGGTTGAGCGCGGTGCCCGCAAGGTCCTCAAGCGCGATCATCAGGCGCGGCGCGAACGCAAAAAAACCGCCGCCGCGGTCGGGCTCGCTGACCACGATCCGGGTCAGCTTAAAACTGGCATCGCCCAAATCCACGGTGTCGCCCAAGTTCAGGGCCAAGCCGCGCAGCAGGGCCTCATCGATCCACGCCTCCCCGCGCGCAGGCGCACCGGTGGCTTTGAATATTTGCGCATCCAGTGCGTCTTTGAATTCAAGCTGACCGCGCAGCGGATAAGCGGGCTCGACCGCCTTGATATCCGCCAGCTGCCCGGCTTCGGCGCCGAAGACCATGCTCGGAAAACTCACCGTGCGCGCGATCTTGAGGCCGCGATTTTGCGCATCCAGCGCCCACGCGGGGTCCAGCGCCTCGCGGCTGACCAGCGCGATATCACCGCCAAGGAAATCGTTCGCGCTCAAGCGCATTAAGTTACCCACCCGCTCGCCGAGCGCGCTTACCGCGGTCAGCGCCGCCACCCCAATCACGATGCCCACCAGCAGCGTCTTTGCCGACACCGTGCGCCAGGCCCTTTGCGCCGTCTTCAGGCTTTGCACAATCACGCTTCGATCGCCTCTTCAGCGCCTTCTTTGATGCGCCCGTCGACCAGCTCAATCACCGAATCGCAGCGCGCCGCCAGCTTTAAATCGTGGGTGACCAAAACCAGCGTGCCGCCTTGGTCGCGCGACAGGGTAAACAGCAAATCGGCAATTTGCGCGCCGGTGAAATGGTCGAGGTTGCCGGTCGGTTCGTCGGCAAACAACACCTGCGGATTGCCGACAAAGGCGCGCGCAATCGCCACGCGCTGCTGCTCGCCGCCCGATAGTTTGAGCGGCAAATGCTGCGCGCGATCGCTCAAACCGACCCGCGCAAGCCATTCAAGCGCCGCAGGATTGGGTCGGCGCTCGCCGCGCAGCTCAAGCGGCAACGCCACATTCTCGAGCGCAGTGAGATTGGGCAGCAGCTGAAAGTTCTGAAACACAAACCCGACCGAACGCCCGCGCAGACTCGCGCGCTCGTCTTCACTTAAGCGGTCCAGCCGTGAATCAAGCAGCTCAACGTAGCCGCTGCTCGGCAGGTCCAAACCGGCGAGCAGCCCAAGCAGCGTACTCTTGCCCGAACCCGACGCGCCCACAATCGCCACCGAGCGGCCTTGAGCAAACGTCAACGAGATATCTTGGAGAATGCGCAAAGGCCCGCTCGGGGAATCGAACTGCTTGCTCAGTTGTCTTGCTTTAATCGTTGCTTTCATTGATTTTTCTGGAGTAGTAGATGCAAATGCTGAACGGCTTGATGTTGCTGCTGCTTGTGCTTTGTTGCTCATCTGCACGCGCCAACACCGTGTTGGTTTTGGGTGATTCGCTCAGTGCGGCTTACGGCATTTCAGAATCTGAGGGTTGGGTGCAACTGCTGCAGGCGCAAGTAAAAGCGCAAGGCCGTGGCATCAGCGTGATCAACGCAAGCATCTCGGGTGAGACCAGCGCAGGCGGGCTGGCCCGCGTCGATGAGCTGCTGACCCGCCACCGCCCGCAGCTGGTGGTGCTTGAACTGGGCGCCAACGATGGCCTGCGCGGGTTGCCGGTCAAACAGGTGCGCGCCAACTTGGAGGCCATCGTTTTGCGCTCCAAAGCAGCCAAGGCGCAGGTGCTGCTGCTCGGGATTGAACTGCCGATCAACTACGGCACGCGTTATCGTCTGGCCTTCCGGCAGATGTTTGCGGATCTCGCGAAGATCCACAAAACCGGCTTTGTCCCCTTTTTTATTGTCGACATTGCCGACAACCGCAGCAACTTTCAGGCCGATGGAATCCATCCCACCGCGGCGGCACAGCCGAAAATTCTGGCGCGGGTGTGGCCTGCGCTCGAGCCCATGCTGAAGTGAGCTGCATGCGCGCCTAACCGCGCACCACCGCAAACTCGCGCGCGTTTTTGGGCCAAGCCGGCGCGTCGCGGATGGCATCCATCACCGCCATTGGCGTATCTGCACATGACCACATCGCGCGGTGTTCGGGGTTCATAAAGCGCTGCGCGATGGCGTGCTCAAGGAGGTCGATCACGGGCCGATAGAAGCCGTTAGTGTTGAGCATCACGATCGGCGCGCTGATCAGCCCGAGGCGCTTCCAGGTAATTGCTTCAAACAGCTCCTCTAGGGTGCCGGAGCCGCCCGGCAACGCCACCACGGCGTCGGCCATTTCCAGCATTTTGAGCTTGCGCTCGTGCATGCTTTCGACCACATGCAGCATCGAGAGCTGCCGGTGGCCCCATTCAAGTTCATCCATAAAGCGCGGCAGCACGCCGATCACTTCACCGCCGGCAGCCAGCGCACCCTCGGCCACAGCGCCCATCGAGCCGACCGCGCCGCCGCCGTAAACGAGCGTGTGTTTGCCCTGAGCAATCAGCCCACCCAGCAGGCGCGCGTGGCTGTGGTAACTCGGCTCGCAGTGCGCGCTTGACGCGGCGTAAACAGAAACGATCATGCCTCGCGCTTGGCCTCAACCCGGGTCGTCTCGACCACGCTGTATTCGCCTTCAAGCACGCTTGTATCGACGCGCACCGGCTGCTTAAAAAACCGCGTCCGCACCCAAAAAACCGCCGCGCCGATCAGCCCGACGCCAAGAACCAGGGCGCCAATCAGCACGCCGAAAAACAGCAGGGTGACCAGCACTGCGGCAGCCAATGCCGCCGCAGCGATTCGGGTGAGCAGGGTCGGCGGTTTGCCGTTTAAGAGCAGGATCATGGTTTCGCTTTTGGGCTTAAGATGGTGGCTTTACAGGCAAGGGTTGAGATCAATGGGCGCATTCACAAGACTTGCCGAGATTCCACTGCCGGGCGTGAAGGAAGTCTTTGTTCCCAGCGCAACGGGTGGGTTTTATCTGCTGCTGACGCGCACCGAGGCGGGTGTCCGCGCCTTTCACAACGAGTGTCCACACGCAGGGCGCCCGCTCAACTACGCGCCAAACAAGTTCCTGTTGTCGCCGCACGGCAACTTGGTTTGCGCGGTGCATGGCGCGGAATTTGTGCTGGATAGCGGTGAATGTGTGGCCGGCCCCTGTTTCGGGCAGTTTCTGCGCGCGCTGCCGGTTCACGTCCACGAAGGCGAGATTCATCTCGGTGAGTCTTCACAAATCACTTGATCAAAACGCGCAATCGACGCACGATTCACAGGCCGCAATGTCTGCGGGAGGGCGAGAGCACATGAACGAACAAGAAGAGCGTAACTGGGCAATGGGCGCACATTTGAGCGCGCTGTCTGGATTTATCATTCCATTTGGCAACTTACTGGGGCCGCTGATCATCTGGTTGACCCAGAAAGACAAGTCCGCGTTTGTCGACGCACAGGGCAAAGAGGCGCTGAATTTCAACATTACGATATTCATCGCCGCGATCGTCTGCGGTTTATTGACCTTCGTCCTTATCGGCTTTCTGCTGCTGCCATTGCTTGGCATCGCCTGGCTGGTTCTGGCGATCATGGCCGGCATCAAGGCCTCCAAAGGCGAGCATTACCAGTACCCCTACATCTTGCGCCTGATCAAATAGCGCGCTGGTTTAAAGCGGCAGGCGCACCACAAAGCGTGCGCCCTGCCCTTCGCCTTTTGACTCCACCCGCACCTGGCCCTGGTGCAGTTCAACAATGCGCTTGACCAGCGCCAAGCCGATCCCGGTGCCTTCAACGTCCGGATGCAGCCGCTCAAACAGCCCGAACAGCTTGCACTGAAACTCAGGCGCAATGCCGCGGCCTTGGTCGGCCACAAAAAACTCAATCGACGCACCGTCGCGACGGCCGCCCACCTCGATTTTCGGCGCCCGACCCGGCTGGCTGAACTTGATCGCGTTGCTGAGCAAATTGGCCAGCACCTGCTTGATCCGACTCAAGTCGCCAAACACCGAGGGTAAACTGGGCGAGACCGCGATTTCGGCCCCGCTGCTTTGGATTTCTGCATCAAGGCTGTTCAGCACATCGTCGATCAGGCCGTTGAGCCGCGCGCGCGCGCCAATGTCGCTGACCCGCCCAACCCGGCTTAACTCCAAGAGATCGTTGAGGAGCTCCACCATCCGCGCCGAAGCGCGATCAACGCGGTCGAGATGCCCAAGGGCCTGCTCGCTTGTGCCGCGCTGGATCGCCAGCCTTGCCATTCCGCAAAAGCCGCGAATGGTCACCAGCGGTGAGCGCAGATCGTGCGAAACGGTGTATGTAAAGTCGGTCAGTTCGGCGTTTTGCGCTTCGAGCTTGAGCATGCTTGCGTCGCGATCGGCCTCGGCCTGCTTGCGCTCGGTGATGTCCAACAGCACGCCGTTCCAAATCAGCGATCCGTCGGGCTGCGGCGTCGGCGCGGCGCGGAAATGCGACCAGCGCACCTCACCGCTCGGCAGGATCCGGCGCCCCTGATAATCGAACACCGCCAGCTGGCGAATGCTTGTGCGCAGCGCGTCGTGCAGCCTAGCTCGGTCATCCGGGTGATGCTGCTTAAATGGATCGGCACGGCCGGCTAGGATGTCCGCGGAACTCAAGCCGCACAGTGCCTCGACGCCCTCGGAGACGTATCGATATTCAACTTTACCCGCAGGATCGACCTCAATCTGGTAGATGCAGCCCTCGGGCAAATGGTCGCTGAGTGAACGCAGCAGCGCCTCACGCTCGGCGAGCGCACTCTGCGCCTTGCGCCGCTCGCTGACGTTGGTCTGCGTTGCAAGATAGCCGGCGCACGCGCCATTGGCGTTGAGCAATGGGCGCACCGACAAAAAGATCCAATAGGCAATTCCATCCGATCGATAGTTCAAGACTTCCGCTTCGAAGCCGTCCTGCCGATCGAGTGCAGCACGCATCAGCGCGCGCGCCGCTGCGCTCGTCTGGCTGCCCTGCAGCACGTCACCCGGCTTGCGCCCGCGCATGTCGTTTAGGGTGTAGCCAGTCAGCAGCACGAAGCTTTGGTTGACCCAAACCACACGCCCCTGAACGTCGGTAATGATGAGCGAGGCGCCAAGATCCTTGGTAATCAACTCAAACAATACGGGTGCAATCGAGCGCGCCTGCGCGTGTTCGAGGTCGATGTCGGTTTTAAGCTGAATGGGGCTCGGCTGCACTGCCCGAGTGTACGGAGAATCGTTCCCATGCCAAAGCTCACTGACACAATTCGCGATTGTTTTGGCATAGTGCGCCGCCCCCGGCTTAAGAGGAATCGCGCTTGTCTTCTCAAAAAACGTGTTTTTTGCTGATCATGGTTTTTTGCAGCAGCGCCCAGGCGTCAAGCATCGAATGGCGCGATTGCAAAATCGGCGGTGAAAAGGGGCAGCCCGAGCTGAGCGCCCAGTGCGCGCGCTTTGAGGTTCCCGAAAACCCGGCCGAGCCGAGCGGGCTTAAGCTCTCGCTTAACCTCGCGCGCGTGCCGGCGCGGGCGAAGTCGCCGCTGCCGGACCCGGTTTTTTTCTTGGCCGGCGGTCCCGGTCAAGCGGCCATCGAGAGCTTCCCGCAGATGGTGGGCGGCTTTCGCGAAATATTGAGCAAGCGTGACGTGATCTTGGTTGACCAGCGCGGCACCGGGGGATCGGCCCGACTGGAATGCAAGCAGGAGCGCTCGCTGCTGGAGGGGCTCACCGAGGCGCCGGATCTTGAACAGCTCAAAGCCGAAACCCTCAAATGCCTGGGTCAGCTCAAGGCCGATCCGCGCTTTTACAGCACCAGCGACTACATTCGCGATCTGCAAAGCGTGCGCGCAGCGCTTGCGCTCGGGCCGATCAATCTGTATGGCGGCAGCTACGGGACACGGGTTGCGCTGAGCTATCTCAAAGCCCATCCGGACGCGCTGCGGGCTTTGATCATCGACGGGGTGGCGCCGCAGGATCTGGCGCTCGGCAGCGAACACGCGCGCAATCTGGAATCAGCGCTGCTCGCGCTCGATCAAAGATGCAGGAAAGACAGCGAATGCACGCGCCGCTTTGGCGATCTGAAAGTCCAACGCGATGAACTTAAAGTGGCGCTTGATGCCAATCCGCAAATCGTAGAAATCATCTCGCCGACGCGCTTTGAGCCGCTAGAGGTGCGCATCAGCGGCGACACCTTGATAGCCGGGGTGCGCTTGCTCACCTATGCGCCCGAGACCATCGCGCTGCTGCCGATTCTGATCCACGAAAGTGCGCGCGACGGCGGCCGCACGCTGGCCAGACAGGCGCTGATGACGATCGGTTCGCTTGAAGAAAGCTTGAGCCCGCTGATGGAGCTCTCGGTGATCTGCACCGAAGACGTGCCCTTTTTCCCCGCCGACAGCGCATCTGAGCGCAACACCTTGATGGGCACCACGCTGATCGACTACGCACGCGCGCGCTGCAGCGTATGGCCGCGCGGCGACTTGCCGAAGAACTTTAAAGATCCAGTGGTCTCGGACAAGCCGGTGCTGCTGCTCTCGGGTGAGTTTGATCCGGTCACTCCGCCGCGCTACGCCGAACACGCTGCAAAGGGCTTGTCCAATTCGCGCCATCTGGTCGCCCCGGGCCAAGGCCACATCGCCTTGTTTCGCGGCTGCATGGGCAAACTGGCGGCTCAGTTTTTAAATGATCTCAAGCCCGCCGAACTCAAAGCGGAATGCCTCAAATCGCTCACCCCCGCGCCGCTTTTTTCATCTTTCAATGGATCCGAGCCGTGATCGAAGTCAAAAATCTGAAGAAAGCCTTTGGGAAAGTCCAAGCCGTAGAAGACGTGTCCTTTCGCGCCGAGAACGGCAAGATCACCGGCTTGCTTGGGCCCAACGGCGCCGGCAAAACCACGGCGCTGCGCATGCTCTACACGCTGCTCAAGCCAGATCACGGCCAAGTTCTGATTGATGGCGTTGATGTGGCGCTTGATCCGTCCGCTGCGCGCCGCCGCCTGGGCGTGCTGCCGGATTCCCGCGGCCTGTACAAGCGCTTGACCTCGCGCGAGAACATTGCCTACTTTGGCGAGTTGCAGGGCTTGCGCGGCGCCGTTTTGGCCAAGGCCGTCGATGCGATTATTGAGCAGCTGGGCATCGCCGACATCGCCGAACGCCGCACCGACGGCTTCTCGCAAGGCCAGCGGGTCAAGGTTGGGATCGCGCGCGCCCTGGTCCATCAGCCGCAAAACGTGGTGCTGGATGAGCCGACCAATGGTTTGGATGTGATGTCGACCCGCGCGATGCGCCAGTTCGTGTACCGCTTGCGCGATGAGGGGCGCTGCGTGCTGTTTTCCTCGCACATCATGCAGGAGGTCGCCGCACTCTGCGACCACATCGTGATCATCGCGCGCGGTCGCGTCGTGGCCGAAGGCAGCGCGGATCAGCTGAAAGAACAGGCCGGCTTGGAAAATCTGGAAGACGCTTTTGTACGCATCATTGGTACCGACGAGGGGCTCAACGCATGATTTCTGCAATCTGGACCGTGCTGCGCAAAGAAGTTCTGGAAAACATCCGCGATCGCCAGATCATGATCAATGTGCTGGTACTCGGGCCCCTGTTTGGGCCCGTGCTGCTCAGCGGGATCATTGCCTTCGTCGCCTCACGAGAGACCGAAAAGGCCGAAAAACCTTTGGAAATACCGGTCATCGGGGCCGAATACGCGCCCAATTTGATCGCGTTTTTGAAAAATCAGGCGGTGCTGGTCAAACCGGCGGTCAAAGACCCGGAAGGGTTGATCCTGAAACAAACCGAAGACGTGATCGTGCGCATCGACAAAGGCTTTGCCGACGACTGGCGCGCCGGGCGCTCGGCACAAGTTGAGCTGATCCACGATGCCTCGCGCCGCGACGCAGCCACGGCGACGCTGCGCGTGCAGCGCGTGCTTGAAACCTACAGCCAGCAAACCGGCCTGCTGCGCCTGCAGGTGCGCGGGATTGACCCCGGGCTTACGCGCGCGCTGATGGTCAAATCAGTCGATCTGTCCACGCCAGAAAGCCGCGGCGGCATGCTGTTCGCGTTCTTTCCGTACATGATGATGATGGGCCTGTTTGCCGGCGCGATGTATCTAGCGGTCGATCTCACCGCGGGTGAAAAAGAACGCCAATCGCTTGAGCCGCTGCTGGTCAATCCGGTTGAACGAAGCCACGTGATCTTGGGCAAATTGGGCGCCACAGTTGCCTTTGCTGTGCTGTCGCAAACCCTGATGCTGGTGGCCTACGGCGTGATCTTGCGCTTCACCCCGATGGCGGACGCCGGCATCAAGCTCAATATGGATCTCACGGTGTTGAGCAAACTGTTCGTGATCTTGCTGCCGATCGGGATTCTGTTTGCCAGCCTGCAAACCCTGGTTTCGGCGTATTCCAAGGGCGTGCGCGAGGCGCAGAGCTTCCTTGGCATCATGTTCATCGTGCCAATGATTCCCGGCATGCTGCAGTTCATCGCGCCGGTTAAAGACAAGCTCTGGATGTTCCTGATCCCGCTTTGGTCGGAAACCATCCTGATTAACAAACTGCTGCGCGGCGAGTCGCCACCCCTCCAAGAGCACGCGATTTCAGCCGCGTGCACGCTCGCCTTGGCCGGCATCTTCGTCTACATCTGCACCGGCTTGTACAAGCGCGAAAAGCTGCTGTTTAGTTCCTAACCCGGACTCAGCGCAACCATCCGCTCAACCTCATTTTTTGAACCAACGCTGACTGAAATCGCGCCGCGGTGGCGCTGTTCGATCAAGAAACGGCTGAGCGACATTCTGGGCACGGCAACAGTGCGAGCAAATCGGGGCCGCACATTATCAAACTAAACTTAACTCCCATGAATGCGCCTCCACCCTCGCTCACGCTGGCGATCACCACCTACAACTGGCCGCAGGCGCTGGATCTTTGCCTGCAAAGCGTGGCCCGGCAGAGCCGTCTGCCTGAACAGGTGATCGTGGCCGACGATGGTTCAGGTGCGGAGACCGCTCGCGTAATCGCGCGCTGGAAAGCGGACGGTCGCTTGGCGCTTGAGCACATTTGGCAAGAAGACTCAGGCTTTCGGCTGAATCGCTCGCGCAACAGCGCGATCCTCGCCGCGCGGCACCCGTATCTCGTTCTAATCGATGGCGATATGCTGCTGCAGCGCCATTTCATTGCCGATCACCTGCGCGCGGCGCGTGGCGGTGAGTTCGTGCAGGGCACGCGCGCACGCGCCAGCGCCCAACGCAGCGCAACCATGTTTGAGCGCCAGCGCATCGACGCTCGATTTTGGCAGCCGGGCTTCAACGGCCGCCAGCATCTGCTGCGCTCGCCGCTGTTGAGCCGGCTTGCGTCGCGCGCTGAGCCGTCGCTTAAGCGCATCAAGGGCTGCAATCAGGGCTATTGGCTCGACGATCTTTTCGCGGTCAACGGCTTCAACGAAGCGTTTACGGCGTGGGGGCCTGACGACCTTGAGATCGCCGTGCGTTTGTTCAACTTAGGGCGCAGCCGCCGCTATCTGCGTTTTGGCGCGCAAGCGGTGCATTTGTGGCACCGCGAAAGCCAACCCAACCTGCAATCAGACGGCTATGCGCTGCTCAAGCGAACCCAGCGCGAGCAACTGCTGCGCTGCGAATTGGGCATCGCCGAGCGGGGAATCGATTGCGCGTATCGCTCGCCGCCCGAGCCGCCTACACTTGCGCGCCATGAGCATTCGAATTGACGTTCAAACCCGTTTTCTGCCCGCGCAATCCGATGTACGCGCGGATCGCTACGCCTTTTCATACACGGTCACCATCCGTAATGAATCCAGTGAAACCGCACAGCTGCTCTCGCGACACTGGGTGATTGACGATGGCGCCGGCCACATCGAAGAAGTCCGCGGCCCGGGCGTAGTCGGCGAAACACCCCGACTCAAACCGGGCGAAGCATTCACCTACACCTCAGGCGCGGTCATTGCCTCGCCCGATGGCAGCATGTGCGGCAGCTACCAGATGCGCAGCGACGAGGGCCGGCTGTTCGATGCGGTTATTCCAAAGTTCGCTTTGCGCATGCCGAGAACGCTCAATTGAGCGTATACGTGATCGGCGATGTGCAGGGCTGTTGGGCCGAATTGCAGGCTCTGCTGACCAAGCTTGCATTCAATGAAGGCAGCGACCAGCTGTGGTTTGTGGGTGACTTGGTCAACCGCGGCAGCCACTCGCTGGAGGTCCTGCGCTTAGTCAAATCACTCGGTGATTCCGCAGTGGTGGTGCTCGGCAACCACGATCTTCATCTGCTCGCCGAATTCCATAAAAAACCGAAGCTGCGCGCGCCCAATCAGGATCTGGAGCGCATTTACACAGCCGAAGACGCGCCCGAGCTGCTGGCCTGGCTGCGCCTGCGCCCGCTCGCGCACTACGACCCGAATCTTGATTTCATGATGGTCCATGCTGGCCTCCATCCAGACTGGGATCGCGCGCTCACCCTGCGCGCCGCGCGGCGCGTGGAAAACAAGCTGCGCTCGCCTGATTTCGAGAAGTTTTTGGAGGCGATGTACGGCAACAAACCGGCCGGCTGGGCGCCTACGCTCAAAGGCGAGGAGCGCCTGCGCGCCACCGTCAACACGCTCACGCGCATCCGCTTTTGCGATATCAAGGGCAACATCGCGTTCGAGGA
>Ga0105046_10007782_pt1 | contig 16845 bp, 8 predicted proteins | sample MAT03_FD_78385 | JGI IMG/M metagenome (GOLD analysis project Ga0105046, IMG submission 78385) | Freshwater microbial communities from Lake Fryxell liftoff mats and glacier meltwater in Antarctica - MAT-03 (megahit assembly) | ecosystem: Environmental > Aquatic > Freshwater > Ice > Liftoff...
CGAGCGAAGAGCTCACCCACTCGAAGACGTTTCCGGCCATGTCATCGAGGCCGAAGGGGCTACGCGAGGCCGGATGCAGGCCGACCTCGTCGGGGCCGACCGAACTGGCGTCGCCGTAGCTGGTGAGGATGTTGGCGTCGTCGGGGGCGAGCTGCTGCCCGTGCGGGTATCGCCGCTCGTCCGCGCCACGGAAGGCTCGTTCCCACTCCCAGTCGGTGCACAGCCGGGCGCCGGGGACCCGCCCAGTACGGTCCAACCAGCTCGTGTATGCGTTCGCGGAGGGGATGTCGATGCCGCTCACGGGCATGCGTGACCAGTCCTGGCGCGCGTTCGTGCGGCGCTCGGTATAGATGAGAGGCTCACCCTCGATGGCCGAGTAGGTCGTGCCGTTGGCCGTGATCGTGAGCTGCCAGATGTCCTTGTCGACGGTCAGGCGAATGCCCGCGTCGGCCGCGGCGATGGTGTTGTCGCCGGGGAAAAAGGCGGCACGTTCACCGGCTGGCAGGGCACGGAGGAAGGTGATCCAGTCGGCATATGTGGTCTCATGCCGCGCGATCAGGAAGGCTCCGGTCGTGACCTCGTGTTGGGGCAACGTGGAGAAGAACTCGACGAGCAGCTCGTCGTCCGGGCAGCCGAACATGAAGCGGCCCTCGGGGATGTAGAGGAAGCCGTCCGGGATCCGGGCAGCGGCGGGCAGCGTCAGGTCCAGGGCCACAGACTCGCCGCGGTGCACGACCAGCGGATAGGCGATCTCCAGCGCGTCCGTGGTCGTGAGCGTCAGGAGGTAAGAGCCCCTCGGGAGCTCGACGTCGGCGAGCGGCGTGGGGCCGAGGTCGCGGACCTCGTGCAGCTCGTCGCGCTCCGTCGCGGGATCTCGTACGTATTCGGCGATCGACACCGAGGCCGGCGGCGTGGTCTTCAGGGTCAGGCGGCCAGGGGCGGTCCAGCGGGCGAGCTGCGGGCTTCCCTCGGGCAGGCGCTCGGCCATCTCGATAGCGAGGTCCGTGCGTCCGCTGGCCTCGGCCGCGAGGGCGCGCTCGAGCAGCGCGTCGGTCAATTGCTGGCGACCGTCGCGCTGCTCGGCGTCGAGGCCGAGCACGACCTCGAATGACTGGATCGCGCGGCGATACTGGCGGTCGGTGGACGCCACGGCCTTCGTGGCCGCCGCCCAGTTGCGGGTCCCTGCCGTCTGATCGCGCGACGTGAAGGCCTTGAAAGCCCTGGTACGGAGCCTGTCGGCCTCGGCCTGGGTTATGCGCGCCTCTTCGAGGGAGGCGCTGGCCTGCGCGAGCTGCTCGTTCACCTTGTGGGTGAGCTCGCGGGCCTGCTGGATCCTCAGCCCGATGAACACGGCCAGCAGCACGGCGGGCACGGTGAACAGCGCGATCAGCTTGAAGCGGCGCTGGCGTCGGGCGTGGGCCGTGCCAGCGACCAGGAAGTCGCGCTCGCGCGGGCGCAGGGAGTCGGGCTCCAGCAGCGCGCCCTCGGCGAGCTGGTCGGCGCTCCACAGGCCGATCTTGCCGCTGCCGAGTCGCTGCCACTCGAGCGCGGCGAGCTCGAGGCGGTGACGGATCTGCCGGGCCTCGCGCTCCTCGGAGATCCAGCGCTGCAACGTGCCCCAACTGAGGATCAGGGCCTCGTGGGCGATCTCGTAGACGGTGCCGTCGGGGGCCTCGCGGACGACGACCAGGCGGCCGCGCACGAGCGCCTCGAGGGCGGCGTCCTGCGGCTGGTCGCCGACGACGAGGTCCTCGCGCGGCAAGCTGGCGCGGGTGTCCTCGATGGTCACCAGGCGCATCAAGAGGCGGCGGACGGCGACCCGCTGGGCGCCCGGGAGCGCTTCGACGACGTTGTCGGCGTGGCGAGCGAGCGCGCCGGTGACCCGGCCGATGCGCTCGAGGTCGTGCATCGTGATCTTTTGGGTCGTGGTGTCGCGGGCCTCCCACAGCTCGGCGAGCGCGAACTGCATCAGCGGCAGGCTGCCCTCGGCGCCGGCGGTGACGAGCTCGTCGATGAGGGCCTCCGAGTCGAAGTCGACGTCTTGCAGGCGAGCCGGGCCGACGATCGCCTCGCGCACGCCCTCGCGAGACAGCGGCGTCAGCAGGTGGATCGCGGCGTTGATGTAGAGGCCGATGTGCGGGAGGGCGGCGACGCGGGTCAGGAAGTCGCCGCGCACGGTGGCGAGCAGGCGGATGCCCGGGATGTCGCTGGCGAGGTCGGCGAAGAAGCGGCCGACCGCCTGCAACTGTTGGCGATCGGCGAGGGTGACGAGCTCCTCGAGCTGGTCGATGAAGAGGATGAGGCCGGCCTCCTTGCCCTGCCGCCGGGCGATCATCCGCAGCAGCTCGGCGGGCTCGGACTCGAGGAGATCTCGCAGCGGGTCCTCCTGCATCGCCAGCGTCGAGGCCAGCGCGGACACCAGGGTCTGCAGCGGGCGCCGCCCGGGCATCAGGGAGATCGTCGTCCAGGTCCTGCGGTTGATCGCCTGCTCGGTGAACACCGGCAGCACACCGGCGCGGCACAGCGACGACTTGCCGACGCCGGAGTCGCCGGCGACGAGCACGAAGGGCTCGGCCCGCAGGCGATCGACGACCGCGCGGATCTCCACGCCGCGGCCGAAGAACACGCCCCGGTGGCGGGCCTCGAAGGCTTGCAAGCCGCGGTAAGGGTTGCCGCGCACGACCTCGGCCGGGCCCGCGCCGAGCGCGAGGGTCTCGAGCGCGCTGCACAGCTCGTCGGCCGAGGGGTAGCGATCGGGGGGCACACGCAGGCAGCGATCGACGATCTCGGCGAAGCGGGCGTCGACGGCGGGCGCGACCGTTCGCAGCGGCTTGGGCGTGCCCTCCTGGCTGCGACGCGCCAGCTCGAGGGTGGTGGTGCCGTCGATCGGCGGGGCGCCGTGGCACAGGATGTAGAGCAGGACGCCCAGCGCGTACACGTCGGAGCCGCGTGAGGCGGGCTGCGAGCGCCACAGCTCCGGCGCCATGTAATACGGGGTGCCCACGACGGTCGCGTCGCTCGAGTCGTTCATCCGCGCGGGCTGGGCCTGCGGCGCATCGGTCGATACGCGGGACACTGTGCTGTCGAGCGCGGCGGTCAGCGGGTTGGCCGCGGTCGTCGGGCCGCTCGGCGTACGCGAGGGGCTGGTGGTCAGCGTGGAGTCGACGACGCGCCCGCCGCGTTCACCTTGACCGATGACGACGCGCGGCTGTCGCGTCGCGTCGGGGTCGTCGGACTCTTCGGATAGGGTTGTGCGGGCCTGGGCGGTCCGCGAGGGGCTGACCACCGGGGTGCCCTCGAGCAGCTTGGCGAGGCTGAAGTCGAGGAGCTTGACCTCGCCGGTCTCGCTGCGCATGGCGTTGGCGAGCTTGATGTCGCGGTGCAAGACGCCCTGTCGGTGGGCGCAGGCGAGGCCGCGGGCGAGCCCGACGGCGAGCTTGAGCACCGCTTGCCAGGGCATCGGTCGCGGCAGCTCGCTGAGGCTCTCGCCGCGGATGTACTCGCCGATGATATAGAGGCGGCCCTCGAGCTCGCCGACGCGATAGATGCCCATCACGTTCGGGTGCTGGATGCGGGCCGCAGCGCGTGCCTCGGTCAGGAAGCGCTCGCGGGCGCGGGTGTTGGCGTCGACGGCGTTGAGGAACTTGATCGCGACCGGGCGGTCGAGCACCAGGTCGTGGCCGAGGAAGACCACGCCCATGCTGCCGCGGCCCAGCATCCGTACCAGCCGGTACTCATCGAACTGCTCGGGCAGCGTCCATTGCGAGCTCGCCATGATCGATGTCGATACCGGTGCGGGGAAGGGCGGACATTGTGCCCTTCCTTCGCTCAGGAACCTACTTCATGGCCCGCGCACGCTGTTCCTTCGCGCAGCGCAGATTATGCGCTTCCGGCTGACAGCGATACACTTTCCTTGACTGGTTCAAGCGTGGTCATCGGCTCGGCGGGCTCGGTGACCCACGCGTGGTTCGACTGTCCGGAGGCGCTGACGGGGCCCGAGGGGCTTGTGGAGGCGCTTGGGCGCTCGGGTGTGCCCGGCGTGGCGAGGCGCCTGGTCTCGACTTGATGAATGAATTCGAGCGCAGCCTCGACGCTGGCCCCCTCGCCGACGACGTGCACGAGGATCTCTCCGTGGCCGGCACCGATCGAGAGGATGAGCCGGCGCGAGGTGGCGTAGAGCAGGAGCAGCAGCAAGACCACGCCGAACAGCCAGTAGGTGACGGTGCGGTCGTGCTCGAGCGCGACGATGCCGAGCAGCGCGACCAGCAGGGCGATCCAGAGCAGGTAGGGCAGGTGGCTGCGGCCGAGCTTGGTCCACTGCACGGCCTCGACCGGGAACGAGACCATCGCGGAGCTCGAGCCGTCGCGCACGACCTGCCAGATGCGGTGGGTGGTCAGGGTGACGTCCATCCAGGTCGCCACGGGGTACTCGCCACGGAGCAGCTTGCGGTTCATGCGTGCCTCGGCCGCATGCTACCCGAGCCCCGGCGGCCCCGGGAAGCGGCTTCACGTCGGTTACCGAAGGCCGGAGGAGTTGCAGTATTCTCCGCGTCCCGATGCGAGAGATCCTGCGGTTTGCGAGGGTGGCCCTGTTGTTGGCCTGTGGCTGTCAGGACGTTGAGGAGGCCCCGGGTCGGCCGGCCCCGGAGGCGGCGCCGGAGATCGTGCCTGCGGTGGCGCCCGCTCCCGAGCCGAGCCCTGTGAACGAGCCGGCGAAGCTGGCCCTGCCGCCCACGGGCTTGGCCCCGCTCGGCGCGGCGGCGCGGGCCTCACTGACTACGGGCGGCGAGGAGCGGATCATCAGTCGGCGCGAGCACTTCACGGTCAGCAACGAGTACCGCCACGACCTGTGGTTCCCGTACCTGCGCGGGCTCGGCGGGGTCTTCGTCGGCGTGGCGTCGGACCAGAACTACACGCTGATGGCGGTGGCCCGCAGCGAGGTCGGGTATCTCATCGACCTCGATCGTCAGGTGGTCCGACTGCATCGCGTGTACATGGCGTTGATCGCCGCGTCGCCGGATCCCGCGGCGTTCATGGGGCGCTTCGAGGCCGACGCGCAGGCCGAGACGCGGTCGTTGATCGAGGCCGGGCTCGCCGACATGGCGGAGGTCGACCGGGCGGCGGCGCAGAAGTTCGTGGCGGACAACCGCGAGGCGCTGCGAAGCTACCTCGGGGACGTGTATGCGGCGCGACGTGGCGAGCAAGGGGTGACCTGGCTGTCGGACCCCGCGCTCTACGAGCACATGCGCCAAATGGTCGCGAGCGGGCGCCTGCGGCCGATCAACGGCAACCTGGCCGGAGAGACAGCCATGGCGACGATCGCCGCCGGGGCGCGGGCGCTGGAGCTGCCGGTCAAGGTGCTCTACCTCAGCAACGCCGAGGAGTACCTGTCGTACACCTCGGAGTTCGTCGACAACGTGCGCGGGCTGCCGGCGGAGCCGGGTAGCATCGTGCTGCGCACGATCCACGACCGCTTCACGGGCTGGGAGGACTGCGGCGAGGGGGACAGGCGCTGGAATTATCAGGTCCAGCCGTTGCTGGACTTTCAGGAGCGGCTGGCCGATCGCAAGAACAACGCGCGCACGGCGATGCTGGCGCGGGCCAACCGAGAAAGCGTGATCGATCGGGTGGCACGGGGGGTCAGCGTGTTCAAGAACCCGGAGCCGGTCGTGGTCCGCTGAGCGAGCCAGGCGGCACTGGCTCAGGTCAGCGGGACGGCGAGGCCGGCGACGACGAACAGCAGCACGCCGGCGACGTCACTGCGCTCCAGGCCCCACTGCTCGGCGGTCGCGGCCCGCCAGGCGGTCATCGGCTCGCGGTACGAGGCGGCGCGCTCGACCGCGAGCTCGATGGTGTCGACCTTGTCGAGGCAGATGCCGAGCACGGTGGCGCGGCGCGCCTGGGGCTCTGTCCCTTCGGACAGGTCGGCACCGAGCTCGAGCACGACGCGAGGGACCTCGCCGGTCTGGAGGGCGCCGCCTTCGAGGCGGGCGAACGGCACCTGACGCTCGACCTGTAAGGCGTGGGCCGGAGCGTTGCCGCGGCTGAGCGCGCGGCGCAGGGTCGGGGACTCGAGCATGCGCAGGAACTCGAGCACGCAGGTCTTGGCCCACTCCTCGTCGCGGTTCGGGGCGGCCCTCTGGACCGCGGCGAGCAGGGCGCTGCGGTCCTCGGTGAAGTCCTCGAGCCAGGTGAGCTCGGCGAATAGGGCGCGGATGGCCCCGCCCCACGCGGAGGTCGGGCCGTCGTTGAGGACGAGCACCTGGCCGACGGTGCGGCCGGCGAGGTCGCTGGCGCTGGCGCCGGTGCTGCGCAGCAGGGGGCCCTGGGTCGGGGCGAAGGTCAGGGGGGCTTGCGGGGTCTCGAGGTGGGGTGCGCTCGGGTCGATCGGTGCGGCGGCGACGGGGGCGTGCGGCGCGAGCCACTGGGGGTCGCCCCACTCGAACACGACGGAGTCGGGGTCGACGGGGCCGTCATGTAAAGCGTGGAGCACGAGCGAGGCCATGCGCGCGGGTGCGGTCTTGCTGGACTCGCCGGGCGGGTCCATGAGCATGAACAGGCCCTCGCGCGCGCGCGTGACGGCGACGTAGAGGAGACACAAGCTCTCGTGGGCGAGCCGGCCGATGTGCTGCTCGAACATCGGGCGGAGGTCGTCGAACATCGACCACATGTCCTTGGAGACATGTCGTGCGATGCGCGAGATGGGTCCGGCATCGCCGCTGCGCTCGTAGACGACCTTGAGGGTGCGGGTCGAGGCGAGCTCGCCCTCGAGCTCGGGCAAGATGACGATGTCGAACTCGAGGCCCTTGGCCTGGTGGATCGTCATGACCTGGACGGCGGAGGCGGCGGGGTCGGCGACGGCGCGGGCCTCGACCATGGCGACGAAGTCGTCGCAGCGCAGGCTGGCGCGCTGGTCCCAGGTCTGCGCGAGCTGGATGAGCTGCATGCAGCGACGATACTGGCGCTCGTCGACCTGACCAGCGATCGCACGGATCCACGGCTGGAGGGTGCGGGCGAGGCCGTCGCTGGCGACCAGGCGGCGCACGCGGGCGGCGGCGCGGTGGCGCGGGCCGGGGCCGTCCTCGGTGAGGCCGACGACCGGGCCGAGCGGGGAGCTGAGCACGTTGAAGGCGGCGACACTGTGGTCGGGGTGGTCGGCGAGGCGCAGCAGATCGAGGATCGCGTTGACGGCCGGGGCGTCGGTCAAGGGGCCGCCGCCGCGGCCAGTGGCAGGGACCTTGAGGCGGGTCGGGCCGAGCTCGTAGAGCACGCGACCGACGGCGCCGTTGGTGCGGAGCAAGACACCGATCGTCTTGCCGGGGTGGCGGTGGTAGAGCTCGTGGACGAGGTGCGCGGCCTCTTGTAAGCGCAAGTTTTGGCGCTTGGCCTGGTCCTCGCAGCGGGCGACGGTGCGCAGGCGGACGTAGCCGGCGAGCTCCTTGCGCTGGGTGGTGTGGGTCTGAAACTCCTCGTCCCAGCGCTGGGCGGCGTCGGGGTAGCGCATCAGGGCGGGGTTGTTGACCAGGCCGCTGAAGATCTTGTTGACGACATCGATGATGGCGGGCGCGCTGCGGTAGCTGGTCGAGAGGTTCTGCTTGACGATGCCGGCGCCGGCGCCGAGCAGTTGGTCGATGCGGCTGAGGATCTCCGGGCAGGCGTTGCGCCAGCCGTAGATCGACTGCTTGACGTCCCCGACGCAGAAGAAGCTGCGCTCCTCCGGGGTGTAGCTGACGGTCTCGTCGACGATCGGGCGCATCGCGTTCCATTGCTGGATGCTGGTGTCCTGCATCTCGTCGAGCAAGACGTGGCGCAGGCGGGCGTCGATGCGATAACAGATGTCGTCGAGCTTGCCGCTGAGGTCGGCCTGCGCGAGCGCGAAGGTCAGGTCCGCGAAGGTCAGCGCCTTGTGTTGATGCTTGACGCGCTGGTAGCAGTCGTCGAAGCGCAGCAGCAGCTCGTGGGTGGCGCGGGTCTGGTCGATGACGCGGCGGCGGTACACGCCCTTGGCGTGCTTGAGCAGGCGCTCGTAGGCGTCGACGGTGCGGCCGTCGATCGGCTTGGCGTAGTAGACGAGGCTGCCGTCGGCGATCTTGGCGGCGAGGCCCTGGCCAAAGAACTCCATCCAGTCGTCGGAGCTGCCGGTCTTGCCGTGCTCAGGCCCGGAGGGCCGTGAGATCTGTACGGCGCGCTCGCAGTCCTTGGCGTGGGCGTCGATCGTGCGCTTGGGGCCGGCCGGGATCGCGGCGCGCAGGTCGGCGATCGCGTGGTCGAGGGCGGCCTCGGTGAGGCACTCACCGGGGGCGATCGCGTGCCAGGCGTCGGTGTAGCGGGCCTCGCGGTAGAGGTCGTAGAGGGCGCTGACGGTGTTGTCGATCGTGTCGGTGACGGCGCGCTCCGAGCTGCCCTCGGTGAGCGAGGCGAGCAGCTCGATGATCGCGGCCTCGTCGCCCTCCTCGAGCATGCGCTGGATGGCCGCGCGACGCAGACGAAACGCCTCGTCCTCGTCGATGATGCGGGCGTCGGAGGGGAGCCCGAGCTCGAGGGTGAAGCAGCGAACGATCGTGCCGAAGAAGCTGTCGAGCGTGCGGATCTGGAGGCGGTGGAGGTTGTGGGCGAGCGCAGTGAGCAGGTCGAGGACGAACTGGCGCGAGAGCCCCGGGCGTTGCAGCCGGCGGCCGAGCTCGTGGCGCTTGTCGTCGGCGTCGGCCGACTCGGCGAGCGTACGCAGGATGCGATCGCGGATCTCACCGGCGGCGGCGCGGGTGAAGGTGCTGGCGAGGATCGCGTAAGGAGCCGCGCCGCGGGCGAGGATCTGCAAGTAACGGTTGGTCAGTTGGTAGGTCTTGCCCGAGCCGGCGGAGGCGAGGATGCTGACGTGCTGCAGCGTGGCGTCGCCCTCGAGCGGACGCTCATCCTCGAAGGTCATCGCGCTGCTGGCGACATCCTCGGCCTCGCGCAGCAGCGCGAGCACCTCGGTGCGCGAGCCGGCGCCGGGCACGAGGCCGATCTGCAGCTCGCCCGGGGTGCTCGCCCAGGGGTCGTCGAGGTCGGGGGTGTCGTCGTGCTCGTGGTCGCGCCAGCGCGGGCCGCTGTCCTCGGCGTCCCACGGGACCGGGTCGTCGGCGGGGCCGCGGGTCGGAGCGGGCCTGTCCTTTTGGACAGGTACGACGGGCCTGGCCTCGGGGACAGGTCGCGGGCCCTCGGCGGGCACGCGATGACGAGCTGGACGGGCCTGCGGCGCCGGTGCCGGCTCGCCGGCGATCTCGGCGCGGGCGGCCTCGCTGCTGCGGGTGAACACGCGGTCGACGGCGGAGAACAGGTCGCGGCTCGGGCGCGAGGAGCGGGGCTTGCGGGGGCCCTTGCGCTGCGGGGCGCCGGGCTTGGCGGTCTTTTCAGCGCGCGCGGGGACCGGCGGCGCGGGCGAGTCACTAAACAGCCACAGCGACTCTGGCGGTGCGGATGCGACCGGGTTCGCCGAGGTGTTGCGGCGCGCGCTCAAGCCTCGGTCTCCAGGTCCTCGGCGCCGCCAAAGACGCGAGTCTGGCAGATGTTGGCGAACGCGTCCTCGAAGCGTGCGGGGTAGTCGTCGGCCATCTCGAAGCGACCGGCGCGGATGTTACGGACGATGTCGCGTGCGGTGCCGATCGCGTCGTCGAGGTCGGCGGCGGACCAGCGGGCGACGTGCAGGGTCTCCTGCTCGGCCTTCTTGGGCAGGTTCATGTACGCGAGCTGGACCGGGCCGGTGATGCCGTGTTGGGCGGCGAGGTGGTGATAGAGCGGGAGCTGGAGGTCGTCCCACACGCGGCCCGACGAGCGGGCGGCCTTGTGGGTGCGGTCGGGGGTCTTGCCGGCCTCGCTGGTCTTGTAGTCGATGATCATCCACGAGCCGTCGCGCTCATTTTGATCGATGCGGTCGATCTTCCCTTTGATCCGCATCTTCTCTTGATCGGGGATCTCGAGGTAGGTGGCCTCAGGCAGCTCGAACTCGCAGCGGCGGATCACCCAGCCCTCGGCGCAGCGCCGGGCCTGATAGCGGGAGAAGGTCCGCAGGCGTTCGCGCAGGCGCGCGAGCTGGATCCGGATCGCAGGCAGCGGCTGGGCGCCGAAGCCGGCGCGGGCGGTCTCGACGAGCAGCTCCTCGAGGTAGCTGGCGATCCGCACGGGGTCGGTGCTACGCGCGTGATCGGGGTCCTCGCCGAAGCGCTGCAAGACGTCGTGGGTCAGGTTGCCGAACTGCAAGGCGTCGAGCTCGACGGCGCTGTCCTCGACCTGACGCAGGCGGCGGATGTATTTTAAGTAATACCGATACGGACAGCGCAGGTACCAGCCGAACTCGGTGACCGTCATCGCCTCGGGGGGTACGGGAGACGTGGGGACCTCGGGGATGCGAAAGCCGGAGGTCGATCCGGATGGGGGCGCCCCGTAGGGCAGGTTGCGCCGCAGCGCGTGCTGGGGGTCGCACAGTTGGAGCACGCGCGCCGGCAGCAGGTGCTGCTCACCGGCGAGGAGCAGGCGGCTCGGGGTGAGTGGCTCGCCGTCCGCGGCCTGACGACCGGCGATGAAGGTGCAGCGCTCGCGGCTGTGACGGATGGCCTCGAGCAAGTAGATGTCGCGGGCGTAACGACGGCCGTTGCTGAGGATGCCGAGGTGCTCGCGCAGGCCATCGGGCAGGAATGCATCGGCGCTGACAGCCTGTGGGATCGCGCCGTCGTTGAAGCCGGCGAGGATGAGCACCGGCGCGGGGTCGTGGTGCAGGTCGAGCCAGCCGAGCATCTCGACCTGGCCGGCGCGCGGGTCCTCGGGGATGCGCAGGCCGGCGATCTGCGCGAGCACGAGGCGCAGCGCGGTCGGGCCGTCGACGCGAGGTTGCAGCTCCGCGGCGGCGCCGGTCAGACCGCCGAGGGTGCGCGCGATCTCCAGGCAGGTGGCGGCGACGCGGGCCTCGGAGATCTGCTGGGTGCCGACGTCGATGTGGCCGTAGGCGAGGCGCAGGACCTCGAGCACCGGCTCAAACCACTCGGTGAGCGGGCGCCGCTCGCCACGCAGCGGCGCGAACAGCTTGCGCACGATGTCATCGAGGATCTCCATCCTGCGCACGGTCTTGTCGTCGCCGAGCCACGGACCACCGCCGGTGTCCTGCAGGTGCTCGGTGTAGTAGCGATCGAGCACGGTGAGCCACTCGAGGATCGGCATGTCCTCCTGGACAGGCGCGTCGGGCTTGGCCTCGGTGGTCTGCGCGGTGACTTCGGTCGGCGCCGTCTCGAGTGCGGGCTCGGTCGCGGGCGCGTCCGGTGCGACTGTCTTGCGGGCGCCGAGGCAGCGGCGCACCCAGGCCTCGACGTCCGGGTGGCGGATCAGCGAGGCGAAGGCGCCGAAGCGCGGGTCGCGGGTCCACTCGAGGCCGGCGTCAAGCAGGCGAAACGGGCGGCTGCGTAGGACCACGTGGCCGCGTGGGTCGTGCACGGTGAGGTCGGCCCACTCGCCGGCCTGGGCCATGGCCGGGCCGAGCTTGTCATCACCGAGGCCGATCGAGATCTGCTCTGGACGAAACTTGCCGCCGAGCTCGGCGAGGCACTCGACGACGGCCTGGGCCTGGTCGCTGGGGCGGTCGGCGATGATGAGCTGGCTGTCGGGGATGTGTACGATGCGGCCGGTCCAGAAGCTGCGCTCGATGCAACCATCGGCGTCGAAGCCATGCGCGAGGGCCTCGGGGGCGTGGATCAGGGCGGTCGCTCGCTCGCCGTAGGCGCGCACGACGGCGCGCTGGACCCGTGCGAGATCGACGACGCCGATCAGTACGAGCTTGAACTCGGGGTCGACCGGGACGTCGGCGTCGACGAGCGCCGCGACGGCCTCGCGGCGGCGCTCATGCGGGTCGATGCGGGCGCAGCGACGCAGGCGCTCGCGGTAGCGGTCGGCGAGGCGCTCGAGCACGGCCCAGCGCTGGGCCTCGCGCTCCATGTCCATGCGTCCGGCGACGCGGCTGACGTCGCGTAGGCTCAGGAGCTCGCCGGACAGCTCCTCGACGATGCGGCCGATCTGCGCGGCGAGCTCGTGCCAGGCCGGCCAGTCCTGCGAGTCGGGCCGACTCGGCAGCAGCGACGCGATCTCCTCGACGCCGGCGTCGCGTAGCGCGTGCATCCAGCCGAGCGTGCACTCGAGGGTCGAGGCGGTGTCGGGGGTCGGGGGGACCAACTGGTCGACCATCGTGCCGGGTGTCAGCACCTGCGGGGGCACCAGGCGCAGGCCCTGCTCGGCGCACTGGGCCAGCAGGGCGTGCAGCAGCAGGCGACCGGCGCGGCTACCCGGCAGCACGCAACGGACCTGCCGCAGGTCGCAGCGTTTCCCGTCGCTGTGCTGGCCGATGAGCCAGGCGGCCGCCGCGGGCAGCAGCGGCCGATGCCAGTCCAACCATTGCCGGTGCATGACCAAGATCCCGCACGCGTCGCGAGCCGACGCGAGACAGTGCAAGCTATGCAATCGAGCCCCCCCGTGCAAGGCCTGAAACCCACTTTGCGCGGGCTTCGGGCCGCGTCCACGGAGGATCGGTGCTGGATCCAGGGGCCGAAGACCCATGATCGCGGGGGGATTCGCCGCCGACGGATCGGTCGCATGAAAAAGCTGAAAATTTGACGGAGGCGGAGGGCCTACTTCGCGGGCTCCCGAGGGATTTCCGGGGATGGCCGAGGGGGCGTGTGTGCCGACTCGCAGGGCCCGGTTTGCCGATCGCGGCAAGGATCGCGGCCGACCGCGGCGAGCTGGCTGGGTCTCCATGACCCCAAACAAGGCGAGGTCTCATGCTAGCGTGCCGGGCCGTGCTGACGACCCTGTTCGCGGCGGCGGCGATGCTGCTGACGCTGGCCCTGCCGACGTTCCCGGACGGCCTGACGATCCCCATCGTCGGTTTTCTTGGGCTGGTCGTGCTGGCCGGGCTCGGCGGCTTCGTGCGCAGCGCGGCGGCCCGGGCCGAGCTGGCGCTGCTCGCCCCGTGGCTGGTGGCGCTGGGCCTGAGCCTGATGGTCGGGGTCCTCCGCGGCAACAGCCTCGGCCAGGCCCTCGAGGACGCGCTGCCCTACCTGCTGTTCGCGATGGGCCTGTGCGCGGGCCGCGGGGCTTCGCGGCCGCGGTGGGTGCTGGTCGCGGTGCTCGCGGTGTGCCTGACCGACGCGACGATCTCCCTCGTGCGCATGCCGACCTTCGACCTCGGCCGGATCCGGTCGACCTACTATCACTTCAAAGTGATCGCTGGCCATGCGCTGGTCGGCGTCTACTGCGCGGCGCTCCTGTACCAACAAGTCCGTGGTCGGGCCCGACGCTGGCCGTTGGCGGTCGCCCAGGCGGTGCTCGTGCTGTCGGTGGTCGCCACGGTCAGCCGCGGCATGATGCTGGGCCTCGTGCTGGGCCTGCTGACGGCGCTCTACGTGCGCAGGCCCGCGCGGGGCCTGCTGGTCGGGGCCGTCGCCGGCCTGCTCGTGATGCTGTTCACGGCCAGCGTGTTCGACCTCGGCGCGCAGTACCTCCGCCTCGGTAATCAGGCGACGGTCGACGGCCGCGTCAGGGAGATCGGCATGTGCCTCGAGTACTTCACGCGCATGCCGATCTTCGGCGCGGGGCTCGGGGCGGACTTCGTGGTCGACGGCTTCGTGGTCTCCTACGTCCACAACATGCTCGCGTACCACCTGTGGAAGTTCGGCCTGGTCGGCTCGGCGCTGTTCGCCCTGCCGCTGTGGGGGCTGACCCGTCAAGCCCTGCGCGCGCCGAAGCTGCTGCGCGCCACGGTGCTCGGCGGGGCCGCCAGCGTGCTCGTGTATCTGGTGACCGCGGCGGCCTACAAGAGCTACTTCCTGGTCCCGATGGTCGGCATGGTCGTCGGTGCCAGCCTGCGCATGCTGTCGGAGCTGGCGCCCGCGTTGCCGGCGGCGGCAAAACCCCCTAGCGTGGTCCCGGCATGAGCGAAGCAGTTGCGGCCTCACGTGCCCCCTTCGCGGTGGTGATGCTGACCTTCAACGAGGAGCTTAATCTTCCGAAGGCGCTGGCCTCGATCGGCGGGCGCGCCCCGGTGATCATCGTCGACTCGGAGTCGACCGACGGCACGGCGCAGGTCGCCCGCGAGCGCGGGGCCGAGTTCATCGTGCACCCCTTCGTCGACTACGCGAGCCAGCGAAACTTCGCGCTCGAGCAGGTGGCGGAGCGCTTCCGCTGGATCTTCTTCCTGGACGCCGACGAGGAGTTCTCGCCGACGCTGTGGGACGAGGTCGAGGCGACCTGCTCCAAAGACCAGGTCGACGGGGCCTACGTGCGCCTCGATGTCCGCTGGCTCGGTCATCGGATGACGCACGGTGAGTTTACGAATTCGATGGTCCTGCGGCTCATGAGGCCGGAGAAGGCCCGCTTCGGTCGCGGCATCAACGAGCGCGTCGACGACCGGGAGCTGAAGATCGCGGTGCTCAAGACGAGGATGATCCACCGCGACGCCCGACCGCTGACGCACCTGTTCACGAAGCACATCGGCTACGCGCGCAAGGAGGCGCTCGCGTACCTCGATGGCGTCGACCGCAAGCGCGGCCTGACCGGCTTCGGCCTGCGCACCAAGGCCGCCCGCATGATCGGGATCCGCTGGGCCTACAATAAAATGCCGTTGTTCGTCCGGCCGTTCGCGCTGGGCTTTCGCGCGGTGGTCGTGCAAGGGGCCTGGCGTGACGGGATCCCGGGGCTGATGCACGCCGGCATGCACGCGCTGTGGTACCCGATGCTCATCGACCTGCTGATCTACGAAGAGAAGCTGCGGCGCGCCGGCGTGCTCGACCGGGAATTCGCGCCGGGGGAGGCGAGGGGGTAGACCTAGGGCACGAACTGAGCGAATCTGGCGCCAGCCATGCTCACATCTCTTCGCGTGTCCGGCTTTCGCGACCTACGCGAGCTCGAGGTACAAAGGCTCGGCCCCGTCAACCTGTTCGTGGGTGCGAACAATTCCGGCAAGACTTCGTTGCTCGAAGCGGTGGAGATCTTCCTCGGTCGCGGCGAGACGCGAGCCCTATTTGCGGGCTGTGCTCGCCGCGAGGAGACACTCAGGAGCGATCGACAGCTTCTTGTCGATGTCTGCCATCTCTTTCAGGGCCACAAGTTGCGACCCGGGACAGAGTTTTCCATCCACGGTCATAACGGTGGCGACCGCTCGGTGCACGTGCAGGTCCCGAGGGAGCGCCTCAGTGAGGCCGAGATGCGTCGGCTCGGTGAACGTCTCGAGCGATCCCGGATCGGGAGGCAAGAAGTCCTTACCGGCCTGGATGTCGAGGAGCGCGGTCGCATGGAGGAAGAGATCCTGGCCCTGCGCGTATGGACCGAGGGATGGGAAGAAGACGTCGAGGTGCTTCTTCCCTTGACCGAGTCGGGTGGATCTCCGTACCTGGAATACCTTGCCACGCGTCGCCGGCTCAGTGACGGTGAAGGGGTCACCTTCAACTTCATCACGACGGCGGGGCTCGACCCGCAACAACTTGTCCGCCTGTGGGACGGGATCGTGCTCGGAGCCGAAGAGCCCATGGTTTTGGACTCACTTCGCGTCGTGGAGCCGCGAATCGAGCGGATCGCCGCTGTCAGTCGAGAGGTGAGTTCCGGCGCGTTCGTTCTGCGGATGGAAGGCAGCGACCAGCGCGTGCCCCTGGGCAGCATGGGGGATGGGATTCGCCGCTTACTCGCGCTTTCTGCCTGCCTCGCACGGTCCGCGAATGGCACCGTCCTCATCGACGAGATCGATACAGGGCTTCACCATACGGTGATGGCGAAGATGTGGAAGCTGGTCGTCGAGACGGCTCTGCGCCGGAAGATTCAGGTCTTCGCAACGACGCACAGCATGGATTGCGTGAACGCTCTGGCGGCGCTGTGCGAGGACGAGCCGGCCCTCGGACCCGCCGTCCTGCTGCACCGCGTCGAGAAGCATCGCGGAACAACGGTACTCTACAGCGCGGATGAATTCGCCGCTGCCGCAGCAACAGGGATAGAGACGCGCGGGGTGAGAGGATGAACAAGCCGCGGAAGACCAGCCCCTTCCAGCTACTTGTTGAAGGGCAGGACGATCAGTGGGTGGCTATCAACCTCCTCCAACGCAACGGCTATAACTTCGAGGATGCGAGCGCTGGTCGGCTCATCGACGCCGTCATGCCCTATGTCCTTGCGCACGACGGAGTGGATGACCTACTCCGCAACGTCGGACTGATGATTAAGGGCGGCTATCACTGTATCGGCGTCATCCTTGACGCCGACCATCCTCCCTACGACCGGTGGGCACAGCTCGAGACGGTCCTGTCTGGCACGGGGATCGCCCTCCCCGCGAGACCCGTGGTCGGCGGCCTCGTCCTCTCAGGGCCTCCGCGGTTCGGCGCGTGGGTCATGCCCGACAACGTTGGTGAAGGTATGCTCGAAGACTTCTTGGTGGGTATGGTGCCCGAACAGGATCGGATCTGGCAGCACGCAGTGGATGTGACACGGCGGGCTCGGGAGTTGGGGGCGCCCCTGAAAGAGATCCACGCGACGAAGGGGGCCATGCACGCATGGTTGTCATGGCAAGATCCGTCGGGCCACCCACTGGGGCGTGCCTTGGGGTACGGGACGCTGCGTCATGATACTCCCGAAGCGCTCCGATTCGTCGCCTCGTTTAGCGATCTGTTTCAGGTGAGGCCGACGCGAAAGATCTGACGCCCGTGCCCCGCCTGATGAAGAACTTGTTGACGAGGATCGGGGCGCGGCTGTCGGTGCGGGCGATCCATCGCCTCAACGCGGCGATCAATTATCTTGAGGTCGGGCGCTGGATGGCGGCGCAGGGGTTCGATACGTCGCGCCGGGTGC
>Ga0105046_10007783_pt1 | contig 16845 bp, 16 predicted proteins | sample MAT03_FD_78385 | JGI IMG/M metagenome (GOLD analysis project Ga0105046, IMG submission 78385) | Freshwater microbial communities from Lake Fryxell liftoff mats and glacier meltwater in Antarctica - MAT-03 (megahit assembly) | ecosystem: Environmental > Aquatic > Freshwater > Ice > Liftoff...
AGTCGTCCAGAGGCAGCAGTGTATGGCGTCGGAACGCTACGATTGCCGCTTCCTCCGCCTCGGTCAGAACCGTTGAGCGCGGCTCCCTCGGTCCTGTCTTCAAGTCTTCGATCGTTGCCCGCTCCCGCCACTTCGTAAGCGATCTTCGGGTTGATGCCCAGCTCCCGGCTCAGATGCGAGAGCGAAGCTTGCGATCGCTGTATTGCAGCTCTGACAGCGTGCGTTGTCGTGGCGCTCCCATGACGAACTTGTCCCATGTTGCTTCCTTCCATTCCTGAGAAAGGATCGCACCATCAAACCGTGGGATCAAACACCTAGAGACATTACAAGGTCGAATCAATCCGGTCGACTGCCGGGAAGAAACGAGGCAGAAATGACGACCGACACCCTGAAAACCCCCGAGGTCTGCGAATGGACCGTGACCGGCATGGATTGCGCGTCCTGTGCAACCAAGATCAGGGACGGCGTCGGGCGGCTGCCGGGCGTGTCGGATGTGAGCGTGACGCTGATGAACGAAAGGCTTCGGCTGACGCTCGATGCGGGCCAGACCCCGCGCGCAAAGGTAGAGGCAGCGGTGAAATCGCTGGGATTTGGCATTGCGCCGCGTGGGATGGCGGCCCCGGTGAACAAGAAGTTCGTCCTGCCCGGCGCGGACATGCAGGACAACCACCATTCCGATAATGATGGCCACGACCATGCGCCCAAGGCAGCCAAGGCCGATGACAGTGGCCACGGCAGCCCGGGCCATGTGCACGACGACCCGGCGGATCGCGGCAAGCGCTGGTATCAGACCGGCAAGGGCAAGCTGGTGATTTTCACCGGCCTGTTGCTGGGTGTCGCTTGGGCGGTCGATCTGACGACTGGGCACGAGCTTGGATACTGGGCCTTCTTCGTCGCATGTGTGATCGGCGTTGCCCCGGTTGCACGGCGAGCGTTTGCCGCCGCCCGCATGGGGCAGTACTTCTCCATCGAAAGCCTAATGACGATCGCGGCCATCGGTGCGCTGTTCATCGGGGCTGCCGAAGAGGCGGGGCTGGTAGTATTCCTGTTCGCCGTGGGTGAGGTGCTGGAAGGCGTCGCCGCCAACAAGGCGCGTGACGGCATTCGGGCGCTTGCCAATCTGGTGCCGAAAACCGCGCTGCTGGTTGAAGGCGACAAGACCCGAGAGGTTGCCGCCGAAACGCTTACCGTCGGACAGGTGGTTCTGGCCCGGCCCGGCGACCGCATTGCGGCAGATGGCGAGATCGTGGACGGCACCAGCGGCGTTGATGACAGCCCGGTGACCGGCGAAAGCATTTCCGTCACCAAAGGGCCTGGCGATCCGGTGTTTGCAGGGTCGATCGACACCGAAGCCGCGCTGCGCATACGGGTGACCAAAGCGGCCGAGGACAACACCATTTCCCGGATCATCCGGCTAGTCGAGGAGGCCGAGGAAGCCCGCGCGCCGACCGAACGCTTCATCGACCGCTTCAGCCGCTGGTACATGCCGCTAATCGTGGCGCTGTCGGCACTGGTGATCCTGATCCCGCCGCTGACGATGGGGGCGCCGTGGGAGACATGGATTTATCGCGGCCTGACGTTGCTGCTGATCGGCTGCCCTTACGCGCTGGTGATCTCGGTTCCGGCCTCCATCGCCTCGGCGCTGTCAGCCGGGGCCAAGCGTGGGCTGTTGATGAAGTGTGGCGCGATCATCGAAGCGGCGTCCAAAGTCCGCGCAGTGGCGTTCGACAAAACCGGCACCCTGACCCATGGCAAGCCGCAGGTCACCGATATCGTCCCCACCGGGGGCGCGAGCGAGGCCGAGGTGATCCGTCTGGCCGCCGCTGTCGAGGCGGGATCGAGCCACCCGCTCGCCCAAGCGATCTTGCGGCGCGCTGAGGGCGTTGGTCTGCCCACGGCCACCGACGCACGCGCGATACTAGGCAAGGGGGTATCGGCATCGGTCGAAGGCCGGAAACTGACCGTAGCCAGTCCGCGCTTCGCCACCGAACAGGGGGCTCTGCAGGGCGACTGGATTCGCCGTGCCACCGGGCTGGAGGAGGAGGGAAAGACGGTTGCCGTGCTGTTTGAAGGCACCGCAGCACTTGGCCTGATCGCCCTGCGGGATGAACCCCGCACCGATGCGATCAACGCTGTGCGCCAGCTGCGCGCCATGGGCATCACGCCCACGATCCTGACCGGCGATAACCCCCGCACCGCTGCGGCCATCGCCGAAAGTCTTGGCACCGAGTTCCGGGCCGAGATGTTGCCTGAGGACAAGCTGGCCGTGATCCGCGACATGGCGGCTGCGGGCGGCGTGATGATGGTAGGCGACGGGATCAACGACGCGCCCGCGCTGAAACAGGCCAGTGTCGGCTTCGCCATGGGGTCCGGCACCGATGTGGCGCTGGAAACCGCCGATGCGGCCATTCTGCGCGATCGGGTGACGGATGTACCCGCGATCATCCGTTTGGCCCGCACCACGATGGGCAACATCCGGCAGAACGTGGCCATCGCGCTCGGGTTGAAGGCGGTGTTTCTGGTGACGACCGTATTCGGGATCACCGGGCTGTGGATCGCCATTCTGGCCGACACGGGGGCAACGGTTCTGGTCACGATGAACGCACTGCGCCTCTTGGCCTACAATCCGGAAAAAGAGGTCTGACCATGCTGCACGCCTTCGGTTGGGTGGCGCTGATCCTCCTCGACGATTCTTAACATTAGACTTCTTCGCAACAGGCGATGCACAAAGCGTATCGGCCTCAACCGCCGACTTGAGTTTGATCACACCGGCAATTGCCGGAAGAAGATATCGGCTTTTCGCAATTCTCTCCAAATATTCCATTCGCGCGGATGTCTTGTAGCTGACTGTATGCCGCCGGCCGAAACAGCCAGCGGCATTTTCGTCGATCAATTCACCGCAGCCTGATCTTCGCCGCGCCGGGTGAGGCTGATCCAGACCACGATGGCGATGATCGTGCCGAGGAACAAGGCGCTGGTGATGATGGTGCCCAGGCCGAGGCCGCCGTACTGGGTTGGCTGGGACAGGAAATCACCGAAAGAAGCGCCGAGCGGCCGGGTGAAGATGTAGGCCAGCCAGAACCCCAGGATCGCGTCGAGGCCAAGGAAAAAGTAACCGAAGGTAAGTGAGGCAATGATCATCCCGAAGAGGATGCCGCTGGCAAGGTATCCCAGACCGAAGGCTTCGGCGACCAGATCGCCTGATGCAGTCCCCAAGGCAAAGGTGAAGAGGATCGCCAGCCAGTAGTAGGCCTCACGCTTGGTGGTGAAAATCGCGTGGATTGACAGGGTTTTCTCGGAAACGAACCAGACTGCGAAGGTAGCCGCGAGCGCCACAGTGAACAGCACGGTCGTTGTGATCAGCGACACGCCGAAGTTGTCGACCAGGTTGTCGGTCACCAACGTACCGACGATGCTGATCAGCACTACCGACAGCCAGTACGACCAGGGCACATAGCGTTTTTGTGCAACTTGCAGCACAAGCGCACCGATCAGGACGGCCGTCATCAGCAAGGATGTTGCAGTCAGTCCCAGACCGAGGTTGACGGCCAGATAGTCGGCAGCTGTTTCACCCATGGTGACCGCCATCAGCTTGATAAGCCAGAATTCGGTGGTGACCGCTGGAACGCGGTTGATGGCGGTTGCCGGAATTTGCATTGAAGCGATTCCTTGAAGTGAGGAGGAAAGATTTGTCATGGCATCACCGACTTTGAGCCTTGAAGCGCTGCCTGCAGTGCGGCGAGCGTTTCGGTCACAAGTGCTGCGTCGGGTGTCGTCGCACGAACCGCATCCAGCGCCGCGTCAGCAGCCGCATCGACCGTCCCCCACGCCGCCCCGTCCAAGGCACGAAGGGCACTGGATTGGTCATCCCAAGCCGTTTCAAAATCTGTGATGCGGGTCTTGGCCGCCGCGAAATCAGCCTTTTCTGCATCTGCCTGAACATCGCTGATGATCGACGCGAATGCTGATGTATCGCCAAGACCGGCAGCGGCGACCGTGGGCGCTAGCGCGTCCGCTTGGACGGGTGAGGCGAGGCTTGTCTGCAAGTCGGCAAGTGCCGTTTGTATAGCAGCCATGTCCGGTGATGTTGCGCGAACGGCCTTCAACGCAGTATCTGCGGCACCGTCAATCCTGTCCCAAGTCGCGGGGGCGATGGACCGGAGGCCTTTTGCATTTTCATCCCAAGCGATTTCGAAATCCCGGATGCGGGTCTTTGCGCCTTCGATTTCGCCATTGCTGGCGAATGCCTGCACGTCGGTAATGATACTTGTGAACGCAGATGTGTCGCCAATGCCAGCGCTGGCTTGCGCCATCGTCGGTGCTGCAAAAATCTGATAGGCGATAAAGGTGCCCACGGGCAACGCGATCAGCGCTGTGGCCAGAAGAAGCTGTTTCATTGTTTGCTCCGGTTTGTGCCGGAGTTTGCCCGGCTGGCGCTGTTCTGTGTGTCCAAATCTGCAGCAAGCTTTCGCCCGACTTACAGATTTGTATGGTGGCCGCGACCTTTGTGTTAAGCCGCCGAGATAGTCCAACCAGCATCAAAACTGTTCCGAACCTGAAAGACCCCAGTGCGTATTCTCCTGATCGAAGATGACCCTTCTGCCGCTGGCTATGTCTCACGCGGGCTGTCGGAGAATGGGCATGTCTGTGATGTCATGGCGGACGGCACCGATGGGCTCTTCGCCGCCACGCGTGAGGCCTATGATGTTCTGGTGGTGGACCGGATGATCCCCGGCCTTGATGGGCTGTCGCTGGTGCGGGCCTTGCGGGCTGCCGGGCGCAAGACGCCGGTCCTCTTCCTGACCGCCCTTGGCGGCATTGATGACCGGGTTGAGGGACTGGAAGCCGGGGGCGATGATTACCTCACCAAGCCCTTCGCTTTCGCCGAACTGTTGGCACGCGTCAACGCCTTGGCCCGCCGCCCGCCGGTGCAGGAGGTCAAAACGGTGCTGAAGGTTGCGGATCTGGAACTTGATTTGATGCGCAGACAGGCCTTTCGCGCCGGGCAGCCGATTGACCTATTGCCCAAGGAATTCACGCTGCTCGAGGTGCTGATGCGCAACGAGGGCCGCGTGGTGACACGCACCATGCTGCTCGAGCGCGTCTGGGATTTTCACTTCGATCCGAAAACGTCCGTGGTGGAAACCCATATCAGCCGCTTGCGGGCCAAGATCGACAAGCCCTTTGACGTGAGCCTGCTGCACACCTTGAAAAACATGGGCTATTCGCTTCATGCGCCCCGCTGATCTGTGGCGGCACAGCTCCTTCCGGTTGGCGCTTGGCGTCACGCTTGCGGTGCTTGGTGCGCTGATCCTGGCGGGTGCTGTCGGCTATGCCGTGTTGCACCGGCAACTGGCCGACCGGCAGGATGCCCGCCTGCGGGAAATATTCACGACATTCCAACAATCGGATGCGGCGGACCAGCAAGACCTGATCGAGGCCATCGCTGCGCGCATCAAGGCCAGCCCGAACCAGTCGTCGGTCTATCTGTTGCGCGATGCGGCGGGCACGGTTCTGGTCGCGAACATCAACGACGCCGCAATCCCTGCAGGCTGGTCTACCGTGGAAGCGGCCACCTTGGGTGTGCCGAAAGATTATCCATACCGCATGTTCGCAGGCGAACTACACGGCGACTACCTGGTCGTCGGCCTCAGCAACGCAGATCTTGATGATCTGGCCGAGATCATTCTGACCGGCTTTGGCTGGGCCGCCGTGGCCGTTCTGGTCGCCGCGATTGCTGCCGGGGCTTGGATCGCCTCCCGCCTGCAACGCCGCCTGAACGCTGTGACCGAAACGCTGGCCCGCGTCGCGAGCGGTGATTTGTCCACCCGCCTTGCTGTTTCAAAACGCGGTGACGATCTGGACGTGATCTCGGGCGAGATCAACCAGACCCTCAGCCGCCTCGGCGCTTTGGTCGAGGCGATGCGTCAGGTCAGCGCCGATATTGCGCATGAGTTGCGCACGCCGCTTAACCGGCTGCGCATCCACATCGAGGGGGCCGCGCGCAATGCCGCAAGCGGTGCGTCCGTCGATGACGACCTTGCCGCCGCCATTCAGCAAAGCGAGGCGATAGACCAAACATTTTCAGCCCTGCTGCGGATTGCCCAGATCGAGGCCGGTGCGCGGCGCGAGAAGTTTGCACCCGTCGATATTGCAGCCCTCATGGCTAGCGTTGGGGAGGTCTATGCCGACGTGGCCGAAGATGCCGGTCACACCCTGCGCAGTGATATCACCGAAGCGGCATGGGTCATGGGCGACCGGGAACTGTTGACCCAATCCTTCGCCAACCTGATCGAAAACGCCATCCGCCATTGCCCACCGGGCACACAGATCACCTGCGTCGTGCGCGCCAGCGGCACCGCAGTGACTGCTTTAGTTACTGACACTGGCCCCGGCATACCGGAAGCCGAGCGCGACCTTGTCCTGCGCCGCCTCTATCGCCTGGAGAAAAGTCGAACGACCACGGGCACCGGGCTTGGCCTTTCGCTGGTCAAGGCGGTGGCAGACCTGCACGGAGCAGAAATCGCCCTTGGCGACGCAGCGCCAGGATTGCGGGTTGAATTGAAGTTTCCTCGGATAATCGGTGTGTCGTGACTCAACTGCTTTCTCAATTTGTCGATTTCCTCGGCCAGCATCAGTATCTTGCGATCCTGTTTGCCTTCCTCGTGGCCTTTGGCGAGGCTTTGCTGATCCTTGGTCTATTCGTGCCCTCGACGGTGGTCCTGGTGGGCCTCGGCACGTTGATCGGCTTGGGCAAGATGGCTTTTTTGCCGGTGTTTGCCGCGACAGTTGCCGGTGCGATTGCGGGGGATGCCCTGTCGTTCTGGGCTGGGGTTCACTGGAAACAGCAGATCCGGACCTTTTGGCCGTTTTCGCGCTACGGCAGTCTGATGGACAAGGGCGAAGCGTTCATTGCCCGCCACGGTGGCAAGAGCATCTTCATTGTCCGCTTCATCCCCGGCGTGAAGGCCGTGGTGCCGACGATTGCGGGGATGATGGGCATGACCACGACCCGCTTTGCACTGGTCAATGTCGGGTCAGCGATTGTCTGGGCTGCCGCGCATCTGCTGCCTGCGGTTGCCCTTGGTCGTGGCCTTCAGGTCGCACATGCGGCCAACCCGCGCATTGCCATCCTGATCGGGTTGGCAGTTGTTGCTGCGGTCCTGTCATGGGTTCTGTTGCGCATTTTGCGCGGCATTATCATTCCGGTGGCCGACCGGGGGCGTCTCGCGCTCGCGCTTTGGCTGGAACGCCGGGAAGGGGGCAGCAGATCGCTGGCCGGGGTGTTGCGCAACGACGACCGCAAGCTGGAAGCGGCGGCCTTGATCGGGCTGGCCGTCGTTGGACTGGCAAGCTTTGCGCTGGTGCTGTCGGCTGTCGTTTTCGATCCGCAGGTCGCGTTGGCAGATGCGGCCATCGGGCAGTTTGTGCAGGGCCTGCGGACGGATTGGGCCACATCAGCCATGGTCGGCATCACCATGATGGGCGACATGGCCGTGCTGCTGCCGGTGGCGGTTCTGGTGATCGCGGTCCTTGTGGTGGCCAAGCAATGGGTTATGGCGGGCGCCGTAACGGCGGCCAGCCTCGCCGGGGTGATCTTTGTGCCCGTGTTCAAGGCACTGCTGCACCGCGCGCGTCCGATCCCGATGTATCAGGGTGCGGATGGTTTCAGCTTTCCGAGCGGGCATTCCAAATTTGCCACCATCATCTTCGGAATGCTGGCACTTCTGGTTGCACGGACCATACCCCCACGGTTTCGGGGCCTAGTCTACGGCGGCTTTGCTTGCCTGATTGTACTGATCGGCGTGTCGCGAATTTATCTTCAGGCCCATTGGCCCAGCGATGTGCTGGCAGGCATGCTTTTCGGCGGAGCCTTGGTTTGCGTCGTGGCCCTTTTGATGCATGCCCGGGTCGTGACGGTGTCGCGTCAACTGCTGGCGGCTGTGCTGTCCATCGCGGTGATTGCCATCATGCCATTGCACATCTGGACGGGTTGGGCTGCGGCCTCTGCCCGCTATGATGCGGCTCCGCCCGTGGCAACGCTTGTGGCAGCCGAGTGGCTGGCGGGCGGGTGGCAAAACGAGCCTACTCACCGCGTTTTGCTTGACGGCGACCCCGGTGAGCCGATGTTGCTGCAAACGTCGATGCCGCTGGCAGATCTGGTCGGCGCCCTGAAAACCGCCGGGTGGCATCTCTCGGACGTGACTTTGTCTGGTGAAATCATCTCAGCGGTTCTGCCGTCACGCCAGACGATTGACCTGCGCGCGCCGTGGCCGATGACGCATCTTGGCCGCTCGGCATTGGCAACCGTTACCATGACGGGCGCTGTGGATCAGAGGTTTGTCCTGCGGATTTGGGCTACACAGACGGTCATTCAGGACGGGCCGTCTTCTTCGCCGCTTCTTATGGTGTCGCTGACGGCTGACCGACTGGACCCGGTGGCATTCGGATATGCGCAGCTGGAAGAGGCCGCATTGGCGGCTAAGCAGGTTGCCACTGAAAAGGCTACCATCGTGGCGGCACTGCGCCAGACCGGGGCGGGCGGTGTTGTGGACCTGCCGCCCGCACCTGCGCCCTGATAACGGCCCTATCGGTTGCGGGGAAAGACCGTCTGCGGCAGTGCAAGGCAGCGAAGCAGGGTTTCGTAGACTGAAATGAGCCTGGGATAGACCCAGCGACGCAGATGGAGGTCTGCCCTCCGGACCAACAGTGTCGCGACAGCCGCAACTCCCAAAGCTCCGATCATGTCCAGGGGGAAGTGCACCCCGAGGTAAATCCGCGACCAGGCCATGCCGAAGCCCAAGGCCAGAACGACTGCGCCCCAGCGCCGCGTATGGGCTCCCAGCAGAAGCGGGATGGCGAGGCCGAACATCAGTGTGGCGTGATCACTCGGGAAGGATGCCTCTGCAGCATGGTCGAGCAGTTGACGCCCCAGTCCGATTTCAAAGGGCCTTGGGTGATACCAGATGACGGTGATGACTTGCGCAAGGCCCAAGCCGATCAGCGCCGTGAGTGTCGCGTCAAGCAACACAAACCGAACGGCTCTGCCACGGCGAACCCATGCGACAACAAACAGGGCGGGCGCGAGATAGATCGACCAGCTGGCCAACACTCTGGCAAGTGAAATGATAAGTGCCGGGGCGTGGGCCCCGGCATTGACGGCGAGGAACGCAGATTGGTTCCATTGCTCGATCACAGATAGGGTCAAGGTTATGGCCTACTTTCCAAAGGACCACATCGCCCTAAGGCTCATCGATCGCAAAAGGTGATGCAGCACGGCCAAGCTCGCATGGGCGATCAGATAGGCCCAGACCAGATTGCCGAGCGCAAGGTGAACCGTCATGGCGACCATGCCGTCGGGTTCGGCAGAGTGCAGGCCAAGCGCGACCTGTACAAAATAGACCGCCCCAGAAGCGGCCATCGCCGAGATAAGCAGCAGTCCGAGGCCGTGAATCGCCGATGGCAGTGCTGCTTGCGGGTCATGCTCGGGCAGCCGCAGATTAAGGGCCGCACGGCCATGGAAGTTGATATCCTGCCACAGCGCCGAAAGTCGTCGCACCGAAAACCAGGGGATTAATGCGCCAAGATCAGTCCCGCGCGACCGGAGCAGGATCGTCAGCCAAAGCCCAAACGCCAGAACCGTAGCCGAAAGACCGGAGTATCGGTGAACCTGAAACAGGATGTCGCCTGTCTGCACATCATCCGGCCCCTGCATGGCAAGGCTGGTCAAAAGCTGGCTGACAATGGCAAGCGCCAGACCCGCATGAAGCAGCCGGGTGGCCCGATTGTGCCGGGGTCCAGGAAGGACGAGAAGGTCGTTGGGCATATTGGGCGGTTCCAATTGTCATGGCCCAAAGGCAGGCCGATGTGCACCGTGTAGGCCCCTGCCACCGCGACCGCCTTTCCGCCGGATTACAAATTTGTAAGTCGGCGGTGCGGTGCTGCAGTTGCGCAGGTACTGCGAGGCGACGCATTGTCCGGGCTTACCCCCAAGGCAACCGGGGCCGGAGACGTGACCGTGTTCAAAACAAACCACAAGATCCCCGCAGGTATCTGGGTTTTGGGCTTCGTCAGCCTGCTGATGGATGTCTCATCCGAGATGATCCACAGCTTGTTGCCGTTGTTTCTGGTCACGACCATGGGTGCCAGTGCCTTGATGATAGGGTTGATCGAAGGGATGGCCGAGGCGACGGCCTTGATCGTCAAGGTCTTTTCCGGTGTCCTCAGCGACTGGTTCGGGCGGCGCAAGGGGCTGGCGCTGATCGGCTACGGCCTGGGCGCGGCCACCAAGCCCTTGTTCGCCTTGGCCCCAAGCATTGGCGTCGTGCTGACCGCGCGCTTGCTGGACCGCCTCGGCAAGGGCATCCGGGGTGCGCCGCGCGATGCGCTGGTAGCCGACATCGCCCCGCCCGAGTTGCGCGGCGCTGCCATTGGGTTGCGACAATCGCTTGACACTGTGGGCGCATTCGCCGGGCCATTGCTGGCGGTAGGCCTGATGTTGCTGTGGTCGAACGATTTTCAGTCGGTATTCTGGGTGGCCGTGATCCCCGGTGCCATGGCTGTCGCTCTTCTGGCTTTCGGCGTGAAGGAACCGCCGCGACAGCCCGGGGCGGTACGGCAAAATCCGATCCGGCGGGATAATCTGGCCCGTCTGCCCGTCGCCTACTGGCAAGTGGTGGGCATCGGCGCTGTCTTTACATTGGCCCGCTTCAGCGAGGCATTTCTGGTGCTGCGCGCGCAACAAAGCGGTATCCCCCTAGCCACCGTGCCGCTGGTCATGGTGGCGATGAACCTCGTCTACGCCCTGTCGGCTTATCCGTTCGGCAAACTGTCGGACCGGGTCAGCCGCAGATCGCTGCTGATGGGCGGGTTGGCGGTGCTGATCCTGGCCGACCTCATTCTGGCCAGTTCGGCGCATTGGGCCGTGGTTCTGGCCGGGGTAGCGGTCTGGGGCGTGCATATGGGCATGACGCAAGGCCTGCTGGCCGTGATGGTGGCCGACACCGCACCCGCTGATCTGCGCGGCACGGCTTACGGCTTTTTCAACCTTGTCAGCGGTATTTCCTTATTGGTGGCAAGCCTTGTGGCAGGCCTGCTGTGGGACATTATTGGTGCCCCGGCAACCTTTCTGACCGGTGCGCTGTTCAGCGCCGCAGCCTTGGCGTTGCTTTACATGCGCGGCGGAAATCTGCCCACCTCTCGCAGGGCTTGAGGTTGTAAGGTCGCTGAAAGGCCGGTGTAATACGGCCTCCCCATCTTTCCCTCATCAGGCCGCACCCCCGCGGTCATGATTGACTGGAGAGACACATGAAAACGAAAACTTCGCTGACGATCACCGGCGCGCTGCTTGCGCTTTCCCTGATCGCGGGCACCTCGGCCTTTGCCGAAACCCAAGAAACCGAAGATCCGATGGCTGAGGCGCAGGCCTTCCTCGCCTCACCGACCAGCCTGACGCAAGCGATTGCCACGGCTGAGGCAGCAGCAGGCGGCAAGGTGTCTGGCATCGAATACCAGAGCGGCGAAAACGGTGCGCCCGATCTGATCATGGCGGATGTCGTGCTGGCGGATGGCAGCGAGAAGACGGTCGCCATCAACCCGGCTGATGGCAAGGTGATGAACGTCACGCTGGCTGAAAACGATCAGCGGGGCGATGAACAGGATGGCGAAAACGGTGGTGACGACGGGCAGGACGGCGAAAACGCCAACAACTGATCGCTGACCCCATAACAGAAAAGGCGGTGCCGCAAAGTGCCGCCTTTTTCTTTGCCGGAATACCGCGACCGGAAAAGACCGGTCTTACAAAACTGTAAGTCGGGGGAAAGGCATCTGCGGTTTGGGGCGGGCATTGAGGGCTCATCAAGACCCTGCCGCAGCGCAATCCATAAAAGGAATCCACAGAATGCCTGAACCCATGATCCGGACAAACCGGCTGACCCAGTCTTTTGATGGGGTCATCGCCGTTGATGCCTTGTCGATGGAGATCGCCAAGGGCGAGATCTTCGGCTTTCTCGGCCATAACGGTGCTGGCAAGACCACGACGATCCAGATGCTGACCACGCTGGCGCGTCCCGCTTCTGGAACGGCCACCGTGGCAGGCCATGATATCGGCACCGACCCTTTGGCGGTGCGCCGCACGATCGGCTATGTCCCCGAAAACGTGCGGCTTTACGATACCCTTACGGCAGCCGAAAACCTCGTATTCTTTGCCCGTTTGTCTGGGGTCGCGGCCCCTGAGCGCCGGGTGAAACAGGTGCTCGACCTGCTGGACTGCACCTACTTGGCCCAAAAGCGCGTCGGTGGGTTTTCCAAGGGGATGCGCCAGCGGGTGGGTTTGGCGCAGGCCATCCTGCATCAGCCCGCTGTCCTGTTTCTGGATGAGCCGACTTCAGGCCTTGATCCGATGGGCATCAAGATGCTGCGCGATCTGATCCTGCGCCTGAACACCGAGTTCGGGATGACGATCTTCATGAACACGCACCTGATCTCCGAGATTGCCAAGACATGCACCAGCATCGCGGTGCTGAGCCATGGCAAGCTGGTCTATCACGACCGGATCGAGGCTGCGACCGCCCGCTATGGCGACGATGCCGCGTTGGAGGAGCTGTACCTGTCGCTGACGCCTGCGGGCCGTCTGGCCGAGGTGGCGTGATGAGTGATGTAACCTCACCTGGCCGGCTGATCGCCCGCCAATCTGCGCGCTTCGTGCTGCGCGAACGAACGGTGGCGCTGTTGTCGCTGATGTTCGTCGTCCTTGTGCTGATTTCGGCCTGGCTTGGCTGGTCGGCCACTTCGACCGTCAACCGCATCTATCTGGATGCGGCGGCTTTCCTACAATCGGCGGGCCAACCGGTGCCGACAAACCCGGTGCTGGATATCTCGCCCTTGTCGTTGATGCGCAACATGTCGGTCTATGTGGCGTTGATCGGGGCCTTGTCGGCCATCGTGATCGGTAATCGCCTCGTCGGCCTTGATCGCAAGGCCGGGGTGCTGCCGCTGATCGGCATTCGGCCGCTTGGGCGCAACGCCTATGCCGGTGGCAAGATCGCGGCACTTGCCGGGCTGATCCTGGGCTTGGCAGCGGTGGTATCGGCGGCGGCGGTTGCGACGTTTCTGGTCCTGCCCGCCGTGACGCTGACGGGCCTGCAATGGGCGCAACTGGCCGGGTTCATGGGGGTCACCACGCTCTACATGGGGTTCTTCGGCCTGATCGGTCTGGCCGCCGGGGCCGCCGCGCGGTCGGAAACCGTGGGGCTGTTGCTACCGGTCACGCTGTGGCTGACGCTGACCTTCATCTTTCCGCAACTGACCGCAAACCTGAACCCCACGGCCGCGATCAACCCGCTCTCGGCATTGGCAGTGCCACCTGACACCACCTTCTTTCACTGGGCTGCACGTCTCCTCGGGCCGTTCTCGCTGGCCGATGCCTACAAGTTCGCGTCGGCGGGGCTGCTCGATTACCTGCCGGTGGGCATCACCTCGCCGTCCTTCATCCCCCCGGTCATCAATCTGATCCTCGCTGCTGGCGTGGCCCTGGCCCTTGCCTGGCGCGCGCTGACCCGGCTGTCGATGACGCAAGGAGACTACAATGTCTGATCTTACTCTGAACCCGGTCCTATTGAACCCGAGCCCCATCCGCACCATCGCGGCCAAAGATATCCGCGATGCTTTGCGCGATCACTTCATCCTGACCGTCACCGCGTTTCTGGGGCTTGCGGCTTTGGTCGCCCTCGTCACCGGCGCCATTGCCCTGCGCGGCGATGTGGCCACCTACGAGGCGGCGAAGGCATCCCTGCTGGCGCTTGGCAAATCTGCCGACGCGATCAAGGCCCCTGAATTCTACCCGCTACGCCTGTTGCGCGCTGCAATCGAACAGATCGAGATCATCGGGGCCGCCATCGCCATCTTGATCGGCTACCGGTCGGCCGCGAGCGAGAGGGGACGCCAGACGCTGTCGCTGATGCTGACGCGGCCGATGCGCAGGTGGCAATTCGTGGCGGGCAAGGCCCTGGCGGGGATCGGCCTTCTGGCGGGTGGTCTGGCGCTAGTGCTGAGCGGGCTCACGCTGATCTTGCACTTCCTGTCCGGCATTGGTCTGGGGGCGGATGACCTGTTGCGCATCACGATCGTCTGGGGCGTGTCCGTGGCCTATACCGTATGCTTCTTTCTGGTCAGTTTCATCCTGTCGTTGCATATGAAGCACCCCAGTCACGCGCTACTGCTGGCCTTTGCGGTCTGGCTGACATTGGTGCTGGTGGCTCCCCAGATCGGTGACACGCTCGACCCCGACAATCAGGTGGCGGGCGGTGTGTTCAAGCAGTTGAACATCGCCAAGCCTGATCAAGTTGAGATCATGAAGAGCTTCGCCACTTTCGAGACGGTGCGCGATGGCATCGAACAGGCCTCTGTCACCAAACATTTCGAGCGGTTCACCTTCGCCGTGCTGGGCATCAAAGCCACCTACGCCGGACTGCCGCTTGGCCCCATCCTGATCGAAATGCTGGGCAATCTGATCTGGATTTTTCTGACCGCCCTCGGGCTTGGCGCGCTGGCGCTGGCCCTTCCCCTCAACCCCGACCGGCTTGCAAAAGCCTGACCTCAAAGGAAACTGAAAATGACACTGAAGAAACACATCTCGACGCTTGCGCTTGTCTCCATCCTTGGCCTGACGTTGGCCAGCCCTGGGTTTTCGCAAACCACCACGGATACCGATGGTGACGGCGTCCCGGACACGTCCGAAGTTCTGCTCGGCACCGATCCGATGGTGGCAGACACCGATGGCGACGGACAGAACGATCTGCCCGATGCCGACCCTGCCTTCATGGCAAACCCGATCGACATGAGCGGAGCCCCAGCCACTTTTGCGATCAAGGAGGCGCTGGTCGAGAACAACTATGATTTCGCCGCCAAAAAGGACGCGACCGACCATCTTGAACTGCTGGTCACGAATTCGGGCTCGGCACCGCTGACGGGGTTTTCGATCTACTACAGCATCACGGACGCCGACACCGGCAAGGGCGAAGGCACCTTCCGCAAGCTTGACGGCTTCAGCATCCCCGCCGGTGGCGAGGCGCGGATCCACCTCGACGACGGCACCGAGGCCGGGCATTTCCGCGCCAACCCGAACTCGATCTACATTAGCAGCCAAGCGGCGAAAACAGTCACCTTCGTTCTGAAAGTTGATGGTTTTGCCCCTGTCAGCGTCGAAGTCGCCAAGGATAAAGGCGGCGCGGAAGCTGCTGACTGAGTAGGTCTGGTTCAGCCGGTCAGCAGCTGCTGACGGGATGCAGACAGGTCATCATCTGTGCGGGAAGACCCCGCACAGATGATTTACGTTTGGCGGGTCTATCACTTGAGTGATTTGGAACTGCACCTTTGCACCCGGCTGCGCTGTTCGACCACCGACCACAACGCCGCCCCGATGGTTTCCAGACAACTTCTTGTCGATGTCGGCATTGCTGATGAGCAGGCTTATGCCGGGGCAAAGTGCTAATTTACGCCTCAACTACGGCGGCGCAGATTTGGTGCGGCGCAGCATTGCCCGCGAGGGTAGGCAGGTATCGATCACAAGCGCACCTGCGCCTCGGCTATGACCGGGGCTGCGGTGAACACGCCTGCATCAGCGCATCCCAATCGCTAACCTTTTCTTTTGCAGCGCTGTAATTATTCTACAGAGTTCAAGGCGGCGAGTTAAACAACGGCGCTCGCACCTGCAGCCTTCACGGCAGCCCGAGCGCGCTTCAGTTCCGCATCGAACCTAACAAAAACGCCGACCCCGCTGAGTGCGCAGCCCTCCTTTACCCGCGGCGGCCAGTTTAGTCAGGCGTCGCGTTCCCGCCGCGTCAGATCGAACACCATCGCCGTTGCCCGGGCCCGGTCAATCACCTCCGCCTTCATCTTTTCCAGCCGGACCTTGGCGGTCTGGGCCTTCAACATCTCGTTCGCCATCCGGGCGCGCAGGAAAGAGACTTCGCCGCCGTTCGCTTCCGGACTGCCCGGATCGGTCCCCGGCGTCGCGCAACGTGTCCGCCACGGCCCGGATCGCCACTTTTGGCACCGGTTTGGTGGCCGCCGCCCGCACCGTTCGTGCCGCAGTCTCCGCCCCCATCTGCCTTGCATGTTGGCCGCGCTGTTTCGCAGGATCGGTCTGGGAACCCCATTCGGAATCCGCCAGCGTGGGATCGATCGTGCCGTCGGGTAGGGTGGTGATCCGGCCGGTGGCAATCGCCTGGCGCACCGCCGCTTCCGAGACACCGCGCTGCGCGGCATAGCTTCGCCGGACCACTCCCATTCTGACCGAAACCTCATATATTCAGTGACTTAAGAGTTGCTCTCTTTTGGTCTCAGCGGCTGTCTGCACCCATTGCAACGCACTGGAGATCGCCATGAAGACCGCTTTGAGTCCCCTGACAACACACGAAGAATTCTGCCTGAAAAACGCCGCCCACTTTGTTGCCGCCCGGGGCCGCACGCCCGCATCCCGCACCCGGGAGCAATTCGTGACCCTGCCCGAGGCGCAGGCATTCGCGGCGGCGATCGGCGACGGCCGCACGATGATCTACGCGGTCACCACCCTCGGGCATTCCGCCCACATCACCAACGCCTGAAGGAACCCGACCATGAAAACCAAAGCCCTTACTGCCGTGCAGATCGGCACGCTCGCCCAGCGCCTTTCCGAAACTCCGATCGAACCGGCCACGAGTGCCAAGAAGGCGGGCGACAATCTCGCCCGCTTGCTGGCGGCAAGGATCGGCACCGAGCGCGCGGCCCTTGCCTTCACCTCCATCATGACCGCCGAGACTTTCGATCAGGCCGAGGCCAGGCTGACCTTGGTGTTGGACTACGGCA
>Ga0105046_10007786_pt1 | contig 16838 bp, 13 predicted proteins | sample MAT03_FD_78385 | JGI IMG/M metagenome (GOLD analysis project Ga0105046, IMG submission 78385) | Freshwater microbial communities from Lake Fryxell liftoff mats and glacier meltwater in Antarctica - MAT-03 (megahit assembly) | ecosystem: Environmental > Aquatic > Freshwater > Ice > Liftoff...
CTCGGCCCGGACAATCGGAAGATGGTCCCTCCAGTCGCGAGGAGCAAATTACTCCCCAGGAGGCAACCGAGCCGGTCGCCCTACACACGGAAATTTAGAAAAACTTGGTGAACTTTGCGAGAACTTTTTCCCATGGGCAAATTGCGTCAGAGTGGTAACGGAGTGCTGTCTTGGTGAATAGGAAGACATCATCGGTGCGAGTGCCGGAGAAAGTCGAAGCCGCGAATTTTGTCAGAGATACGACCTGCTATCCAATGTCTGTCCTCCAAAATTGAACCTTTCCATTTCGAGTTCTTTTTGATTTTTGTGATCCTGGACTTTAAAAGACTCAAAACGGGCGGTACATCAAATTACGCCCGCCTTGTAGCAGGTAGGACTCGGCTCCCCTTTCAGTCAGCATAGTATTGAGCTTCGACTGAAAGCTTTTTTTCATTTTCTCATACTCTACTTTTTTTGCTGTACTATCGAGATTCTTATTCACTTGCAGGGTATTGAGATCATTCTCGAATTGTTTGACTGTTTTATAAGCGTCTATCGCTACTGATTTTGGCAGATCTAATCTTTTGACAATCCCGTACAGTGGGCGGTACTGGTAATCTTGGGACATCTTATACTCCTCATATCTTTCGGGACCGAGGGTTTCCTTCATTTTCTGCTCGAGTTCTACTTGGGCTTTTTGTTGTTCCTGGACTTGTACAGGAGTTAGATTTTGTTGTCGGCCAAAACGGTTATTATTATATTTTTCATCATGGGGTTGTTGAATCTTGAATAAGCTGGCGAATTCCTCCTTTGAAAGATCAAGTCCTTGGAGATTCCTGAGATTATTAGCCGTTTGCGAGGTACGCATCTGGTATTGTTCCCATTCATCAGGAGTCATCATTAATTTGATTTTTTGACGTCTTTCTTCTTCTATCTTCTCGAGATCCTGTTGATCGAAGGTCGTAAACATGCCATCGGCCCGGACGTAAATTTCTTGTTGTTTTTCATTAAATTCACGTTCCATTTCCATTATTATTTTTAATTTATCATCCGACAAAAAGCTATTCATCTTCTTTTGATGAGTACGGTAACCACCATAAATCGCCTCTGAATAATCATCAATGGAGACTCCGGTCAAATCCTCAAAGAGTTTATTTCTTTGTTTATACATATCCATCACAGCTTTTTTCTTTTCCGGAGTCATCCCGCCACCGAAATTATTTTGGTTTTTCCAGAATTCATATTCTTTTGAACCGTCCATCCCCCTTGCCATCTCGGTATATTGGCGACTGATATCCATAAAAAGGATGTCATCGACGATATGCTTGGGCAGGCCCAGCACCTGAAGATTCGAACGGTATTCGTCAAAGCTCTCACTTTCCACCTTTGACCAATCTATCCCGCCTTCGGTGATAGAGGCATACTTTTGGCGTTTACCACTGGAAGAATCCTTTCCCTTAATATCCCCGTCCGAAACAAATCCTTTTCCACTTTGTGAGGACGCTGTTTGACCATCCGCCGTGAATATTCCACGGAATGTGTTGCTGGAGATTGATAAAATAAAAACAGTGACCAAAAGAAGGACATTCAATCCGATCGACGCCATTAAAACCCGTTTTTCTTTCATAAGATTAAAAAAATATCCTTCCGAAAAAGCCGGATTCTCCACCTCATTTTATTCATCTAATTGCTCGACATTCGCCGAGGTGACGCGGAGGACTTCCTCAACGGTTGTTTTCCCTTCGATGACTTTGTCCCAACCGGCGTCGCGGAGTGTCTTCATACCTTCCTCGATAGCCACGGCCATGAGTGCCGATGCGGATTTGCCTTGGATAATCAAGTCAGTAATCCGGGGAGAAACCGTGCATATCTCGAAAATCGCTGTTCTTCCCGAATACCCGGTATTCTTGCAATGTTCACACCCCACCGTTTTACGGACTTTGTCTTCCATGCCTTGTGGGAACCCGATCCCTTTCAAATAACCCGCTGGATAAGAAGCTGGGGCTTTACATTCAGGGCAGAGTACCCGGACGAGTCTTTGGGCCAAGAAAGCACGGACAGCCGAAGACACTAAAAATGGTTCCACCCCCATATCCACCAAACGTGTGATCCCCCCGATGGCATCATTTGTATGCAGTGTACTAAAGACCAAGTGCCCGGTTAATGCGGCGCGGATGGCGATCTCGGCCGTTTCCACGTCACGCACCTCACCGACCATCACGATATTCGGATCAGCACGCAAAATATGGCGTAGTCCGGCGGCAAAGGACAGGCCTATGTCCGGCTTGACCGCAATCTGGATGACCCCGGGCAACTTGTATTCTACTGGATCCTCGACGGTCACGATCCTCCGTTCATGGGTATTAATCGCAGATAAAAAGGTGTAAAGAGATGTGGACTTTCCACAGCCCGTCGGGCCTGTTAAAAGGATAATCCCATTGGGCAGGGCGAGCAAATTGCGCAGCTTTTCTTCAGCAGCGGGATTCAGTCCGAGTTTATAAAAGTCGAATTTCTCCTGGCTAAGCAGACGCAAGGAGACACTCTCTCCTGTCACCGATGGAATCGTCGCCACACGCACATCGACGGGTTTGCCCTGGTACTCCATATTGATACGTCCGTCCTGGGGTAAACGCCGCTCGGCGATATCAAGGTGCGACATGATTTTCAAGCGTGAGATCACCGATGACTGGAGCAATTTGATCCGGTCGGGCACGGGGATTTCATGCAGGACGCCATCGATCCGAAACCGCACGCGCAAATCGTTCTCAAGGGGTTCAAAATGGATGTCCGTCGCCCGGTCCTGGAGGGCTTCCCTGATGATCTGGTTAACGAATTTCACGACGGAAGCTTCCGGGTCTTCCGAGTCCACAATATTAATCTCTTCTTTCTGAGAAAGATAATCTTCGATATCCTGGCGGCCCTCGAGGATCTCATCGAAAGTTTCCGCCCCGACACCGTAGATTTGCCTGAGGGCACCCAGGATATGGCGGCGGGGGGCGATAGCCCAAAGGATCTGGCCTGAAATTTGTTGTGCAGCCGATTGCCGTGCGAGTAAATCAAACGGATCATAAGTCAAGAGTGTCGTCAAAGCCCCGTCCTGACGGAATGGCACCACGCGGTAGCGCAACGCAATTTGCGCAGGCAAAATATTTTTTAATCCCGGGTCAAGGGAACTCATCACATCCTGTTGCCAGTCTAGGCTCAACCATTCACATATCCCTTGTAAAAAACGGTCCTCATCGATAAATCCGGAGTCGAGGGCTTCCGTGACAAAGGATAATCCACTTTGCCCCGCCTCGACAAATTTCTCCTTGAGCGCATCCACTTCGGTGCACCCGCTTTGTTTGGCGATCTCCACTAGTACCGGAATCAAATCCATGATTACTCCCAGAAATTCTTCTTTTCAGTGTCGTCCTTGAGTTTTTTCTTCCCGGAGCGGACACTATTCTCGGGTTTTTCCTTCGCGACACGTTCAATTGAAGGCCTCAACTGAGTACGGGCTAATTCGGCATCACTGGCAATTTGGGTTTCCATGTTATTATCGACGACCACAGGTTGGATCATAATAATCAATTCACTCCGGTCGGTCGTGATTTTTGTCGTTTTGAATAAATAACCCAAGAGTGGGATACTACTCAGCACAGGCACCCCTGTCACATCACGACTAGTCCGGTCGGAAATCAAACCACCAAGCACCACCGTGGATCCACTCGGCACGGTGACCGTTGTTTTTAAAACTTTGGTACTGATCGTGGGGATCGTATTGCCCGAGATCACCGTACTCCCCGCTTGATCATTTGCGGTTTGGAGGATTTCCAAGGTCACTTCTTTATCCGAGTTTATCAGAGGAACCACGTCGAGCTGCAAGACAATATCCTTGTATTGGATATTTGATTGGGTCACGGGGGTGGAGTCTCCGGTAAAACTCGACAGTGTCTGGGTGGGAACAGCCACCTGACGCCCTGAGGATATTGTCGCCTTCCGGTTGTTGATCGTATAAACCACCGGGCGGGATATGACTTTGAAACGGTTATTACTTTCCAAGGCTTTGACCAGGATATTAAGGTCGCCCAAGAGTTTACCATAGACATTTAACCCCGTGGTCGCTGCGGCCAAGACCTGCAAGGGGTTCAGGCCATTGGTGACACTTAATGCCCCCTCTCCCGTTGTCCGAGAAAAACTAGCCGCCCCGTTCTTCGCACTCCCCGCATATCTCTGGAGGAAATCCACACCAAACTCATCACCTTCAGTCAGGGATAATTCACCAATGACTGTCGCGAGGTAAACCTGTTGCGGGCGTTTATCGAGCGCTTTCAGAATCGTTTTCACTTTCTCTGCCACCTCTGGGGAACCCATCACCAAAATTGAATTAGCCTTTTTGTCGGCAATGATGCGCGTTTTTCCGATTGTGATTGATTGTGGCGCCGTATCACCATTCGGCTCGGCCAATGCTTCCATTCCATCCGCCAACTGCCGGTCGGCGGAACCGCCTCCGGCCCGAGGAGCCGACGATTGAGGACGATTCACATTTGTGGGGGCGAGATTACCAGAGGAGGTAGTCTGCTGGTCCTTATTTTCAGAGAGGGTGGACTCTAGCAGGGGCAAGACTTCACCGGCTGGAATAAATTTCAGCGGATACTCCAGCGGGGGCACGAGCTTGATTGATTTATCAAACTCCTGGATCAATTGTTTAATGTAAGGAAAACTCACGGGCCTGGCACTGACAAAAATCCGGTTTGTCCGTGGATCAGGAATCAACTTCACTGTTCCCGCGACAAGCCCCTTTTCTGTCTGGGAAATATTTGATCCGGCTATCGTCGCGCCGGGGGCACCGGGAGGCCCGAGCGGAGCGCCACCACTTTGTTGTTCACGATTATCCAGGATCTTTGTAATGATCTCGACCACTCTTTCCGCATCGGCCCTTTCCAGCGTCACAAACTCACTGATTACTTTGGCCGGAGGCACATCGATTTGTTTTTGGACCTCGATTAATTTCCGCATATTTGAGGCCTTATCAGTGATAATAACCGCCTGGGTATTCTGGACAGGAACAATTTGCGGCGGTGTCGCACCACCCTGCAAATATGCCGTAAAAATCTGCATCGCCTCATTAACCGTAATATATTTAAAGGGCATGTAATAATCCACCATCGTATCCCCGCTGGGGAGGCTAGTGGCATCCGCATAAAAGGGAATACCTTCCCCCCGCGGGCTTTTACCTTGGGGAATGACTTTTATGGCATCTTCGCCTTTCATGGGCACCAATGATATCCCATTCATCGCCAAGGCAGCTTCAATAATCCGGATCGCCTGTTCTTTAGGAACCGGCTGCGGCGAGATGATGCTGATCCTACCCTGCACATTTACATCCTTAATAATCCGTTTGCCCGTCATCTTCTGATAAATATTCAGGATCTCATTCACATCGATATTCGGATAGACTAAGGGCGTCAATTCCTCACCATCGGAGGTGCCGGTAGCCTTCGACTCTGGTGGAGTGGCGGGGTCCGCTGGGACTTGTGAATCAAATACCCCGTCAGCCCCCTGGGCTATCAAAAGGGGCGGGGCAAACAATAATGCCATTAATAATACAGATAAATTTCTCATCATATTTTCCTTACTGCCTTTGGCTGGGTACTCCCGTGCTCCTACGGATAATTCTTTTAGGCGGACTCGGCGGGGTATTGACTGTCGGCACACCGGTCCCCGGTTGAGGGGGCCCCACCGGCATTACACCCGGCACCGGGGCCGGTCCTTGCGGTGAAGCTGTCTTCATGGCCTCGGTGTCAAAACGCAATGCCACTTTTTCCTGATTACGGCACAGGGTCACCTCCATCTCCATGACATTATCATTCAGTTTCACCGTTTCGATATAAAGTCCTTTTTCATTGGGGGTTTTCCCTAAAGTCATACTCGCTCCGCTGGCAATTTCCAAAACACTCACCAGATAATCACCATGCGCCTTTGATAACCCCAATAATTTATATTGTGTCGCTAAACCCGCCACTTCCCCCGCGTTAGGATCATTCGTCGGCAGGGTAAAAGGGGAATTCTCCCAAAGTCTTTTATAACGTTCCAAAGGGGGTACTTGGGGGCTCAACGATTCACTATTGTTTTCGCCAAAACAAAGAAATGCGCCCGTCGGCGATATCGTCAAAAGCGCCACGATCAATAATGTTATGGGGGTCCGGGAAATCATATTTGAGCCAGCTATCGGGCTTTCATTGTATAAAAACGAATAATATTCAATTGGCAACGGATTCGTTTTCGATCCTCCTCGACTTTCACGGATAATTCCTTGACGCCCTGCAAATTGCCGGGCTGCTGGAGCTCATGGATCCACTCGATCATCTGTTTGCTCGGACCCACGGCATTAAGTTTAACTGCCGTTTCCTTCAGCCTACCGTGCTCCACGGCATCAACCACATTCACGTCCGTAATTTCGATTTTCCTCTGGGCCGCACCTTTCTGGATAGTTTCGAGCAAGGCAGTATTTGCCGCCCCTTCATTCTCAAATTGCGGTGTTTTGTCTGCTAACCATTTGCCCCTCGATAACCAAAGGTCTTTCTCGCCCAACCAAAAACGCGATTCATCACGCTGACTCCTGAGCAGAACCAAATCAGACTCCATCTGTGTCCGCAGTCTGAGCAGCCGGGGCAAGATAAGAAGGTTTACGATGATAAAAATCGTCACACAAAAAATAACCAGGAGTTTGCGTTCACGGGGACTCATCGGCGGCGTCCCTCCATTTGGAAATTAGCAGCACCGGTAGGCAGGAGGCGGGGTTGGGGAAGTGTCCATTCGTAGGCCTTTAGAGCCGCATTTTGTTTCAGACTTTCCCCGTATTGGTAAGCGAGTCCCGCATTTTTGGCTTCCCCGATCATGATGATATTGCCGGGGGTATATTGATAAGTGGTTAACCTAACCCCTTCGGCAGGCAGCATCTCTGTAGCCAAGTAAAGGATCTCCAAAGGGGACTTACCCGTATCCACAATCGTGTCCAGCACCCTCCATTGGTTAGCCGCGTTTTTGATTTTTTCCACGATGACTTCATCTCGAGTGATTTCTTTTTTGATCGATTTGCCTTGCCACCAGAGATTAGCCAGCAGTCCCCCCATTACCGCTAGGCAAAGAATATACGCAAGGATGGCTGCGCCTAAAATCCTTTTTTTCAGGCGTGCCGCCTCCCGTGTTTCCAAATGCCTTTCATAAGTCACCGGCACCAGACCACTCCCATCCCCGAGAGGCTTGAACCCCAAGGTGTCAATCGCCGCGACTGGACACGAGAAAAATGAACCAAGGTCAAGGCCCAAGCCACTTGAAACCAGGATCTTTTCGGGCGAGACAATCATCCTCCTGGCCTCCAAATCACTGGCGATACAAAATAGGCTACGCCCCAGAAAAGGGGATACGGTATCTTCGTCCATGCACTGGTAATAAACCGGTTCTTTTTCCCCGGTAAAAACTGCGACTAACTTTCCGGACTCCTTGAGTATGACGATACTCCTGGCGGGCAAATCATAAATTCCTACACTCACCTGGAAATAGACACCCTTATACCCGCTGTAATCCTCCCCTTCTTTTTCATTGAGGATCCGTGCCGTAACGAGCACTTTTTTATCCTCTGAGCGGGTGATCACAGAATAATCCCAAGCTTTTTTGTCATGGGGCGGTAATAATCCCCTTTTCTGGAGCTGGAATGATACAGCCTCCTTGACCTGCGTATCATCAGCTCCACCGACCCAAAGAGGCAAGACATTGACGTCGCCGACCCCGAAACAATAATAAGTCTTACGGATATGGCCCCGGTCCTTCATACGGGAAATATCCTCGCCCTCGCCTAAAACCCGGACCCCTTCCTTTGCGAGCAGGAGCGTACGCCGGGTTTCGGGCCCCGGTATGATCAAAAGGTCATGTTGTTGTTTTCCTGGTTTCACTTTTTTTTTTACTTTTCCTGCCAGAGGTAATATTCCCCCGGTGTTCCCGCCCGGTTAACCACCACTCGGATCACACGCCGGACATCACCGGTGTAACCCGTGCTTTCTATATCATATATACTACTATCTAAAATCAAAGCCCCCTCAAAAACTTTGAATTGCTCAGGACTCATCCCCAGAATCTGCCTGACTTGGTCTAAGTTCTCAAAGCCTTTGGACTCCGGGTTCTGCTTCCGGAGGGACTCCCTCTGTTCGATCAGGGCCTCGACTTGGTATTGATTGATATTTAAATAAGCCGTCAAAACATCGCCTGACGCCCTATTGATATCGATTTCGCCGGAACCGAATACGGTGAATGCATCCTCCCATCCGGGATGGGCTTCATTTAATAATTCTTCAGCACCGATGACCAGCCTTATTTCCTCCACCGACTGGAAATAACCATTCCTTGGCCGGGCCTGCATCCCCTGCCTTTCATAATCATCCTTTTCAGCCCCATTCAACAACCGCAGGTCGTCTTTATCGACCCAATCCATGAGGCGGTCGATTAATTTCCCCTGGGCCTGATCCTTGATTCCCCACGATGTGAATAACCGCTCAAGCACAGGCCGGTTCTTGATATTTAATAACTCGTTGATATTTAACTTTGAGGTTTCCGTTTTCATCTTCACCTCGAAATATCCCTCGGGAGTTTTCTCCCCCGTCAAAAGGGGACTGTCCATTTCCACTTCCGGATTCAAGGCATACGCTAACCCACTCCGGGCCCATTGGTAAGCTTTGAAACGTTTTGCTTCCAGTGAGAATTTTGATGTATTCCACTCCAGCGTGGACAAAAGCGCGAAGACACTGATCGACAAAACGACAATGGCCCATAACACCAAAAGGAGAATCGCCCCTGACTGAAAATCGTGTCGCCTGTCCATTATCTCCTCCCTTGTTGTGGGGCGGGCGTTTTGTTTTGAGGAGCAGGGCCCTCTGTCTCGTCTTTTAGGGGGATGGCATTATTCTGTAAAGCTGAGAGAGGACTTATCGAAATCGTGCGGGGTAGGTAAAATGTCCCGCTGACTGGTTCAAGTAAATCCGACAATTGAAGATTGAGCATGATCATCACCGGACGGGTGGTCTGCCCCACCCAGTTGGTTAATACACCCTTTTGATTGGCCGCCGCAAAACCCCATTCCATGGATTTGATATTGTTAAGAAGCACCACCTTGGGTTCATCCTTTAAATCCTTTCCGCGTTTACCATCAAGGGCTGCTTGCCCTGGAAAAATCGCAACGAGCTGTTTTTGCCCATTGGCTTGGGCTTCCTCACGCAAGATGGTCACCGTGGATCGCGCGGATGAATGATTTCCTCGGAAAATACTCGGGCCGTTTGAGATGATTAACCCGTTATATCCGGTCTCTCCATTCCCACCTTCCAATGACTGAATCACCGCTTGCGGAGGTAAATTATGGAATTGTGTACGCAAGGCTCTCATCAGCGAGAGCCCCTGATCGTAACGGCTATTAATCTGGTACACATCCGCCGTGGAGGATGTCATCGTCTGGACCATCACCAATAAACTACCGGCAATCATCGCCACGATCGCGACGGCCATCATCACTTCAAAAAGGGTGAACCCCCTTTGATACCTAAGGTCGGTAAACATACACCTCCGCCTCCCTTTCTTGTTCCTGTCCCTCACCCTCATCCCACTGGGCCGTGATTTTCACGCGGTACATGCCGTTGAGGATTTCATCCCGTTGGTTTTTGATTTGGGCCATCTCGATATCACTTTTAAAAACAACCCCTTTGAGTGTGGATACTGATTGATACTCACCGTCACTCAAGACGGTTTTGCCTGGCAACAACCTCTCACTGGCCAAGGCTGTCTCCAGATTATTTTGCAGGGCATTCATCACCATCCGCTCGCGCAAATTGATCTGATGAATCTCGATACTCTTGGACATGATCTGGGCAAAGCCTACGATCACGAGCGCAAAAAGGCTCGTGGCTAAAATCACCTCCAGCAAGGTAAACCCGGCAGGCTTGTGCAATTTGCACGGGTCTTTAGAATGCATACGACTCCTCAATGACCGATGCCGTCAACGGGCTGAAAGTCAGGTCAATCCATGACCCGCCCAGCATGAGTTTAAGCCTCATGGGCTGGCAAACTCCCGTTGGATAAAAACTCCATTGGTTCGGCTCGTCCCCTTTAGCCACCGAGTAAAGATTTGTCACCGTAATACCCCTAGGAATATCCTGCACCTTGACGATTTCAGGCTCCTTACCCCCCCCGTTTTGAGCGGGGGCATATTTCATCAGTTCAATCGTCTTGTCATTCCATCGGACCTCGTAGGTAATCCCCTCCTTGAGGGATTCGCGGAATGCCGTCTGGGCAAATTCACTATAGAGAGAAGAACCCGCCCGCAATCTTTTCTCCACGACCACCGTATCAAACAGGGGCACCAGCATGGAGGAAAACATCACCGCCAAAACTATGGCCAAGGTCATCTCTAATAATGTGAACCCTCCGTCATCACGCCTGGGCCACCACGCTGCAATATACCGGCTGGCATTCCGGTTCATTTTGTGGTGGTATCCTCCCAATTGCCGATATCGTCGTCACTTTCCTTACGGTCTGGGCCATAAGAGTAAATATCGAAAGAATTGGGATTTTTCTTCCCGGGATAACGGTATTGGTAAGGCATGCCCCAAGGATCTTCGGGGGGCTTTTGATAAAGCTGGCGCCATCTTTTTGGGATCGGCTCGGATGTCGGCCTTTCAGCGAGGGCCCTTAACCCTTGCTCACTGGTGGGCAGCATCAGGTTACTGGCTTCATAAGTCCGCAATTGTGTCATGATCGCAGCAGTATCAGCTTTCACACGGACTTCACGCCCGGTATCCAGATTCCCGACGAGTGTGTATATTCCCGCGCCCAGCAATACCGAAATGATCGCCAGCACAAGCATGATTTCAATGAGTGTATAACCACCGGGAATATTCCGCTCCTGCATTTTTTTCTCGGTGGATTCAAGGGGTCGGCAAGGCGTCGTTCTCATGATTTTCCTCATTCATTCTAGGTGCCGCGGGGGGTGACGATTTTGCTTCGTCCCCGGAGTCGGGATTCCCTTCGGATGGTTTATCCGCACTGGTATCTGCCACAGCCGGATAATTCATCTGGATCACCATTTCTTTAACCGCAAAATTCTTCTTTGTGTCAGACTCGAGGATAAGCTGGATCATATTCTCCCCCGACAGGAGGAGGTCCGCCGGAACCAATAATGACGCCTGCGCCCAACCGTCAAAAACGATTTTGCCATCCGTGCCCAGCCTGTATCCCATGTCGCTTAATTCAGGAAAATGCACCTGTAAAGCCCCGGCATTGTGGCCATTGATCCAGACTTGAATCCGGCTGAAGGCATCCACACCCGCAAGCTTTGCGGATAAACGGCCCAAGAGGGGTAATTGCTCGACGGAAAATGAGACAGCCACCGTTTCATTCAGTTTCTCCGGCAGGTCGATCAAGGGGGCGAAAATCGTGTTCCCCTGCCATTCATCTTTCATCAAGGCTACATTATCCCCGCTGACATCTTTGCGGTGGATCGCCCGCCCGGAACGCGCCACATAGGAAACAGACTCCAAAGATCCTGCGGAAGCCACCGTCTCAAGGTCGAGGGCTTCAAATGAAACCGCCCGCACACTCCCCGCTTTACCCGTATAGAGGATTTCCAATGTACCAGACCCTTGGGTCAACCGCGAGGGAATCACTATCGTCTTTTGATTCGGTAATGCGATCCCATCATAAAAATCGTCCGACAACGTTTCGTTATTGCTTTCCCCTGTCCAAAAAATCTTCATGTACCCGGACTCCGGTTCTCGAAAAACAAGGGTCACAGCCACTCCCGCATTTCCAGTCAAGGGCTTCAGGTCAAATGAAAGGATCGCCGTGGCTTCCCCCTCCCGGTTTTCGGAGAGACTTACCCAATCCCCTCCATGACGGGATGAGTCTAATAAATTAAATATGGTTTTGTCCTGGGTCGCCCCTCGAAGGTCGGTCCCCAAAATCAAAATCCCCACCAGTACGATGAATAGTTTATTAACCCCTTTTTGCATGCAGGGCGTATCCTCATGAAATCGTCTATTTGAAGCAAGCCATTTCATAGGCATTTCGGCGTTTTAACGATAAATTCACAATTTAATCTTATCTTCTCGCGATCATCCTTTGACCCGCAAGCCGGAGATCGACTGAAATATCCCAGTAATGATCGAATAAGCCACCAGTCCCACCAGTAAGGATAATACCACAATAATCACCGGCTGGATCATCGATGTCATCGCCTCAATGCTCCTCTTGAGCTCTTTGTCATATCTTTTGGCGATCCTCTCCAGGGCTAGGGCGAGTTCCCCGGTTTGTTCCCCGATCGAGATACTGTCGATGACCATCGGGGGGAAACTGCCTGTTTTTGTCAGTGCCTTGGAAAAACTCTGCCCGTCCCCCACCATCTCCATGGTCTTGAGCAAATTGCTCTTGAGCTGTGTATTCCCGCACGTCTGGCTCACGAGGCGTAACCCCGCCATCAAGGGTAACCCATTACCCACCAGAGTCGAAAGTGTCTGCGCAATTTGCGCGATGGCCTGGGCCCGCAGAATCCGCCCGAAAAGGGGAATCTTCAAAACCACTACGTCCCACCACTTTTTCCCCGCTACCGTCCGGATATAGGCGATAAATCCGCCGCTGCCAGCGATGGTTAGCCCAATAATAAAAGGCCAGAATTGTTTAAAAAAACTGCTGATCTTGATCAGTAATAACGTCGGCAGGGGTAGATTCTGCCCGGTCTTTGTAAAAAGTGTGGTCAACTGAGGCACCAGGAATGTCATAAAGAAAAACATCAGTACCAGCCCCGCAAAAACAATGAATGAAGGATAAATCAAGGACTGGATGACCCTTGAACGCAAATCCTCCATCGCCGTCAAATGCTCCGCCTGGCGCTTGAGGATCTTCGGCAGGGCACCCGCCATTTCCCCCGCACCCACGAGGCTGCAATAAAGCTCATCAAAGCTCGGACTCGCCTTTTTGAGCGATTGGGAAAAGCTCATGCCTTCACGCACCGATTGGCGCAAGGTCGCAGTGACTTCTTTGATCTGGCTGAATTCCTTCCGGTTCTCCATCGCCCCCAAGGCTTGCTCCAATTGCAGGCCCGACTCGAGCAATTCGCTGAGTTCCTCGGTGAATAGGACAAGTTGCGTCTGGCTCAGGCGAATGGTTTTGCCGGATGGGACAAAGTTTTTCTTCGGCGTTTCAGCGGCGGGGTTCGTATTACTTTTGACGGGTTTATCCGCCATTTGCACGGGTGCAATTTGCTTTGGCTGTAGCCCCATCCGCTCAATCTGGCGGCTCGCAAGATTAAGCGTATCCGCCTCGATTATCCCCGAAACGGATTTCCCCCCCTTATCATAGGCTTGATAGCTGAATTGTTTCATATACCTCGAAAGTGCCTATCATTAATGGAGCTGGCGATGCTTATCAAACTAATATTCCGGCGATTATCTAGAATTAGTTAATAAATAAAAGTTGACAAATTATATTGTAAATATATTCTAGTAATTATGAATAATATAAAAAGCATCAAAACAATAGCTGGTTCGAGGTTGTCAAATCTCCTGTTTGCCCTATTGGTTTTTGCGGTTTACCAATCACAGGCACAGGCTCAAGTGGTGTTCAAAAATATCAATGATTGGAATAGTGGATTCCAAGGTGAAATCGAAATCACCAATAACACAGGAAAGACCATTCATAACTGGCGACTGGAAGTCACCATGTCCCCGGCTATCGCCTCAATATGGAATGCCTCCGTGGTTTCGCGCTCCGGCTCAAAATACACGGTAGCCGCAGCGGATTGGAATAAACAAATTGCTCCAGGGGGCAAAGTCTCCTTCGGGTTCACCGCCACTCCGGGGAATTTCAAGGTCTCCCCGACAAATTACGTGCTCAGTGATGCCTCACCCGGCACACCATCCCAGACGCCGACCCCTGCTCCGACGCCGAGCCCGACACCTTCACCGACCCCGGCTCCTTCCGGTGCCCCCGCCAAACCGACCATCGCCATTTATAAGAACTGGGCGGCGGGTGGAGGTTATGATGTGGAATGGACCAAGTGGAGCGGCACCGATGCCACGAGCTGGGTCCTGCTCGAAGACGGCAAAGAAATTTACCGGGCCGCTGCACCTTCCCCTGTTAATGGCCAACAAACCGCGCGTTATCGCGTGTCGAACCGTGATTACGGTTATTATGGGTACACGGTTAAACTCGTGAATGCCTCCGGGGAAGCGATCAGTGATAGTTCCTCCTACGCCAGCGGTGGGGCCAGCACGCTCAAGATCCCCAGTGTCGACGTGACCTCCCAAGCCCGCCAAGTCACTATCGACCTCGCCAAGGATACGGACCTCGCTGTGACCCGTTCTGGTAACCCGGTCAATGTCACCCTGCTTTTGAATAATCCCGATGTGCTGACCTCCAGCACCGTCTCCACGGGTACCATCCGCCTGCGCGGCAAACAGCCCGGGCGCGCCTCACTTAAAATCACCGACCCCCAATCCGGTGACGTGCGTTTCATCGGTGTACGTGTCCGCCAAGCCGACGGGAAACTCCCCGGCCTGCCCGCCTACGTCTCGATCGGTTCAGTCAGTGAAGACTCCGACGCAGACCTCTCTTTCTGGAAGGCTTTCTCGGGCGATGCAAAGAACCGCCGCATGGACATGCGTTACATCTATATTAATGGTGGTCCGAAAAACCAAGGGGTCGGCTGGCGCACTTGGACGGATACCGACGGATTCCGCGTCACCTCTTTCATCCGTGAAAGCCTCAAGCTCGGGATGATCCCCGTTCTCGTCTATTATAATATCCCCGATGGGGGGGAGAGCTACACGACCGATGTCTCCCACATACAAAACCACTCTTATATGCAGGGATATTTCACCGATTTAAAATTCGCCCTCGACCTCGCCAAAGCCGAGGCCGGTGATGAGATCGTCGGGATCGTGCTTGAACCCGACTTCATCGGATACCTCGCCCAAAACAACCAGAATCCCGAGACCCTCCTGGCCCGCACGGATGCGGTTTATTCCTCCGGTGTACTCGTGGCCGCCAGCGACCCGGCTTTTCCAAATACCGTCCGCGGCATGGTCGAGGCCATTAATTACACGATCAAGAAAAACCTGCCTAATGCATGGTTCGGTTGGCAATTTAACCTCTGGGCCTCACCCTCCGGGGGATGGACCACTCCCATCGGGGTCAAAGGCTTGATGCGGGTGAGTGATGATCGTGGCATTACTCAGGGCCGCGCGGATATTTCAAAGGAAGCCTCGGCCATCGCGGATTATTATGTCCGCGCTGGGGTCCTCACCCAAGGGGCCTCATTTGTGTCCGTCGATAAATACGGCCTGGATGCCGGGGCGGAAGGCAAGAATGCAAACCCTGCCGACTCCACTTGGTTCTGGAATGCCACCCATTGGGGCAACTATCTGGAATTCGTCAAAGCCATCAAAACCAAAACCGGGCTGCCCGTGGTCCTGTGGCAATTACCCGTGGGCCGGATAAATTCCTCGCTGGAGAATAACCCCTATTCCCCTGATGGCAAATTCCCCGATCTGCGGAATGTGTCACGGAGTTATGAGGATTCGGCCCCCGTATTTTTCTTTGGTGACCGTTTTACGGCCACGGGTACGCGCCTGGATTATTTCCTCAGAACCGATCCCGCTGTCCGTGTCACACAGGAAACCGGGGGCGTGCGCTGGGACTCACACATCGCCGCCGCGCGTGATGCCGGGGCCACGGTCCTACTCTTCGGCGCAGGTGTCGGCGACAGTACCGACGGGGTAGGCACACCGACGAGTGACGAGAATTGGTGGATCACCAAAGTCCAAAGGTATTACGCAGCACCCGTTCTACTCAGTGGAGGACCCGCACCTACCCCCACTCCGACGCCCACACCTTCCCCCTCTCCCGGGAGCACGAATGGATTCCTCTCGACGAGCGGGAATCAATTTGTCGACAGCTCGGGCAATACCGTCCGGATCACAGGCATTAACTGGTTCGGATTCGAAACCGGGAATAAAGTCCTGCACGGCCTCTGGACCCGTGGTTATAAGGAAGCCCTCGACCAGATCCGTTCCCTCGGATTTAATACGATCCGGATTCCTTACTCGAATGAAATGCTCCGCGCTGGCGCGGCCACTAGCAGCATTGATTTCTCGAAAAATCCTGACCTGCAAGGGCTCACCCCACTCCAAACCCTCGACAAAGTCATCGAATATTGCGGGACCCTCGGCCTGCGTGTGATCCTCGACCGGCATTCGGCCAAAGCCGATAATTTTGTCTCAGAAGACCTCTGGTACATCCCCGGCGATTCCTACTACACCGAGGCCCGCTGGATCAGTGATTGGGCCCTCTTGGCGAACCGTTATAAAGGTAACCCCACCGTCATCGGTGCAGACCTTTTTAATGAACCCAAAAATTCCGCCACGTGGGGGAATAACAATGCCGCAACCGATTGGAATAAGGCGGCTGAACGCTGTGGGAATGCCATCCTCGCAGCCAATCCCGACTGGCTCATCATCGTCGAAGGCGTCGAAGGTTTTAATCATGTCTCCACCTGGTGGGGGGGGAACCTCTCGGGAGTGCGTTCATTCCCGGTCTCACTGGATAAACCGGGTAAACTCGTTTATTCCCCGCACGAATATCCCGCCAGTGTCTTCGCTCAAACATGGTTCAGCGCACCGAATTACCCAAATAACCTTCCGGCTATCTGGGACGGATTCTGGGGCTATATCTATCGGGAAAATACCGCGCCCATCCTCATCGGGGAATTCGGCACCAAGCTCCTGACCACCTCGGACCAGCAATGGCTCAGTTCATTAGTCAAATATATGAATGGTGAC
>Ga0105046_10007790_pt1 | contig 16835 bp, 10 predicted proteins | sample MAT03_FD_78385 | JGI IMG/M metagenome (GOLD analysis project Ga0105046, IMG submission 78385) | Freshwater microbial communities from Lake Fryxell liftoff mats and glacier meltwater in Antarctica - MAT-03 (megahit assembly) | ecosystem: Environmental > Aquatic > Freshwater > Ice > Liftoff...
GCCATGGGTGAAGAAGCTTAGCAGCTAAAACAAAAGCCACGCCGCCCCCCCATTCCCCGGCTCCACCGGCCTTGTGCCGGTGGACCAAAGACTGATTGGCTAGTATCGAACTGGCAACATCTGATTCCGTCCCCAGCTTGTTTTCGTTCGCCGTTGGCGAACGAAAACAAGGTAACGAAGGTGGATTTTCTCAGGCATGGCTCCATGTCCAATGGTATGGCGTCCAATGGTATGGCTAGGGTGAGTTTTGGAAGAGCCTCTGGCAAGTCAGACTTGCCAGGGGCCGACCGCACCTTTGACGCACGTCGACCGAGATATCCCTTATCAAGTTGCGTCCCCGCCATTCGAGCTTGACTCCGTTTCTCCCGGCTATCGAAGTATATTCGATCAACGACTGAACCGAAAAATCTTTGGAGACCGAGCCATGCCTCAAAAAATTCATCGCTGCGAATCCGAACAATGTTGCGTTCGAGGAATCAAGTTTGCAACCAATGCAACCTGATGAGCGGAACCGGACCTGCTAATCTCACGCTCGGTGTTTTGCTGTTTTTTTACGGAAATCAACCCACAAATTTCGGGGAAGAGCCTGATTTTCTAGCCTGCCAGTCTAGCTTCCATCGAGACGAGCTCGATGGAGAGCTTAAGTCCACGCCATTCCAGACAAGCTGGTTGGGGTCTAATAACCGGACTTAGTAAAGTCGAAGTAGAACAAATGTCGTTAATTGTTTGGCGGCACCACGCACTTCTGAAGGATTGAGAACAATTAAGGACAATTGTGACTCAGAGTCGCGATATTGATTTTGCATTTCCGGTCCGCTTCAAAACCCGGAAAGCTTGCGCGATCACCAAAACTATTCCGTCTGTATCGAATATGCCTTCTAGGGTAAGTGGGGCACTGCCAAAGCGAAAAGATTCCGCAACAAAGTTAAGTTTCTTCTTTGCTAGCGTACATAAATCCGATGCTATGGTTATCCATCGATTGGATTTCGTTGTGGACTGATCATCCGTTTGAAGTCAGATGGATCACGCTTGGCTGTGGCGGTTCGGCGTGCGGTTTAGATATTTGGTTCAGTTCAATCTGTTTAGAGAGTTTTTTACAACATGACAAGAATTAATACGAACGTCAGCTCATTGACGGCACAAACTCGGCTTCAACGCACCAACGTCGACTTGAACACCGCGCTGACACGGTTAAGCACCGGTCTTCGTATCAACAGCGGTAAAGACGACCCGGCAGGTTTGATTGCCAGCGAATCGCTTCGCAGCGACATCACCAGCATCAACAAGGCCCTTTCGAACACCCAACGGGCGGGTCAAATCATTGCGACCGCCGACTCGGCCCTCGGTCAGGTCAGCAGCTTGCTGAATGACGTTCGCGGTCTGGTTACTGAAGCTGCCAACCGGGGAGCGTTGAGCGATGATGAAATCGCCGCTAACCAATCACAAATCGATAGCTCGCTCGAAGCCATCAACCGAATCGCTCAAACGACGACTTTCCAAGGTCGTAAGCTTCTCGACGGAAGCCTCGACTTCGTAACGAAGGCCGGATCGAATTTCTCGACCGTCTCCGACCTTCAAATTGATCAAGCCAACCTCGGCGCGACCGGAAGCGTTGGTATCAGCGTGAACATTACGTCGGCTGCTACCCGCGCTACGCTTTCGACCGACGGCGTTGCCTCTTCGTCAACCCCGGCTGCAAAATCTACAGTCGAACTCAACTTCGGCACGGCTGGTGCTGCGACGCAAGGAACGGTTGATGTCTCACTAGGAAATTCCTATATCGTAGGTGCAGAAGCGACCAAGGCTGTCGCGTTAGCCAATGCGTATACGCCTGGCACCGCAGCCAAAGTGACGAACTTCACACTGGGATCCAGCGGCATTCAACTCAACATCACCGCTGATAACACTGGTGCAGCGGCTGGTATTGAAGGTAACGCGACCATTATTAACGCAAAGACCAACAACGCGGCCACAACGGCCTCCTACGATGCTGATACGAATATCTTGGTCTTGGACTTGAAGATCGGCGATAACCAAGCCGCGATTCAATCGGCTCTCGACACCGCCTTAACGGGTAAATTCGACGTTGCGGTCGGTACGGCTCCTGGTACGACCGTTGCCATTGGAGATACCGGCGTCTTCACCGGTCAGTTTGGCTCGACAGGAACTCAAACCGCTTCGGCCGCAACGAAGGTTTTCGATCTCACGGCCGTCAACGGAGGAGCTGCTGATGGTGCCAAGGGAAGCGCGACAACGCTCAAGTTCACGACGGGCGCTACGCGAAGTGCTGCCTATGATGCCGATGCCAATGCAATCACCGTGACGGTCCAGGAAGGCGATACGATTTCCTCGATCGCTAACTTGATCAACACCGACTTGGCTGGTAATTTCGTGGCCGCCAACGTCGGCAACGGTGCTTTCAAGTACTCGATTGCAGACAACGGCACTAATTCCGGAGCCTTCAGCGCCGTAACCGATACGACTGCGGCTTCCTCATTCCGCCTCAAGGCCAAGAGTGGTGGCGCCGTCGACGGTACGATCGTTAACTCGACCAAGCTTGTCTTCGCCGCAGGAACGACTTCGACCTCGTCAGCCCTGTATGATGCAACTTCGAACGAGTTGCGGGTAACGGTCGGTAAGAACAACACTATCGACCAAGTCCTCTCGAAGATCTCCTCCGACGTCAGTGCCGACTTCGAAGTCATTGCTGGTCAAACCATCAACGGAACCTCACTCTTCAGTGTGGATGACAGCACCGACGACTTCGGCGACAAAACACCATCCGTTGTCACAGCCGGTACAGCCTTTGACGGTAAAATCACTGTCGAAGCCAAAGTGGCCGATGTTGCGTTCAACAAAACGATCAAGCTCCAATCTGACAACGGTATTGCAGCAGGAACGGCTACGGCTGAAATCGTTAGCGGAAACATTGTTGTCAAAGTCTCTGATCAAGGAAACGGTTTGGTCTCGCTTTCCAAGATTCGCGACGCGATCAACACCCTGACGGATTTCACGGCTACGCTGGATTCTAGCGGTGCTACCGGGGACGGAAAATTGTATGCTAAAACTGGGGGTGAAACGATTCCCGCATCAAGCGCCACAAACCTTACCGGCGGTAACCAAGGTGGTGGATTAGATTCTGATCTCAGCTTCAACCTCGTTGGAACCGACGGAACTCAAAGTTTTGAATTCACCAAGGGTGCTTCGCTCGCAACTATCGTCTCGGGGATCAACAACTTTAAAGACGCCACTGGTGTCCAAGCGGTTGACGATTCCGGTACACTCAAGTTGACGAGCGTTAGGTATGGATCGAAATCGACCGTCTCCCTCGAAGTTTTGAACGGCAAAACCGGCGGTGCCTTTAGCACCAACCTTTCGGCTACTCGAGCCAACGGAACCGACATCGCCGCTACGGTGAACGGTTTCGCTGCGACGGGTGACGGAAACACTTTGTCGGTAAGCACGTCGTCACTATCGTTGAACCTGACCGTCAACGCTGGTTCATCGTCACCTGTCAGTTTTGACATTACCGGTGGTGGTGCGTTGTTCCAACTCGGTGGTGACGTCGTCAGCAATCAACAAGCTCGCTTGGGAATTGGCTCCTTGTCGACCGCCAAGCTCGGTGGTACTTCCGGTCGTCTGTTCGAACTCGGCAAAGGTAAGTCAAAGAGCTTGTCGAACGACATCTCCGGAGCTGCCAGCGTGATTGACGAAGTCATTAACAAAGTTACCGGTCTTCGCGGACGATTGGGTGCGTTCCAACGCACGACTCTCGAAAGCAACTCGGTTTCGTTGAACGACACCTTGGCCAACCTGAACGAAGCCCAAAGCTCGATTCGCGATGCGGACTTTGCGAAGGAATCGGCTAACCTGACACGTGCTCAAATCCTGGTTCAATCCGGTACGAGCGTGTTGGGAATCGCCAACCAAAGTTCGCAGAGCGTTCTTTCGCTTTTGCGATAAGGTTTATCGCCTAACAAGGCGAATTCAAGATGTTGGTTGACCATCCGGACCGTCGCATTGCAAGCAAACCTTGCAGCGTGATCAAGCCGACGTCAACCAGCGTTCTTCGAACCTACCGCTGCTAGCCACGGCCTTCCGAGGAAGAAGAACGCGCCGATTGAGAACTCGATAGAAACCAAAAAAAAGATCACGCGGGTGCGAAACGACAACGTTTCGCACCCGTTTTTCGTTGATGAGGAAGAGATTTGTGATTTGTGATTTGTGATTTGTGATATGTGATATGTGATATGTGATATGCCAAATAACAAATAACAAATAACAAACATAGCATCGCTTTGGTTCCTCTCGCCCATTCTTATGAAATAGGGGTCGGGGTTGAGGGGCATTGCATTGCTGAAGGACAAAAACGCGCTGAGTCTGAAATTCCTACAACCCCAAACGATGAACAGCCAGCCCCAATCCCCCCACTCAACAAATGCTACACCCATCGCAAAGTTCTGCCGATAAAAAATGAATGCCCCTCGCGCGCGTCACGAAATCGGTGGCATTGTTAATTGAGGTGATTTAGGTAAGCAATATGGGTCGAATTCAAAGCAATATTGGTCTCGTATCGGGAGTCGACATTCAGAAGACTGTCGACCAATTGCTCGGCGTTTCGAGCCAGCCACGTGACCGACTTCAAAATCGGATCAAATCCTTTCAATCCGAAGCGGTCGCGATTGGTGAGTTAACGGCTCTCGTACTCGGGGTCCAGCTTGGGACCGATCGTCTCGGCCAAAAGACCAACCTCAACTCTGTATCGGCCAGCTCCAGCGCCTCGGATGTTGTTAAGGTTAGCACGTTCGGAACCCCAGCCGTTGGAACGTACAGTGTTCAAACGATCCAAACGGCATTGACGAGTGCTGCCGCATCCAACAATTTCACCAGCGTCGACGATACCGTACAAGCCGGTGAGTTGGTGGTCCGCACAGGTGGCTTTGTCGATTCCTCAACGCTCCTATCCGATTTGCGAGGCGGTGTCGGGGTCACACGCGGTAAGATTCAAATCACCGATCGGTCTGGCACGAGTCGCGAAGTCGATTTGGCCTCGACGATCACGATCGATGATGTCGCGAAGCAAATCAATTCGACGACCGGTCTCAAGGTCAAAGCGAAAGTGGACGGCGATCGTATTGTTCTCACGGACCTTTCGGGGGCAACCGCTTCTAATTTAGTTGTAGCGGAAGTCGGTGAAGGGCGGACGGCAGCCGACCTTGGGCTGGGCGGAATCAACACGAGTACGAATTCGGCATCCGGCGACGATATCGCTTTCCTCGGTAGCAACACTCGCCTAAGCACTATCCGCGATAATCGCGGCTTGGCCTTTGCTTCCGGCAACGATTTGAGCGTAACGCTGAAAGACGGAACCTCGCTCGCTATCGATCTCAATGAGTTTCGCAATCCAACGACGATAGGACAAGTTCTCACCGCGATCAATGCGAAGGACTCAAGCAAGTTTGAAGCCAAGCTTTCGACTGATGGCAATGGGATCGACTTCATCGATAAAACGACGGGCTCGGGTACCTTTGCCGTCTCGGGGAGTGCCGCGGACCAGCTTGGTGTAACAGGCGCGAGTGGTAGCTCGGGGACCATTACCAGCCAACGAATTCAGGGAACTTTGCAAGGTCCACTCCTTAGTACCCTGAACGGTGGCCGCGGCATCGGGACGCCTAGTAGCATCACGATTCGCAATCGAACTGGGCAACCTGCCACCACCGTCGACTTGTCTGGTGCCAACAGCCTTCGCGAAGTTATCGATCGTATCAACGTCTCGGGGGCCGGAGTAACCGCATCGCTCAATCGGAATCGGACTGGTATCGCGATTCAAGATACAACCGGATCGACGACGGCCAACCTGCAGATCACCGATAGCGACAGCAACAACACCGCAACGAAACTGAAAATCGCGGTGGATACAGCCGGCAGCACGTCGGAAGGTGGGGCGTTAGGTGTCCAGTACGTTAGCCAAGCAACAGAGCTGTCAAAACTGAATCAAGGCCGGGGAATCCGCTTTGGTGCGTTTGCAATCACCGATTCGAAAGGTGTTAAGTCGACGATTGCCTTGACTTCGTCGGACACAAAAAACGTCGGTGACGTACTCAAAGCGATCAACGATGCAACGGCCGAATTTGAAGCTAAGCTCAATGAGACAGGCGATGGCTTTGTCATCGTCGATACCGCTGGAGGAACTGGCGAAACCAAGATTGAGGATTTGTCGAACGGCAATACGGCGTTGGATTTTGGAATTCGCGGGACGGCAAAAACGGTCACTGTCGAATCTATTACGCGTAAACAAATTGAAAGCTCGCAAACGTTTCGATTGACGCTGGCGAACACCGATAAGCTTTCGGATGTGGTCAAGAAAATCAACGACGCGAATGGACCGTTGACGGCTTCTGTTCTCACATCGGGTCCTTCGAGCGTGCGACTCCTCTTTTCGTCGAAATCGTCGGGAGATATTGGTCGGATTGTTGCGGACGGAGACTCGGCGGGGCTGACGATCAATACGACGAGCGTCGCGCGTGATGCCGTCATTTCCGTCGGCTCATCGGCTGACGCAGGTGGGGTGCTCGTGCAGTCATCGACGAATTCCTTTAGTAAGGCGATCGATGGTCTTTCGCTAACCGCTGTTGGGACGAACACCACGCCCGTTCAAATCACGGTCTCGAAGAGCAATTCCAGTATCGAAAAGAATCTTCAGTCGTTTGTCGACAACTTGAACAGAGTCGTCGACAAGGTCAACAAGGAAGCTTCGTACAATGAAGCAACCAAAACGACGGGCGTACTTTTTGGGAGCGGTGAAGTTCTACGCGTGAGACAAGCTATCATCGGCCTCGTCAACGGCCGTACTTCGGGCACCGGTAAAATTTCAACGCTCCAACAATTGGGGATTGGCTTAGGTAACGACGGGAAGCTTGTGTTTGAGAAATCAGTACTCAGCAAGCAACTCGACGAAAACCCGGCCGACGTCGAAGCTTACTTTACCAAAGAGAAAACCGGCTTTTCGGCGCGGGCTAAAGTCGTCACCGAAAATCTCGTTGGTGTCAAATCCGGCGCTTTAATTGTTCGCAGCCAGTCGATTCAGCGACGTGTGGAAGATAGCAATCGACGCGTCAATGCTTTCAATATTCGCTTGGCCAGCGAGCGGACGCGTCTTGAAAAACAATTCTACGGCATGGAAGAAGCCATCTCGAAGATTCGAAGCAACACCTCATCGATCAGCAGCATCCAGAATCTCTCGACGAGGTAATCTCGACCGTCGGATTTCATCGTCCGCGACCGGCATTTGATTCGCTTGCTGCCGTTTGACTAATCCGGCAGGAACGCGCACTTGGCTCCCAAGTTTTTTAACGCATCGCAAGCCAATTCCGAAATGAAATTCGGCGTGAGCTTTATCCTTTCAAAGCGTGGCTCGATCTTAATGAGGTTGGCGCGGACTAGGAACTCCGTGTGTTGAACAAAGTCCTGAAGCTTATTGCTGCCGTCCATCATCGGGATTAGTGCCTTCTGGACTTCCGAAATCTCGACCAATCGATGCTGAAGGTTAGTGGCATGCGTACCAGCTTGGGCCTGACTCAGAAACCAAGGAGCAACTTTGGGGGTTGTTACTTGTTTCAAAAGCATTCGATCCGGATGGTATTGGAATTGGAGAATCCCCTTCATCGTCCAAAGAAACAGTTCTGAAGTTAACGCGTTGAGATCGAATGCGGGCAGCGTTTCATTTTGTTTTGCTAGTTTGGACTCAGCCGCAGTGATAAGTTCATCCATCGAGACAGAGCCAGGATAGGCGGCTGTGATGGTTTCGATGATCGAAATCATCAACTTGTCGGCGGTACGCAGAGACGCATTGTCCGCGGTAACGAAATGCCGTTCTTGCTTGTTCGAGGGAACGTTCGAGGGGGCCTGTCCGGCTGTTGGCGTGGGCGCAGGGCTAAAATGTCCGGAAAAACGAATGCCTGCCAGTCGCTCCGCCGAAATCTTACGCTCAATTTTCGCGGAGGCGTGAACCAGAAGCGTCTCTCGAAACATGCGCCCCGCAATGCAATCCGTATAATGTCCGAGTAAGACGGCATCATCAATTTTTGAAAGTTTTGCGATAGCGGCTTCGGAAAAATTGCCGAGCCATGAATGCGATAGAGTCGATTCTCCAAGGAACTGCAAGTTGGTCTTTTCGGCGTCCTTGATGAAATCTCGAAAGAAGAAAGCCTGATTGTTTGCTTCGAGATGCTCATGAAAAAGATACTCGTCTGGTAGTCGATTCATGGTTTTCGCCTCATCGCGAATAAAGGCAGCGTGCGCCGTGTTCTGATGTTGAGTGGCTAGCATGAGAAAATCAAGCAGGGCTCGCGACTGAAGTATCTTGGTCCGGTTGTTGTCGATTTCAGCGGTATGTTGGAGCAGCATCCCGCGGATCATCCCTCGAAAATACCATCCGGGAAGGACATTGTAACTTATAAAGGCGACCCCGTTTTCCGAAAGATTTTCCGAAGCAACGCGAAGGATTTCGGTGCGAACGAAGTCGGGAACCCAGGAATAGACACCGTGGCAAATGATGTAGTCGAACTTGCCTTGTTTCGGACCGATATCGGCGATGCTGCCTTGGATGATCTCAACGTTCTTCAAACGAGTGTAGTTGATGGCTGTCCGAGCATTGGCACACTGAACTTCGGATAGATCGATGCCAAAGCAATGCGATTGCGGGAATTGGCTAGCAATCGGGAGTAGATTGCCACCACCAGCGCAGCCCAATTCGAGGATGCGTGCATTTTCGGGAGGAACCGGCGAAAGGCCATAGAGTTTGGCTACATTGTAAAGTCGGTCTGGGTGGCTGGCTGGAATAGGATGACTTCCATAAGGAACGTCATCGTAGCTCTCTTCCGATGGTGCATTCACGACGTGCTGTGCATCCGGGATCGTTCCGATATTTTGTAGCGTATCCATCGCTTAAATCCTCTTCAAGGCTTGGGCTTTTGCCAAATTTTGGGACGGGATAGTACACTTACACGAATCGACTCGACCGCGTCGAGAGAGAAAGCCTCGATCCCGCGTTTTCGCAATCTGCTGCCCCTTGAGGCAATCGACGTATTCCGCGATCATACGCATTCTCGCAGCTTGATGTCTGCTCCTGAGTTTGAACACGTACCCCGGAAATGAGCGAACGAATTGCCAAAAGGAACACTCGTTAAAGCAGCCCCAAAGCCGAAGAAGACACCCGTAAAGCATGTGCCACCGGTCGATGCTCCGAAGACTTGGTACGACTATCCGCACTATTACGACCTTGGGTTTCGCGAAGATACGCCGCGAGAAGCCAAGTTCTTCGAAAAAGTTTTCGCGAAATATATCCCTGGCAAGGTTAAAAAAGTTTTCGAACCTGGTTGTGGAAGTGGTCGGTTGATCGTCGAGATGGCCGCTCGGGGATACCAAGCAACGGGACTCGATCTGAACGACGCAGCGATCGAATACTGCAAAGCTCGTCTTGAAAAAGAAGCTTTGAAAGCTCGCTTGATTAAAGGTGACATGACTCAGTTCGAGTTCAAACACAAGTTTGATGCAGCCTTCAACACGATCAACACCTTCAGGCACTTGTTGACCGAAGAAGCCGCGATCCAGCATCTGAAATGCGTTGCCGCTTGCCTACGACCGGGCGCCGTCTATATCCTCGGATTGCACCTGCTCCCGAAAGACGCTGAATTTTATGGAACCGAGCGTTGGAAAGCCAAGCAAGGAAAGACGAGTGTCAACTATAATTTAGTCGTTGTCGATTCGAAACCCAAAGAACGGATCGAACATCTTAAGATCACGATGACGATTAAGATAGGTTTGCAAAAACCGATCAAAGTAAGCGACGAGCTGGTGCTGCGATTGTATAATCATCGTCAAATGAAAACGTTATTCGCGCAAGTCCCCGAGTTCAAGCTGCTCGATGTCTTCGACTTCTGGTATCAAATCGATGAACCTCAGAAGTTTGACAACAATCTAGCGGATGCGGTTTTCATTCTGCAAAAGACATAGTAGCGTAGCATGAGCAAACCGAAGGCGATTTCTGAGATCTTGATCGAGGCCGGTCGAAAGCTTCAGCAATCGCTTGCAAAGCTCGACTATTCCGAAGTTGCCGAATGGGTCTACGATCCGTTCGACTATGCGTGGGAGCCTTACTGCGAGTACTTGACGCGGTTCTCGCGAACTCCGGTCAAGCGCGTCTTCATGGGAATGAATCCTGGTCCATGGGGGATGGCTCAAACCGGAATTCCGTTCGGTGAAGTAGCCGCCGTTCGCGAGTGGTTGAAGATTACTTCAAGGGCTACTAAACCTTTGCGAGAACATCCCAAGCGACCGATCGATGGTTTGGACTGCAAGCGATCGGAAGTTTCGGGCCAACGAATGTGGGGGCTGTTCAGCTCTCGCTACTCAACACCTAAAAAATTCTTTGCCGAACACTTTGTCATTAACTATTGCCCGTTGGCTTTCATGGATACAGGTGCTCGCAATCTCACTCCAGACAAATTCCCGATGTCGATTCGCGGGCCGCTCGAAGAGGCATGCGACCGCCATTTAATTTCGGTTCTTGAAGCTCTTCAGCCCGCTTGTTTTATCGGTGTTGGTGGATTCGCGGAAAACTGCGGTAAAAGATGTATCGCTCAGATGAACTCGAAACATCCACCCAAGCAAATGCGAATACTTCATCCAAGTCCTGCGTCGCCAGCAGCGAATCGCGATTGGGCCGGTCAGGTTACTAAGTCGCTCGTCGAAGCTGGGGAATGGAAATAGCAAATGTTCTTAAAAACTAGAGGCATTCAATGAAAATTTCACCGCCATCAACCCGTCTCGGCTGGATCGGAACGGGTGTCATGGGTCGCAGTATGTGCGGCCATCTAATCCAAGCAGGCTATCCTGTCACCGTCTTCAATCGTACTCGCGAAAAAACGACGGCGCTTGTCGAGGCAGGAGCGAAGTGGGCTGACTCACCGCTCGAAGTCGCAAAACAATCCGATGTCGTCTTTACGATGGTTGGCTATCCGGACGATGTTCGAGCGACCATACTCGGCGATCAAGGCGTTCTGAAAGGTTTGCAAAATGGCGGGATACTCGTTGACATGACGAGCAGCCAACCTAGCCTTGCAATTGAGATTGCTGTGGCGGCGTCAAGTCTTGGCCTGCACTCGATCGACGCACCTGTTTCGGGCGGAGACATTGGGGCTCGCGAAGCTCGCCTGTCGATCATGATTGGTGGCGAAGAGTCTACGTTTCAAGACTTAATGCCTTTGTGGACGCTGATGGGAAAGACGATTCAATATCATGGAAAGGCGGGAGCGGGCCAGCACTGTAAACTTACGAATCAGATTTTGGTGGGCGGCATTATGATCAGCATGTGTGAAGCCCTCTTGTATGCCTACCGAAGCGGTGCAAACTTGGAAAGCGTTCTTACGTCTGTTTCATCAGGAGCCGCCGGAAGCTGGTCGCTCTCGAATCTTGGTCCTCGAATTCTTCGAGGTGATTTCAAGCCGGGGTTTTATGTCGAGCACTTCGTAAAGGATCTCGGGATTGCGATCGAGGAATGCAAACGCATGAAGCTCAATTTGCCGGGGCTCGAAATATGCGAACAGCTCTACCGGACAGTGCAAGCGGAAGGCGATGGACGCTTAGGAACTCAGTCGTTGCTTCTCAGCCTCGCTCGCCGCAATCAAATCCAATGGCCGGCAAACCAAGCCACGCCGTAGTTACGCGAGCATCAGCTTCCTCGATAGGTCGAATAGCCAAACGGTGAGAGCAGCAATGGTATGTGGTAATGGCTGTCAGTATCTTTGACTTCAAAAAGAATCGTCACTGCCGGGTAAAAGTAGGTCGAGCACTCGATCGCCTCGAAGTATGGTTTCGTCTCGAAGCGAATTTGGTAAAGACCGGATTCGAGTTTTCCTGACTTCCACCAATCAGCGATTCGACCATCGTTATTGGTTACTCCACGAGCGAGCTCTTCAAATTGCCCCGCTTCGATTCTTCCGAGCGTAACGGGAACGCCAACCGCCGGGCGACCGAGGGCTGTATCAAGTACGTGCGTCGTAATAGCACTCATTTTCTTTTCCTATAAAGTTGTACTTGGACTGTACTAAGTTCGACCCCTATTGGCCTTGTGCCATAGGTGAAGAAGCTTAAAGGCTAAAAACAAAAGCCACGTCTTTCCCCATTTCCCGCCTCCTGCCGCCTTCGGCGGCAGGAGGCGGGAAATGGGGAAGGTTCTTTCCAAAAAGCAGTTTAGCTGCGAATCTTATTCACCAACCAGACGAGCTAGTTGAGGGCTAAAAAACGCTAGCTTGTAGTCGAGCCATGACTTGGCCGGTACGCTCGAAGTTCACTGCGGATGGGAACGGACGTATCCTAGACCGCGTGTTTGGGCTAGAAAAGCTCATTACACCCAGAGCATGGCAAAAAATGCTGAACCGAGTTTACGGATTGGGCGTAAAGGCGAAAAACGCAGAGTTTCACTAGCCGTTGTTGGTATGGGAAAACGGGCTATACTCTTGCGACCAAGGACTGGGAACGCCGACGAAATGAAGCGTTTTTTGGTCCCCACGGGCCTCGGAAATCCTTAGAAAACTACGAAATTGCAGGAGATACTAGACTCCATGACATCCTCTCAGACCGGTAAAAGAGCCATGATCGAAGCCGATGGGCTTTCGAAGTTTTATGGCCCGTTTGCAGCCGCTCGAAACATTCGGTTCCAGGTGAACGAAGGCGAATTGGTCGCGTTTCTCGGACCAAACGGTGCGGGTAAGAGCACCACCATGAAAATGTTGACCGGATATTTGGCCCCGAGCGAGGGAACGGCCAGGATCGCTGGTCATGACATGCATCGCGATCGGATCGAGGGCTCCAAGCGACTCGGTTATCTGCCTGAAAACGGCCCCCTCTATCCAGACATGACGCCGCATGGAATGCTGTCGTTCTTTGCCGACGCTCGCGGAATGAGCTCGGATAGAAAGAAAGAACGCGTTGAGGCCGTAATCGATCTTTGCGACTTGAAGAGTGTCATTTACAAGCCGATCAGCAAGCTTTCGAAAGGCTTTCGGCAACGTGTTGGAATGGCTCAAGCTCTTCTTCACGAGCCGGATGTGCTTATTCTCGATGAGCCGACGGCTGGTCTTGATCCGAATCAAATTCGCGAAGTCCGGAAAACGATGCACAAGCTTCAAGAGACCAAAACGATTCTGCTTTCAACGCATATCCTGCAAGAAGTTGAAGCGATGGCCTCCCGCGTCATTATGGTCCACGAAGGTCGACTAGTCTTCCAAGGTTCAGTAGACGAACTGAAAGCCGTCAAGAGTGACTTGGCCGAAGCCTTCCACAAATTGACAATTGCCGCCGCTTAAGCCCCTCGTAGGTCAGGCTTACAGCCCGACTGTCCCACCAAAAACTACTCCTCGCCGAACACAATTGCCCTAGCCAAACACCATAGCGACTCAATCTCGCTAACATAATTCGCCAATACATTCGCCAAACATCGAAGTAATCGTAACTGAAGGTTAACCGTCAATGCCACAGATTCTCAGCCTCATTACCCTACCGATTTACAACGCGGTCTTCATCTGTTTCCTTGGAGTCATCGCCGTATTTCTAGCTCGCGAGAAACCGGTCGCTTTCGCCGTTTTAAAGCGGAATTTTCTTGGCTATTTTGCGAATCCAACCGGCTACGTTTTTCTCTGTTTGTTTGTTCTTTTAACGAGCATGGCCGCTTTTTGGCCGCATGAGTTTTTCAACAACAATCTTGGAACACTGGATCAGTTGAACAAATGGTTTGTCTATATCATGTTGTTCTTCATCCCTGCAATCACGATGAGTATTTGGGCTGACGAACGACGCCAGGGCACGGATGAATTGTTGTTGACTTTGCCTGCGACCGACTTCGATATCGTAGTTGGAAAGTACTTCGCAGCCGTCTCGATTTTCACCGCATCGTTGCTCTTTTCTCAGATCGCGACGTTTATTGTCCTCGCTTTCTTGACCCTTGGAGAGATCGACACGGGATTGTTCTTCATGAACTACCTTGGATTTTGGTTCATTGGTGTGGCGATGATCGCGTTAGGAATGGTGGCTTCGTTCCTCACGAATAACTTGACGGTCGGGTTTATCTTGGGAGCGATGTTCAATGCACCACTTGCTTTCGCGAGCAAGGCCGATGTGATTGCACCATCGAGAGAAATCGCACGCTCAATAGCGAGCTTCGGACTCTCGGAACAATTCGAAAATTTTGGTCGAGGCGTATTGAGCCTTGCTTCGATGGCCTTCTTCACCTTGGTTGCTGTCTTCGGAGTCTACTTGTGCATGGTCTTGGTCGGACGTCGTCATTGGAGCGGCGGAAAAGATGGTACGCAGATGTTCCTGCATTATCTTCTTCGAATCGCTGCTCTTGGAGCGATCGTGTTCGCCGGCAGCTTTTTCCTTCGAAATAACGACTATTTGAGAGCCGATGCAAGCCAAGGCCAAGTGAGTTCGCTATCGCCGACAACGGTCGCGATGATTAGAAAACTAAATAAAGAACGACCGATCGTCGTCGACGCGTTTCTGTCGAGCGAGGTTCCTGAGAACTACGCCAGAACCCGTTACAACTTGATCTCGACTTTGAAGGAGTTCGAGTCGGTCGCCAAGCGAAGCAAGATTCCGTTAACAATACGCATCAACGATAACATCGAAGCTAAGTCCGATGGTGAAGACCTAGCGAAAGAACAGTATGGGATTACGTCTCAAACAGTTCGTGTCCGCGAGCGTGGTGCGATTTCGGACCAGCCTGTGATCCTGGGAGCAGCCTTCCGAAGTGGTCTTGAAAAAGTTGTCGTTCCATTCTTCGAACCTGGCGTCCCAATCGAATACGAATTAATTCGTTCGCTCAACACGGTCTCGAAACCTGTAAGAAAGAAACTTGGTGTTCTCAAAACCGATGCCCGAGTCATGGGCGGTGCTAGCGGTATGCAACAAATCCCTCGGCAGCCGATCATCACTGAATTAGAAAAGCAATACGACATTGTGGAAGTCGATGCCAGTAAGCCAATCGATAAGACTTTGTACGCTGTTCTACTTGCAATCCAGCCATCTTCGCTTTCGCCAGAGGATATGCTGAATTTTATCGATGCGGTAAAGAGTGGGCTGCCCACGGCGATCTATGAAGATCCGATGCCACTGACCTTCGACGCACCGGGCACGGGTGAACCGAAGCAGCAAGCGAATCAAATGAATGCGATGTTCGGCGGCGGTGGACAACAACCCAAAGGCGACATGCGGCCACTCTGGAAATTGCTAGGCATAGAAATTCCTGGCGCTCCTTCTATGACAGGCGGGATTAGCCCTGATCTCTGCTGGCAAAGATATAATCCGTACCCGATTTTGCAGTCGATGCAACAATTCTCGGACGAATGGATCTTCGTTAGCAATTCGGCACCGGGTGCAGACAATGCCTTGAGTAGCGAAAGTGAAATTACGAAGGATTTGAAAGAAGTGATGCTGCTCTACGGTGGCGTCATTCTCCCAATAAAGGACGGCAGTACAAACGTCACGTCGCTATTGACGACGGGTGGGGCTGCTGGAACTGTCCCATTCAAGGATATTAGTGGCGGACAGATGTCAGGTCTTCAGCAGCGAATGCTGCAAGGAGCGGCTAAGGGTCCTCAAACGGTAGCTGTTTACGTCGAAGGCAAATCGTCAGAGAGCGATGCGAATACAAAAGATGATCCGGCGTCGAAGGATGCTCCAGCGAAAAAGGGACCGGTTGTTCGAGCTGTTTATGTTGCCGATGCGGATTGCACGTCTCAGGTCTTTTTTGATATCCGTAACCGACCGGATAGCTTCGAAGATATCGATTTCCGCTTGCAGAACGTTACCTTTGTTCTCAATACCATCGACGTACTTGCTGACGAAGAAGATTACCCCAAAGTCCGCCGACATATTCCTGACTATCGCACACTTCGAAAGGTCGAAGACGTATCTGAGGGCTTCCGTCTTGAAGCCGCTCAAAAACGCGAGGAGTTCAGTTTGTCGTTCACCGAAGAACAGCATACGGCTGAAGAAGAGAGTCGAAAATCAGAGACGGAGCTTCGCGGTAAGATCGAGAAAATTCAACGAGAAGGTGCAATCGATCCTTCGAAGCAAGCTCAGCTAATCGCCGCAATGCAATTGTTCTCATTGAGACAACAGCAAGAAGAACGCAAGCTGGATGTCAAACTCGAACAGCTAAAGCGCGAACGCGACAAGAAGATCGCTGAGTCCCAGAGAAAGGCCGATCGCGCTATTCTCAATATCCAGAACACATACAAGTTCTATGCAGTAATCTTGCCAGCCATCCCACCGCTGTTGGTTGGCTTGGTTGTATTCGTTTCGCGTCGCCTCCGTGAACGCGAAGGTATTGCAAAGTCCCGCCTCAAGTAATCACAATCTATCCGAGCATCTCGTTTACGCTCATCGGAGCCAAATCAAGTGACTGAAAACGCAAAAACTGGAATATTCGCAGGTACGGCTGCCATTATTGGGCTGATAGCTTGGGCGACGATGCCTAAGCAAATTACGACCATTAACGACGACACACAAAAGTTCGTTGGAAAGCCGATTTTCGAGTCTTTTACAGATCCAGCTTCGGCTACTTCGCTCAAAATCGTCAAGTACGATGACAGCCTTGGACAAATCAAGCTGTTCGAAGTCGCACAAGAAAGCACTAGCGGTGCATGGGTCATTCCGTCGCACGAATCCTACCCAGCCGATGCCGCGAGCCAAATTAGCAAGGTGGCCAATAGCTTCATCGGATTGAAAGTTTTGACGGTCGAGTCGACCAAGGCCGACGATCAAAAGCTTTA
>Ga0105046_10007791_pt1 | contig 16835 bp, 18 predicted proteins | sample MAT03_FD_78385 | JGI IMG/M metagenome (GOLD analysis project Ga0105046, IMG submission 78385) | Freshwater microbial communities from Lake Fryxell liftoff mats and glacier meltwater in Antarctica - MAT-03 (megahit assembly) | ecosystem: Environmental > Aquatic > Freshwater > Ice > Liftoff...
CTGCGGAGTCGAACGCCGTGCGTGGCGAGAAGAACTGCCATGACGAGGCCGGCGGCGGTGTTCCCGACGGAGCCGTGACCGGCGGGGCGGTCTGCACCGGGGCCGGGGCCGGGGCCGGGGCCGGCGGGGCGATGCTCGGGGCGGTGGCGGTGGGGGTGCCGCCACCGGCCGGGGGCAGCGTGGATGGTGTCGCTGGCACGGTGCCGCTCGGCTGTGCCGGCGGCGTGCTGTTCGTGCAGCCGTCGACAGCCCGGACGATCGGCGTGGGGTTCACCGCAGCGCCGCCTCGAGGATGCACCTCGAAGTGCAGGTGGGCGCCGCTGGCGTTGCCGGTGCGGCCGACATAGCCGATCACCTGTCCGGCCGCGACCTTCGAACCGACCCGGAGGTCGGCCGCGAATGCCGAGAGGTGGGCGTAGAAGTAGTACGAGCCGTCTGCCCCGGTGAGCCACCACGCGTTGCCCGACAACGAGCCCGGCCGATCGACGGTCTGCTTCGTCAGCGTGCCGGCCTGGACGGCATAGACGTACTGGCCGGCCTTGGCCATGATGTCGACGCCCTCGTGCAGCCGGCCGCCTCCTCGCGGCGCCCGCCAGGTGTCGATGAACCAGCACGGGCCCTGCGTCGGGAACGACGCCAGTTGCACGGGCTGCTCACCGGGAACGGTGGTGGCGCCGGGCATCGTCGTCGACGTGGTGACGGCAGCGCCGGTGGGCAGGCAGAGCTGCATTCCCGGGAACAGCGGGGTCGTCGCAGTCGCCCCGTTGGCCTGGAACAGGCTGTTCATCGACACGTTCGACTTCTTGGCGATGTTGAACCATGAGTCGTTCTTCACGACCGTGTACAGCGAGGTGCAGTTCGTCGGCGCAGCGGGTCTCGCACCAGGCGCTGCACTCGACGCCGCAGACGGGACCGCTGCCGGGATCACCGGTAACAACAGGAGCGCCATCGACCACAGGGCCAGCTGACGGACGGGCCGACGGCGCACCGACGCGTGCCAGGTGGAGGCGACGCCACACGCCGAGCGCCGCCACCGGAGCAGCCGGCTGGCCGCCGCCCGATGGTCGCGCGCCCGGTCGGTACCCGTCCCCGTGGGGGACGGCTGGGCGCCCGTCCGTTCGATCATGTCGGTGAGGTATCGGCGTCGCGCGACGGTCGCTTGAGGGTGGTGTGCCAGACTCCCACCATGTCGTTCACCGCCGCCGAGTGGGTGACCGACGGCGTCACCGTGGCCGATGAATGGGAGTACCGGCGCGACACGAACGTCCTCGTCGGGTACCGCTCGTCGACGGCCGTCACCGTCACCGTTCACGACATCGATCGGCTCGCACCCCTGCTCCGGCTGGCAGTCGGCGATGCGAGCGCCCAGGTGCGATCCTCCGTCCGGGGGGATGACCGGGTAGCGTTCTGGTGGTGAACGGGCAACGTGTGCTCGTGAGCGGGATGGGAGGGGAGCTCGGCTCCCTCGTCGCATCACTGCTCGAGCGGGAACCCTGGGTGGGGGCGTTGTCCGGCATCGATGTCGATCCACCCCGTCGGCGCCTTCGCCGCGCCGAGTTCCACCGAATCGAACCCTCCAACCGCGAGCGCATCGTCGATGTGGTCACTGCGTTCGACCCACACGTGCTCATCCACCTCGCGGTGTGGGAGCCCGACGCCCGCGCCGGCACCGCGCACGCCAAGCAGTTCACGAGCGACGCCACCACGGCGATGCTGGGTGCCGCTGCCGAGTGCCCGTCGCTGGAGAGCATCGTCGTGCGCAGCGGGATCGAGATCTACGGGCGCAACCGGCACTCGCTCACCCGGCCCGACGAGACCGTCGCCCCCGATCCCACCAGCGAGTACGGCCGTATGGTCGAGCGGATCGAGACCATCGCCGAGGCGGTCGCACAACGCATCGGCGTGGCGGTCGGCGCCCTCCGACTCGCCCCCGTGCTCGGGCCGCACGTGCCCAGCCCGCTCGGACGCCTGCTGCGCCAACCCGTCGTGCCGTTCAGCATCCTCGCCGACCCCCCGTTCGCGGTGGTCGAGGACGCCGACGCCGCCCGGGCGTTCGTCGCTGCCGCACACCGGCGCCTCACCCAGCCGATCAACGTCGTCGCCCCCGGCGCGGTCACCGGCCTGCAGGCGATCATGCGCGGCAAACGGGTGCCGCTGCCGCTCGTCGGCCCCGAATGGACGATCGCCCGTCGTCTCTCGCACGTGGTGGGTGCGCCCATCCCTGAACACGTGATGGAGCTGCTCCACCGTGGGCGGCTTGCCGATGGCAACCGCGCCGCCGAGGTACTGGGCGTGTCACCAGCCAGATCGACGCCCGAGGTGGTCGACCGGTTGTTCGCCTGGGAGAGCGTGGTGCGGATCACCAAGCCGCAGGCGCCGGCATCGGTGGAGGTGGTGGCCTGATGGCACAGCTGTTCGAACTCCCGAGGCGCGCCGTCGAGACGACGGCAACGGCGGTCACCACGCCGTTCAGGCCCTTCCTACCCGACCACACCGTCGACGAGTGGGGACGCGACGACCACCTGGTCCGCGTGCTGTGGCCGCTGGCCCGGCTGCGCTGGAACGTGAGCGTCGGGGGCCTCGACCACCTCCCCGCCAGAGTGGGTGCCCTGCTGGTCACCAACGAGCGCCGGTTCTCGTTCAGCCCCCTCTACGTCGCGGGGGCGCTCAGCAGCGCAACCGGAAGGCCCGTCCGGTTCGTCGGTCGCGGCGATCATGCCCCGTTCGGTGCGGCGCTGCGGCGGGTCGGCGCCCTGCTCGACAACCCCACCGAGGTGCACGGCGCCCTCCGCCACGGCGAGCTGGTCGTGATGGCGACCGCCGCCACGACCCACCCCCGGCATGCCGGCACGGTCGATCACGAGCTGGTCGGCGCCGCCGTCACCGCCGGCGTGGCGGTCATCCCAGTGGCCTCGATGAGCAGCCCGTTCAACCGCACCGCCCGGGCCGAGGTCGGCCCCCCGGTGCGGCTCCGCAAGAAGCGCCGGGGACCGCTCGCCGAGATCGAGCTCGCCGAAGCAACCCAGCGACACCTGCAACGGATCCTCGACGAACTCGGTGGTGTGCAGACCGGCGTGGTCGCGATCGACTGGCTCGGGGAGGGCTGATGCCGTACGCACGGTCGTCCGACGGGATCCGTCTGCACTATCAGGTGCTCGGCCGCCACGGCGCGCCAGCAGTGCTGATGATCCAGGGCCTCGGCGCCGACAAGCACGGGTGGGACATGCAGCGCTTCGTGCTCGCCGCCCGCTACCGCGTCATCGCGTTCGACAACCGGGGTGCGGGCCGCAGCGACAAGCCGTTCGGCCACTACAGCCTCGAACAGATGGCCGACGACGCGATCGCCGTGCTCGACGACGCAGGCATCGGCACCGCACACGTGGTGGGTGCCTCGATGGGCGGCGCCATCTCACAGATCGTCGCACTCCAGCACCCCGAGCGGGTGCGGTCGCTCACCCTCGCTTGCACGGCGTGCCGCAACCACGACTGGCGGCGCGAGTTGCTCACCGGCTGGGCCACCCAGGCCAGTGAGCGAGGCATGGGCGCGATGACCAGCGAGGCCGCCCGATGGGTGATCGGGCCCCGGTCGTTCCGCCGGTTGCTGCCCGCGTTCGGGTGGCTCGGTCCGCTCGCGATGGGCAGGCCGTCACACGCGTTCGTCGCCCAGGTGCGGGCGATCCTCGCCACCGACGAAGCCATGGCCGACCGGCTGCACGAGATCACCGTGCCAGCACTCGTGATGGTGGGCAACCAGGACATCCTCACCCCGCGCGGCGACAGCGAAGAGCTCGCCGAACGCCTGCCGAACGCCGAACTCGTCGTCATCTCCGGCGCCGCCCACGGATTCATGGTCGAGCACGCCACCACCTTCAACCGGGTGCTGCTCGACTTCCTCCGCCGCGTCACGTGCGAGCAGGCCGAGGTACCCGCTGCCGCGCCGCTGGCATCCACCGCATGAGGGTCGCGATCGTCGGTGCCGGTCTCGCCGGTCTGATGGCAGCCGGTGCGCTGCGCGGCGGCGGTCACGACGTGGTGCTGTTCGACAAGGGCCGTTCCCCCGGCGGACGGCTCGCCACGCGTCGCATCGGCAGCGCCCGGCTCGACCACGGCGCACAGTTCTTCACCGTCCGCTCCGAGCAGTTCGCTACCTACGTGCACGAATGGCAGCAGGCCGGCATCGTCTACGAATGGTGTCGAGGCTTCAGTGCCGACGGCGACGGCCATCCCCGCTACGCAGTGCACGGGGGCATGAATGCCCTCGCCAAGCACCTCGCCCGCGACCTCGACGTCAGGTGCGACTCGCTGGTGTTCTCGCTGCACCGCAGCGACGGCGCCCACCAATGGGAGGTGAAGCTCGACGACGGCTCGTCCCAGTACGCCGATGCCCTCATCGTCACGTGCCCGCTGCCGCAGACGTTCTCGCTGCTGGTGTCGGCCGAGGTCGCGATGCCCGAAGCGCTGTGGCGCACCGAGTACGACCGCACCCTGGCGCTCCTCGCCGTGCTCGATCGGCCCAGCTCGGTGCCGTCCCCGGGAGGCGTGCAGACCGATCCGGCGTTCACCTTCGTCGCCGATCACCAGGCCAAGGGCATCAGCACCGTGCCCGCGATCACCCTGCACGCCAATCCGGCGTGGAGCGAGGACCACTGGGACGACGACCCCGTCACCGCTCACGACCTGCTGGTCGAACTCGCCCGCCCATATCTCGGTGAGGCACTGATCGTGGAGAGCCAGCTCAAGCGGTGGCGCTTCGCCACCCCGCGAAGCATCTGGCCGGACGCCCACTGGAGCCCGCCCGAGCTGCCGAGTCTGGCCATCGCAGGCGATGCGTTCGCCGGTCCGCGGATGGAGGGTGCCGCGACCAGCGGACTGTCCGCTGCCGCAGCCGTGGCGTGACCGAGGTGGGCTCGTCACATTCGCACGCGCACGGACACGGCGCAGGGGCCACCGTCTCACCGCCGATCGAGCGCGCGCTGCGCGCCACGGTGATCGCCTGTGCGCTGCTCACCGTGCTCGGGTTGGTCCTGCTGTGGCCGTCGGGCGATCGCAGTTCGCTCGACCCGTCCATGCTCGACGCCGATCCCATCGGCGCCCGTGTGCAGCAGGTGGCAGTACAGCCCTGTTCGTACGACGACACGGTCGAGTGCTCGGTGGCGACGTTGAGCATCACCGAGGGCACCACGGCCGGCGAGGTGTTCACGTTCGAGGAGATCACCTCGGGGGCGGGCAAGCGCCTCACGGCCGGCGACGACGTGCTCGTGCTCGCGACGGTGTCGGTCGACGGCACCACGAACTACTCGTTCTACGAGTACGAACGCAGCACACCGCTGTTGTTGCTCGTGCTGGCGTTCGTGGTCGCGATCCTGGTGCTCGGCCGGTGGAAGGGCGCGGGCGCGCTGGCGGGCCTGGCAGCGAGCCTGGGCGTGATCGTGGTGTTCCTGTTGCCCTCGCTGCTCGACGGGAACCAGGCCGTGCTCGTCGCCCTCGTGGCTGCGTCGCTCATCGCGTTCGTCGCCCTCTACCTCGCCCACGGCGTCTCGCCGATGACCACGGTGGCGCTGCTGTCCACCTTTGCGGCGCTGGTCGTGACCGGGGTGCTGTCATGGCTGTTCGTCCGTCTGGCGAACTTCACCGGATACACCGACGACAGCACCCAGATGCTCGACGCACTGCAGGTGCCGATCGACCCTCGGGGCATCCTCCTCGCCGGCATCGTGATCGGCTCGCTGGGCGTGCTCGACGACGTCACGGTCACCCAGGTGTCGGCCGTGGCCGAACTCCGCAGCGCCCAACCCGACCTGCCTTCGGCCGATCTCTACCGCCAAGCGCTGCGCATCGGCCGCGACCACATCTCGTCGACGGTGAACACGCTGTTCCTCGCGTACGCCGGGGCGTCGTTGCCGTTGCTGCTGCTGTTCAGTGAGGCCGGGCAGAGCATCGGATCGATCGTCACCCGGGAACTGGTGGCGGTCGAGGTGGTGCGCTCACTGGTGGGCTCGATCGGGCTCGTGTCGGCCGTACCGATCTCGACGTGGTTGGCTGCACAGGTGCTCAGACCGATCGCCGTCTCCTCCCATCCCGACGACGGCGGATCGTGATCACCCTCGACGACCAGTTGCGCGAACGGATGCGTCGCCACCTCGACGCTCATGAGGTGCGCACCATCGCCGCCGACGATCGCAAGCGTGCTTCGGTCGCGATCGTGGTGGTCGACAGTGCCGCAGACGACCACGAGGATCCGTACGAGGTCGCCGTCGACGAGCTCGCGGTCATCCCCGGTGACATCGCTGGTCTCGACGGGCGGATGCGCAACGTGTCGGGCGGGGCATCGTTCCTGCTGTGCCGGAGAGCTGCACGGATGAACCGCCACGGCGGCCAGTGGGCGCTCCCCGGCGGCAGGGTCGATCCGGGCGAGACCGCCGTCGAGACCGCGCTGCGCGAGTTGCACGAGGAGCTGGGCGTCGATCTCGATCACACGTCGGTGCTCGGCGTGCTCGACGACTACGCAACTCGCTCCGGTTACGTGATGACGCCCGTGGTCGTCTGGGGTGGGGCCGGCCTCGAGCTCGTCCCCAACCCCGACGAGGTCGCCCATGCCTACCGCATCGGCCTCCACGAGCTCTGCCGCGACGACTCGCCGCGGTTCGTCTCCATCCCCGAGAGCGACCGGCCGGTGGTGCAGGTACCGCTCGGTGGCGATCTCATCCACGCTCCCACCGGCGCCGTACTGGTGCAGTTCCGTTGGGTGGCGATCGACGGCCGGTTGAACGAGCGGGTCGACGAGTTCGAACAGCCCGTCTTCGCCTGGCGCTGATCACGACTCGGGCGCCGGGCCGCACTGGTCGCGCACGTACAGCGCAAGGCGGTCGTTGGCCTCGGTGATCCGATCGTCGTCGAGGCTCGCCAGCACCTCGGCGTACTGCGGATCGGTGGCGAGCACGACGAAGTCGTAGTCGGCCCGTTCGAACGCGTCGATCAGCTGGCGGGTGGTGCCGGCCACGAGCTGCACGTCGCTGTCGATCTCGTCCGGCGCCGATGCGACGATGGCGTCGATCGCGGTGGAGAACCGGTCGAACACCTCTCGGAACTCGTCGGGGGCGGCGTCGTCGGGGGCGAACAGGGCGTCGCCCTCTGCCTGCACCGCCTCGAATGCGGCCATGGCGGCGCAGAAGTCGCCCGACGCCGGTCCACCGTCGCGCTCGCCGTCGCCGCTGCACCCGATTCCCAGCGTGGTGAACACGAGCGTGACGAACGCTCGGCGGCAGGTGTGACGGGCTGTGCTCATCGGATGTCCTCGTCGCGAACGACCACATCGGGATCCGATCGCTCGGCGGCGACAGCGACCATCGAGCCCGTCACCGATCGATCCCGGCCGAGCCAGCACCACGTGACCGCACGAAGGCGGCGACCTCGTCGTGGCCGGCGGCGACGGCAGCGTCGAGGACGGTCCGATCCTCCCAGAGCACCTCCTGGAGATCGGCTCCTGCGTCCACCAGTGCCACCACGGTGGTGAGGTGTCCGGCGCGTGCAGCGTGCCAGCAGGCGCCGGTGATCTCGTCGCCGGAGGTCGCGCCAGCGGCCAGATCGCGCATGACCCGCTCGGTGAGCCCGAGCGCCGCGGCGTGCCAGAACTGGATGTCGGCGCCACGTTCGAGCAACCGACGAGCGGCACGCCACTGTGCGAACACCACGGCGTCGTCGATCGGCGAGCCGCCGGTGAGCACCGCCCCGCCAGCCTCGATGTCGGCCCCGGCATCGAGCAGGGCGTCGAGCGCCGCGACATCGTCGCTGCTCGCCGCCCAGTGCAACGGCGTCTCGGTGTGCGGCCCGGCGAACCGGGCATCGACCCGCGCCCCGGCCTGCACCAGTCGCTCGACGACAGCGACTACGTCCGGCCAGTGGCCGGGCCAGTCGGTGGCGAGGTGCAGTGCCTCGCACGACTTCTGGGCGTCGCCGAAGCGTTCGAGCGCCAGTTGCGGGTGCGACGCGAGGAGATGGTCGAGACGTTCGAGGTCGCCGGCTTGCACGGCCTCGGTGAGGGCCACCACGAGTGGATCGTCGGCGGCGATCATCGCGTCGTCGAACGGTCGTGCCGATGCATCGTCAGTGGCGCCCGCTGTGGCCGAAGCCGCCGCCGCGGTCGGCCCCGTCGAGCGTCTCCATCACCTGCCAGTGCACCTCTTCCACACGCTGCAGGACCAGCTGGGCGATCCGCTCCCCCCGCTGCACCTGGTACTCCTGCGTGGGGTCGGTGTTCAACATGATCACCTTGATCTCGCCCCGGTAGGCCGAGTCGATCAGTCCCGGAGCATTCACGACACCGATCCCGTGCTTCAGCGCGAGCCCGCTGCGGGGCAGCACGAACCCGGCCCAGCCCACCGGAATCGCGATCGCGATGCCCGTGGGGACCAGCGCGCGGCCACCGCCGGCACCGATGACAGCGTCCTCGCGAGCGCGCAGGTCCATGCCGGCGTCACCCTGGTGGGCGTAGGAGGGCAGCGGGAGCTCGGGATCGAGCTGCACGATCGGCAGGGTCAACATCGTCCCGGGAGCCTACGCTCCGAGGTGATGTCGCAGCCGACGACGGGCCCCTCCGTCCCCATCTCCGCCACGAGGCCACCCAGCGTCGATGCCCTCGCCCGGTCGCTCGCCCCGAGTGGTCTGCCACATGCCGTGTGCGTCGACATCGCTCGCGACGCGATCGCAGCAGGAGATGTCGGCAGCGCTCCTGTCCGTGCCGAGGCGTTCCGCCGCACCCTGCTGACACCGGTGGTGAACGCCACCGGTGTGCTGCTCCACACCAACCTCGGCCGGGCCCCCGTCGTATTCACCCAGCAGGCGCGAGCCGTGAACGTCGAGTTCGACCTCGCGACCGGCGAGCGGGGCTCACGGCAGCGAGCGGTCGGTCAGTTGTTCGCCCGGCTGTGCGGCACCGAGTCGGCCATGATCGTGAACAACAACGCCGCCGCCGTGCTGCTCGTCGTCGCCGCTCTCGCCGAGGGACGGCAGGTGCTGGTGAGCCGCGGTGAGAGCGTCGAGATCGGCGGTAGTTTCCGCGTGCCGGAGGTGATGGAGCAGTCGGGTGCCCGGCTGGTCGACGTCGGCACCACGAATCGCACCCGTCTGGCCGACTACCGGCGCGCGCTCACCCGGCCGGATGCCGACGTGGCCCTCGTGCTGAAGGTGCACCCCAGCAACTACCGCGTCGAAGGCTTCGTCGAGGAGACCCCGGTCGAACAGCTCGCGACGCTCGACGTGCCGGTGGTGGCCGACATCGGCAGCGGCCTCGTCGACGCCACGTGCCCGTGGCTGAAGGGTGCCCCACCGGCGTGGCTGCGCGACGAACCCGCTGCCGTGCAGACCCTGGCCGCCGGCGCGGCACTCGTCACGTTCAGCGCCGACAAGCTGCTGGGCGGCCCGCAGGCCGGCATCATCGCAGGTCGCGCGGATCTGGTCGCCGCCTGCGCCGAACACCCCCTGGCACGAGCGCTCCGTCCCGGCGCGCTCACCCTTGCCGCGCTCCAGGCGACGGCGCTCAGCTACCTCCACAAACGGGCCGCACACGAGGTGCCCTTCTGGCGGATGGTGGCCATCCCGCTCGCCACGCTGCAGTCACGCGCCGAGGCACTCGCTGCTCACATCGACGGCGCCCGGGCCCTGCCGCTCGACGCCCTGCCGGGCGCTGGATCAGCGCCAGGGGCCACCATGCCGTCCTACGGACTCGAGTTGCGCGGCGACCTGCTCGCCCACCTGCGAGCCGCCGACCCGCCGGTGGTGGCCAGGGCTCGCGAGGGTCGCACCTACCTCGACCTGCGCACCGTCGACCCCGTCGATGACGACCATCTGGTGGCCGCCGTCACCCGGGCACGCTGAGTCGGGCCGCCATGCGCGTCATCGCCACCGCGGGCCACGTCGACCACGGCAAGTCGTCGCTCGTCCTCGCGCTCACCGGCACCGATCCCGACCGGTTCGCCGAGGAGAAGCGACGCGGCCTCACGATCGACCTCGGCTTCGCCCACGCGTCGATCGTCCACCCGACGCGCCCCGCCGACGAGCCGGTCGAGGTCAGCTTCGTCGACGTGCCGGGCCACGTGAGATTCGTGCGGAACATGCTCGCCGGCGTTGGCGGCGTCGATGCCTGCCTGTTCGTGGTCGCAGCGACCGAGGGTTGGAAGCCACAGAGCGAGGAGCACCTCCGCATCCTCCAGCTCCTCGGCCAGCGCCACGGCATCGTGGTGCTCACCAAGCGCGACCTCGTCGACGACGAGTGGCTCGAGCTGCAGACGCTCGAGGTGATCGATCACCTCGCCGGCACCTTCCTCGAGGACGCACCGGTGGTGGCCGTCAGCTCCATCACCGGCGACGGTCTCGACGACCTGCGCGCCGAGCTGGTCGCACTCGTGCACCGCACGGCAGCTGCTGCCGATCACGACCGGCCTCGACTGTGGGTCGACCGCAGCTTCGCGGCCAAGGGCAGCGGCACCGTGGTCACCGGCACGCTCACCGGCGGAACCCTGTCGGTCGACCAGCGGGTGGAGATCGCACCCGCCGGGCGTGAGGCGCGGATCCGCTCGCTGCAACGGCACGGTCGCAGCGAGTCGACCATCGGCCCTGGCAACCGCGTGGCGGTGAACCTGTCGGGCGTCGAGCACCAGCAGGTGCAGCGAGGTGATGCGCTCGTGCTGGCCGGTCAATGGCGCCCCAGCCACCGGGTCGATGCGACGCTCGAGGTGCTTGCCGAGCTCGACCACGAGGTGTCACGCCGCGGCGCCTATGTGGCCTACGTCGGCGCCGGCGAGTGGCCGGTGAAGGTGCGCATCCTCGGCCCTCAGAGCATCCTGCCCGGCGATCGCGGACTCGTGCGTCTGCACCTGTCGGCCGCGTTGCCCCTGGCACGAGGCGATCGCTACGTGCTGCGCGAGTCGGGACGAAACGAGACCGTGGGCGGCGGCGAGATCCTCGACGTCGCACCGGTGCTCCCCGCGTCGAAGGCTCGGCCCGACGGCACCATCGACACGATCGTCGCCGAACGCGGCTGGGTGCATGTCGACGACCTCGTCGCCTGGACCGGCGAACGCGTTGCGGCCACACTCGACCGGTGGGTGGTCGCACCGACCGCGATGGCGGCGCTCGACGCCTCGTTGCACGAGCGGGTGGCTGCCGCAGGCGCGCTGGGCCTCGACGTGGCAACACTCGACGAGCGCGAACGGGCCCTGCTGGCCACGTTCGCCGACGTCCGTGTCGACGGCGGCCGAGTGCTCGCGGCCGATGCAGTGGATGAGTTCGCCGATCACCCGGTGCTCGAACTCCTTCGTGCCGGCGGTACCGCCCCGCCCGAACCCACGGGTGTCGATCGGGTCACGCTGCGAGAGCTGCTGCGCCGCGGGCTCCTCGTCGAACGCGACGGCATCGTCTTCCACCCCGACGCGATCGACGCCGCCGCGCATGCAATGGCGCGACTGCTGGTGGCACATCCGGAGGGGGTGACGATGTCGCAGCTGCGCGAGGAGCTGGGCATCAGCCGCAAGTACGCACTGCCGATCGCAAACGAACTCGACAGCCGCGGTGTCACCCGCCGGCGCGGCGATCTGCGGATCGGCGGTCCCCGCCTGCCGACCTGAGCGACTGCACCCGCCGCAACCCCCGACGGCGTTCGGTCGGTGCACCCACCTCCATCTCGCGTGCCGCCTTCGCGACCCGCACGTCGTTGGTGATGACCTCGCCGAAGCGATCGGGGTCGGCGAGCAGCCAGCTGTGACTGCCCTCGACAACGGTGCCCTGTACCCCGCTGGCCACGCAGAGCGCCTCGAACGACTCGCGCGGGATCACGCCGTCACGGGTGGCCCAGATGATCGTGATCGGCAAGCCGCGGTCACGCAGCGCCTCGAGCTCATCGCGCAGATCGGCCCGACGAGCCAGGTTGGCGACCTTCACCAGTGCGCGCGGATGCCGGACGAGGTTCGGCAGCAGGTCCTCGACGATGACGGGGAGCACCCGTGTCGCTTGGCGGATGGGCCACACGTCGGCGGGGAAGTGCAGGCCCCAGTCCCACAGCGGCCGCTCGGTGATCGAGCGCAGGGTGTTGCCGCTGCGCCACGATGAACCGCCCACCGAGTTCACCAGCACGAGCGACCGTGTGCGATCGGGGTGATCGTGGGCGAACCGGACCGCCACCCCGCCGCCGAAGGAGTGTCCGACCACGACGGCGGGCTCGTCGATCTCCAACGCATCGAGGAGGTCGGCCACCCACTCGGCGTAACCGCTCAACGAGAACGACGCCCCGGGCAGATCACCGGTGCCGCCGAAACCGGGCATCGACGGCGCGATCACCCGCACGCCCTCGGCGGCGATCCGCTCGACGACGTCACGATAGGTGTGCTGGGCCAGCGCCCACCCGTGCAGGAGCACCACGGGCAGACCCGCTCCCGCCGTGCTGTAGGTCGCCGGGCGCCCCTGCACCCAGGTGCGCTTGTCGACGGCAACCACGGACGCGCTCAGTCGTGCTGGGCGACAGCTGCCCCGGTGGCGTGATGCGACCGCTCGTCGGCGAGCTGACGTCGTTCCACCTCGTTGAGTCCGCCCCACACACCGTGCGGCTCTCGGTCGGCAATGGCGGCCTCGAGGCACGGCGACATCACCGGGCAGGTACGGCAGATCGCCTTCGCCCGGCGCTCGCGAGCGAGCCGGAGGTCTTTGGGTTCGAAGTGAGGCGGCGGGAAGAACGCCACCGCGTGCTCGCCGCGACACGCAGCCGCCTGCTGCCAGTCGTAGCCCTCGCCCTGATCGTCGCGACGGATCGCCACGGCACGCCCCTTTCCGCGCCCACATTAGGGGGGCGTGAGCCACCCGCACAATGGGGCACGACCTCCCGAGTCGCGGAGCCGGAATTGCGACTCAGGACTCGACGCGCATTCCCTCCACGCTCGCTTCTCCGGTGGCGTCTCCGGTGGCATCTCCGGCAGCACGGCGTTCGCGGTAGTCGCGGGCGCCGCCGCTCTCGGGTTCGACCTCGAGGGTGACCCCGTCGATGGCGACCACACGGATCGTCTCGCCCGCAGTGATGGGCGTCGCCCGGTTGGTGCGTGCCCGCCAGCGGGCGTTGGCCACCGTGACCACGCCTTCGGGCGAGACATCGCCGGCGGCGACGCCAGTGGATCCGATCATCCACTCGCGACCGATCGTGGGTGTCGCGAACCGGGTACGGGTCATCGACGGCATGCCGACGATGAACGTGAGCGCCATGCCCCCGATGCCGACGAGCAGCTCGAGCCAACCGACACGCAGGCTGGTGCCCGGGAGCGACTCGTACAGCACGAGGCTGCCGAACGCGACGAGCACGATGCCCACACCGGTCCACAGACGCGGTATGCCCACCTGTACGTCGATCGCGAACGCGAACAGCGCGATCACGAGCACGGCCACGGCCCACCCGCGCGCCGGCAGCTCGGCGAGACCGAAGCAGGCGAGGAAGGCACAGGCGGCTCCCACTGCGCCGGCGATGCCCACGCCAGCCGTGAAGAACTCGAACAACAGCAACGCGAGGCCGATCAGCAGCAGGAGGTAGGCGACCGGCGGGCTGGCGACGGTGTGCATGAGCTGGTCGACGAGGCCGAGCTTGGAGAACCGCACGAGGGTGGCCTGCAGCTCGGCACCGCCTTCGTCGTTCACACCCTCGGTGACGGTGTCGAGCACCACGCCGTCGACCTCCACCCCGTCCATCGCCGCGACCATGTTGCGGATCGTCGGCACGCCCACGTCGGGCGTGTCGAGCCGCAGTGCGCCGAGTGAACGGGCGTCCTGGAACGACAGCGAACCCGACCGGAGCCGATCGGCCGCCGGACCGAAGTCGACCGTGATGCCCTCGAGCTCGACCAGCGGGCCCGTGTAGCCGATGCGGCTGCCACTCACCATTGCTGTCACGTCGGCCACGCCCATCAGCTGCGCCGGCTGCCCGTAGAGGCGGGCGCTACCGGATGGACCGACCCAGATGCCGATCGGCACTGGCGAATCGGCCACACGCTGGATGAGCCCCGTCATCTGCTCCGGCGACGCGATCGAGCCTCCTGAGTTCACCTGGAGGATGAGCGCCTGCGAGCCGTCACGGCCGGCACGGGCGATGGCGTCGTCGATCGCGTCGATGATCACCCGGTCGAACAGCCCGGTGACCTGCAACACGTCGACAGCGGCGAGATCGGCCGCTGGGGCGGCACCGTCGTCCGTCGGGGCGGGTGGGGTGGTGGCCGAGGCACCTGAAGCCAACCCGGCGGCCACCAGGAGGGGCCCGCCGAGCAGGGCGATGAGTAGTCTGCGCACAAGTGCCTCCGAAGCGGCTGGATCCACGAGAGTTCTTCGACACCACCAGGCTCGTCATCGTGGCCGGCAAGGGTGGTGTCGGGAAGACAACGGTAACCGCTGTTCTTGCGCGTGCAGCAGCCGACTCGGGCCTCCGGGTGTTGGCCGTCGACCTCGACGGCAAGCCCACCCTCGGCGATCTGGTGGGTGAGCTGCCCCATCTCTCGCTCACGGCACCCGATGCGCTGGCCGAGTACCTCGAGGACCACGGGCTGAAGCGGGTGGCCAAACGCCTGGCCGCCAGCGGGATCATCGACGTGGTCTCCACCGCCGCACCGGGCATCGACGACATCGTCGTGCTGGGCAAGCTCAAGCAACTCGAACGCAGCGGCGACCACGATCTGGTGATCGTCGACGGGCCTGCCGCCGGCCACGCGATCACGTTCCTCCTGTCGGCCAGAGGTCTGCTCGACACGGTGCGCGGCGGTCCGATTCGCACCCAGGCGCTCGACGTCCTCGAGATGCTCGCCGATCCTGCCCGGTGCCAGGTCGTGTTGGTCACCTTGCCCGAGACCACACCGGTCAACGAACTCGTCGAGACCGCCTACGCGCTCGAGGAGCGGGTCGGCGTCCAGCTCGGCCCGGTGGTCGTGAACGGCGTCGACGACGGCGACGACCTGGAGGTCGCACCCGGCACCGACCCGGCGCTCGCTGCTGCCGCCGAGTTCCGCAACGCCCGCCGTGCGCTCCATCGCCGTGAAATCGCTCGGCTCACCGATGCGCTGGCGATCGAACAGATCCGGCTCCCCCACGTGGTGTCGTCAGGCCTCACCGCCGACGATGTGTGCATCCTCGCCGCAGGTCTGCGATGACGGTCGCCGGCGATCAGGTAACGGGCGACCGGGCAACGGACGACCGGGCAGCGGATGGTTTGGCGGCCGCACTCGACCGAGCCGCCGTGGTCGTCTGTTGTGGGTCGGGTGGTGTGGGCAAGACGACCACCGCTGCGGTGCTGGGGTTGCAGCTCGCCGAACAGGGTCGGCGTGTGGTGGTGGTGACGATCGATCCGGCCAAGCGCCTGGCCGATGCGCTGGGCCTGGCGGGAGGTCTGACCAACGATCCCACGCAGCTGGAGATCGACGCGACGGGCGAACTGTGGGCGACCATGCTCGACACCGCCGCCACCTTCGACGGTCTCGTCCGCACCAATGCGCCCAGCGAGGAGCAGGCCGAACGGATCCTGTCGAACCGGTTCTACCGCAACATCGCCGGCGCGCTGAGCGGCACGCAGGAGTACATGGCGGCCGAGCGACTGTATGCGCTGCACGGCGACCCCCGCTTCGACATCGTGATCGTCGACACCCCGCCCAGCCGGCACGCGCTCGACTTCCTCGAGGCGCCCGGCACCCTCGCCCGCTTCCTCGATCACCCCCTGTTCAAGCTGTTGATGATGCCCACCAGGCGGGGTCTGAAGGTGTTGAACGTTGCCGCCCAGCCGGTGTTGCGCACCATCGGCAAGGTGGTCGGCGGTGACGTGCTGGCCGATGCGATCGCCTTCTTCCAGGCCTTCGACGGGATGGAGACCGGCTTTCGTGACCGTGCCGACGCCGTGATGACCCTGCTCCGGTCCGACGCGACCCGCTATGTGCTGGTCGCTGCGCCCAAGCGGGACACGATCGACGAGGCGCGCTACTTCGCCGCACGGCTGGCCGAGTCATCACTCGCGGTGTCCGCCCTGATCGTCAACCGGTCGACCCCGGTGTTCGCCACGCCCACCACTCGGAGGAGCAGGGCGACCACTGCCCTCTGGGCCAATCACGACGAGTTGGCTGCCACGGCCGCCGCAGAACGGGCGCAGCTCGGCGACCTGGTGACCGACGTGGCGCCGGCCCCGGTGGCGTGGGTGCCGATGCTGTCGAGCGACGTGCACGACCTCACGGGCCTGCGCCAGATCCGCGAACTGCTCTTCGGCCCTGCCACGACCACCGGGTAACCTGCCGGCGTGCACATCCTCGTCGCCACCGACGCCGACTTCGTCCTCGACGAAATCGTCGCTGCCCTCTCGGGGCCCGACACCTCGTTCACGGTCTGCCGCAATGGCCGCGACGTCTCCGGCGTCGTCGCCGCACGCACGCCCGACATCGCGATCCTCGACCTGCAGATCGGCTCGATGGGGGCCATGGCCGTGACCATGGCTCTTCGCCTCGACGAGAGCGCCGGCATGGCACCGTACGTGCCCGTGCTGATGCTCCTCGACCGTCGCGCCGACCTCCACCTCGCCAAGCGGAGCGCTGCCGACGGGTGGATCGTCAAGCCGCTCGATGCGCTCACCCTGCAACTCGCGGTGGACCGCATCCTGCAGCCGCCGGTCGAGTCCGACGCGACCGACGCGGACGCCGACTCGATCGACGATTCGGCAGAGGAAGAACCCGTCACTGCCGGATAGATTCGCAGTCGCACCTATCGGGGTGTAGCGCAGCTTGGTTAGCGCGCCACGTTCGGGACGTGGAGGCCGGGAGTTCAAATCTCCCCACCCCGACCAC
>Ga0105046_10007793_pt1 | contig 16834 bp, 9 predicted proteins | sample MAT03_FD_78385 | JGI IMG/M metagenome (GOLD analysis project Ga0105046, IMG submission 78385) | Freshwater microbial communities from Lake Fryxell liftoff mats and glacier meltwater in Antarctica - MAT-03 (megahit assembly) | ecosystem: Environmental > Aquatic > Freshwater > Ice > Liftoff...
CTGCATGTTACGAATAAATTCGTGATAGGTGGTACCTTCCACTGGCATACGATCAGCGAATGAACCGCCTTCGTGGTGTTCTTCAGAACCGTTATGAGGATCAACCGCATAGATTTTATTTGCGCGTTGGGTAGCTTCAATCGCATACCCAAGCACGGAGGTAGACCGACCTTTAAAACTGCCAATTTCAACGAAATCTCCGCCGACTGGGGCCATGAGAGCGGAGGTGTACAGCGCTGCTCCTGCTTTCGGAGTAAACCAGCCATCAAAATTTTCCATCACACGCACAACATCGATCAGCCCTGAGCAAGAAAAACTTAGATATTGCTGTAAAATAAGTGCCGCATGGTCAGGATTTGCGGGTAAAGCAAACGAAAGTTCCGCTGTAGGACGTAATTCTGAGTGTGTCCGTTCCATAGGCATCATTTGGCAAGCGTTGTGCTCGCGGGCGCTAAACTCTCAGTAATAGGTGACGTCGACGCCTAACCACGCAAACGTGCTATCGATTATTAGATGAATCGAAGCTACTTTAGGATTTAAGTTTGGTCGTGGTAGATTGTCTACTTAAGAGGAAAAATTAGATAATAAATCCATTATTCTCTTCAATTTATAAGTAGCGCATAATCAGTAGTCAATAACTTGTTAGCACTAATGATCGCGAATCCAGCGCCCTGTTTTCTTCATCCTACGTTGCTGGCAAGTATTTTCTAGCCGTTTTACTAAAACGTCTGCGTATTATTTATACCTCCTCTGCTATCAGATGCTGAGCTCACGATTAATAGCATAGCGCAGCGTGAGGGAGTTTCTACCAGTCAAGTGATTCCAGTGGGCGTTTCATTTGGTACTGGTTTTGCTGCGCAGATGGGAAAACGTTTTTCTTCTAACGGAGTTGTGCTTATCACTCCTTATACTTCGGTATTTGACGTTGCCGCTAACAATCCAATCTTTGGAAATCTGCGCTGGTTTATGTGGAATAATATCAGCGCCATTGATGGCGTAGCCGCACTAAAGGATACGTGTGTAGTGGCGCTTCACGGTACTAGCGATCAAGTTATTCCATACACTCATTCGAAAACGCTTCAAGCAAGTTACCAAGGCAACAAGCACTATGAGTTAGTGACGGTAGTAAATGAAGATCACAACTCTGCTTTCTGGCGGGCGTTGCCAGAGTTTAATGCGGCCATGAAATCGTGCAGTCTTGTAGACTGAAACTTCGCTTTTCGGCGATACACGGAGCAACCCGGCCCTCAAATCGCGCTTAACGCTTACGCACGGTCTTGGCAAACGCGCGGTTGTTTCTTTTTCTTCAATCTGCACCACCGTTCTAAATTCAACACACCCGCGAGGTATAGTTGCCCTTCAGCGCGTCAAACATTCAGCCGATATAAAAGACTTAGTGAAGTAATAAAGAAATTTTTGCCACTTTAGTTTTACCCTTTTTACGCTAGCCGAACGCCCAAAAATGAGATCTTTGAAAGTCAGTCTTAGGCTACATCGCATAGCGAGCAAAGTACTCGTTAGTGCAGCAGCACTCTTGCTGCCGATCTGCGTCTTTGCTCAGGTACCAATAGGAACTTCCAGCACAGCTAACGCAACCGCTGCGGCGCCGCAGCGTAAAATAATATTCGATACCGCAAACAACACGTATTGGGCATTCAGCTACACTGGCTCAGCGATTAATTATTCGCGTTCAACCGATGGGATTAGTTGGACCAGTGTTGGCACACTTCCCTTTAATACCGCTGACTTTGCAGTTACCTTTAAACGCGCCAACAATTTTTCACATATCTATATCGCGGCACAGGCAAACAACTTCGACGTAGTAGCGCAAAGAGGTCTGCTCTCTAGCACCGCAATCACTTTTGACACCGCGGTAACTGCATTTGATGGTACAAGCCCCGCAGACACTTTTAGGAATCCAACTATCGCGCTAAGCGCTAATGACACGTTGTGGGTGAGCGCAATTCGTACTGCAGATGCAAGACTTGCGGATAATAAGCAGGTTTTTGTGCGCAGAGGCAGTCAGTTTTCTTCAATTACTGGCGTTAACTTCACATCATTTCCTGCAAATCCAATAGGCCGTAAAAGCGGGAATCTACAATCTGCGGTTATTCTGCCTCGAGTTAATAGCGAAATGTATCTACTTGTTAGCGGCGATGGCGCAAATATAAATGGCTATCAATACGATGGAACGAATTGGACTGAGGCTACTACTGGTGGCGATCTCTCGTGGTTTAACTTTCCAGGTGGCGGTGTCGGGCTAACTGTGTCTGCCCTAACGATCTATAACGGCGAGCTCTACGTCGGCGGATCATTTCTAGATGTGGGCGGAACATCCAATGCTGATTATCTAGTGAAATGGAACGGCACCACGTTTGTGCCAATCGGTACATTCAACGGCGCGGTAAGGACGCTTGCAACCGGCAATGCATCTCTTTACATCGGCGGAGATTTTACTTCCGTCAACGCTGACTCAAGTTTAAATCACATCGCTCAGTGGGACGGCAGCTCATTTAGCGCGCTAAACGCTGGAGTGAATGGCCCGGTCCACGCAGTTAAGGTTGATGCTAGCGCAGTGTATGTTGGCGGCGCATTTACCAATGCGGGGGGAATCACCACCGCTGACAATATCGCGGTATGGGCTGCAAATGCGTGGGGTACCGTCGACCAAGGGACAGACGGCGCAGTTAACGCAATTGAGAAGTTCGGTTCTGACATTTACATCGGCGGCGCATTCTTAAACGCAATCGGCCGCTCAGGCACTGCGCGTATAGCCGTCTTTAACGGAACTCAATTTAACACGGTTAATGGAGGACTTAATAACAACGTAAGCGCACTGGCTGCTGCTTCTACGCAGCTATTTGTGGGTGGTGATTTTACAACTGCCGGCGGATTAGGGACTGGAGCTGATTACCTTGCAGCATTTAACGGCAGCAGCTGGCAAGCTGTTGGCACAGTCTCGCTTAACGCACCGGTAATTTCTCTCGCAGTGAATCCCAACAATAATGACGTTTATGTTGGAGGTTTTTTTACCTCCGTCGATAATCAAAGCGGCCTTGATTATCTAGCAAGGTGGAACGGATCAAATTGGCTTGCCGTGAACACCACTTTGAATGCGCCAGTAACCGCAATTACCTACAATACGGGTGTTGGCGTAATAGTCGGAGGAATCTTCACCGATGCAGGAGGCGACGTCTCTGCTGATTACCTTGCTCGTGATACCGGCGGAGTATGGGCTGGATATGCACCAGCATCGCTTTTTAATGGCGCAGTAAAGGCTATGGCACAGGTCGGAAACGACCTCTATGTGGGCGGCGAATTCACCGATGTGGATGGAAACCCCGCAGCAGATTACCTCGTGAAATGGGACGGCACAACATGGAGCGCACTAGGAAGTGGAGGGATTCCGGCGCCGGTACGTGCGCTTGCGGTGATCGGCACTGACCTCTATGTCGGTGGTGAATTTTCTGACATCGATGGCATTGGCACCCGTAGTCGCATCGCAAAATGGGATGGCGCCAACTGGTCGGCGCTTGGCACGGGAGTTGGGAACACCGTGTACGCGCTTGCGGCTTTGGGCACCGACCTCTACATCGGCGGCGATTTTATAAACGTAGGGGGCTCTAACGGCAACGGAATAGTTCGCTGGAATGGAGCAAGTTTCTCCGGTCTCGGTTCCGGAGTAACGATCCTCAGCACCGGTGAAGGGGTTAAGGCAATTGTCATCCAGGGCACCGATGTCTATGTGGGAGGACGGTTCACTCAAGCCGGTGGTGTGAGCTCAACCTCCGGAATTGCTCGCTGGAATTCAGGTGGTAACACTTGGTCAGCTTTAGAAAGCGGACTAAGCGGAGACGTCTTGGCACTCGCAGCTTCGAGCACCGATCTCTATGTTGGTGGTGCTTTTAATAATCTAGGCTCCGACGCAGCGGCTGACTTAATCGCTAGATACAATTTTACCGACACTACCTTTCACGCACTCGGCACTGGTATTAGCGGCATAGTGAGCTCGCTACTTTACTCCGGATCGAAACTGCTTGTCGGTGGTTCGTTTATCGCAGCCGGAGGTACTACTGGTGCTGATTATATCGCTGAGTGGAACGGCACTAGTTTTTCAGCTCTCGGTAACGGCGTAAACGGAAAAGTCGATTCACTTTTCAACTACGGCGGCAGACTTTTCGTGGGCGGCAGTTTCATTACTGCGGATGGGCTTAGCTCTCCCAACTTTGCGAAGTACGCGACCGCTGTTGCAGCGAAACCTCTATTGAGCGCTGGCATTTCAGCGATTTCAGATACCGCAGGAAAAATTACATTTGCCTATAACGGCGGTCCAGGACTTAATCTTCGTTCTTACATAAGCGGTGGCGCGCCAGCGTGGCAACCAGTTACATCGGTGTCCTCAAACCCGGCGCTTTCTCTAACTCTCTCGGCGAATCTCAATGCGGCAGAGACGTTTGTTATTTATTCTGACAACATAAACGTCTACTACAAAAAACAGTTGGGTAACTCTGCTTTCGGCAGCGAACAATTGCTCTATAACAGCGCCAATCCCAACAGCCACGTTACCTCTGCACAATTTGTAGGCAACGGCCGGATACTTGTTGGTTTTACCGTTGGCTCCGGCGCATACCAGGTTATCGCCTCCATTATTAATGATAGCTCACTGCTGCGCGGTAACATTACTCGCGCAGGTCAGCCGCTAGCGGGAGTAACCCTTGATGCTGGAGCGCTTGGCGGAGTACTAACCAACAGCGCTGGAGATTACACGTTTGGAATCTTCGAGAACGGCACCAGCTATTCCGTCACCCCTACCCTCACAAATCATTCGTTCGTTCCGACTAGTGCTAGCGGCTTACTCATCGCTAATACGAGCGCGGATTTTGTTGGCACCTTCCAAGGGGTAACAATCTTTGGGACCATAACTCAAAACGGCACTCCGCTTTCCGGAGTAACAGTTGATGGCGGCAGCTTTGGCACGAAGATAACGGATAGTAACGGATTTTACTCTTTTGATCTTGTGAATGGAGATTCGTATACCTTTACCCCATTACTCACCGGATACGCTTTCTCACCTACATCCCGCTCTGGAACTATTGACGGCGGGTTAATAACTCCGGTCAATTTTAGCGCAAATTTGTTGCAATTTATAGTCGGCGGAGTGGTTAAAACTGCTAGTGGCAGACCAATTCCCGGCGTCACTGTGGTAAGCCCCGAGCTTGGCACCACCACCACAAACACCAGCGGACTTTTTGGCTACCGCAACACCAACTACGGAACTACCTACACCTACACAGCCGCACGCACCGGCTTTACCCTAACTCCATCTTCTGGCGGAGGCACAGCTACTAGTGCAATCCTCGATACGATTACCGGTGACCCGATTACTTTCTCAATCTCAGGAACGGTAACCTCCGCAGACTCTACGACACTTTCTGGGATAACCATTAACGGCGGCTCGCTAGGAAACCAAGTGACTAACGGATCGGGCCAGTACACTTTCGCCAATGTTCCCTTCAACACGCTCTACTCCGTTCGCCCTGTACTCGCAGGCTTTTCAGTCGCGCCAGTTTCGGCCGGCGGACAGCTTACAGCGAATGCATCACACTCATTCGTTGGCACTGCGATTCTGTACAGACTTTCTGGCGTTGTGAAACTGCGCGGTAAGCCGCTCGCTAAGGTTGTGATTGATGGCAAGGAGTTAGGCAAAAAGACCACCGATTCCGCGGGCAGATTCTCTTTCGCCAATATATCTCCGGGCACAGCGTTTACGTTATTCCCTTCGCTCACTGGTTATACTTTTAATCCTTTCGGTGTTGCAGGCGTTTTAACGCGCGACACCGCCATCACTTTTGTAGTAAAATCGAAGGCTTCTTACGGTTCTAGCATGGACCGACCAAGCATCGCCTCAGATGGTACTGAAGCCGACGGAGATACGACCGACGCCGCACTCAGCGGTGATGCAAACACCGTAGCTTTTGTTGCAAATGCCAGCACCCTGGTTGAATCAGATACAAACGGAGTAGCTGATGTATTCATCAGGATTCGCGACAAATCAACAACGCAGCGCATTAGCGAAAATGAAGCCGGAGTCGAAGGCAACGCTGCCAGCGGAACCGTAGTAGCAAACGAGCGCAGTGTGTCGCTTTCAAGTGACGGTGAATTTGTTGCCTACACTGCGAGCGCCACAAATTTAATTACTGATGACTTTAATAGTGCAGAAGATGTATTTCTGTATAAGGTCTCTCAAAATCAAACCAGCCTGGTTTCAGCATCAGCCGCAGGAGCGCAGGGAGACGCTGCAAGTTATGGCGCTTTTACCACCAGCAGCGGCGCCAAGGTTACATTTACATCCGCCGCAACAAATCTCGTCAGTGGCGATACTAACTCTGCTACTGATATTTTTATTAAAACCGTTTCCGATGGCGCGATAAGTAGAGTGTCCGTTAGCGAAAGCGCAGCCGAGGCAAACGGCAACTCGCGCGCAGCTTATCCAAGTGGTGACGGCTCACTCGTGGTGTTCGAATCAGATGCCACCAACATGGTTACTTCCGATACAAACTCGAGCGCGGATATCTTCGTGAGGAATATTGCGCTGGAAACGACCAGTCGAGTAAGCGTTTCGTCTGCAGGCGTTGAGGCAAACGGCGCATCTTCACTACCAGTCATTAGTGGAGACGGCAAAATTGTGGCATTTCTGTCTGCTGCCAGCAATCTGGTAACGGGAGATAGCAACGGTGTTACTGATGTATTTGTTCGCGACATTGCAAAGGCAACCACTGAGCGCATTAGCGTTTCCTCTGCTGGAAGTCAGGCTAATGCAGCTAGCATTGGGCAACTAGGAATTAGCGTTGATGGTCGCTACGTCACCTTTACTTCTTCCGCTTCGAATCTTGTAGGCGAAGACACTAACAGCAAAGCAGATATATTTGTTTACGATCGCGCTACTCAGCGCACAGGACGAATATCTCGCACTATTGCTGGAGTGATGGCTAATGGTTCGTCAAAAAATCCTACGGTCTCGCTTGATGGACAGAATATCTCCTATATCTCTGACGCTACTAACCTAGTGGATGATGACACCAACGGCAAAGCAGATGCGTTTGTCTCAATGATTCCTGATCTACCGGCCGTGTTTAAAAACAAAATTATTATCAGCCAACCGCCGGAGCTAGTAGTTGATGCCCGCAACGTTACAGTCGTGATGCAGCCATTCGTAACAACATCTTCGAAATCATCGCAAAAGACTAAAACCGCTTTAGCCATTACAAAAGATGTGGGCATAAAAGCCACAAAACAAAAGATCACCTATGTGGTTACAGTAACAAACACCAATAAGAAAAACGACGTTAAAAAAATCATCGCCAAACGTAATACTCTCACCGTTCGAAATCTAGGAGCAGGCTCTTATTCGACCAAGTATGCGGTAAAGGTCACTACCGGCAAAAAAACCACGGGACAAAGTAAGAATAGTCCTAGTCAGAAGTTTACTGTGAAGTGAGTTGGTCGTGAGAAACCTCTTTCTATTAATTATGCAATTATTTTTCGACAGGCCCAAACCGCATTATCGCTTGAGTACCCCATCCGGTGCTAGGCACGAAAGGAAACGCAAAAACACCTGGGTAAGGAGCAGGGGTAAGAACTTGTTGTCCATCCTTATTTTGCCTCATATCATTGAGATTCGTTACGAAAGTAACTTGCGCCGGTCGACCGTCTGGAGAGAGGTTTTGGTTAGTCACCAGTCGATATGGGGTTTTCTCCCCTTTATCAGTTGTAAGTGAATACTCAAACATCTGATTATTACTAGCTTCACTCATTGCAGTAGCTTCGTACCAAGTGCGTTCTTGTTTAGCTATGCCTTCAATACGCACTATGCTGGCCGGAACCGGTGTAGCAGCGAGCCTTGTAAGCAATTTTTCATGAAACCCACTTGTACCAGTCGGCTCATTAGGGTTCGCTGCTTTGTTGATGTTCAAATTCACTTCGCCGCTTCCGCGATGGACTTCTTCTGCCAAACTCAGACGACTTTGGATCTCACCCATCCGGGTTGGGATACATAGCACTGCAAGCGCCGGCGCTGTGCGCACGATTTCTTGAGCCGTATGATTTAAAGCTCCCAAAACTGCTGCAGCTCCGACCGCGACAGCACTAAGGGTTCTTAACGGATTTGTTATGCAAAGAGCCTGAAGCGGCAGTGGCGGGTTTGTGTTATTAGATACAGGAGCTACCACGACGACAGGAGAATCGCTATTTGAACCTGGGCCACTCGGTGTTGCAAAATTAGTCATTGAAAATCCTTTAAAGTTTGATCAATTTAGTTATGCGTAGATTACTGCCCGCCGCATCCTAAATTTAACGTCCTAAATGCCCTAACTTAAAAGAGATGATTTAAAGTCCTAGAATAGCTAACTTTTTTTCCTTACGTAAAAGACAAAATAATTTTTCTACATGTGTCTCAGAAGCAATTCGGCTGCAATCCTGCTGCAATATCAAGAAACCGCCTGCGCCCATTTACCAAGTTTCGCGGTGAAGTAATCAGCATTCCATAACTCCATTCTTGACTCATCCTCTATGAACGGAGCGGTATCTCTTTTTAAGCTTTCAATATTCACTTGTTTAATTTTCTTGTCGATTTTATCGACTATCCAGTCAACTGTGAAATTACTGATCGCGGGAATAGTTTTAGTAAACGGGCCGTTCTGCAGCAACATCGCTCTAAGATACGGATAATTAATTTCTGTCTTTCGCGAGAAGTATTCGATGAGATCATACCAATCACGTCCCTTTTCGTAAGGGCGACAGTGTATCGCATGCAATTTACCGGAGAACATGCTGGGGAGGTCGTGTGTAACCACATAAAAGTCGGTCGGAAACTCACACAACGTGTTTACAACTGTCGCGCCGGCAGCGGGATTCACATCAAGTCCAAGTTTTATTAGAAATTTTTGGTCTTTGTGAGGCGGATGAATCAATGAAAGCTGCGCACCGAAGGATGACTCTTTGGTGAATGCCTTTTGCACCATTAGTTCGGACTTTGAGCGATCGACAACTTCCACTTTGAGCCCCCAACTCTCTAACTCATTTGAGATCGGTTCGATAATATCATCCAAAGAATAGCCAGGGTCGGGTTCCCGCAAACAAAAATCTAGATCTTCAGAAAATCTATCCAACCCATAACAGATTCTAAATGCTGTACCGCCTTTGAATATAGTCTATACGATCGTGATCAGTGGTAATATTGAATGTAAAATTCTCTTGAATCTACTTCCCGCTACCACTCCCCTACTTCTCACTAAACGAAATCTCGCCGTCCCATCCGGTGGGCAGAACTGCGCCACGATTTTTTTGGATCTGCATTAGATAAAGACTTGAGCCGCGGGAGAGAAAGGCTCCGCGTTCAATAACTTTGCGAAACATCGGCTCGGCAGCGTCCCATTCGCGTTTACGAAAGAACTCAACCGCCTGCTCCCATTCTGCTCGTGCTTCAGCGGGGCACTCATACAGAAGTGTATGAATAGGAACTCCCTCAGCTTTTCCGGCAGCCTTAACTTTTCCCACAAAGAGTGAAGTGAGCCCGGCACCAGCCTGGCCAAGCGATTCACCTGAAACTAATACTGAGGTGCCGAAATATTTATTAAGACCTTCAAGTCGCGCAGCGAAATTTACCGCATCGCCGATGGCTGTATAATCAAAGCGCTCCTCGGAGCCCAGATTTCCAACCACCATAGAACCCGTATGTACGCCAACTCTAGTGTGTAGTGCAGGAAATATCTTTTCAGCATTAAAAGCTTCGACTACTTTACCGATCGCAAGCGCTGCTTCGCAGGCCAAGCGCGCGTGATTTTCCTGCTTAAGCGGTGCTCCCCAAATAACGAAGATCGCATCGCCGATAAACTTAATAACCGTCCCCTCTTTTGCGAAGATCGCTTTAGTGACCCGAGTGAAATAAACGTTCAACATTTTAGAAACTTCAGTCGCAGTCATCTTTTCTGCCACGGAGGTAAATCCTGCGATGTCGGTGAAGAGCGCAGTAGCTACGATATCTTCCCCTCCAAGCTTTAGTGCATCTGGATTTTTACTCATTTTTTTAGCCATCTCTTTAGGCAGATACAACGCGAACGCGCGCTTGACCTTTTGCTGCGATCGATAAGTAAAAAAGTAGTAGGTTACAGTACTAATAAGATACGCAAGGGGAAGTGCGTAAGTAAGTAGCATTACGCCGGGCACAAAATACCCAGAGATGAATGCCGCATAAGAAATACCGGCTACAGAAAGCGAGCTAAGAACAAGTGCGACGAAACCCCAGTGCGGGAGCGGAAAGCAAACTAGCAGAACTAAAAAGAAGCACGCTGCCGTCATGATCAGCGATTCTTGATTTTGTGAAGCGCGTTTGATCCATTTATTAGCCAGTATATTAGCCGCTGCTGTTGCCTGCACCTCTACACCGAACATCGTGCCCTGACGAAATGGCACTTTGTACGAGTCTTTCTCCATAGCACCCACGCCAGTGCGAAGATTAAGACCCACAAAAACTACTTTATCTTTTAGCGCACCGTCAGGCAGAGCGCCGTGTTCAGGAAAAACCTGATAGTACGCATAAGTTGGGATTTGTCCCGGTGGTCCGTAATACCAAAGCAGATCTCTGCCAGACGGAATACCAGGCGCTTCGTGCGCAACACCCGCAGCAGCTTCGTACAAAGTTGGATAACCTTTGGTGAGATACGATCGCGGCAATATAAACTCACGCAGAAACCCATCACGCTCAGGCATCTTCACCAGCGCTATTTTTTCCGCTGCCGCAGCAAACGGCGCGTACGGCGTTAATAGCTCTTCGACCACAAACCCATTTACCCCGCTGCCCTGATTGCGCGAACCCGTGTCAGCACCTAGGACTATAGGAATTCCAGCCATGGCCGCCGCAAGCTCTTCATCAACTGCTGGGTCGGCGCCAGGATCAAGGAAGACGATATCCATGACAACGCGCTTAGCACCAAGCTCTTTAAGCCTACGTAGCATCTTTGCATGTACAATTCGTGGCCAGGCCTGGGTGCGTGAAATCCCAAGTTCAGAATAACTAGCCTCGTCCATCGAGAGTAGCACTACGTCCTCAGGAGCTTTGAGAACGCCGCGCATGGTGGACCACAAATCTACAACTGTCAGCTCACGTGATGTGCCCTCCGGCGAGACAAATATAAATAAGTGCAAGGTTGCAATGAACCCAGCCAATATAAGTGTAAGAAGAGATCGTTTCACTGAGTTTTATTTTGAAAAGCAAACTTACGTTCTAATCACAACTGAATCGAATGACCTCAAATTAGACTCTTACTTTGATGTCTCAAGGCACAAAATGCATTCATGAACTGGGGCTTTAGCGGCAAATAAGTGATGCGGACGTCGTTATGAAATACAAAACCGACCAATTTTTGAACGCTGTATTACTGCTCGCCATAAACTTAACCAGTGTTTCAATTTTTTCAGCATCGGCAATTGCCCAGGAAATTGCACGTCTCGATAGCGCCGAGGGCAAGATTGAAATCCTGCGTTCGGGACAAGCTGATTTCAAACCGGCAGCTTTGGGCACATTATTTCATGCGCACGATGTCATCCACACCAAAGCAGGATCTAAGGCTGGCATCGCCTTTGTTGACGGCAGTTTAGTGAGGCTTGCTGAAAATAGCTCTTTAGAGTTTAAGCCCCGCGACGCAAACGCCCAAGTTCGTCCACTTGCGATGACCGAAGGGCGCGCATATTTCTTTAACCGCGAACCGAAACTTTCACCCATTGTGGACACACCATCAGCGACAACCGCTGTGCGCGGAACGGAGTTTACTCTTGAAGTAACCGCTACTGAAACCAAAGTTGCGGTGCTCGATGGTGCCGTGGATATAAGTAATTCTTTCGGCGTAGCAAGTTTAGTTTCGGGAGAGCAAGCGAGTGCCAAGAAGGGACATGCTCCCGTAAAAGAGATCCTGCTTAAGCCACTCGATGCGGTGCAGTGGGCGCTCTATTATCCGGTAGTATTTTCTGAGGAGGATCTAGTCTCGTTCTTCCCAGCCCTCACGCAGATGCAGCAAAATGAATTTCTTACACACGCGCGCGCAGACAGTACGTTTAAGTTTGACACAACGAACATAAGTTCCCTTGCCGCTGAGTCATTCCGGCTCTATCGCACGCGCGACAATTCCAAGGCACGCGAACTTTTGCGCGCTGTACACGCCAAGCTGCCAGCAGGGGTTCAGATATTCGAAGCATCTCTAGCTCTCTCCGACGGTGACGTTGCTGCTGCTGACATCATCCTCGCTAATCTTGCTTTGAATAATCAGCCTGATTCGTTAACCAAGGGTGCTTTTTTGGCGCAACGTGCGATCATTTCACTTACTAAGAATGAACCAACAACTGCTCTTGAAGAGGCGCATGCAGCAGCAAAGATCGCCCCTAATTTAGGTGCAAGTGCCTTAGCCCTAGCCTATGTAATGCAGGGCAACCTAAACTTTGATGGTGCTAAGAAACAACTGACTGCATTCGTAGCGGCTCACCCACACGACACCTTTGCGCTATCACATTTAGCTGAGATTGAACTTGGTGCTGGTGATTACCAACTAGCGAAGCAGCTTGCTGACCGCGCACTTCAGGGTGACCCCAACAATTGGTATGCTTTAACGGTGCTTGGGTTTAGCGAGCTAATATCTGGCAATGCAGAAACAGCAAAGGGGTATTTTGCACGCGCTATTGAATCTGACTCTTCTGCAGCGCTGCCGCGGTTGGGAACGGGCCTCACCCTGATAAATCAGGGTAACTTAACCGCTGGCCGGGAGGAGCTTGCTAAGGCTGTATATCTCGCTCCAAACGTAGCGATTTATCGAAGTTATCTCGGTAAAGCGTTCTTTGAAGAGAAGCGCGAAAAACTTGCTGGCCACGAGTTTGAGCGCGCAATTGCGCTAGATGATAAAGACCCTACCCCGTATTTATATCGCGCGTTTAATCAGCTTTCACAAAATAAACCAGTACTTGCGCTGCGCGATATAGAGGAATCTATTCAGCTTAACAATAATCGCGCGGTGTATCGCTCTTCCCTGCTGCTCGATCAAGATCTAGGCGTGCGAAGTGCTGGCCTTGCAGAAGCATTTAACGCAGTCGGATTCCCAGAACTTGCTCGAACAGAAGCCATTAAGTCACTTAATCGCGACTACGGAAATTATTCGGCACATCTGCTGCTGTCAGAGGGTTATCAATCAATTCTACTTAATGATGCGAGCCTCTCTGAGCGCAAAGTTGCCGAGTTACTTGCCCCTATAAGCTTTAATTTATTTCAACGACAAGCGGGTGATGCTTCACTTAACGAATATAGCGCATTATTTGATCGTCCTGAAAGCAGAACGCAACTCGGATTTACCGGCTCCTCCTATGCAGACCTAGTTGCCCCATCTGCGCACTTCGCCACTAAGGGCGAGCGGTACGGATTCGGAATGGGATACGATCCAATCTTCACCGGCGGGCGCACGAGGGGAGATTATTCACAGCTTCATCGCGGCTCGCTTGCATTCGAGTATCAGCCAGAGCCTGAGAATCGCTACACCATTAAAGGCACAAACCTTTTTCAGCGTTTCCGCTCAGAGAACGGATCGCCTGATACTTTTAGTTCCGAAGGATACTCAGTTAGCCTCGGCTACTTTCATCGGTTTAGCGCCGGCTCTAAATTAATAGCAGATGTATCGGCGTCGAATGAAATTAATCACTTCGGTTTTAATGGATCTAGTCGAGACATTGATTTGGATAAGATCCAAAACGGCGAGTCTATCATCGATACTACACCCGCTATTATCAATGAACTAACTCGCGAGAGAGTGCGCTCTGAACGGGCAGCGATGCAGCATATTTTTGATTCCAATTATGTATCGATGGTAACCGGCATACAGCAGTATCAAGGAAACGCACGCAGAAACGAAGAGAGTCTTGTACTCTCGGACGAAAATGAGATCTTTGACGGACTAGGGTATTATCTTCGCTCGCGACAGACGAATATCCTTAATGCGCATGACGTCTATAACTATTCGACATTTCATGTAAATCACGATCTACATTTAACACTCGGTGGCGCGTGGTCATATGTGCAAATTGAGGATCGAGAGATCTCTCCCTTCGTTGATAATACCCACTCGTATACACGCTTTAATCCCAAGGCAGGTTTTCTCTACACACCGCTTACCGGCACCACTTTTCGTGGTGGATATTTTGAAACTCTTAGAAAGTCATCGCTTGAAAATAATCTTTCAATCGAGCCAACGCTTGTTGGTGGAATTAACCAAAGATTTACTGATCTCTCCGGCACTCGCTCACGCAATTTGGGTCTCGGCATAGATCAAAAACTTTGGTCCGGTACTTATCTTGGCGCTGAGGCTCTTAACCGGCGGCTCGTTGATACCCTGCGTGGTGCATCGTCTGGAGTGCCGATTAACTTTGATGACAGCACGATCGATGCCGCAACTGTCAGTGCCGGTGATTATTTAGATAATCACCGCACGCAGGATGTATTACGCACTTATTGGTACCAAGTTTTAAGCAAAACTCTCGTTAGCAGTCTTGAGTACGAGTGGACAGCGCTCCAGCGCACAAATCCCGATCTCTCTCAAGATATTACCAATCAAAGTGCACGCGCTGCGCTGCGATATTTTGATTCCAGCGGCTTCTATCCCTTTATCGTTACAACATGGCGAGGACAAGATCGCCGCGGTGGAGATTTCCTAGCAGACGGCACCACTTCATTCGCTCTTGTCGATGCAGGAGTTGGTTATCGATTCCCAAACCGACAAGGTGCTGCAACTTTGCAAGTCTCTAATCTTCTCAACAAAGATTTCACTTACGATCAAAGCCTTGGCACCGAGCCGTTTGTTAACTCGAGGGTTGGAGTGGGCGTGAGTGTGACGTTTAATTTTTGAGGCGTCAGGCCTTGTAAAAAAAGCCACCCATCTTGTTTCTTGTATCCCACCCTCCAGCAATAACACGCCCAGAGGCTCGTTTCGGGCGGCTACCCCGCAAAAGTGCGCTTCTAGTCGCTTATAGCGATTACGCAGGGTCTCTGAGAGTAAAAATTGGGTAAAAATTGGGCCGAAATTGCCCCTTCCGCCTACGGCGGGACAGGCTGGGGCCGCTCTCCCAAGTGCTTAGTAAAAAGAGTGAAGCTACCAAGAAAGATATACACAGAGCCAATATGGATTATATAAGTCTTATTTCTGCCGCTTTGCCTGTATTCAGCTAAACTATGGTGACCAGTTACCGGTAGTGATACCGACACTGTGCAATAATTAAAAAATTGCTATCAATTTTATAAACGATACGATGCTCACGATCGATCCGCCTGGACCAATAGCCGGCCAAACCGAACTTAAGCGCCTCAGGCTTTCCGATGCCCTGAAAAGGCGAGCGTAAAATATCCTTGATTAGCTCATTGATACGCCGCAGCAATTTTGGGTCAGCAGCTTGCCAGTAGAGATAATCATCCCAACCTTTTTCAGCAAAAAGAATCTTCATTTAGCGAGTTTTCGCTCCTTAGCCTTGCCAGATTCGATCTCTTTAATTGAACTCATCAGGCGCTCAGCATTGGCTGGGCTTTTTAGCAGGTATGAGGTTTCCTCAACCGCTCGATAATCCTGAAGCGAGATCAGTACAGCAGGTGCAGCATTACGACGCGTAATAATGACCGGTGCGTTATCATCGCACACCTGCTGCATCAAACGCGCCAAACTACTGCGTGCCTTGGTGTAGGATAAGGTGTCGCTCAGTGGTTTAGGCTTTAATGCAGAACGCTTCTTCATGTACAGATAATAGTACATGTACAGTTGCCTGTCTATTATAATTTTGACCCCTAAGAACGAATAGCTATTTTCTTCGTTCTATAAGGCGGGACTTGCAAGCCAAGATCTCGCTCGTCAAGATAATCTCAATAAATTTGCTACAGAAAAATCATTGCTGCTGGATTTCGCAAGAAGTAACTCAACCCTGCGCCAAATACTCAGGACTAATCTGTTTAATAATTAATCGGCCCGAGAGTTCGGGACTAAATTGCTCCTTAGAAGGTCGGATTACGATTCCCTCGCGCATTGTTTTGTGTAACTTACTTTCACCGTTCGCCGCTTGACTAATTGATTGCCCAGCTAACCACTCAGCTAAGGTTTTATCCCGTGACAGAATGGGCACCATTAGATCTTGCCTACCGTGTCGTTCGAATAGGCCTAGCATTTTGTCAGCATCCAAGTAGCGCTGTTCAACCTGGATATCGAAGAATAAAACCTTACGCGCACTTAGATGATAAATATTACTTTGAATGTTCGGGCCTAGGATTTCGCCACGCAAAATTAAATGCTGGCAGCCAAGCTCTTTAACAACAGCATTGGCCAGATCAATTAAGCCTTCACTCTGCGCGATCTGCCAAAAGAAATGCGGCGGTTTGTCCGGCAATGGCTCGAGTGCGAAGCGACGTTGACAAACCCAGATTTTCCCCGAGATCGATGCAATTGCAAAGTGTGAGCCCTCGACCTTCTCGGTAATTAATACCGGGCGGTATTCCGCGCTATTGGGAACTGCTTGAAACGTACAAATGCAAGGATGCGCTTACGGCAGCGCAGGAACTCTTCTTTGGCACTTCACCAGTTTTAGAGAGTGAGCCAAGGCGCGTGCTCTCCGATGAGAAGGTTGAGGGACTTTCGGCGTTAAGTGTCTTAGAGGCGATTGGACGGGGCGCAAACCGCTCCTCTGAGATTGCAGGGCGCATCGGAATATCACAGACATCGCTAGCTAAAACTCTCGATCTGCTTGCGAAGGTCGGCGCGATAGTGCGCGA
>Ga0105046_10007795_pt1 | contig 16833 bp, 15 predicted proteins | sample MAT03_FD_78385 | JGI IMG/M metagenome (GOLD analysis project Ga0105046, IMG submission 78385) | Freshwater microbial communities from Lake Fryxell liftoff mats and glacier meltwater in Antarctica - MAT-03 (megahit assembly) | ecosystem: Environmental > Aquatic > Freshwater > Ice > Liftoff...
AAAACCCACATTATAATTCTGATAGGAATTGCTGCTGTTATTGTTGGCCTTTTGGCTTACTCCGTAGATTTTTCTACTTATGATACTGTAAACTCTGCCAAACAAAAACAAGGCAAGTATGTGCATCTTATAGCAAAATTAGATAAGAGCCAGCCTATAGAATACGACCCTATTAACAATCCCAACTACCTCACTTTTTTTGCAATAGATAGCCTGGGAGGACAAACCAAAGTTGTATACCGCAACAGCAAACCTACCGATCTTGAGAAAAGCGAACGCATCGTTATGAAAGGAAAAATGGAGGCAGATCATTTTGAATGCAAAGAAATTTTGCTAAAATGCCCCAGCAAATACAAAGACGATAAAGAACAACTTCAAAAAAGTGTGAACGAAACTACTACCAGCTTTTAATTTTTGCTAACCCAACTTTGTTGTAATGAATTTTATAGGAGAACATTTACTGCCTGGCCAGATAGGTCATTTCTTTATTATATTATCTTTTATCGCCGCTCTGCTGGCAACCATTACTTTTTTTATAGCCTCCGCAAAAACAGACCCACTGGTAAAAAACCTATGGCTTAAATATGCCCGCGGGCTTTTTTTTGTACAGGTAATAGGCGTTGTTTCTGTATTTGCCATTGTATTTTATATATGCTCCAATCATTTATACGAATACATGTATGCTTACAAACATGCATCTATGGAACTGGAAAGCAAATACCTGCTTGCCTGTATTTGGGAAGGACAGGAAGGAAGCTTTTTATTATGGACAATTTGCCACAGTGTATTTGGAAGCCTGATCATTCTTAAGAGAAAATCTGCCATGGTGGGAATTTGGGAGCCTTACGTAATGACGGTATTAAATTTGGCCCAGTTCTTTTTACTAATGATGATTCTTGGGATTTATGTTTTTGATGTACGAATTGGCAACAGCTTATTTACCCTTACCCGTAATGAAATAAATGCACCTATTTTTAGCCAACCCGATTATCTTTCTTTTATAAAAGATGGTATGGGCTTAAATATTTTGTTACGCAATTATTGGATGGTTATTCACCCACCGGTATTGTTCCTTGGTTTTGCTTCAACTATTATTCCATTTGGATTTGCTTATGGAGGAATAAAAAGTAAACGATTTGGTGAATGGGTATCATCCGCACTTCCATGGACTTTGATGAGTGCCTGCGTACTAGGTGTGGGTATCATGATGGGTGGTAAATGGGCCTACGAATCATTGAGTTTTGGTGGCTACTGGGCATGGGATCCGGTAGAAAATGCTTCGCTGGTGCCATGGCTTATCCTAATAGCAGGATTGCACACAATGGTGGTTTATAAAGCAACCGGTCATTCTTTAAGAGCAACCTATTTATTTTCTATATTAAGTTTTTGCTTTGTACTCTACTCTACTTTCCTTACCCGTACTGGTGTTTTGGGCGATACATCTGTTCACTCTTTTACAGAAGCCGGCAAAGCCATCAATGTAATGATCGGATTATTTGTTGTTTCCTTTTTAGTGCCTGCGCTCGTTTTATTTGCTATTAATTATAAAAAAATACCGGCCATTCACAAGGAAGAAAATACCAATTCAAGGGAATTCTGGATGTTTATTGGTTCCCTGGTGTTTTTTCTCACTGCCATGTTCATCAGTGCTAAAACCTCTGTGCCTGTAATTAATTTTGCATTCGGCACCAAAATAGCACCCCCGGAAGATGTAGAGTTTTCGTATAATAAAGTGGCAGCCCTCATTGCCATTATTATTGGTTTATTAACGGCTATTGTACAGTACTTAAAATATAAAACTACCGGCAGGGCTTACCTGCTTAAGAAAATTGCTTTGCCCACCCTTATTGCTGCCATCGTTACTGCAGTAATAGTTATTATATATCCTATCACTTATTTTAAACAGGGTATTGGTTTTTTAGGTGCAGTGTATGTTGCTCTTTTTGCAGCTATATATTCTGTAATCGCCAATGCGATGTATATATGGACTGTTTTAAAAGGAAATGTATTAAGTGGAGGCGCTTCCATAGCTCATGGCGGTTTTGCTTTAATGCTGGTAGGGATGCTTATTTCTTCGGGCAATAAGGAAGTGATTAGCAGCAGTATGGTAAATGGGATAAATTTTGCCGCAGGAACCGATCCTATGACAAGACAAAAAGATGACCCCAGGGAAAACCTTACATTAATACGGGATGTACCTACCAGGATGGGTACCTATGAAGTTACTTATGTTAAAGATTCTGCCGGGCATGAGAAAGGAAGAAAATTCTATCAGCTTAATTTTGAAAGAAAAGATGCCGCCAAAAATGTAAAGGAAAAATTTGTAGTTTACCCGGATGTGTACCTCATGAAGGATAACAACATGAGCAGTAACCCGGATACAAAATCATATTTTACAAAGGATATTTATACCTATATTTCTTTTGCTTTAAATGATGAGGCCTCGGTAGATACCACTCAGTTTAAAATAGTAGAAATGCATGAGGGAGACACTGCATATTATAACAATGGTTATCTTATTTTAAATAAGGTAGAAAAAAATCCTGTAAATGCACGCTATAATTACAAACCCAATGAACTTGCTTTAATGGCTGATATTACTGTGATAAGTAAGGATAGTGTAAAATATGCGGCAATGCCCCTGATAGAAGTAGATTCATTGGGCCTCGTTCACATTGACGATACTTTGTATGCTCAAAACCTATACCTGAGGTTTGCCGGGGTAAGTGACAATCACAATATTAAATTAGGCATTAAAGAATCAGACAGGCTGATAGATTTTGTAACAGTTAAAACATTTGTTTTTCCTTATATAAACCTTGTTTGGCTGGGACTTATTATAATGGCTATTGGTATGATGGTAAGTATGGTGCAAAGGGGTAAATTCTCTAAAACACAAACGGCTGTTACACTAATCCTGATATCAGTAGCATTGGTTTATATGTTCCTCTTTGCCAATAATTAGTAAAAGATTAAACCTATCGTATAAATAATAATATCCCCAAATTTTTCGGGGATATTATTATTTTACAAAGCAGCAATAGCCCGGTAAATGCAATCGTTTATTATGATATAATACCAAACGGAATATCAGTCAGCACATCCCGATAGAATCGGGATGTGCTGACTGATATTTCATATAGCTTTTGTGCGGCAGGGGTTTGGTAAATGGCGATAGAAAAGTATTGGGCTAATTTATTAATCAAATCGGTAAAAAAGCTTAGCACTTATTTAAGGTTACTTTACCGGGCAGCAGGTATTAAAGAATAAACCATATACTGTAATTTTACGTTAATGAAAATTGTGCAGTTTTATAGCATTCAAATAACAACGATCCTTTTATTTTTTGGCTTTATTTTGCCGGGGAATAAATTGATGGCGCAATCATATGGTATAAATGATACCATCATTACACAGGCTGTTATTTACAATGGAGATACGCTTGAATCTAAAATACTGGAGAATATTTTTTTCTATTCAAAGCTTACTGCCGAGCAGGTAAAGGACAGGGCTAAATATAACCGGCTTCGCAATGCTGTTTATGTTACTTATCCTTTTGCAAGGCGGGCAGGAATAGTGATGAATGATATCAATGCCAAACTTGTAAACTTGCCAATAAAAGAACAGCGAAAAAAATACATCCTGTCCCGGGAAAAAGAATTGAAAAAAGAATTTACTACTCCCCTCACCGATTTATCTATATACCAGGGAAAAGTACTCATGAAACTCATCAACAGGGAAACAGGCAATAATTGTTATGAGATCATAAAAGAATACAGAGGTGGCTTTAATGCAAGGGTTTATCAAACAGTGGCATTTTTCTTTAACAGTAATTTAAAGCAAACTTATGATGCCCGAAATGACGATGCGCTCATCGAAAAATTTGTTAAAGAGGTGCAGAGAATGTATGGATACCAGGACTTACAAAAACCTATGGCAAAAATGATGGATATGTAGCCGATTCCTTATCCACAATTTTTAAAATTTGTAGACAGTTCATTACGTATAATTTGGCCTTAAAATCGTACTTTGCGGCCAAAAGTAGAAAGGATATAATATGAAATTAGATGTACTGGCTATTGGTGTGCACCCGGATGATGTAGAATTGAGCTGTGCCGGGGTATTATTGTTAGAAAAAAAGAAGGGCAAAAAGACAGGAATTGTAGATTTAACGCAAGGAGAATTAGGTACTCGTGGTACGGCTGAAACCCGAAGCAAAGAGGCTGCCGATGCTGCCAAAATTTTGGGAGTAGATATTAGAGAAAACCTTCAAATGGCAGATGGTTTTTTGCAGAATGATGAGGCTCATCAGTTAAAAGTAATTGAGGCCATCAGAAAATATCAGCCCGAAATTATTTTGTGTAATGCAAGAGAAGACAGGCATCCCGATCATGGCAAAAGTGCCAAACTGGTTTCCGATGCAGCTTTTTTATCAGGACTTATTAAAATAGAAACTTTTGAGAATGGCTTAATACAAAAACCGTGGAGACCAAAGTATGTATTACATTATATACAGGATAGGTTTTTACAACCAAATTTTGTGATAGACATTACAGATGTATTTGAATCAAAGCTGGAATCTATTAAAGCTTACGCCACCCAATTCCACAACCCTGATGTAGACGGTCCGCAAACCTATATTTCTACTCCGGATTTTTTAGAGAGTATTATTTACCGCTCTAAAATGTTTGGGAAAATGATAGGAGTAAAATATGCAGAAGGTTTTACATCAGAAAAAATGATTGGCTTTAGTTCACTGGACGCATTAATAAAAGAAAATACTTAATAAAATATATGAGCACATTTGTAACACCAAAATTTAGAAACCAACAGGTTTCAAGTTTTCACCAGGAACTAAAAAAAAGGGTGAATAATTATTTTGTTGAAAATAAAAAATCGGCAACAGGCAACTGGAGCCTTTACTTTAAAGCCATTCTTTTCTGGACATTGTACGTTGCACTATATGTGCATGTGATATTTTTTACCCCTGCAGGTTGGGTGGCTTTTATAGAAAGTATATTAATGGGCGGATTAACTGCTGCCATCGGTTTTAATGTAATGCATGATGGCGGACACGGCAGCTTTAGCAAAAGTAAGCTGTGGAATAAAATTGCTGCTTATTCTGTAAATGCATTGGGTGCCAGTGGTATTATGTGGAACAACAAACATAATATCATTCATCACACTTATACCAATATTGATGGCATAGATGATGATATTGAGATCAAACCAATGTTGAGAATGTGCGAAACGCAGAAGAAATATAAAATACACCGTTATCAGCATATTTATGTTTGGTTTCTATATACATTGTTGTTGATCATTTGGGTTTTTATGACCGATTATAAAAAGTACTTTACAAAAAAAGTAGGTTCGGTTCCTATCAAAAAAATGAGCATGTTCGATCATTTTGCATTTTGGATAGCTAAAGTAGGCTACCTTATTATGATGGTTATCCTTCCTGTTTATATGATTGGATTTGTATATTGGATAGTAGGATTTTTAGCCATGAGCATGTTTGCAGGATTTATTCTTAGTATCGTATTTCAATTGGCACATACGGTAGAGCACACTTCCTTTCCTACCCCTACAGCAGGAACCAATGATATTGAAAATGAGTGGGCCATACATCAATTGGAAACCACTGCAAATTTTGCAACCAAAAACAAATTGATTTCATGGTTGGTTGGCGGACTTAATTTCCAGATTGAGCATCACCTGTTTCCTAAAATTTCACATGTACACTACCCGGCCATCAGCAAGATTATTAAAAACACCTGCCAGGAGTTTAATGTTAAATACAATGAATATCAAAAAATGACGCAGGCTATTATTTCTCACGGCTCCTACCTAAAGAGAATGGGCAGAGCATAATAATAAAAAAACGAATTATAAAAGCCTGTGAAACCATTCACAGGCTTTTTATTTTAAATGCATGTAATCGATTTAATGAAATGCTAAGTCGTAAATTTGTGCTTTATCCCAAAAAATATGAGCGAAGAAAAAAGTCTGAATTTTATTGAAGAAATTATTGAAGCAGATCTGGCAACTGGCAAATATACTTCCATTGTTACCCGTTTTCCACCAGAACCCAATGGGTACCTCCACATGGGGCATGCTACCGCAATTTGCCTCAACTTTGGACTAACAAAAAAATATCCGGGTTATACCAATCTCAGGTTTGATGATACCAATCCTGTAACTGAGGAAACAGAATATGTAGATAGTATTAAAGAAGATATCAGGTGGCTTGGATTTGAATGGAAAAATGAATTGTATGCATCTGATTATTTTGATGAATTATATGAATACGCTGTAACCCTGATTAATAAAGGGCTGGCTTATGTAGACGATTCTACTTCTGAAGAAATTGCTACACTTAAAGGTTCACCAACTGAACCGGGCAAAGACAGTACTTACCGCAACCGCAGCAGGGAAGAAAACCTGGACCTATTTGAGAAAATGAAAAACGGTTCATTTGAAGATGGCAGCAGAACGCTTCGTGCAAAAATCGATATGGCTCATGTAAATATGCTCATGAGGGATCCATTAATATATCGCATCAAACACGCCCACCACCATAGAACCGGGGATAAATGGTGTATCTACCCTATGTATGATTTTGCCCATGGGCAAAGCGATAGCATAGAAAATATCACTCATTCCATTTGCACACTGGAGTTTATTCCTCATCGTGAATTGTATGACTGGCTGATAGAGAAACTTGAAATATTTCCATCTCATCAATATGAATTTGCCCGCAGAAACCTTTCCTATACGGTAATGAGCAAACGCAAATTAATGCAGCTTGTAAATGATAAACATGTGAAAGGATGGGACGATCCCCGTATGCCTACCATCAGCGGAATGCGCCGCAGGGGTTTTACTCCGCAAAGTATCCGTAAGTTTTGTGACAGCATCGGTATTGCCAAAAGAGAAAATATTGTAGACTTTAGTTTGGTAGAATTCTACCTTAGGGAAGACCTGAATAATACAGCCCTGAGAGTGATGGCTGTATTAGACCCGGTAAGATTGGTTATCACTAATTATGAAGAAGGTAAAACCGAAGAATGTATAAGTGAGAATGGCCCTGATGAAGCGTATGGTACCCGAAGTATTCCATTTAGTAAAGAACTGTGGATAGAGAGAGAAGACTTTATGGAAGAGCCGGCTAAGAAATGGTTTAGGCTGGCACCAGGAGCAATGGTGCGTTTAAAGAGCGCCTATATTGTAAGATGTGATCATTTTATAAAGGCAGAAAACGGAACCGTTATAGAAATTCAATGTACTTATTTTCCTGAAAGCAAAAGTGGCAGCGATACCAGTGAAATAAAAGTGAAGGGAACCATCCATTGGGTAAGTGCAGCACAGGCCATAAGTGCAGAGGTACGTTTATATGACCGTTTGTTTAAAGTAGAAAACCCCTCCAGCGAAGAAGGAGATTTTAAAGATTATATCAACCCCGATTCTTTGCAGGTAATTAATGCATTTGTGGAGCCTTCTTTACAAAATGCAACCTTAGAAGGCCGTTACCAGTTTTTGCGTAAGGGATATTTTTGTTTAGACAAAGATTCTGCTGCTGATAAACTGGTGTTTAACAGAACGGTTACTTTAAAAGATGCCTGGGCAAAGGAGATAAAAAAATAAAATTGTTTTAAACTTACAATTAAAAAGGTTGCTCCCGGGAGTAACCTTTTTTTATTAATTAATTTTTATTTTTCTCTGCAGATGAAATTTTAATATCAGGAAATAAAGATGTTGCAAATATGATTACAGTCAGGCCAACCATAAGGAAGATGCCGGCTTTTTTTTCGGGGCAATAAGCATTATAGCAGGAAGTATACAATATATAGGTTTTAATGGCATACGCCAGCATCACCCCCGACAGAAAGAGCTGTACCCGCTGTGCCCATATCTTTTGTAAAAGAATCAATGCCAAAGCACAAACAGAAAAGAAAACAAAAAATTTACCCGGTTTGCCATAAGCCTCCTTTTCTGAGAAAAAACCAGTAAAATTCTTTTGTACATCTGCATGATAAGTCCAGGGCATAAAACAAACTGCTATTAATAAAATGCATGCAGCCACCCCTATCCATTTGCTATATTTCATATACTTAAAATATTAAAGCCTATAAGGAAATCCTTACAGGCTTTTGTGTTGAGAGGTCCCGAGCGGATTCGAACCGCTGTAGAAGCTTTTGCAGAGCTTTGCCTAGCCACTCGGCCACAGGACCTTTTACAACTGTCTGTTTCAAAACTTTAATTTCGAATCTTAAATTGAGATTGCAAAAATAGGGGAATTTTTTATTAGAAATTGTAAATAGTATGTACGAAATTCGGCATTCAAAAAATAATTTTATGAGCATCATCGCCGCATCAGAATTAATTATCAATAACAGGGGAGCCATTTATCATGTAAACTGCCGCCCCGAAGAGATTGCAGATACCATTATTACTGTGGGCGACCCTGATCGTGTAAAAGAAGTGAGCAAATATTTTGATCGGATTGAATTTAAAAATCAACATAGAGAATTTGTAACCCATACGGGTTATATAGGTAAAAAAAGATTGTCGGTTACCAGTACCGGTATTGGGCCGGATAATATTGATATTGTAATGAATGAACTGGATGCCCTGGTTAATATTGACCTGGAAACTAGAACCATCAAAGAAAAACTCACTTCACTAAATATCATCCGGGTGGGTACATGCGGGTCTTTGCAACAAGAGATACCGGTGGATAGTTTTGTAGCAAGTACGCATGGCCTTGGCCTCGATAACCTCATGAATTTTTACCAGCATAGCAGCAACGAAGAAGAAAAACAATTGCTGCACTCCTTTAATACCCATACACAACTTCACCAGGGAATTACTGCTCCCTATATTACCGGAGCAGGTGTGAGTCTTTTAAAAGAATTTGTAGATGGTTTTCACCAGGGCATCACTGTAACCTGCCCCGGTTTTTATGGCCCCCAGGGCCGTGTATTAAGAATGGGACTAAAGCAGCCACAACTTATAGACAGGCTTACCAGCTTTACTTTTGGTCAACACCGCATCAGCAATTTTGAAATGGAAACCTCGGCTATCTATGGAATGGGGAAAGTGTTAGGGCATCATTGCTTATCTTTAAGTGCAATTGTAGCCAACCGTATCACTAAAGAATTCAGTAATGATGGCGGCGTTGCTGTAGAAAATCTTATTAAAAAAACGTTGGAGATTATTGAACTAAAGGTAAAGTGAAACAAACCCATTTTTATACCAGCATTACTCCAAAATCCATTAACCAATGAATATTGCATTTTATAAATACCAGGGAACCGGAAATGACTTTGTAATTCTTGATAACAGGGATCATGCATACGATTCACTTACCGTCAAACAAATAAAACATATTTGCGAAAGAAGATTTGGCATTGGCGCAGATGGCCTGATGCTGCTTAACGATAAAGCAGGATATGATTTTGAAATGATTTATTACAATGCAGATGGCAATCAAAGTACGATGTGCGGAAATGGCGGAAGATGCCTTGTAAAATTTGCTTACCAAATGGGCATTCGGAAACTCTCCTATAAATTTATTGCCATTGACGGTGAGCATGAAGCAGAGATGGAAGATGATATTATCCGGCTTAAAATGAAAGATGTAGATTCTGTGGAAGAGCATTCCTCTCATGTGGTACTCAATACAGGATCGCCGCATTACGTAAAGTTTCAAAATGATTTAGATAATACGGATGTGGTAGAAGCCGGAAGGGATATCCGTTACAGCGATTCATTTGCAGCGGATGGGATAAATGTAAATTTTGTAGAAAGTACGGGTGAAGACAGCATATTTGTGAGAACCTATGAGCGTGGTGTAGAAGATGAAACCCTGAGTTGCGGAACGGGTGTTACGGCAGCCTCCCTCGTAAGTGCTCACAACGAAAGAGGTTTTAACCGGGTAGAAGTAAAAACACATGGAGGAAAACTAAGTGTGGAATTTAATAAAATATCCGATCATCATTTCATAGATATATGGCTTTGTGGCCCGGCAACATTTGTTTTTAATGGAGAAATAGAACTAGCACCATGATCAATTCATTTAAAATAGAAAATAATAAAACCATTGCGGTAGACAAACCTACTTCCGGCACATGGGTAAATGTATTGCCTCCCTTAAAACAGGAAGAATTTTCTGAACTAAGCAGGGCGCTCGAAATTCCGTTGGACTTTTTAAAAGATTCACTGGATATTGACGAACGAAGCAGGTATGAGGTTGAGGACGATGTAAAATTCATAGTAATTAAAACACCTACAGAAAATAATTCCTTTAATGACAGTGATGCCTTTTATATTACCATTCCTATTTGTATTATCCTTACTACCAAACAAATTGTAACAGTAAACTCTTTTGAGAATGAAGCCATCAAAAAATTTCTAAATAGTTTTCAAAACAGGCAGCCGGACAACATGAATATGATGGTGCTTAAAATTTTTGAAAAAATTACCACCAATTTCCAGGATCAACTTAAAGAGATCAATCACCGGCGCAATGCACTGGAGCATCGCTTATATGATTCCAACAGAAACGAAGAACTGCTGCAACTGATGCGCATACAAAAAAGCCTGGTGTATTTTGTTACAGCACTCCGAAGCAATGAACTGCTGATGATGAAAATAGCAAGGACCAATTTTTTAGGATTAAATGAAGATGAAAAAGATTTTTTAGATGATCTTGTTATTGAAACATCTCAAGCCCTGGAAATGGCCCAAACCTATACCAATATATTGGTAAGTACGATGGATGCATTTGCAAGCATCATTAGTAATAATCAGAACGTGGTACTTAAACGGCTCAGTACTTTAACGATCTTTTTGAGTATCCCGGTATTAATTGCCAGTATTTATGGTATGAATGTTCCGCTGCCTTTCCAGAACTCAACTCATGCTTTTTGGATACCCTCCTTAATTTCTTTAATCATTTTGGGATTTGCTATTTTTTACTATTTCAGAACATCCAAAAAATAATCAATGTTCAATGTAAGGGTATATGGCATTTTGATAAATGAACAAAAGCAGGTGCTGGTTAGCGATGAGTTCATCAGGGGAAATTATTACACTAAATTTTGTGGCGGCGGGCTGGAAAAAGGGGAAGGAACCATTGATTGTTTGAAAAGAGAATTTATAGAAGAAATGAATTTGCCGGTAACCATTATTGAACATCTTTATACCACTGATTTTTACCAGCAAAGTGCGTTTAATCCTGCCCACCAGATCATTTCCATTTATTACCGGGTTCAGCCACTGGCCATTATTACTGCACCCATTCGCAGCACTCCCTTTCAGTTTGATGAAGCACAATTAAAAGTGTATGAAGCCACAGGAGAAACAGAAACCTTTCGTTTTATAGACTGGGAGCAGTTTTCGGAAGAATCGGTTAGCTTACCTATAGATAAAGTGGTGGCCAAACTTATTAAAAAACATTTTTAACCGGGTATGCTTTTTTTTAGCATCCTACTTCAGTTTTATAATATAATTCTTTTATCAATAAATTTCATCCTGATGCTAAATTTAAAAAGAACTTATCCTGTACTATTCATTTTAGTACTTATGTTTTTTATTTCCTGTAGCCAGCCTGCTGATAAAAAAGCAACAGCTACAACCAGCTATTTTACTTCTACAGATTCCGGAGTTCAAACAGGTGGTATAAAAATTATTTCTATCCAAACACCCAAAGGGAAATTTAACGTATGGACAAAACGCTTTGGTAATAATCCAACAATAAAATTACTACTGCTCAATGGTGGCCCGGGTGCTACCCATGAATATTTTGAATGCTTGGAAAACTTTTTACCGGCAGAAGGAATAGAATTTATTTACTACGACCAGTTAGGCTGTGGCCATTCGGATAACCCAAATGACACTTCCATGTGGGACTTGCCACGTTATGTAGAAGAAGTAGAACAGGTTCGCCAGGCATTAAAGCTTGATAAGAATAATTTTTATTTACTGGGCCACTCATGGGGTGGCATTCTGGCCATGCAATATGCATTAAAGTACCAGGAAAATTTAAAAGGTCTGATCATAAGTAATATGATGAGCAGTTGCCCCGACTATGGTAAATATGCACAGGATGTTTTGGCCAAACAATTTGATCCAAAAATATTGGATACCATTAGGAAAATAGAAGCAGCAGGAGATTTTCAAAATCCTAAATACATGCAACTATTGCTGCCTAATTTTTATGCAAAACATATTTTAAGAATGCCTGTTGATCAATGGCCCGAACCGGTGAACCGTTCCTTAGCAAAAACCAATCAATCCTTATACGTAACCATGCAGGGGCCCAGTGAATTTGGCGTTGCAGGCAAACTGCTAAACTGGGATGTAAAAGCACAACTGCCTCAAATAAAAACACCTGCACTTACCATTGGCGGCACTCATGATACAATGGATCCTGAACATATGAAGTGGATGAGCACACAACTTGCCAAAGGACGATTCTTATTATGTCCCAATGGAAGCCATATGAGTTTGTACGACGATCAGCAAATATATATGAAGGGTCTAATAAAGTTTTTGAAAGATGTGGATGAGGGGAAATTTTAAAAAACTCAAGTACCTGAAATATTACTTATATAAAAAATGCCTCCGGAAATTCCTGAGGCATTTTTTATGCGCTTACTTATTCATTCAGCCAAATTCACTTAAAAAAAATCTATCAGCCATAAGCCGGATTCTGTTATCCCAACCTTTCGGTTGAAACGGCCATCATTTATCTGGCTGTAACATTACTGTTACAATCTTGCTGCCTACCCTCCAACCCTCCTTTTTTTACAAAGGATCGGGCGGGCCGCCCTCAAAGGCTGGTATACGTGGCATTACAGCACACAAGGTTTACCCGTAACGTTTGTTACCAAACACTACCGTGAGCTCTTACCTCACGTTTTCACCCTCATCCTTACAGTTACCTGCAAAGACAGTTATTTTCTGTGGCACTATCTCTTTCCCGATATAATCGGAAAGCCGGTTGTTAACCGGTGTGTTGCCCTTTGCTGTCCGGACTTTCCTCTCTGCCTTTTATAGCAGAGCGATAGCCGGCTGATAGATGTTCAAAAATAAACTATATTTAACCGTGCTATTATTTTTTTTGCTATAACTAAATCCATATTATCCATGTCACCTGAAACTGTTGCTGTAGAAAAAAAACTAAACGCACCCATTGATGTTGTATGGAAGGCGCTTACCAGTGCTACACAAATGAAGAACTGGTATTTTGCTACAGAAAGATTTATTGCAGAACCCGGATTTTCTTTTATCATGTATGGAGAAAAAGAAGGCAGGTACTACCCTATCCATTGTAACATTATAGCTGCTGAAAAAAATAAAAAACTGGCTTACACCTGGAGCTATGAAGAATGCCCAATAGAAACCATTGTAAGTTTTGAGCTTATTGAAAAAGGTCCGCAAACCATCATCAAACTTAGCCACCGGGGATTAGAAAAAATACCAGCTTCTTTTACAGACTTATCCGTGGCCAACCATGTGATAGGTTGGAAACATATTATTGGAAAATCGCTAAAAAAATATGTAGAAAAAGCAGCAAAACCCTGATCAGTCCTACAAAATATTTATGATTTCAGACACTTCCTTTGGTTCCATCCACAAAACAGGTTTTAATAAAAACAAGGTTAATCTGCCGGGGCTAATAATTTTTTTGGTTATCTCTATCACTGTTTTTTCCATAAATAAAATATGATTTTCTTTCATAGCGCCCTGCACTAAAGATAATGCCATAGCATTGGCCCAGGAAGCTTTTCGGGCATTGCTGATACTAAAATTAAGTACCGCCTTATGCCTGTTATTGGTAATATCTGTAAGCAATTTTAAGGGCCACCATATTTTTTCCAAACACGTTTGAACTTGCTGGGTAAGTGATGCGATGATATCATTTATTTTTTCAAAATCATTTTTCAAAGCTTCCAATGATTCTCCGGGGCTTGTTTGCACTGCAGCTTTTGCCAAATCAAGATTGATATGTGTATTAATACCCAATATTAAATGTTGCAATAGTACCAGGTTCTTATTTTCGCAGGCATCCAATACAGAATGCCATGCATTGCAAATGGTTTGTTTATTCAAATATCCATTCCATGCCTGCAGGTAATAATTGGCAAAATGGATAATCAGTTTTTCCATGCGGCTGTTATCTTCAAATTGTGCGGCTACAATAGCCTGCTGCACAGCCAATGTCATTTTCTTATACAGCACAGCAAAATATCCCACCCTGCTTTGTTGCATTTTGGCCCACTCGATAATGGCCTGCTGTTGGGCTAATACTTCCTCTATATTGGTAGCTTCTTTCATTGTTTTACAAATATTTCCACATAATTATTACTTGAATTTAAGTATTATCTTGGTCATAAGTTTTATAAAATATGAGTAAAGTTACCAAACACTACCTGGGCATTGCTGCTTCATTATTACTTTTTGCGCTGATTTTTTTTATGAATCTACCTGGTTTAAACCCAGGCCAGGTGAAGGTGCTGGCGGTAGCAGTACTAATCATTATGCTATGGGTAACTGATGCAATGCCTATGCCTGTTGCTGCATTATTGCCCATTGTATTATTTCCTTTAATGAATATTGCCAGTCTTGAAGCAACCACCGTACCGTATGCAGATAAAATTATTTTTTTATTTATGGGTGGGTTTATGCTGGGCCTTGCCATAGAAAAATGGCACCTGCACAAACGGATTGCACTAAGCATTGTAAAACTTACAGGCACCAGTGGCAACCGTATTATACTTGGTTTTATAATAGCCACAGGCCTGCTAAGTATGTGGTTGAGTAATACGGCTACTACCATGATGATGTTTCCTATTGCATCATCTGTAATACTGGTAATGCAACAAAATCATAAGGGCAAGGGCAATATCAGGTACTTTTCTGTATGCATTATGCTGGCCATTGCATACAGCAGCAATTTTGGAGGGATTGCTACTATAATCGGAACGCCACCCAATGTGGCTTATGTGGGTCATCTACAAAAATATTATGGTTATACTTTTAGTTTTAGCAACTGGATGTTATTGTGCCTGCCACTCTCCCTGCTAATGCTGTTTACCTTGTACATTGTAATGACTAGGTTGCTTTATCCCAATAAAATTGAATCAAATGAGGCTACAAAATTAATGATAGAAAAAGAGTTGTCAGACCTGGGCAAAATGACTGTAGCAGAAAAAAGAGTATTAATGATCTTCATACTTACCGCTTCGCTGTGGATTTTTAAAGACCTGGTAAACCAGTTAAAAATTATTAAACTGGATGATACCATGATAGCTCTGATAGGTGCCATCAGTTTATTCATCATGCCCTCCGGCAATAAAGAAAGCGATGTGTTTTTGCTTCACTGGAAAGACACTCAAAAAATGGCCTGGGGCATTTTAATCTTATTTGGAGGAGGAATTACATTGGCCAATCAACTGGAAAAAGCAGGCCTGATTAGTATGCTTGGAAACTGGATCGCTTCCAATGCAGGCAATAATCTTTTATTATTGATATTTTCCATTACCCTTATCTCAATTTTTTTAAGCGAAGTAATGAGTAATGTGGCACAGGTAATTGTATTTGCTCCTGTAATAGCAGGGATGGCAGATTCACTTCATCTGAACCCGATATTACTCGGCTTGCCCATGACACTGGCTGCCAGTTGCGCCTCAATGCTGCCCATGGGCACGCCTCCCAATGCCATTGTATTTGCAAGTGGGCACCTTCAGCTAAAAGATATGATTAAAACAGGTTTTGTGATGAACATTATTTGTGTAATATTAATTACGATATTCTGTTATTATTATCTGCCTATGATTATACCAGATATAAAATAATAATATTAAAAATGGCTTTTATGAACTGACCCTTTTTTTCGTGCAGCAAACCTGCCTAGCCCAATAAAAATTAAGGAGAGCATTAAAAATAACAACAGCATCAATACACAACTGATCATTACTTTTTGATAGCCATGATTGTAAACATCCACAAAAGGATATGGATAAAAATTGGTGGCAGATGCAGCCCCTCTTGCTAAAATATAAAGTAGGTATATAAAAGGATAGAGTAGCCAGTTAAAGGCATTTTTCCATTGCAGTGATTCTTTAGGCACAAAATAAATCCAGTAAATAACAAACAGCATTGGCATAACAAGGTGAAGTAATTCATCTACTATTTTTTGAAGACCGGTGGGAGCCCACAAAAATCTTAAGATAGCATTGTAAATGATGCCCACTACAAGTATATATACTAAAAGTGCCGTTTTTGTAATGGGAGACAGCCAGAAACCATTCTTTACTGCAGGCTTAATCCATACAAATGTAAAACATAGTGCCACAAGAATATTGGTGAGCACCGTAAAGTAGCTAAAAAAACGAATGATCGCTTCCGGAATATCAGTTACCCTGTTTTGAATGATCAGTACCAATTGAGCAATAATTGCAAACCATCCAGTTACTGCACCTGTGGCAGCAAATATTTTTTCTGCATTTGTAAATTTCATCATTAAATATAGGACCAAATAAGACATAAATATTATCATGTATCTGTTGGAAGATTTTTTTAAAACCGCAAAATATTTTGTTTAAGTATTTTGCTATTACTAATTGGCAGGTTAGCGGGCTTTTTGTAATTTTAAATGAATGCTACAATTGCTCCCTTATTTAAAGGTTTATATTGAATGGCAGTTTTAAAACTAAAAACCCACTTGCTTTTTTTCATCTTCAAATTTTAAATAAATGAGAAATGAACGTCTTAAACTGATCAAAGTATTTATTAAAAAATTAAGCGGCGATGGTAAATTTG
>Ga0105046_10007796_pt1 | contig 16831 bp, 14 predicted proteins | sample MAT03_FD_78385 | JGI IMG/M metagenome (GOLD analysis project Ga0105046, IMG submission 78385) | Freshwater microbial communities from Lake Fryxell liftoff mats and glacier meltwater in Antarctica - MAT-03 (megahit assembly) | ecosystem: Environmental > Aquatic > Freshwater > Ice > Liftoff...
AGAGAATTGGCGATCGCCACCGTCACTGTTGGGTCTACTCCCTCCAGGTTTTTCTCTAGCGCTGCATTGGCTTGATTAACGTCTGCAAGACTCATGTCGCCCAGCTCTAATGTATTTGCTATCGCAGTGCGTGTAGTATCGTCCGCGCCGTTGTAAACCATTGAGAGGGCGATCGCCACACTTGATGGCGAAATCAGCACATTTTTGCTTGGCGTTTGGTTAACAATCTCTGAAAATAGCTTGAACCCAAAACGAGTGTTAGCAGTGACTAGACGGGCATCAACGGGTGGCAATGGCACACGAGAATCTCTAGAGTCAGGGAATTCAGATTGAGGCGGAGCAGGCGACTGAGTAACGGGAGTTTGTATCCTAACGGGGGATTCCTCAGCCTGAGATTGGCTAAGAGCACAGCCCAACAGCCCCACGAGCAGCAGACTGCCGACAATACTCACCCCTAACCCATACCACCATTTCATGGTCATACTCCTTAATATTCCCGGTAGTGGTATTGATGTAAGGGTTTTTTGATAGGCGGACGAAGCCCGCCCATCAAAAAACCCTTACCAATTTAGGACTACCACATTCCTACCGATGTTTTGATTTATGGGGCTGATGCCGTTGAGTTCTATAACAGACGCTCAGCCCCTACCGCAGGACTCGCTGCCTTGGCCTTCAGTAGACTGTACGTCAGTCCTGAATCTACAGCTCATTTTTTTGTGCTCCCGCTTTATTAAAGATGACACCTCAGCCGAAAAAGTTCTCATCAGTTGCAATTTTAGTAACTCTATTCACTTGCCTTATAAGTAGGTGGGCTTAATTAAATATAAGTTTCTAAAACCCTGTGCGGTCGGCACAGCGGGCGGCGCAGGGTTTTAGGATTTGGTTTTTATTTAGGTTGAACTACTTAATGCCGTTGGCATAACTAACGGTCTTAAGGAGAACGGGCTGCAAATTTAGCAACTCCGTGCATTAACGTATCGAGAATTAAAGATTACGCTACACTAAAGGCGGCAAGGGCATACGTCTTGTGTCAACTGCAAGGCATGGCCTTGTCGGAAGTGGGTCGGTACCCGCTTTTTTTGTTTCAATTTTTGGGCGTGTCTGGGCGCTCTTTGCCTAAATGGTTCATCCGTTAATTCCGCAAATTATCGAACTGGCTTCACCTGTTGCAACCTCTCTAGAGTTGGAAGTGGTGGGGGCGCTGTTTCACACACACCAAAGCCCGCAAATCCTACGAATCGATATTCGCAATCTCTACCAAGACACTGGGCTAGGAGATTGCGAACGCATGAGTCGTGCGTTAGAAGCCGCGCTAGACGAGGCAAATCTAATTCCTGATCCCTACGTATTGGAGGTATCTAGCCCTGGTATTTCTCGATCGCTCACGACCGATCGAGAATTTATTTCCTTTAAGGGGTTTGCCGTTGTTGTCTCTACCAGCGAACCCTACGAAGGCCAAAAAACGTGGGCAGGAAATTTAGTTCGCCGCGATGAAGAGGCTGTATACCTGAACCAAAAGGGACGGGCGATCGCCATTCCCCGATTACTGGTTAGCCAAGTCCAGTTAGACGAAAAACGATGAATAGGATAAGCCTACTCACCTCAATACCACTGCCTAAAACTTAATAGCTACAGAGGATTCGATTTTATGTCAATGGTTACACTGCCTGGATTGCAAGAGATGATCGACAGCATCAGCCGCGATCGCAACTTACCTAAACACGCGGTTCAAGCGGCTCTAAGCGAGGCATTGCTTAAAGGTTACGAACGCTACCGTCGCACTCACCGTGCCGATGCCTACAACTTCGACGAAGAGTACTTTAACAACTTTGACGTAGAACTCGATGTAGACGACGAAGGGTTCCGAGTTCTCGCTACTAAAACAATTGTCGAAGCAGTAGACAATCCCGATCACCAGATCGGACTCGAAGAAGTGCAAGAAGTGGCTCCCGAAGCTCAGTTAGGAGACACGGTAGTACTGGATGTAACCCCTGAGCAGGGAGAGTTTGGGCGCATGGCGGCGATTCAAACCAAGCAGGTTCTGGCACAAAAACTGCGAGATCAGCAGCGCAAATTGGTGCAAGAAGAATTTCAAGAGCTAGAAGGAACGGTGCTGCAAGCCCGCGTGCAGCGGTTTGAGCGCCAGTCGGTGATCATGATGGTTAACAGCGGCTACAACCAGTCTGAAGTCGAAGCAGAACTACTCAAGCGCGATCAGTTACCGAACGACAACTATCGCGCCAATGCCGTGTTTAGAGTATTGCTCAAGCGAGTTTCAGAAGGTTCTCATCGGGGGCCTCAGCTCTTAGTATCAAGAGCTGATGCTGGACTGGTTGTAGATTTATTTGCCACCGAAGTGCCTGAAATTGAAGATGAAATCGTGCGAATTGTGGCAGTTGCCCGCGAAGCCAACCCCCCATCTCGTTCGGTAGGGCCTCGTACCAAGATTGCGGTCGATACCCAAGAGCGGGATGTTGACCCCGTTGGAGCCTGTATTGGCGCACGTGGCTCGCGCATTCAAGCCGTGGTGAACGAACTGCGCGGCGAGAAAATTGATGTGATTCGCTGGTCGCCTGACCCAGCCGCTTACGTTGCCAACGCCCTCAGCCCTGCGAAGGTAGATGAGGTACGTTTGGTTAACCCCGACGAGCGGCAGGCTCATGTTTTAGTACCCGATGATCAACTAAGTCTGGCGATCGGCAAAGAAGGACAAAATGTGCGGCTTGCCGCTCGGCTCACAGGTTGGAAAATTGATATCAAAGACTCCGCCAAATACGACTACGAAGCCGAAAATCGTAAAATTGCCGAATTAGCTGAAGAACGGCGATTGGCACAAGCGGCAGCGGCAGCAGAAGAGGCAGAGTATGACGAGGATGAATACGACGACGATGAATATGACGAAGAGGAAAAAGCTCCCGTTGCCGAATCTGCTGACCTCGAACCCGCTGCTCTAGAGCCTGTTGACATAGAATCCTATGTGCCACCAGACGAGTCAGACGATGAATCCGATTCGGCAGATGGCTTTGGGATTGAAAACAGTGATGCTCTCAAGCGCCCAGAGTAAATTCTCGAATCATGTTTCAGTCATGGTGCTCATGGCCTGAAAAGTACGCATGACATGCCTTTCAGGTCATGAGCAACACGTTTAGAATATTACTGACTATCGGTCATGTAATGTCAAATTCTGTAACTGTAGCGATCGCCCAGTGCGTCAGGTCGCGTTTATCCTAACCGTTGAGTCAACGGTTAAGTGGATGGGCGTAATCAAATATATGGCGGTAGCCATGATCAAAAGGACGCCTCCCTGTCATTCCCGCGCAGGCGGGAATCCATCTGCTCGATAGGTGCCAGCGTCATTCCCGCGCACGCGGGAATGACGCTGGCATGTCCTAAGCTTTATGACTATGGCTATAAAACCCTAAAAGTCTGCGCCGCCCGCTGCGCGGGCGGCGCAGACTTTTAGAATCTTGTTTTTATTTAGGTTGAACTACTGATCAAAATCGGGGTAGTTGGTTTCCTCTCAGGAAGCCAACTACCCCGATTTTAATTTGGGACGCTAAGGATCAGAGCGCACCTTGGCTGAGTAATGGATCGAGGTGTCCTTCGCGATCGAGTGTGTACAGGTCGTTGCAGCCACCAATGTGTTGACTGTTGATGAAAATTTGGGGAACCGATCGCCCTCCATTGGCACGTTCTGCCATTTTGATGCGAGCGGCTCCATCGCCATCAATTTTATATTCCGTAAACGTCACCCCTTTCCACCACAACAGCAGCTTGGCGCGAATACAATACGGGCATGTTTGCCAGGTATAAATTTCAACCTGGGCGTTCACAGGTTGAGGACGACGGCCAAATAGGGAAAACAGGGAATTCAAGACGTTAAGCATGGTGTAGGACAGAGAAAGTAGTCAGACGTTACTAACTGGTCTGTCTAAATTCTAGTTTAAGCTTCTCTGCTAACAGGTGAGTAGTTCAACCTAAATAAAAACCAAATCCTAAAACCCTACGCCGCCCGCGCAGCGGGCGGCGTAGGGTTTTAGGATCTTATATTTACTTAAGCCCACCTACTTAGTGATTAACAGGTAGCAATTTCCGCACTTTGGGCACCCTTTCGTCTGCTTTAAGATGAGTACTAAGTAGACGGGCGTAATTAAGCATAAAACCTTAAAAGTCTGCGCCGCCCGCGCAGCGGGCAGCGCAGACTTTTAGAATCTTGCTTTTATTGAAGTTGAACTACTTATCACATCTCAGGCGATCGCGGCAGTAAGGTTACACCATGGGATTTTTCGACTCTGAAATCGTCCAACACGAAGCCAAACAGTTGTTTGAAGACTATCAATCGCTGACCCAGCTAGGCTCTAGCTATGGAAAATTTGACCGGGAAGGCAAGAAGCTTTTTATTGAGCAGATGGAAGAAATGATGGCGCGCTACCGCATTTTTATGAAGCGGTTTGAGCTATCAGAAGATTTCATGGCTCAAATGTCGATGGAGCAACTTAAAACCCAGTTGGGGCAGTTTGGCGTTACGCCTCAGCAGATGTTTGAGCAAATGAACTACACGCTAGAACGCATGAAAGCCGAGTTGGAACAGCAAACTTAGATCCTACTAAGGCCGGACAAATGCAGACGGGGGTGAAAATGACTCAACCGGAACTCCATCTAGCGCACGCAGCATAAAATTGCGCCAGATAGGTGCAACAAACTTACCCCCGGTCACGCCTTGCCCCACAGGAGAGTAATCATCATTGCCAACCCAGACGGCGACCGAAAGTTGAGGCACATATCCTGCGAACCAGATATCTCGCTCAGAGGACGTTGTACCCGTCTTGCCAGCAGCAGGACGGCCAATATTCGCGCCCTTAGCGGTTCCATTTGTAATCACCCCTTGCAAGACATCGTTCAACGCTGCTACCGCCCAAGGGTCTAAAACCAATTGAGGGGAAGGGGTGTTATCGAGTAATACTTGTCCAGAACTGTTAGTCACTCGGACAATAAACGTTGTGTCTGATTGCCAGCCTCCACTGGCAAATGTCGCATAGGCGCTTGCCATTTCTAGCGGGGTAAGGTCTACAGACCCTAACGGCAGTGATACGACCGGCTCAATTGGACTCTTGATGCCCAGCGTGCGACAAATCTCGATTACCCGGTTGATGCCTACATCTTGCCCCAATTTGACAGCCGGGATATTGCGGGATTGCTCTAGAGCAGCACGAATGGTCATCGTACCGTAGAAGCCACCTCCATAGTTTTGAGGAGAGTAGGTTTCGTACCCGTCGGGGTAGCTAACGGGCGTATCAGCAATGGTGGAGTCGGGCGACACTTTTCCCGACGCAAAGGCTGCATAGTAGACAAATGGCTTGAAGGCAGAACCGGGCTGCCGCAGGGCTTGGATAGCGCGGTTGTACTGACTTTGTTCATAATCCACGCTGCCTACCATTGCTTTGACAAAATGAGTGCGCGGATCGACCGCAACTAGAGCCATTTGGTCAGCCCGAACGCCCTGCCGCAGCAAGCGACTATGCCCGGTTTTGACCACTTGCTCGGCAACGGCTTGCAGGTCTAAATCAAACGTTGTCTGAACGCGCATTCCACCTTTCAGCGATGCATCTTTGCCGAAGCGCTGCTCTAGCTCTTGTACTACAGCCCCCGTCACATGAGGAGAACGGCTAGCTTTGAAGGACGTGATGTCTCCTAACTGAATCGGTTGATTTTTAGCTTCTGTTGCTTCGGCAGCGGTAATCCACTGAAGCGCTACCATGCGGTTTAGTACTGTGGCCTGCCGCCGTTTTGCCAGTTGATAATCTACAAAGGGGCTGTAGTTTTCGGGGGCTTGGATTAGTCCAGCCATCATGGCAGACTCTCCCAATGTCAAGGCGGAAGCAGGTTTGCCAAAGTAACTCTGGGCAGCCGTTTGTACTCCATAGGTGTTGTGCCCCCAGTAGACCTGATTCAGGTACATTTCTAAGATCTGGGTCTTGGTAAAAATTTGCTCTAAACGCAGCGCTAGAACGGCTTCTGCAATTTTGCGACTCAGCGATCGCTCCGGGGTGAGAAATAAGTTTTTGACTAACTGCATCGTGACCGTAGAACCCCCTTCTACGGTCTGACCTTGTTCCAAATTACTCAGCAGCGCCCGACCCACACTCGTAGGGTTAATGCCGTGGTGCGAAAAGAAATAGCTATCTTCAATAGCCAACACGGCTCGCTTGAGGTTTGGAGAGACTTCGTCTAGATCTACGACTTCACGGTTGAATTCGTCGTGAATGCTATCGAGCAACGTCCCCTTAATGTCATAGATATAGGTCGTCTCGGCAGGGATATAGTTTCGCAGGACTCGGACATCAGGCAAGTTTCGAAAGCTTACCGCTAAGCCAACTAGCCCACCTGCAATGACCGAGCTGGTCAACATGGTTATGCCCAACAGCGTGCCCGCCGTCACCTTGCCTACCGACTGCACAAATTGAAAAATGGGTGCTACGTCGCTAATGGGTGTTGATGTTTGAGTAGGCGGCTGGCCAGAACTCTTGCCTCGGTTGGGAGGAAGAGGCTTTTTGCCCTGGTTTTTTTTATGTCTGGCGGTGTTAGACGACACGGCGGCTAGAATTCCTTAAAATTTTAAAGTCCGATGGTCTGATGAGCTAAAACCAACGACCGGGTATTTTTCAATGGGTGATTGATGCCAAGACCCAGAAACGATAGGACTATCTGATATCAACTGTTTATGAGGATGCAATCTAGATTCAGAATAACGAGTAGAGCATAGATAATAGCGTTAAACCTATAGTCGCTCACGCTAACCTAGACGTTGTTTACCAGATTTTGTTTGCCAGAACGGATCTCTTGCATTAATAATTCCTCGGCTAGCCGGAAAGCTATTTACGGTCGTAAAAAACACTCGCACAACCAGAAGGCTACTGTGTTTAGAGGTGAGATTTTTCTAGCGTCTTTTGCAGAAACTCCCTACAAATGTTGCTTAGTTTGCGACTATAGTAACTTGGCAACATCACCACTTGGTGTACTTTTAAGTAAATTTTGGATGGGCTAGACATTTAGCAGCTATGGTTTCGGCGCATTCCTCTCCCTCTTCTTCCCGTCTTCCCTGGCTATATCGAGGCATCAGCGAAATTTTCCCTGACCAGCGGGGGGCTACCGATCCAGACGAAAACCTAGCGCAGCGGTTGCAAACGAGCGATCGCCCCCTCCGAATTAAGTTTGGCATCGACCCGACTGGAACCGACATTCACCTGGGACACAGCACGGTTTACCGCAAGCTGCGCGCCTTTCAAGATGCTGGGCACACAGCGATTTTGCTGATTGGCGATTTTACCGCTCAAATTGGCGACCCCACGGGCAAATCGGATGTGCGTAAACAGCTCACGGCTGAGCAGGTTGCTCAGAATGCCAACTCTTATATCGATCAATTGCGGCCACTGTTAGACTTCGATACGCCTGGTCGGTTAGAGATTCGCTATAACTCCGAATGGCTGTCTAAGCTGGACTTAAGCCAAATTTTGAACCTGCTAAGCACTATGACCGTTGGGCAAATGCTGGCAAAAGAAGGGTTTGACGAGCGCTACACCAAGGAAAGCCCAATTTTCTTGCACGAATTTCTCTACCCGCTGATGCAGGGCTACGACTCTGTAGCGCTAGAGGCAGATGTTGAACTGGGCGGCACCGATCAGAAGTTTAATCTGGCGGTAGGGCGCGATTTGCAGCGCCATTTTGGCCAGCGTCCCCAGTTTGGGCTGCTGATGCCGATTTTGTTAGGCACCGACGGGGTGCAAAAAATGTCTAAATCGCTCAACAATTACGTGGCGCTGTCTGAAGACCCGCTGACCATGTACTCCAAACTAGAAAAAATTCCCGATGCGGCGATCGCCTCCTACTTCGAGCTATTAACCGATCTATCGTTGGACAGCCTGCCCGAAAACCCACGCGATCTCCAAAAGCTGCTAGCTCTCGAAATCGTTACCCAATACCACGGAAAAACTGCTGCACTAGAAGCCCAAAAAGCGGCTCTCACTCTAGTACAGGGCGATGCCAAACAAGCGGAAGCCGTGCCTAAATTTTCTCTGTCAGGCATTCAGTTTCCGGCTAAACTCTCGTATATTTTGAGCGCTAGCGGCCTCTGTAACGGCAGTAGTGAAGGCCGCCGACAGATTCAAGGCGGTGCGGTGCGGTTAGATGGCGATCGCCTCGACGACCCCAATCACAGCGTCGAAACCCCCGCCGAACTGGAGGGCAAAGTCCTACAAGCAGGCAAAAGCAAATTTGTTCGCCTTATCCCCTAATCCTCTGTCCCGCTTTCCCCATGCCGCTCTCCGACCGCATCATTGTTCCCCTTGATGTTTCTACCCAAGCCGAGGCGATCGCCCTACTCGATCAACTGCCCCAGGTCACCTTCTGGAAAGTAGGGCTAGAACTGTTCGTCAGTACAGGTGCAGGTATTCTGAAGCTGTTGAAAGATCGGCAAAAGCGGATTTTTCTGGATCTAAAATTTCACGATATTCCTAATACGATGGCCGGAGCCTGCCGTGTCGCTGGGCGTTATGGTGTAGACCTGCTCACGGTTCATGCTACGGCTGGACAGGCTGCCCTGATTGCCGCCAATGCCGCTGCCCAAGCGGGTGCCATCGAAACTAGTAACCCACCGCCTAACCTGATCGCTATCACCCTACTCACCAGCATTTCATCACGGGCATTGGCCTTTGAACTCAAAATTCCGTTAGAGCTGCCCGATTATGCGCTGCAAATGGCCTTGCTGGCTCAAACTAGCGGGCTAGCCGGAGCTGTCTGTTCGCCCCAAGAGGCCGCTCAACTGCGCCAAACCTGTGGCGACCCGTTTTTGTTGGTGTGTCCGGGTGTACGTCCGGTCTGGGCTGAGACTGGAGACCAAAGCCGAACGATGACCCCGGCAGCAGCTCTGCGCGCTGGAGCTAGCTACTTAGTCATTGGACGACCCATTACAGCCGCCGTTGACCCCGTGGCGGCATTTGAGCGAATTTGTGAGGAATTAGAGCAAGGGAATTAGCGGATGTGGAATGTTTTGCTGGTCGGCTTCAGCCTGATGCAATCTGATATGGCGCATTTAAGCTCTGCTGTAGATCTAACGTCCAGAGCCAAAGTCGTGGCGGCAGAAAGAGCTACGTCTGAGCGATCGCCCCTCCTGCGAACGGCTCTCTCCCGCGCTTTTCGCCCCTGTCCCGATACCCTAGACGCGCTGATCCCTGGCCTGTTGCGCGACTTGCCCAGCTATTCCAATCGAGTCATTCAGCGATCGCGCGATCGCAATCGAGAGGTGGATATTTCCCCCAGCTATGTGCTGTTGGCAGGGCAGTCTGACCAAGAACCGCTGCCGTTGGGAAATGGAGACTACAGCCCTGTTACTCCGTCAGATAACGTCCAGCAGGTATTTTTTACCACGTTAGAACGGCGGTATGGGGTCAGCGGCTTCGTTCAGCTTCAAGGCTACTACTGGATGATTTTGGTGCGATCGCCCGATGCTTGGCAGGTGGTTAACCTGCGCTCTAGCCTGGGAGATTACCCCAGTCGTCGTCCCCCCTCGCCGCCTCGCGATAGCAACAATGGCGTTGTCGCCCAGTCGGTACGATTATGGCTGCGCGATTGTCAGGCTGGTGCGTTGAGGCATGAGCCGCTTCCCGATTTATCAGACTAAATTCACCAGACTAAAATGTGGTCATCAAGCCAGTTGGCGGGTTGAAATCCGCACGACCATCAGCGTCATTCCCGCGCAGGCGGGAATCCACCCCCGCACCTATCGAGCAGATGGATTCCCGCCTGCGCGGGAATGACAGGGAGGCGTCCTATTGATCATGGCTACCGCTATAGGTAGGTGGGCTTAATTAAATATAAGATTCTAAAACCCTGTGCCGCCCGCACAGCGGGCGGCGCAGGGTTTTAGAATTTGGTTTTTATTTAGGTTGAACTACTTATTAAGGATTTGTAGATGGGAAAGCGAAGCCTGCTATCTACAAATCCTTGCCTGTTTAGCAGGGCCATTTCAATTTCAATCCGTTCCGATTGATCACAAAGCATTTAAGGCTGTTATAAATCAGTAGGAAGAAAGTAACTAAATCAAAAATTTGAGGATGAGGGAACGTCATATTATAGCTGTCGCAACAAAGGTTAGGACACTGGGATCAAAGGGGGTGTGGGGGCTTTGCCCCCAGCCAGGGGTTCCACCCCTGCACCCCGTCCTAACCAATCCGTCTATGGCTATATCTTCTGAGCTAACTGGATAACTCACTGATCAATCTGGGCATTCTAAAAGCTGGATTGAGCTGAGTTCCCTCTCAGCATTGGGCGCAGTGCGCCAGACCGTGATGGAAAACAGGCGTTGCTAATCTTGTGTGTGAATTTATTTTGAGAAGCGTGCAGAATATGTCTGCCAGAATAAATTGACACCCCGCTTATGCAACGCTAAAAACAAGTTGTTGCGTGTGAGGATAAACCAGATGAAAGCGTTACATTGCCCACCAATGAGAGGATTCAGAGGATTTAGCACCCTGCTGCTGTTGGGAGCTGCCTCTAACCTGGTGCTAACTGCTGCTACGGCTGCCCATGCTCAAGAAGCGGAATTGAGGTTAGCTGCACCCCCTAGTATCCAAGCTGCGCCGTCCCAACCCGATGCTGTAACGGACATGGTTGAACTCGCTAGCACTCCAGCAGCGGTGGCGCTTCAGTCTGGGGCGATCGCTGGTGAGGCGATCGCGGCTGAAAGTCCGGAAAATCAAGCAATTGAGCCGCAGCCGTCTACCCGCGCAGACGATTTGCAGCCAGCAAGTCAACCAGTTCAGGCTGTCGCACCTGCTGCCAATTTCACGCTCGGCCAGCCAGAGAATAGCTTGACCTCCTTGGACGCTGAAACGCTAGCTCAGGTGCCAACTCTGGTTAGCCCTGAGGGAGATCAACCCGATCGCTTTTTCTTCAGCACCGTGACTGGGTTATCTGATCCGACTGCTCTGCAAAGTTCCATGCGCCGTCGTGCTGTGCGTACCCCTATTAAATCCACAGGCATCGCGATCGTTGCTAGTGCCCGACAGCGATTGGGGGGCACTAGCTCTGTCAACTTGGCTGTAGAAGCTGGGGAACATATCCTCGGATTTGATTTGGGTTACACCACCACCCGCGACCCAGGTGACGGGGGGTTTGGGGTCAACTTCTTCAACCAGCGGTCGTGGTTTCCCGCGTTTCGAGGAGGCGATCGCGACGTAGATTTGCCCAACGGCGACACCCCTTGGCTGCACCGCTTAGGAGGTGGGGTAGAAGTCTTTTTGCCTTTAGGAGACGAGATTGAATCGGCGCTGGGTGTAACCTATCAGCGAGTGTCGGTGCGAGACGACTTCTTTTCTAACGACATTTTTTCAGAAGATGAAGACGGCAATGCCTTGACGCTGGATGGCAGCGGTATCGACGACTTGGTAACAGTTAACTTTGCCGTAGCCGCCGATCGCCGCAATGATGGAGCCTACTCCACTGAGGGATCAATTCTCCGCTTTGGTGCAGATCAGGGGTTCTTAATCGACACCAGCGATGCGTTTACCCGGCTGTCTGCCAGCTACATTTCTTACATTCCTTTAAACCTATTTGGCTTTAATGAGGGCCCACGTACTCTAGTTTTCTTGGTACAAGGTGGCACTATGTTTGGGGATGTGCCGCCCTATGAAGCCTTCAACATTGGCGGCGACAACTCCGTACGAGGCTTTGCAGGGGGTGGCATTGGTACAGGTACAAGCTTTTTGCAAACCACGCTAGAGTATCGCTTCCCAGTTGCCAGTCTCAACCTTTTTTCTCAAGATATTGATCTGAGAGGAGCACTCTTTGTAGATTACGGCACCGACTTTGGCAGCGGCGACGAGGTGATTGGCGAACCCGCGATCGCGCGTGACAAACCCGGCGATGGCTTCGGCTTTGGTGCGGGGTTACAGGCACGCCTTCCCATTGGGTTTGGCAGGGTAGAGTTTGCCTTTACCGACAACGGTGATAGCCGGGTGATTGTAACGCTTGGGGATCGGTTCTAATTTTATGGGTCTTGGTTAGGGCTTACGCATCTCACACGAAAAACCAAGAAGGTTAGATGATGTTGCAGGCGCGGCGCGCTTGCAACATCATTTAACTGCGTAAGTCCTATTGGTGTAAACGTTAATGGAGAGTGCAATATCCATTACCCCTTAAGTTCATCCAACTTCGCCTTGACGGTTTGAATGTCTTGCCACATGAGCCACTTGGGGCTACCTTTTTCGCGGGACTGATTTCGTAGTAGATAGGCAGGGTGAAAGATAGGCATATAGAGCCGTCCTGCTTTTTCGACCCATTCGCCCCGCACTTTAGTAATGCCCTGCTTGATGCCGAGCAAGTTTCGCATGGCGATCGCCCCGGTTAGCAGAATAATTTTGGGATCGACCAAACGAATTTGCTCCAGCAAATACCCCATACACGCATCTGCTTCAGCATTGCTAGGATTACGGTTATCAGGGGGACGACACTTAACGATGTTACAAATAAACACATCCGTCTCCACAAGCCCGACGGAGGCCAAAATTTTATCTAATAGCTGTCCCGACTTACCCACAAAGGGTAGCCCTGTCTCGTCTTCAGTTTGCCCAGGCCCCTCTCCCACCAGCATGATGGATGCATTCACATTGCCTCGTCCAATTACAGCGTTGGTGCGCGTTGCGCCTAACTCACACCGATAGCATTGGTTACAGTGCAGCTTTATTTCATCCATTGACGAGTAGATGCCAACAGGAATTGGAATTTTGGCGCTAGTGGGGATCAAGTCAGAGTCAACGGTAGCGGTGGAGGGAGGAGCCACATCCGCAATGCTAAACAGGTCAATTTGGTCGTCGCTTGCCATGATGCACGAAAGACTGAAGGACTATTGAGAACGAGCGTTGCTTGAATCGGCGATCCCTGGAAAAGAGGTAGTGGTATTGATGTAAGGATTTTTTGATGGGCTGACGAAGTCAGCCCATCAAAAAATCCTTACTAATTTAGGACTACCGGAAAAGAAAACGGCGCGAATTGAAGACTACTCCTCAGTTTAAGACTAATTTTTGGGTTGCCGACACAGCGAGCCAGCAGAACAGGTTTAGACTGTGAACATAGCGCCTGAGCAGCAAGTTACCATAACTCTCTGTAGCTCATGGCATTGAAGAACTTCTGGGAATTGCCTCCGAGCAGAAATTTGCTGGTCTGCACTGGCGAACTGCCATGATCAAGGAATCCCACCACATGCTGCTGGAGGGGACAATGGTTCGACCACCGCTATTTCGCGATCGCCATGAGGCAGGCCAACAGCTTGCCCAAGCAATAATAACGGAGCTGGACACACTCACGGCCAGCCAGCGCTTGGCGTTGCCTGTGATCTACGCCTTACCCAGGGGTGGAATTCCTGTCGCAGAACCTGTGGCGCAACTATTGCGGTGCCCCTTAGACGTAATGGTAGCCAAAAAAATTACGCGGCTAGATAACCCTGAATTGGCCATTGGAGCCGTGACAGCCGACGGACAGATCATCCGCTCTCGCAACGAAAGCTTGGCGGGACGAGACCCAAGAGTGTGGCGGATGGCGGTAGAACGTGCCCAGCAAAAGGCTAAAGGGCAGTTGGCTCAACTATCGCCGCACTGTCCCCAAATTAATCCACGGGGGGCGATCGCCATTTTGATTGACGATGGCATTGCCACAGGCATGACCATTGCGGTAGCCGCCCGCGCCATTCGTGCCAAACGCCCTGCTGTGCTATTTATTTGTGCGCCCGTTGCACCCAAGTTTATGATCGAGCGGCTCGAAAACTGGTGCGATCGCGTGATTGTGTTGATTGCTCCAGAAACATTTCTCAGCGTTAGTCGGTTTTATGCCGATTTCCCTCAGGTCGAAATGGCGGAAGTCATAGCAGGACTGGAACACCAGAAAGAATTTTGTGCCGAAGCAGATCCCTTACGTAAGGACGAAGCATTTGGTCAGTAAGCCTCGGTCATATCTCAGACGCGCTAGCCAAATGCTTCGTCATTACCGCTGTCGGGTGACTCAGTATTATCTATCGGGCATCTTTTGGCCTCAGAATTCTTTCGTAGGCTCGAATGGCCTGGTGAGCGATCGCCTCCCACCCATAGTGATTCAGCGCATACCGACGGGCATTTTCGCCCCGACGCTGGCATTCGGCAGGGTGCTGAAGCGCTGTTTCTAAGCAATCTGCCAGCGCAGTTACGTCACAAGGAACCACCCAGCCCGCCTCTGCCTGTATCACCTGATCGCAAATATAAACCTGATCCGAAATCACTACGGGTAGTCCGGATGCCATCGCCTCCGCTACAGCAATGCCAAAATTTTCGTAATACGAGGGCAGCACAAATAAATCAGCAGCCTGAAGCAGCGCCATTTTGCGATCGCCCTCCACAAATCCCAGGATGCTCGTGTGGGCTACTAGTGGCGAAGCGGCAATCTGCGAGGCGATCGCCGCTTCATAGGCAGGGTCTTGGGAATTACTGCCTGCCAAACCAAGATGAAAGGTAGAACCTCGCTGGAGTAGCAGCTCTAAAGCGGGCAGCAACAAATTCAATCCCTTTTTGGGATCAAGGCGGGAGAGAAACAGCAGTAGGGGCGTGTCATCCGCTATCCCTAGCTGACGGCGAATGGCGGCGGCTGGGTGATGCTGCTCCCGCTGCTCCAGACCGTCTGTAGAGTCCACTTCTGGAGATGCAGACGTTACGCCGAGCGGCAAGATCAGGTCTGGGGTTTTGAGGCCAAACCGTTCAGAAATGTCGGCTTCTCGCTGACTGGTGAAGTGAATCGCAGCGGCTCTAGCCAAGTTAGGACGCTCCCAAAGCACCCCATAGAGCTGTTTGAGACGGCGTTTTTTTTGCAAATCTATAGGGTCTAGGGTGCCCAGAGGGCGCAGTATATACGGCACTTCTCTATAGCGCGCCACCGCTGCCGCTGCTGTACTCACAGGCGAAAACAAGGCATGGATATGAGCCAAGTCGAACTCTGCTGCATGGCGGTATAGCCAGCGCAATAATCCTAAAGAAAACTTGTAGCGCTGGAAGGGAGCACAGTGAAAATAGCGAATCTGGTAGCCGTTTTGCAGGATGGGGCGATCGCAGAGAACCTCCAGAGGTGCTTGACCCACATCGCCATTTGCATCGGTCGTCAATACGGTCACCTCCACGCCCGCCGCCGCCAGCGCCGCCGAAAATCCCAACACCATCTGACTGGGGCCACCGTAGACCAGAGAGACAGCCGGGACAATTTGCAGAATGCGGAGGGGCATGGGAGGTAAAAAGGAGATATGCCTAAACTTGTGATGATATTTGAAGCGTGATCTTTGCCCGTACTTCAGACATCATCACAGCAGCAGTAACGCCAGGATAAAGATTGGATAGGCGGTTACGAGAACGCCACCTGCAACTTTTCCCAGGGAGTTTTTAGCAGTGGCTAGCAAGATTACCAATACCAAAGCACCTAGCATCACGAGGAGTGGGAAATGAAGTAAACCTGCATCTACGATAGTGAGAGGACGAGCAACAGCGGCGGCTCCTAATGTCATGGTGACGTTATAGGTAAATGATCCAACAACGCCTGCTACAGCGGCTTCTGTTGCCCCTCGGCGCGCCGTTGACCAAGCCAAAACAACCAGTTCAAAGGCTGTAGCAAAGCCCACCAGCGTTAACCCTAATTTGGTTTGAGTCGCCTCCACCTGGCTAATTTGACGCACCGCTTCCACCAGCAAAATGGAGCCAATAATCATCGCTGTTACCCCAGCCAGCACCAGGAATAGATCTTGCCTCAGCCAATGCTGCAACCCTTTGGCCTGTTCAGCTTCTAGTCGTTCTGCCGCTTCTTCTAGTTCTCCCGTCTCTCCTAAGGCGGGAGGATGCCGTTCGACTAACCAAATGCCAGATACATAAAGAACATATAGCCCAATCAAAAGCCAGCCTTCAGCCCGACTGATATGGCCATCCCAAACAAATCCGGTTGCCAGCACCCCAATAGGTAAACCGAATAGCGCGTAGCGCATCACTCGCGCACCAAAGGGTAAAGGAGCGACCAAAGCACCCACGCCTAGCGCAACCAAACAGATGGCAATATAGCGGTTACCGATCTGGTGCGGTACGAATAAAAAGCTGAAACCCTTGCCCTGTCTGTCCAACGTGTACCTCATGTTAAGAGGAACCGCTATATTGGCTCCAATCACATCTCCAAAGGCGATCGCCGGGGTATCTCTCAGGGAGGCTGTAACCGCTGTGGCTAGTTCTTCTGGCTCTGCGCCAGCCAGCAGCAACGCTAGCGCAAACGAACTGACTCGCAGCCGTACTGCTGCGGCTCCTAAATGTTCGGCAAACGTTTCTGCACCCCACACAATCAAGGCAACGCCTGACACGATAACAGCTATCCAAAGGACGAGCATCGAAATTTCCTTAAACTGCCGCAAAGTTACATGTAGCGCAATATCTCTCAGTTAAGAATGAGGGCAAATCTCACTCACGTTTCCTTTCTCCCATAGCGACTCGTAAAAATCGAGCTGCTGTCGGGCGAGAACGCGGTTGGTGTAATGGGCGATCGCCCGTTCATATCCCTGTTGAGCCAGATTCGCGGCACGGTCAGGGTGTTGGAGGAGCGATCGCACCAGCAAGGGGGGCAGGTTCAGATGTTGAGGTTAATGTTGGGAGTTCTAAGGTTGTCTTGTGTCAATCTTCAGTTGGAGGATGCCAACCAGCAGATACCCAGGCTTGTCTGACTGTAACGGCATAAGGATTGTTGAGTTGCAGCGCCAAAACTGTTGCACGGCCACAAACTGTTAAGCCTGCAA
>Ga0105046_10007797_pt1 | contig 16829 bp, 17 predicted proteins | sample MAT03_FD_78385 | JGI IMG/M metagenome (GOLD analysis project Ga0105046, IMG submission 78385) | Freshwater microbial communities from Lake Fryxell liftoff mats and glacier meltwater in Antarctica - MAT-03 (megahit assembly) | ecosystem: Environmental > Aquatic > Freshwater > Ice > Liftoff...
CACCGCTATCGGGCGAGGCGGCAGATAGGGATTAAAGGCGCTGACCGCCGCGTAATCGACTGGAAAGCGGAAGGCCGCGATTTGCGAGAGCAGTTTTGCCAATTCGGGTTTTAAGCCGCGCAAGGCCGTCGCGAGGATGTTCGTCCGACTCTGATTGATGTTCATCTCGGTCAGTTTCAGATGTGCGCCATCGGCTTCTATCCAACGGTCGAAGTCGTAACGGGCGGGATAATAATCTTTGACCAGACCGGCCACAATCTTAATCAGCAGACAGTGGTTGCCGAAGCCCTTCATAAACGCTGATAATTTGGCGGAGTCGCCCTTCACGCCGTAATGCCGAATCAGGTTTAGCGCGTCGGGGTCTTGTAAGCCGTTCAGGTGATGACCGGTGACGCCTTTTGCCCAATCACTGGTTTGGTCTTGCAGGTCGGACGGGTTGAGGCGGGTGCTGATGAGCAGCTTAGAGCGCCCGATGGCCGCTAATTTGCGGAGCAGGTCGGCCTCGCGCTGGTCGGTCAGCTTGCGAATGGCGATGTCTTTGGATTTTTCGGCGTCCTCGGCGGCGTCCTCACTGGTTTGGGCGGCGTCCAACCGGTGATAAGCGACCATCGCCCGTTCTAATCCGTCAAATACGACGAGGACGCGCTTCTGAGTGAGCAGATTCAGCAGTTGGGCTTCGAGGTCAGAGTCTTTGTCATTTTTGAAGGCGTCAATCGGCTTGTGCAGCAGGTAAGCCAGCGCGTGCCGGACAAAGCGCCGCATCGAGGACTCGTTCTCATAAAAACTCCACCACAGCGCCCCGTCAAAGTCTGCGGCGTGGCGGGTGAACCACTCATAAGTCAGGGCGCTCTTGCCGACCCCGCCCAACGCCTCGACCACCATCACGGCCTCGGCGCTGGCCGACCATGTATCCAAAACCGCTAAATCGCCGACTCGCCCGAAAAACTTTTGGGTCAGGCGGTAGGGGTGCGGCTCATATATCGTGGGCGGCTTTGGGAATAATACGGCGTCTGGTTCGCTCGTCACCGCCTCATCTGACTTGATAAGCCCGCGCTCTTTCAGGTCGGTTAGCGCTTGAAAAATCTGACCGTGTAATTCTTCCGGTGAGTTGAAAAAATTCACGACACGTTTTTTGCTGATGCGTTTTTTGAGCGCCTTGAGTTTCGTTTGGAGAGTGGTCTTTGTATCGACAGTAGCCGCGAGGACGGAATGCTTATCGCCCATGATGAAGCACACGATGGGGATGCCGCGTTCTTCGGCGCGATTAAATTCCATCTCGGTAATAGAGATTTTCTTGGGGTTGCGCGGGTCATCAGGGATATAGCCGTAACGATTGGCAAAAATCCCAAGATAGATCTCGGCCTCATCCACCATCCGTAGCGATTCGTCAATCGCGCCACGCGGGCTGGCGGGCAAGTTCTCCATGATGAGCGGGAACATACCACGCCGGAGAATCGCATCTCTCGCAGTGGCGCGATGTGCTGGCAAGTCCAGCGATGTACTGCTGACCATCACATCAGCATGGCCGGAACGGTTGGAGGGGGCGGAGTCGGTCATCGGGGCGGCTCACTCTCATCTGGGGCGGGGAATGTCTGTAAATCAGAGTATAGCGCACATCACGAGCAAGGTCACGGTGGGCTGGGCGTGTGGAGGGCGAACGCATCAAAATCCCGCCAGAGGCTAAAGCCAGCTGGCTACCGTCTTGAAGCCGACTAAAGCCGGCTGTTCTTTCGAGATTCTCGCCTTATAGCCCCCTTCAGGGGGCTTCAAATGGCAGACGGACGCTTTAGCGTCTGGCGTCCAACGAGGCGATTCCATGACGGCTTTCCCGTAAATGATTTGATGCGTTTGCCCTAGGGGCGTGTGGGGCAAGATGGCAGCGGCGGCCTGCCAAGTTTGGCGTAACTTGGGTACAATCACCGCACAGTGATGACTGTGACACAAGGGACGATAGCAACGATGGCTTTCCTAAACCAATCCGAGCGCGACGCGCTGAAAAAAGACCTGCTCGCCATGACTTTTGGCCCCGCCAAGCGCAAGGTGCGCGGGATGGATGACAAAGGGCGCTTGGTGTTTTATCGCAATAACCAGACCATCGGCCAATGGGTGACGCGCTTTGAACTGCCCAGTTTTGGGGCGCGAGTCACGCTGGTCGAATCGCTGGGGACGCACCAAAAGAAGAACGGTGACATCAATACCGATTACGAATTCGTCGATGTGATTGTCGAAGCCACCTCCGAAAATCGCACCTAAGCGCGAGTCTTAGGTGTTTAGGTAGTCGTTACTGACCGCATTACGCCCGAAAGGTTAATTTTCCATGCTGCGTACCCTTCCCCGTACTCGTGTGATGACATTGCCCGTCCGCCTCGCGGCGGTGGCGGTTTTCACGTTGCTCACGGCCTTGTCCGCCCGCATCTCGATTGAGATTGGCGGCCCTGTCCCGTTCACCCTGCAAGTCTTGGTCGTGCTGCTCAGTGGCTTGACGCTGGGCTGGCGTGACGGCGCACTCTCGCAAGTCGCTTATGTCGGTCTGATTGTGCTGGGCGCGCCGATTGACGCCCGCATGTTGGGCGCGGCGGCGCTGGCCGGGCCGACAGCCGGTTTCTTGGTCGGGTTCATCCCGGCGGCGGCGCTGACCGGCTTTTTGGCCGAATTGGGCGGCTCGCGCTTTTTGGTGCGCTGGGCGGCAGGCTTGGCAGGCGTCGTCGTAATTTTCGCGCTCGGCGTGGCGTGGTTCTCGCTCAGTCGTTCGATGACCGTTGCGGATACATGGCCGCTGGTGGCCGCCCCGTTCGTCGGGCTAGATATGGTGAAGGCGTTCATCGCCGCTGGCCTGACCGAGAGCGCACGGGCGTTGCTCAAGCAGTGATGACTCCCGAGTGATGAGTCCTGAGTTGGGCTAAACACGTCTCAGGACTCGTCTCTCAACCCCAAATGGTTTCCAAAATAACGAATACCCACTAAGCTACTGCTATTCACGTTCGAGCCTCACGACCTTAATTTCATCACTCAAGACTCAGGACTCATTTATGCCGGATATTCTGTTTGGACAATCCTATTATCTGCGTTTTGACCCCAAGTTATGGCGGGCGATGCAGCCTTATCCGCCGCTGGGGACGCTCTACGCCGCCGCCGCCGCCCGCAAAGCCGGGTTTGACGTGGCGCTGTTCGACGCGATGCTGGCCGAATCCCCCGCCGAGTGGGAATCAGCGTTGGACGCGCACAAGCCGCGCTTCGCCGTCTTATATGAAGACAACTTCAATTATCTGAGCAAGATGTCGCTGCTGCGGATGCGCGAGGCGGCCTTTGCGATGATTGCGGCGGCCAAATCACGCGGCTGTACGGTCCTCGTCAGCGGCGCAGATATGACCGATCACCCCGAAAAATATTTGTCTGCGGGCGCAGATGTGGTCATTTTGGGCGAGGGTGAAGAGACGTTGGTCGAGGCGCTGGCGATATTAAACAGTGCGGGCGCCAAAAATGGCGTCTCGGATATCCCCGGCATCGCCTATTTGAACGCCGGGGGCGAGGTCATCCGCACCCTCCCGCGCCCGACCATCAAAGACCTTGACGGGTTGCCGCTGCCCGCGTGGGAGATGATTGATTGGCCGAAATATAAACAGGTCTGGCGCGAAAATCACGGTTATTTCAGCGTGAATATGGTCACGACTCGCGGCTGTCCGTTCCACTGTAATTGGTGTGCTAAACCGATTTGGGGGCAACGTTACGCCGTCCGTAGCGCAAAAAGCGTGGTAGATGAAATGCGTTGGCTGCGCGATAACGTCCAACCCGACCACATCTGGTTTATGGACGACATCATGGGGATTCAGGACAAGTGGATCGAGCAGTTCGCCGATGAGCTAGACCGGCAAGATGTGCATATCCCGTTCAAGTCGCTGAACCGGGTGGATTTGCTGTTGCGCGGCAACACCATCCCCGCCCTCGCCCGCGCAGGCGCGAAAATCGTCTGGGTCGGCGCCGAATCCGGCGCGCAAACCGTCTTGGATGCCATGCAAAAAGGCACACAAGTCACGCAGATTTACGAGGCCGCCCAGCAACTTCACGCGCACGGGATTCAGGTCGCGTTCTTTTTACAATTCGGCTATCCGGGCGAAACCCGCGAAGATGTGCAAAAAACCGTCCAGATGGTGCGCGACCTCTTGCCAGATGACATCGGCATCAGCGTGAGCTATCCGTTGCCGGGGACGCCGTTTTATGAGCGCGTCAAACTTGAACTGGGCGAGCGCGTCAATTGGGTGGACAGCCAAGACCTCGCGATGTTGTATCGGGGGACGTTCAGCACCGAGTTTTACCGCCAATTGCACACGGTCATCCACAAAGATTACCGTAGCCGCAAGACGTGGGCGGCGTTGCGGCGCGGTCAGCGGGTTGGGGCGCGTGCGATGGGTGCGATGGTCTACCACCGCCTGACTCTGCCCCTCGCCGAGCGAAAACTCAAGGCGCTTGAGGGGTAGCACTACTCCCCACCGTCCATATTTTCCAGCAGTCGCGGGTCGATTGGCGACGGGCGAGCGAACGACCAACGCACCAGCGGCGGCGTAACCACCGTCGTCACCAACACAACCAAAACGATGGCAGCGAAGATGTCTTTTGCGATAATCCCCTTATTTACCCCTATCGCCGCGACGATTAAGCCGACTTCACCCCGGCTGACCATCCCAATCCCCAAGCGTAAACTGCTCACACCGTTGAATCCGGGTAACTACTCAGCCCCTATTTGAGGGGAAAACGAGGTTTTGACCGGTACTCAGCCCAATCATCTGAGGGAAGAGTTCCCACACGCCTCGGCCAATTTGATGCTCTACATCATCAAATTGAGGGAAGAAATGAGGGCTGAGTAGTTACAATTTAGCGGTGATAGAATGATGTTGTTGTCATCTTACGCTTATAATCACTAGAAATTGGTGCTGAATCGGCGCTTGTCGCGCTGTATCATGCGGTGCTACGATTGCACCTTATGGGTGTTCATCACCACACCGCTGACGAGTCACGAATGTCTAGACCCAACCTACTGCTCATCATCCTCGATACCATGCGCCGTGATCGGCTATCGCTTTATGATAGCCCGCGCACCACCTCGCCCCATCTTGACGCTTTCGCGCAAGGGGCGGCGGTCTATGAACGAGCCGTGTCCGCCGCGCAATGGACAGTCCCTTCACACGCCTCAATGTTCACAGGCGTCTATCCGTCCGCCCACGGCTTGACTGAGGCAGACCGAGCGCTGTCTGAACGTATCCCGACGCTGGTCGAACAGCTTTTGGCGTCGGGCTATCATACCGTCGGATTTTGCAACAACCCCTTGGTCGGGGTGCTGAATCACGGCCTGACTCGCGGCTTTGAATCGTTCTATAACTACGCGGGCGGCGCGATTAACCGTCCGTTCGAGCGTTCGATGGGCGCGCCGCTGGACGCGATGATGCGGGGCTGGCGTGAGGTCGCCCGCGGTCTCGGCAATCAGTTTGCACGGCGCGAGTGGATGTTCCGCCTTTCGCTGCACCCCTTGTTGACGCCGTTATGGACGCGCATGATTAACTACAAGGGCAATAGCGCCGACTCGATTTCTGACCTGATTGGGTATTTTGAGCAACGCCGCGCCGGTGGACAAGAACGCCCGACCTTCGCTTTCCTAAACCTGATGGGGACACACTTACCCTATCGCCCACCCCAGACCGCGCTGAGTCAGGTCGCGCCAGACCTCGAAAAACAGGCTTATCCGTTCCTCGCCCGCTTTAATGCCGATGCCGCCCGCTGGGCCAGCCCCGCCGATCAACCGGTAGAAGCATGGCAACAGCGCGCCCTAGAAGCCTTTTATGACGCCGAAATCTACGCCCAAGACCTCGAATTGGGGCGGCTGTTCCGCTATCTTGAACAATCCGGCGCGACCAAAGACACGCTGATCATCATCACCGCCGACCACGGTGAAGGCCACGGCGACCACGGTTATTTCGGTCACAGTTTCTTGGTCAATCAAGAGTTGGTGCATGTGCCACTCATCGTTTCATCGCCGGATGGGATCAACGCGGGGCGGCGCATCCCCGATAACCTCAGCACCCGCCGCATTTATCACACCTTGTTAGATGCAGCCGGGATTTGCCCCGATGACCCGCTGGCCTTGTGGAATACCGATAGCGAGGGCGATACCGCCTACAGCGAGGCCTTCCCGCCCCAAACCTTCCTCAGCGTGATGCGCTACCGCAACGCCGCCCTGATTGACGCCCTCAGCCTGACCCAAGTGCGCCGCGCCATCTATCACGGCCAGCGCAAATTAACGCTGGTCGGCGGTGAGATCGACGCGCTCTATGACCTCGGCAACGACCCCTACGAGATCAACAATCTCGCCCCAGACCACCCCGCCACGGTTGAACAACTGCGCGGGATGCTCGACCATTTTGTGAATGAGGCCGCTCAACAGCGCGATGCGCTGGCAGCTTTGGCCGAAAACGCCGCCCTGACGCCCTTGATGTTGGAACATCTGCGGGCGTTGGGCTATATCGAGTGAGAAACACTCAGGAGAGACATTTCCCCATGAATTTAGAACCCATCAAGCAGGCCGTCCGTCAGGCGGCTGCGCTCTGTACCGTCGTCCAGCAAAACCATCTGATCGCCAACGAAAAGACGGGCGCAGAACCTGTCACCATCGCGGATTATGGCTCACAAGCCTTGATTGGCGAGGTTATCGCCCGTGAATTCCCATCCGACGCGGTGCTGGCAGAGGAATCCGGCGCGCAATTCTTAGAGGTGGTCGATAGCGTCCAACGCGGCGAAATCGTGAGGCTCATCGGTCAGACGCTAGGGCGGGCGGTCACACAGGCAGAGGTGGTGGATTGGCTAGACTATGGCAAAACCGCCACGGCTGACCGGATTTGGGTGATTGACCCGATTGATGGCACAAAGGGCTTTTTAGCGTTACGGCATTACGCCGTGGCCGTCGGCATCCTCGAGAACGGGCTGCCAGTAGGCGGGGTAATGGGCTGCCCGGCCTATCCCGGTTATGAGGGCGGCGCGCTGGTGTGGACATGGGGCGGTGAAGTGTGGATTGAACCCATCGCGGGTGGCCCAGCCCAGCGTGTCGAGGCATCTAAATGGGCTAACCCCGAAAACATCCGTATTATGGAAAGCGTCGAAAAAACGCATGGCGCGTTTGACCGGATGGCGAAAGTGCGCGAATACGCCGGGTTGATTGACTCGCCGTTTGAACGCATCGACAGCATGGAAAAATATGCCCGCATCGCAGCTGGGGACGGTGAACTCTATCTGCGCCTGCCGCGCACCGGCAGCGGACGCCCGCACGCCTCATGGGATCACGCGGCGGGGGTGGCGTTGGTCTTGGCGGGCGGCGGCAGCGTCACCGACATTGACGGCACGCCGTTAGACTTCAGCAAAGGTCGTGACTTGCCCAATCAAGGGATGTTGGTCAGCAACGGCGTGATTCACGAGCGCGTTTTGGCCGCCGTTCAACAGTTATTGGCCGAAGAAGAGGCCGCGCTCAAAGCCTAACCAAAATCTGTCACAACCCGCCGCAATCCCTCTCCGTATATGATTCTAAGAGCAATCAAACAATATTAGACCTAACGGAGCCTGAAGACCATGTCAGACCACGACAATAAATTTCAACTGCGATTCGGCGATCAAAGTTTGAGCATTGATCAAAAAACGCTCCCCTACCTGCTGTTGGGCGGCGGCGCACTGGTGCTGTTGATGGGGAACATCGGTTTCTGGAATTTTTGGCCGCTATTCGTGCTGATCCCCGGCCTCGCGCTGATTTATGCCAGCCGCCAATGTGAAGGCCGTGCGGGCTTGGAACAGTTTAAGGGCGGCGTCATCACCACCGCCACCGGCCTGATCTTGATGTACCAGTCCATCACCGGCCACTGGGAATCATGGGCGTACATCTGGGCCATCTATCCTCTGCTCGGCGCGGGCTTCCTCGACTATTACGAGGGCAAGCTGCTCGGCAAGGACAAAAAGGCGAATGAGGGCATGACCCACATGAAGATTTGGACGGGCGTCCTCATCGGGTCAGCATTGGTTTTTGAAGTGTTCATCTTCCAAAATGTCAGCGCCATTTTGCTGGGTCTGATATTGGTCGGCGGCGGGGCGTTCTTACTGAACCGTCAGCGCATCCCAGTTGACTTCGATGTGTTGACCAAAACCAAGAACGATGAGATCAACGGCGAAAAGCCCAAGCGTAAGGCCAAGACCGATGAACTCGACGAGCAAGATGCGGCCTAACTAACTCTCCTATGGGGCGGGCAGCAGACTACCGCCCCTACAGTGACAAAATATAGCCGATGATGTCGGTGATGTCTTGCTCACTGAAGTGTTTGGCATATTCGCCGTACATGATGTTGCGATAACCCGGCACAAGGAACTGGTTGGGGTTCAAGATGCTCTCGCGCAGATAATCTTCAACCGTTTGGTCAGGCGTAATTTCTACCGCAGCGCGTGAGCTGATTCCAATCATGGTCGGGCCGAGGCCGAACGCTTCAGCCTCTAAGGTGTGGCAGTTCAAGCAAGCTGGGGCTTCGCCTTTGCCCTGCGTGTATAGGGCTTCACCATGAATAAGATTGGCCGATGTTGGGGTGGCGCAGCCGCCGATGAGGGCGGCGGCGATTAACAATAAAAATGTGAAGATAGGGCGCATGATTTTTGGGCGTGAGCCTATTGGATGGGCGATGTAAATTTGATTGTAGCGCATCGCCCATACAGTGTGGCTCAGAATGGTTTTATTCGGGCATATCGAGTTTTAGGACGCCGCTGGGCAAATCGGGACCAAAGAACAGCGTCCCGATGCTGACATACAGCGCGCCGTCAGCATCTTGCGCCAGCGCGAACGGGGCGTTCAGACCGGCGGCTATCGGCGTGACCGTGCCATCGGCATCGACCATCACAACGCGACCAGAAATCGGGCCCTCGGCGAAATTCGCCATCTCCACCGCGTACAGTATGTCGCCGTCGAGCAAGATGTCGGTGATCCCATTCAGTCCGCCGAAGGTCTCGACCAGTTCACCCTCTGACCAATGTTCAATTTTGGCCGCGCCGGGGGCGATCCCGACGCCGAGGAATCCGATATAGAAGTCGCCGTTTTCGGCGATCTCGATGGAATCCGGCACGGAATTGTCCGGCCATGTCTGCACGATAACGAGGCCGCCGTCCGCCGTCCACGAGTAGAGCGTATTGCCGCCCGCGTCCACGATATACAGCGTGCCGTCCGCGCCCCATGCGATGTCGGTGGCGTTGCTGTCCAGTTCGTTCCCGTCCGGGTTATTGGCGAATTCGCTCCCGGTCAAATTGATGACGGTTTTGGTCATCAGGGTTGCGCCGTCCAATTCGACCACGCTGCTGCCCCAATAGCCGCCGGCCTGACCGTTGGAACTGACCACCAACCACAGCGAATTCTCGTGCGGGATGGCGCGATAGACGCCGGTGGTCTCCGTCGGCCCCGCATAGCTGGGCAGGCCGACAAGCCACGGAGCGACGGAGCCGTCTTGAGACACGACTTGTACCGAACCGGTCAGGCCAAATAGGATGGTCGCTATGACCGTCGAGTCTTCCAGTGACGGGACATCCATGCTGTTTTCGCCACCCGACCCCGCGTCGGTCACGATCAGATTGCCAAATCCATCAAAGGCGATACCACGCGGCGCGACCATCCCCTCAATCACCATCGTTCCGGGCAACGGGGGCGGCACGTCCTGTGCGACTACGCTAAGGGTTGCTAATGCCAACATTGCGGCCAAACTTATATAACGGAATACACCGAATTTCATAGTAAATTTCTCCCCGTTGAGGTAAAGTTATGCTGTTGAGAAGGTATGAATCCCATTGACATTATTGCATTAAATTTGTTTTTTGTGACTGAACTGGGCTTAATTAGGGTACATTTCATATTTTTGCATGGCGGGCGGGGACATGGCCCCGCCCCTACCAAAACCGCGTGGTTCGTAGGGGCGCACCCGTGTGTGCGCCCGCCTGATTCCATAAGCGCGGCGGGCGTGCTAAAATGATCGGTGCTTGAAGTTTAATTTCCCCAAAGGATTTCCCACATGCCGCGCCCGACCCTCAAACACTGGGCTGTGCTGCTCGCCCTCGCCGCCGCGACATTGGCGCTTGACCAACTTAGCAAAACGGCCATCACCGCCCGACTCTATCCCGGCGAAACGGTCATCCCGATCCCGGCGCTGGGCGAGGTATTTCGCATCGTCCGCACCCAAAACACTGGCGCAGCTTTCGGCATGTTCAGCGGCGCGGGCGATATTTTCACCGTAATCGCGCTGATTGCGGTGGTCGGGATGCTGATCGCGCACGGGCGTAGCCCCGCCAATGCTTGGGCGCAACGAATCGGCATGGCACTGGTGATGGGCGGGGCGCTGGGCAATGTGGTTGACCGTCTGCAATACGGGCATGTGGTCGATTTCATCAATTACCGCATCCCCGGCGTGCTGTCGAACGTGTCAAATCTGGCCGACCACGCGGTGGTGGGCGGCGTTTTCGTCTTGGTCTGGCTGAGTTGGCGGGCTAGTCCGGGATCGCCCCCAGCACCGGAAGCATGAGTTTAGCGAGGTCATCGCGGCGGCGCAAAACCGCGCTCTCAATGAACTCAATCCCAAACGCGGCGACGATGCCCAAAATCAACCCAAGCAGCACAGCAGCCGTGGTATTCAAGGTCGATTGCGGCGCGATTTGTTGGCTGGCGGGGACATCGGGTAAAATTGCCAGCACGCGATCTTCCCGCGAGGCCGCCTGATTCTGCTGGTTGCGATATTCGACCAGCGCCTGACCCCAAGCCTCAGCGACGGCTTCAGCGGCAGCAACATCTTCCAAATCTACGTCGATCTGAATCACCATCCGCAAAGTGTCCGGCGCGATGGTCTTGCTCCCCATCAATTGCTGGGGGGTATAAGGCAGTTGTAGGTCGTCGATGATTTTGGCGGCGATGCGCGAGCTGTCCAGATAAACCACCAATGGGTTGAGCAATAAGCGGCTGGCCTCGGTTAGACCGAAATCCGAGCGCGACGGTTGCACCAACACCAATTGCGTCGAGCGATAGACCGGCGTTTGGCGGCGCGATAAGACATAGGTGCTGCCGCCGGCAATCAGCATCAGCAAAACAACCACCCACCAACGGCGGGCGACGATCATCAGGGCGTCACGAAGGGTCATGGTTTCTCCTCAAAAAGTGATGAGTCTTGAGTGATGAGTTTAGGTCAAAGGGTTGGTGATGTATACCGCCAACCCGTTTACTCCCCCTCATCACTTTAGAATCGACGAGTCATAGCGGTGCTATAGCCGGTCAATTCGGCGTAGCCAAAACCGGTCACATCCCCGTCAAGCTGTACCGCGCCCTCCCAATAGGATGGTTCAGTGTCGGCCAGTTCTTGGTCGGGTTGCAATGGCGTCGCGCTGAAGGTCAACCCCTCACCCGGTATCGTAATGTCCCAGCCCGCCGGGTAAATCGCGCCGTTATGCGGACTGGTCCATGTCCCCGTCGCAGTGATGGTGAATTCATCGGACTTCAAATAGCGTGTCGTCCCATCAGAGTCGATCAACAAGCCGCCAAACGCCGGTTCTTTGCCGCCGTCCAACAGTCGAATCTGCCCGATCATCAGGTCGCGCCCATCGTCGAAATGCAGGCCGAACCAATCCCAGCCGAGCGCGTTTTCGCCCAGCGCCGAGGTGCTGAACTCGTGGTCTTTCCATGTCAAGCCGCTGACGGTCAGCGTTTGCCCGCCGACGGTCAATGTGCCAGCGGTCTCGAGCCGCGTCTGACTGTAATAATAGCTGGCGTTGCCGGGGATGTCACTCTTTTGACTGAGGCCGTCCAATCCTTGTAGGGCGGGCGGTTTGAGCGCGTCCAGCGTGAAGTCCACGGCGAATCCGCCGTCACTGGCCGCCTGAATCGTGAAGCGATCTGGCGCGGAATCGACAGCTGCAATCGACCAGTCCTCGACGTAGACCCGATAGGGCGCGTCGGTCTCGGAGTCATTGGGAGTCGCGTCTGCGAGGTCTGCCCCGCCCCGGCTCAGGCGTTGGTCGTGGTAAAAGGTTTGCGAGTCGATGTCGCTCAGGGTGAAATGTGCCAGATAGACCTGATTGGTGCGCCATTCGCTATCGGTGGGGGTCTGATCCGGGGTGATGGCGCGCCGGAAAACGGTGAACTGATAGCCGAAGCGCCGCCCATTTTCATCCGACAAATTGCCGGTGTAATACCACCACTCGGTTTGAAAACCACGATGCGCGCCATAATCACGCGGGAACGACCACGCCCACGGTTCGACAGCGCGGGCGTAGCCGGACATATCCGACGACGGTGAGGCCGAGATTGCCGAAGCGGTGATGTCACCGCCGCCATTCGAGTCGATCATCGAGAAGCCGGTGACGGCCACCATAATCACCACGGCTAGAAGCGCCAGAATTTTGACCATATCAATACAACCTCGCAATTTTGTTTGTTTGCATTATATCAGCCGCGCCGCATCAAAAACGCGGCTTCTCACGAAACTACGCCGCGTTCTCACATCTGGTTATAATCGGAAGGTCAAAACATATTTTGTTCTTGACCTTGTTCTATATCAAAATCAGACTTGGCAATTGGTCTCTCCCGCGCAAGGTATCTTGATCCATGCCCGTAAATCCCGAACATCATCAGTTCCGTTCGCCGCTGTTTCAGAGTGTCGTCAAACAAGCCTTAGATTTCTTTTTCAACACGCCCGTTCATCCGCTACCGCCTGATACGCTATTCCGTGGGGTGGGCGTCTACGCGATTTACCTCACACAACACGACAACCTTTATCGCGTTATCGCTAACCCAGACTTAAAACGCCCCATTTATGTTGGAAAGGCTGTCCCGGTTGGATGGCGCACCGCACGGACCAATGAACTTTCCTCAAGCCTAGAATTAAATCAACGACTGCGTGAACATGCTCGCAGCATCTCGCAAGCGCAAAATCTCGAATTGGGCGACTTTCGCTGTCGTTTTGTCATATTAGAGGATGTCGAAGTAGATTTGGTCGTGCCGCTAGAGGCGGAACTTATCCGCCACACTCGGCCATTGTGGAACACGGTTATTGATGGATTTGGCAATCATGATCCCGGCAGCGGACGCTATGCACAGGCGCTATCCGGCTGGGATGTCTTACATCCGGGGCGAACATGGGCGGCTAAACTAATGGGCGCAAAACCGGATATCGAGGTGCTTTCAGCAAAAATTAAAGCTTTCTCAGACCGGTTAGAACCCGAATAGCCTTACGGTTTGCGGAGCGTGACAACCGCCTCGTAAAGCTGATGTTTAGGGTTAGCCTTTCCGGTTCGGGCATCGGATTTGATGATACTGTTGCCGACCCGTGTGGCGCGGGGAATATCAATACTGATGATTTCTAACCCCGCCAATTTTGCGATGTCGGCCAAATAAACATCCGTTGGGATCATCACCCCTTGCAAAATGCTGTTGCCAATCACCACACAAGCGCAGCCCCCCGGCTTCAAGGCGTAGGCCGCACTTTGGGCAAACTTGAGGCAATCATTGAAATAACGTGCTGCATAATTTGCCCAGCCTTTTCCGCCGTAAATCCCTTTTTCGGGGTGAAGCGCACGAATCGCTTCAATGCTGTCTGCAAGTTCAGACGAAGGCAAAGAAAAATTTAACCCGACATGCGCCAAGTCCCGCGCCGTTTGCCAATACGTCCCAAAGTTGGCTTCTTCCAAGTTTTTGAGTTCGCTAGGATGATTAGCAAACCCCAACCAGTACAGGTGCGGGCGTGTATTGCGGTTATAGTGATAATTATTCAAATAAGGTGGCGATGTGACGATCAAATCAACGGTGCTGGGTTCCAGATGGTGAGAGGCGTCAAAAAAAGAAGCGTTTATGAGGCGATTGTGCTGCTGAATCGTATTAGGAAAGCACTGCCAAAACCAGCGAACATCTTCAGCCATCACCTCTAGTTTTTCTAAAACTGATTCGCCAACAGGGAAATCCTCGATATTTTTCTTACCACTGCTGAGGCGCGTCGCAAGGCTCGGTTCATACGAATAATTAGAATAGCTCACCATCGTGGCGGCAAATGCAATTCTGAAAATATCCCTAATGACTTGATCTGTCAGCGTTAAAATGAAGTCCAAGACGTATAAAACTTTCTTGAGAATCGATGGGCTATAGAACGGAATACGTGTCTTAAAACCTGTTGGCGCGGCAAGTGTTGGTATCTTGTCGGTGCGAATTGCATCCGCATAAAACGCCCTAAAACGGATGAGTTCAAACTCAAGGGCATCTAGCGCGATATTTTTGATATTGAGCTTTGTTTGAGTCGCCAAAAAAGGATACGGATTGATCTCAAAACCGATGGTGTCGTGTCCCATCAACATCCCTTCGACGAGGGTTGTCCCCACCCCGGCAAACGGATCAAGCACGACTCCGCGAGTTGCGCCGAGATAAGACTCTAGCGCACCCCTAACAAATCCGCGCGAAAAACCGGCAATCCACGGAACCCAGCGATGGATGGGGAGGGTTTTGTTCTCAGCAAAAGCGGGGTCATTAAAGACCGCTTTACCCGGTTGTTGAGGAAGATTAGGCCATTCAAAATCAAACATCAGTTGCGTAGGGATAGGCATACATAATCCGATAGAGTGAGCCGAACATTTGTATTATAACTCATTTTCGTCTACGGCCTTAACCTACCACCCTCTGCAAAACGCCCAACGCCGCGCCGATGACAGCCAAGACTAGGCCGACGCGCATGAACGGCTGCACTCGCATTTCAAGTTTGGTCAGTTGCGCGTCAAGGTGGCGCGGTTCTGGGTCTTCGACTCGGTGACGGTAAATCCAGTGAACAGGGCGGTGGATGAGCCATGAGACGCACGACGCCCAGATCAAAAATCCAAATGCCAGCACCATGAAATTAGGCGAATCTTGCTTATCGTACAGCAGCGGCAACATCAAAAATGAGATGACCGTCGTCCACAAGAACATCAACAGCGTCTTGACATAGCGCAGCAGCAAACGGCGCAGATAGAGGGTGTTGCGGGCGAGGTGCATTTCACTGATGGCGACTTCTTCTGACAGACTACGGTCAACGCTGCGGGCAATGCCCATTGCGGCGTTGAAATGTTGCGCCCGCTTCATAACAGCCGCGTCCCCCCTGATGACACCCGCCGCTTTAAGCGCCTCAAGGTCGCGATTGGGCGGCAAAATCATCCCCTCGGTGTCGGCAATCAACGTCTCGAAATACTGTTCGCGCCGCTTTTCACTGAATGGCATCATGAAGGCCATATCGTCATCAGCATATTGCAACATCTTAACCGCGTGCTTGACGCGCTGGGATTCATCCGGTGAGAAATTGATCCCGCCCAGCGCCAGCGTCGGGTTGAGCAATTTGCTAGAGAAGCCCGGCATGTAGAGCGTGAAATAAAAATGCACCATGTCTTCCAGCAGCCAATACACCCCCACCAGCGGAATCGCCAGCGATAAGATGAACACGTAGCTAAGACAGGCGAAAAACACCGCCGAGGTAAGGTCGCCCCACGGCGCGGGCAAGGCCGGATAAACATTGGTGATTTGGTCGACCAAAAACGCCAATATCCCGTCCACAATGTCGCGTAAGAAAATCGGGATGAGGACGAGCAAGCCCGCCCCGCCAATGAAGGCAGTAGCGATGCGGTGTTGAGTCGAAATGCGGACTTCGCACCGTTGGAGGTAAGCGCGCATGGCATTGCGTTCTTCAGCGGTAAATGGGGTATCGTCAATGGTAGGTGTGGTCATAAGAGGCTGCGATTCTGCGGGGATGGACAAATATTTAACTTAATCGTATGCCCGAATCGCCCAAAAGATAACCCCCTTCACCGTTAAACGATGAAGGGGGTTGTTTGGTCTAGGTCGTGCGATTGTAGATTTAGCGAGTCAGCGTGAAAGTCACGGTCAAGCCGACGGTGACATCGGTCTGACCGGTGGCGACGAACGCCCCACCGCCGCCGAGGCCTTCTTGAGCGCGGCTATCCATGGCGAACACCGGTGCGCTACCGAAATCTTCACGGATGCTGACCACATCACCGAGGGTAGCACCGGACAGCGCGGCCAATTCTGCGGCGCGGGCTTGGGCGGTGGCGAAAGCGGTAGCACGGGCTTGGGTTTCCAAACCAGCGGTATCGGTGATGCTGAAGCTCAAGCCATACATCGAGGTCGCGCCTGCGGCAATGGCGGCGTCAATCACGGCGTCAACCTTGCTGATGTCGCGGATCAGGACGCGCACAGTGTTGTTGACCTGATAACCGCGCCGCTCCATACCGTCTGGGTTGTACTGAGTGTTGCTGAACACGCTGAGGTTGGCGGTCTGGATGTCGGCCTCGGCGATTTCGAGCGCGATCAGGGCGTCATAAATGGCGCGGATGGTTTCGTTGGATTGGGCGAACGAGTCCTTGACCGACTCGCCAAAAATCTCGACGCCCAACTCAATGTTGGCTTGGGTCGGCTCGCCGCTGGTGAAGGCTGACGCGCTGACGGTCACGGTGTTGGCGGGGGGAGCGTCTTGGGCGGCAGTCGGCAGGGCGAACAACACGCCCATCACAACGACCAACAGTGCAGAAACGGTGAATTTCTTGAAAACTGACAACATGGGTAGTTCTCCTTGATAGGGGGTTAAAGGTGGCGCGTCCGATATGCGCCCTTGTCCATCACTAACAAAGACGACAGCCCGTCCGTTAAAGTTCCAACCCTATGTTGCTAAGTTTATTGGGTTTTAGTGAGGAATCCTCTAACTTAGAAATTCTGTCACGGCCTGATTAAAGGCTACTGGTTGCTCTAACTGCGGGAAATGGCC
>Ga0105046_10007802_pt1 | contig 16822 bp, 10 predicted proteins | sample MAT03_FD_78385 | JGI IMG/M metagenome (GOLD analysis project Ga0105046, IMG submission 78385) | Freshwater microbial communities from Lake Fryxell liftoff mats and glacier meltwater in Antarctica - MAT-03 (megahit assembly) | ecosystem: Environmental > Aquatic > Freshwater > Ice > Liftoff...
ACCCCCGGAGCACACTTCTTCGGCACGCGCCGCGCCGCCGCGGTCACCAGCCACTGCTAGACGTTTCGCAAGAACAGCGACAGTCCCACCAGCAGAAAACGATACAACGGATCCCGCGACGAGGTCCGCGACCGCGATCCGTTCAGCTGCCGGTAACTCGTTTCGATGCCGAAGCGAAGGCGATAGACCTCACGCACCCCCGCGGGCGTGAGGCGGACCTTCCACGTAGCGAAGAACAGCTTCTTCGTCCGCCGTTTCTTCGTCCGCGGGTGGCGGGACGATTTGTAAGGCGAATCCCGTTCCCGCATCGAACTCGCCGCGGATTGAGCCGGGCCTACAATGCGCAGGAAAACTCTTTCCCGCGTATTGGAAGCTTACCGATGCTCACCCCTACCGCTGACATTGGACTCATCGGCCTCGCCGTCATGGGCGAAAACCTCGTGCTGAACATGGAGAGCCGCGGCTATACCGTCGCCGTGTTCAACCGCACCACCTCCAAAGTCGACGAGTTCATCAACGGTCGGGGCGCGGGCAAGAAGTTCGTCGGCGCCAAGTCGCCGCAGGAGTTCGTGGCGTCGCTCAAGAGGCCGCGGAAGGTGATGATGCTCGTGAAGGCCGGCGACGCCGTCGATGCGACCATCGCCACCGTCGTGCCGTTCCTCGAAGCCGGCGACATCCTCATCGACGGTGGCAACACCCACTTCCCGGACACGAATCGCCGCATGGCCGAGGCGAATGCCAAGGGACTTCTGTACATCGGCACGGGTGTCAGCGGCGGCGAAGAAGGAGCGTTGAAAGGCCCGAGCATTATGCCCGGCGGGGACGAGAAAGCCTGGCCGGCGGTGAAGGAGATCTTCCAGAGTATCGCGGCGAAGGTCGATGGCGACGTGCCGTGCTGCGACTGGGTCGGCCCGCAGGGAGCCGGGCACTTCGTGAAGATGGTCCACAACGGCATCGAATACGGCGACATGCAATTGATTTGCGAAGGCTACCACCTCATGGGAAGCCTGCTCGGGCTGAAACCGAAGGAGATGTCGGACGTCTTCGCCAAGTGGAACAAGGGCGTGCTCGATAGCTACCTCGTCGAGATCACCACGGAAATCTTGGCCTACGTCGATCCGCTGACCGGTGAACCGCTGGTCGATGCGATCCTCGACACCGCAGGGCAGAAGGGTACCGGCAAGTGGACGGTCGATTCCGCCACCGAGCACGGTATCCCGCTGACGCTGATTTCCGAGGCCGTGTTCAGCCGGTGTTTGAGCGCCCAGAAAGATAAACGCGTCGCGGCCAGCAAGATCTTGACGGGGCCGCTGCCGCATGTGGCCAGCGACAAGCAGGCGTTCATCGACGACTTGGAGATGGCCCTCTACGCCAGCAAGCTTGTGAGCTACGCCCAAGGTTACGACCTTATGGGCGCTCAAGCCAAAGCGAGCGGGTGGACGCTCAACAACGGCGGCATCGCCCTCATGTGGCGCGGCGGCTGCATCATCCGCAGCGCCTTCCTCGGCAAGATCAAGGAAGCGTTCGACCGCAACCCGACGCTGGCGAACTTGCTCGTCGATACTTTTTTCGCCGCCGAGATCGCCAAGGCCCAAGAGGGCTGGCGCCGGGTGATCGCCGCCGCGGTGACCAACGGCATCCCGACGCCGGCGATGAGCGCAGCTCTCGCCTACTTCGACGGCTACCGTAGCGCCCGCCTCCCTGCGAACCTGCTGCAAGCGCAGCGCGATTACTTCGGCGCCCACACCTACGAGCGGCTCGACAAACCCCGCGGCGAGTTCTTCCACACGAACTGGACCGGCCGCGGCGGCACCACCTCGAGCAGCACCTACAACGCGTGACCGGTGAAGCGGAGCGGGGTCCGGACGAAATGCGATTCGTCTGGAATAGCCACAGAGAACACAGAGTTCACAGAGAAGTGGCCCCTTTGGGATTTACCCTCTGTGCTCTCTGCGCTCTCTGTGGCTAAAAAATCCGAACTCACTTCGTCGAGTCCCCACGTTCAATCCTCACTGCGCCGCCGACGCGGCGTTCATCCGAATCGCGATCGCTTCGGTGATGTCCAACTCCGGCGCCAAGTAAATTGGGTTCGCGGCCGCCGGGCGGAAGTAGAGGTTCAATTCGATCATCGGCTTCTGGCCGTTCTTGAACATCTGATCCGGATGGATCGGACAGCCGAAGACGACGTCGAGCCCGCGTTCCTTCAGCTCGGCTTTCAACGCTTTCTCGAACGACGCGTGCAGATCGCTCAGGAGTTTCAGGCATTCGTCGTCGATGATGGCCATCCCTTTTCGCTGGGCGTCTTCCTGCTGGCGGGTCGCTTCGAGCAACTCCCCATTCAACTTGGCCTTCTCGGTTGGGTCGACCTCCGCCTCGAATTTCATTTTCAGTTGGTTCAGCGCCGCGCCCGACACGGACAGCTTTTGCCCGAGGGCCATCCGCTTCTCGTTCATGGCTTTCGTATCGCGCTGCCACTCGTTCGATTTCAATGTCAACTCGGAGCAAGAAACGAAGCCCATTTTCAGTGGCTTGGTCTCAGACTTGTTCGCGGCTTGAAGGTCCGGCCCGCCGAGCCGCAGCCCCAACCCGATGGCGATGCCGGCGACCAGCAAACCGACCGTCGCCGCGCCTAGAAAAAATGCCCGCATGATCGTCCGGCCCTCCTCGGCAATGTCATGTGGAGGGACTGTAACGCGGGGTACGGCTGCGATGGAAGACCAACCGCACCGCCGTAAAGAGGATTTGGCTGCACACGGTCACAGGAGCGCGCGTCCCTTGATCATCAGCCGGATCATTTGTCCGGTCTTCTTGTCGCGCAAGACGACGGCGCTATCACCGGACAATTCGCCGGTGGTCGCTCCTGGGGCTATTTTTACGTTCAGGATCCAAAAGCGTCGCCCGTCGTCGTTCTTGGGGGTATCGAGCGAAACTTGCAACACTTTCGGTTCCGTCTTGTCCGAGACGACTTCGAGTTCCAGATCGAGGCGGTCGCTGCGCAGGGAAAAGCCCTTGCCGGTGCCCTCGCGGGATCGGAATGTGCCGAGGTCGAGCGAACCGCCGTTGGCGAGCGCGACCAAACCCGTGACGTTGGCTTTCACGTTGATGCGCTGATTCTCGGAATCGCTTCCGCCGGCGGAAGCGAAGACGGTGAATCCTTTGTCCAACGGGCCGATGTCGAGTTCCGCTTGGCCCCCTTTCTTAGGGTCAGGATTTTTGCGGTGCAGTGTGACCGAGAACCGGTAGCCGGCGCTGACCCGCGCCGCTGAATTGGGGCGGGACAGTTTGGCGACGAGCATCGCCAGTTCGACATCGGTCAGGGGAATCGGTTTGGAAAATTCCAAAAATGGATCCCGATCCGTCAAGCAGGTCGGCGGGGAAAAGTCTTTTTGCGGGATCGTGGCCGAGACGTAGATGATCTCTTCGATCTTGCTCGGGGTGTTCTCGCCCATCTCTTGGAAGTCGATACTGCCCGGCCGCACTTCAAACTTGGGCACGCCGACGAACATCATCCGGAAGACGGCTGTCATCGGTGTCTTTTGGCCTTCGGTCCGGAAGCCGAGGGTCGCCCCCAATTCTTTTTGGCCCAGTTGGCGCACTTTGAAGTTCAATTGCACGGCGACCCACGTCGGCGCGGCTTCCGAGCCGGCCGGGATCGATTGGGTCTTACCGGGTTGATCGAAGTCGAGGAGTTTCCAATCGGCGACCGGGTACGTCTTCAAGCGGTGTTCGAGCTCGGCCGGCTCCCGCGTGAGAGAACCCGCCCCGCCCAGCAACGCCAAGGATAGTTCCGCAGCCCCCGGCAGTGCCGGACGCGCCGGAAAGACCGCCAAGCGGACGTTGGTGCAGGCGCTGCAGCTCCGGCTGATCGCTGTCACGTCCACCGGCACCGGGTTGACGTTTTGAATCCAGTACGTTGCGGCGTGCTCTTGATCGTTGACTTCGAAATAGCCGGGGAACTCGCGCAGGGTCTTGTTCTCGCTGTCCGGGTTGTAAAAGATCTGCGTGGTTGAATAGCGCACCGCCTCGCCCATTTCTTCGGCCGGGCCACCGTCCGCCGGCGCCACGACGGGCGGTTTCACTTGTTCTTCGGTCTGGGTGTAGTTCGAGATCACGGTGATGCCGAAGACACCGAAAACGACGAGCGCCAACGCCAGCAGGATCTTCAAATTCGTATTCATGGATCGATCCTGACGGGCGGGGAGCATTCGTAACAGTTCTACGTTCCCCGATGGTGGGGCGTTCGTCGGCTCACTTATCCTTCACCAACGGTTTGCCGGCGTTGTCGATCGGTCCGACCGCGATGATGGTGAGCTTCTTCGGATTCAGATGCTTTTTCGCCACGGCTTGCACGTCGTCCACGGTCACGGCCGCGACCTTCTTGCGATAGGTGTCCAAGAAGTCGAAACCGAGTTTGTAACGCTCGGCCGCCATGAGTTGCGACGCCACGCCTTCGTTCGTGGTGAACCGGAACGGCAGGCTCCCGAGCAGATACTTCTTGGCGTCGTCGACTTCGAGTTCGGTCGCTTTCTCGTCGCGGATGCGATTCACTTCTTTCAAGAACCCTTCGCGAACCCAAGTGTACTTGTCGGGGAACGTGCCGATGTAGCCGACGAACTGCCCCGGTTGATCTCCGGCGGTATTTCCGATGGTGGCGTTGACGGTGTAAGCCAAGCCTTGGCGATCCCGCAGACTCGCCGAGAGGCGGTCGGTGAATCCGGGGCCGGTGCCGAGGACGTTGTCCATCACGAGGAGGGCGTAGTAGTCCGGATCGTCCCGCTTGACGCCGATATGGCCGATGTACACGTGCGTCTGCGAGGCGAGCGGATCGGAGAAGATCGTTTCGCCCGGTGCCCCGGCTTTCGGAATCTCGGGGAGTTTCAACGCCTCGGCTTTCACCGGCTTCCAATCGGCGGTCATCGCCTCGACCGATTTCGCCATTTCGGCGGAATCGAAATCGCCGACGATGACCAGCGTCGTGCGGTTCGGAGCGTAATGGGCCGCGTGGAAATCCTTGAGGTCTTGGCTGCGGAGTTTCTCGACGATGCCGCGTTCGCCGTACGACGACCGCCCGTACGGGTGATCGCCGTAAATGGCTTTGTCGAGCATGCGCTTCGAACGATTCTGCGGCTGCGTCTCGACATCGGCGATGACGGACAGCAGTTGATCCCGTTTGCGTTCGACGCTGTCGCGCGGGAATGACGGCCGCGACAGGCACTCTAAGAAGATGCCCAAGCCGACGCGGATGTCGGGCGCGAGCACCTTCAGCGTGCCGCCGCCGGAGCCGAGGGACAAGCTGCCGCCGGTGTCTTCGATGATGCTCGAAATTTGCTCGTGGGTGTGGTCGGCCGTGCCTTCGACGAGCATGTCGCCGACGAGCGCGGCAATCCCGGATTGGCCGCGAGCTTCCCGCAGCCGGATCTCGGCGACGTGGGCTTCGACCGCGATGATCGGCAAGCGATGATTCTCGAGCATCAATAGCACGAGGCCATTCTTCAACACGACGCGCTTGATATCTTTGGGGGAGAACGCATCGGCGCCGGCCGGGGCCGGATCCTTGGCCTGCGACCGCGCGGGGAATTTCTTCAGTTTGTCGTCTTTCTTGGGGACGACCGCCGGTTGCGGATCGTCTTCGGGCACCGACCAGACAACGACGGCCTGCGCCGGATTCAAGAGCTTCTTCGCCGTGGCTCGGATGTCTTCGGGCGTCACGGCCATGAGTTTGTCGAGGTACGACTTCAGGTAGTCGAGGCTGTCGTTGGTCACGGTTTTGGCGACGATGTCGGCGAGACTGTGGACGCTCTCGCGGCCGAAGATGAACGACGCGAGCAACTGGCGCCGGACCCGCTTCAGTTCGATATCGGTGATGGGCTTCTCGGCGATCTTGGCGAGCTCCTCGAATACGATCTTCTCGGCTTTCAGGCGGTCCTTGCCTTTGAGCATCTCCAATTGCACGGCGAACCAGCCCGGGTAACGGCCGGCGTTATTGCTGCTGCCGACGTCGTTGGCGAGGAGCTCGGCTTCGACCAAACGCTTGTGCAACCGCGAGGTTTTCCCGCCGCTGAGCACCGTGGACAGCACGTCGAAAATGTAGTCTTCCGCTTCGCCGATCTTGACGCTGTTGAAGCCGATCATGCAGCGGGCCACATCGAACTTGCCGGTGAATTCCTTCCGCACTTGTTTGTCGCGGGCGCTCGGTTTCGGCGTCGGCTTGCGGTCGGGCAGATCGGACTTCGGAATCTTTCCGAACAACTTCGTGACGAGTTCCATCGCATCTTTCGGGTCGAAGCCACCGGCGATCACGAGCGATGCGTTGTTCGGGTGATACCACTTGTTGTAATGCCGGAGGATGATCTCCGCGGTGGCGGCGCCGACGTGCTTCTCTTCGCCGATGACGGGGTGCGAATACGGCGCGTCCTTGGGGTAGAGCAACGGCAGAATCGCCTTGTATTCCAGATCCCAAGGCTGATCTTCGCCGCCTTTCAGCTCCGCGATCACGGCCCCTTTTTCCTGTTGGAATTCGTGCTTGTCGTCGATCTTCGTTTGCCGCATGCGGTCGGCTTCGACTTCCAAACCTTGCTTCCAGCGGTCGGCCGCGAAGTCGAAATGATAGACCGTCATATCTTCGCTGGTGTAAGCGTTGTTGCGCCCACCGTTGCGTTGGGTCATGCGGTCGATGTCGCCCGGCTTCAATTTGTCGGTCCCCTTGAACAGCAAGTGCTCGAGGTAGTGCGACAATCCGGTTTGGTCTTTGTCTTCATCGCAGGAGCCGACCTTGTAGGCGACCATGGTCGTGACGACGGGGGCACCCTTCACCGGCAACAAGTAAACCTTCAACCCATTCGGCAGCGTCTCGACTTGCACGTCTTGGAATTGGGCCTTGGCCGTGGCGAGCAGACCGGGGATCGGATCGGCCGGCGCTTCGGCCCAGGCGGGCGCGGCGAGCAACCCGGCGATGGCCAGGCAGATTCCGAAGCGGGCGAGCATCGTCATGTCGGATTCCCAAAACCGGGTATTCGGTATCAAAATAGTGTAGCCTGGCGCACTGCGGAAGGGAATGAGCCGGGCCGGCCGCGATCAATCCGCCCCGAGTGTCATCGGCCAAGACAAGGTGAATCGGGTCCCCATGCCGACTTCGCTCGACGCGGTGACATCGCCCGCGTGTTCGCGCAGCGACTTGCGGCTGACCGGCAAACCCAGCCCCGTCCCCTTGGCGCCTTTCGTACTGACGAACGGCCGGAAGATCCCGGCGAGTTTGTCCGGAGCAATACCGGAGCCGTTGTCAGTAACGATAATTTCGACCATCCCCCCGGCCGATCGCAGCGTCACATCGACACGCGGCCTCGGCCGGCCTTCCACCGCTTCGACGGCGTTGCTCACGATGTTCAACAACGCGTGGTGGATTCCGTCCGGATCGCACGGCACGGCGGGCAAACCCACCGCCGGAGTGAAAATCAACTCGACGCCGAGTTCCCCGGCACGACCGCGAACGACATCGAGCACTTCGTGAATGAGGCCGTTGATGTCGGTCGATTCCAGCAGCGGCTCGCGCTCCTTGGAGAAGCTCAGCATGTCGAGGATGAGGTCGTCGATCTTCGCCTGATTCTTTTCGACGAGCCGCCAGCCTTTAGTCAGCAGTTCGCGGTCGAGATCCGGCAGGGCCATGCGGACCATGTCCGATCCGAAGCGGACGCCCTGCATGATGTTCTTGATGTGGTGGGACAACGCCGCGATGGTCTGCCCGATGGCGGCGAGGCGCTCGGCTTGGAGCAGTGCCTCATGCGCCTGATTTTCCTCGATGGCCAGCGCCGCTTGGTGGGCCACGGCGATCGCCAACCGCAGGTGGTCTTCGGTGAATTTCACCGGTTCGCCGGCGACGCCGGAGACTCGGGCTACCGAAGCGCGGGTATCGAGGAACAAGACGCCGACGGTATCGTGCCGGCCGCGCAGCGGCACGCAGAGCACTTCGCGGATCTGGTGCCGCGTGATGCTCTCGCCGCCGCGGAAGCGCTCGTCCTCGGCCGCATCCGTGACGAGCACGCCTTCTTTTGAATTCAACACGTGATCCATCACTGTGCGCGATACGACGATCTCGCTGGCCATGCGCCCGGCGCGGGAGCGCACCGCCATCGGCATCAGCTCCCCGCCTTCGGGCGGTCGCACCATCGCGCAGCCGTGGTCGGCGTCGGTGGCCTTCACGACGAGTTCGACGATGCGCCCGAGGAGTTCGTCGACATCGAGGATGTCGCTGATGGCGTGCGACGCTTCGTACAGCACCGCGAGGTTGGCGAGCCGACTGCGGAGCCAGTCTGTCTCGGCCAGATCGGGCCGACGCAGTATCTGGCTGCCCACTTCCGCGGGGAGAGACTTTAAAATTGCCGAGGCGTACTCGGCCTGCGAGCGGACGACGATCTTCGTGCGATCCGCTTCGAGGGACGATCCGCTCGGGGCTTCGGTGGAATAGACGAAGACGGTGTCGCCGATCTGAATGCGGTCGCCCGATTTCAGCAGGACCGATTGAATCGTCAGGCCGTTGACGAGGGTGCCGTTGCCGCTTTCGAGGTCGGACAACTGCGCCCCCGCTTCGCTGACAACGAGTTGACAGTGCCGGCGCGACGCCCGCGGATCGGAGAGTGAGACCGCGTTGGCGGAGTGCCGGCCGAGGACTGCGATTCCCATTGGCAGCGGGAAAGTGCGGCCCAGATCGGGCCCTTGCACGACGGCGAGACTGGCCACGGTTACCGCCCCGGGGATTTCTTCGTCGGTACGAACTGGTTCAATTCTAGCCCGTTCGGCCCGAGGAAGTCATCGAGTAGTTCGATCCGGCTCCGGGATTTCAACTCGGCGAGGATCAGTCCGATTTCTTCCCGCCAGATCGCGGCGAGGAAATCGGGGTTCGTCGCCCGCAGCGCCGCCGCTTGCGCCCGGCGGGCGTCGAAGGCGCTCGCGTCGGTGCGGGCCAGCGTCTCGGTTTCGTTCTTGTACGCCGCGGCTTCGTTTTGAAGGCGGTACTTCAACGTGTTGGCATCGTTGATCTGCCGTTCGGCTTCTTGCTCGGCCTGATTCCGCCGGGTGCGGATGTTCGTTTGCGCTTGGTTCACGGCCTCGAAGGCATCGCGGACTTCTTCGGGTGCCGCGAGGTATTCGACGCTGACGCGCTGCAGCACGATGCCGAAGTTCTGCTTGTCGAGGCGATCCGGCAATCGCGTGGCGATCCACTGCGTGAGGGCCGCGCGGCCACCGAGTACACGGTCGACCGTCCGACTGCCGATCCATTCCGCCGCGAGCGTTTCGGTCTCACGGTAGAGTACGGCATCGACTTGATCGCGATTCACGACGTAGTTTTCCAGCGATCCATCGCGGTCGTCGATGGCGTATTCGACGACGAGCTTGAGATTCACGAGGTTTTGATCGCCGGAGAGGAGTTGACCGTTCGGCAGGCCGGGGGCATCGCTCGATTCGTCCGGATTGTATCCGACGGGGAGTTGCCGCACGACGCGGACCGGCACGCGATCGATGCGGTCGATGCCGTAGGGGAAGCCGATCCAGAGGCCGGGGCCGGGCCGAGCGACGACGCGGCCGAAGCGCCGAACGACGGCGCGCTCGTCCTTCTCCACCTGGGCGATTCCCGTGAGTAGGTACCCGAAAAGAGCGAGTCCCAGGCTGAGATAGAGCAGGCGTCGCATCGAGTGGCCTCAGTCCTTGTGAATCCCGTTCCACAACGAGCCACCGGGCTTGTCCCGGTGGGTTCCCGCAATCACTAACCCACCTGGAGGCTCGTCGATAATGGCCTCGGTATGATTCGCGATCCTCACTTCATCGGCGGTTTCGGCGGTTCGCGCAGCATTCGGAATAGCTCGTGATTCAGCGACAGTAGCAGCGTGTCCTTCGTGTCCATCAGCGAGGCTTGCAGGGCCTTCAGCTTCTGCAAGAAGGCATAGAACTCCGGATCCTTCGCATGCGCTTCATTCCGCAATCGGTCGGCGGTCACGTCGGCTTGCCCTTCCAACAACTGCTTCTTGGCCTTGGCTTCGGCTTCGATGTCGCGACGTTCCTTGTCGGCCTTGCTCAAAATTTCCGCCGACTCCTTGCGGCCTTGGTTCTCGTACTCCGCGACTTTGCGGCCGCGCTCGCTGCGGATGCGTTCGTAGATGCTCGCGCGCACGGCCTCCGGGTAACTCAGTCGCCGCACGCGGAGCGTCACGATCTCGATGCCGTATTCGTCGCGGACCTTCGCTTTCAGATCGTCCGAGAGCAGTTGTTGAAGCAACTTCTCGGCGCGGGCTTCGGTCTTGCCGTCGTCGGCGACCGAGATGAGTTCATCGAGCGACATCCCGCTGATGATCGACGCGAGCCGGCCCGTGATCCGCGGCGCGAGTACGCGCTTCACTTGCTCCGGCGTCCCGACGGATCTCACGAATTGATCGGCGGCCTTCGCATCGGGCACGCGCCACGTCATGAACGCGTCGAGGGTCAGCGTCTTATCGACGGTGCCGGTGGTCGGGTCGCGCGTGAGCGCCTCGGTCGCGGGGAGGTCGAACGATTGCAACCGGTGATCGACCCGCAAGACGCTGTCGATGGGCCAAGGCATTTTCAAATGCAGTCCGGCTTCGGCCTCGCCATCTTGCGTGGCGACCGGTTCGCCGAAGCGCGTGACGTAGGCGAACTCGGCGTAGTCGACCGTGTAGAATGCCGTGCGCCCCCAGACGACGAGCACCACCGGCAGCGCGATGTACAGCAGAACGCGTCTCATGGATCTTTCTCGCGTTGGTCGCCGCCGCGCGGGAAGGCGAGAGGCACGCCGCCGGGTTGCACCCGCGGCATCAAGTCGGGGTCGATCAGGTAGAGCTTGCGGGTACCCGGCAGTTTGTCGGCGTCGATCAGGATTTTGTCCCGCGTCTTCAGTACGGCAGTGATCGCCGCGAGACCCAAGCGAAAATCGGTGAGCGAGCGCCGCGTCGCGATCAAGTGCTGCCGGCGCGTTTGAATCTCCGCCGTGACCGCGGCGCGATCCTGGCCTTGCTTCACGCGCTCTTCGAGTTCCGCATTCAACTTGGCGTCTTCTTCGGGCGTCAGGCTATTCCGCGCCGCCTGCCAGCCGAGCATGACATCGCGGGTCGCGGTCGCTTCGGCGGTGCGCCGGTAGGCTTCCGCCTCGGCCGAACGCACCGTGCGCACGTTGTCGTCGTTGGCGCGGGACTTCGTTCTCGCGGCGTCGGAGCTGGCGTTGTTCACGGCGGTGTCGCGCTTCTGGATCGCGTCCGCAACGGCGTGATATGCGGCCACGACCTCCTGCGGCGGGTGCAAATCGTGGATCGTTAAGCCGTCGATGCGGACACCCAGCCCACCGGGTGCGGCTTCTTTCAAGCGTTCGCTCAGCTTGATCTGCGCGGCCCGTTCAAACTCGGGCCGGCCGGTACCGAGCAGATTTTGGAACGATCGCGCCGCGATCAATTCGCGAAAAACCGTCTCGGCCACGGAACGCAAAACCGCGTCCGGGTTCTTGCTGTGGAAAAGATAACCGCGCGGATCGTCGATGGTGTAGCGGATCGTCGCCAGCAGTTCGATGAGGTCGCCGTCGCCGGTCAGCATCAACGATTCGTCGGTCTGCCGGGCGATTCCCTCGGCGTGGGAACTGGCCCACGTCAGGCCACCGTCGTTTCCTTTGCTGCCGGCGCGGCGGAGTTTGTTTTGCTCGGTGCGGGCCATTTCCAACTGCTGGATTTTCTCATCGGACAACAACCGGAAACCGATTTCGACCGTCCGCACCTCGGCCGGTTTTACCCGCGTCACGGCTTCGATCGGCCACGGCCAGCGGACGTGCAACCCCGGTGACAAATCGTCCCGGACGGCGCCGAATCGCTGCACGACACCGACTTCGTTCGCGGCGATACTCGTGAATCCGGAACCGACCCAAAAGACTACTGACAACGCGATGACACCGCCGAGGATGGGTCTCCAACGGTGGGCGACGGCGTGCAGCAAATCGTCGGCGTGAACCGTGTTGATCCAGCGATCGACGGTCTTCGTGGCGTCGCGGGCCCGGCCGACGACGGCGTTGGTCGTCGTGCGTTCGAACGCCAGTAGCCGCATCGAATTCAACAGCACCAGCAGCGAGCCGAGTTGGTGGTAGATCGCCCCGGCGAGGGGGGCGCGTTCGTACCATTCCGGGCTGGTGGCGAAGAGCGGCCAGAGCACCCCCGTGAGCAGGATACCGACAAGGTTGACGCCGAATCCGAACCAGATGATGTTCTGCCGGATGACCTTCGCCGTCTCCCGGCTGAGCCGGACAAGCATCGGCAACGGGCGGAGCGGTTCCCCCATCATGATGACATCGCCGGCGTGCGCCGCGACGTCCGTCCCCGTGCCAATCGCAATACCGACGTGGGCGCCGGCGAGCGCGGGGGCGTCGTTGATGCCGTCGCCGACGAACGCCATCGGCTTACCGAGGGCATGGATCGCTTCGGCTTTCTGGGCCGGAAGAAGTTCGGCGCGAACATCGGTGAGGCCGAGTGTCGTCGAGATAGTTCGGGCCACGGCGTTGCGGTCGCCGGTGAGCAACACTAGCGGCTGCAGCCCGAGTGCCGCGAGGTCGGCGAGCACGCCGGGGGCTTCGGGGCGAAGGCGATCGCGGGCGCCGATGGCGCCGAGGTCCTTCCCGTTGCGGGCGATGAGCAGCGGCGTCTGTCCGGACTCGTCGAAATGTCGCAGCGCCAGGTCGGAATCGGTCGATTCGCCGATCCCGTGCTCCGCTAGGAAGCGGCGCGTGCCGACGAGAACAGTCGTGTCGCCGAGGGTCGCGCTCACTCCGCCGCCGGGGAAGGCGGTGAAGCTCTCCGGTTCGCTGAAAGCCCATTGTCGGCGGGCGATGTCGTCGAGGATCAGCTTCGCAATCGGGTGCTCGCTGCGGAACTCCGCGAGCGCGGCGGCGCGCAATAATTCTCCTTCATCGATGCCCGCAGCCGGGCGGATGTCGCCGAGCTCGAGCTTCCCTTCTGTTAGTGTGCCGGTTTTGTCGAAGGCGAACCCTTGCACCTCGGCCAGTCGTTCGAGGGCCGCGCCGCTCTTGATCAAGATTCCCGTGCCGGCTAATCGGCCGAGCGCCGCGATGACCGCCGCCGGGGTCGCCAGCACCAACGGGCAGGGGCAGGCGACGACCAGTACCGCTAGCGCCGGATACAGCGCCACACGGCTCGCGGCGCCGAGCGAGATCTTCTTGCCGTCGGGTTGCGCGCCGAAATACTGGTAGCCGATGTTGGCGATCAGCACGGCCAGCGCGATCCCGAGGACGACCGGCAGGAAGTAGCGGGCGAGCCGGTCGGCTTGGCGTTCCCCCTTCGACTTCGCCTTCAGCGCTTGCGCCGTCAGTTCGATCACCGTCCCGGCAACCGTCTGCTTGTCGGTCTTCAACGCTTGTATCGTCAGCGTGCCGTGGAGGACGATGCTCCCCGCGAGGATCTGGTCGCCGGTGGTTTTTTCGACGGGCAAACTCTCGCCGGTGAGTGCGCTCGAATCGACATCGCTACGGCCGTCGAGCACGACGCCATCGACGGGAACCCGGCCCCCCGGTTTCACGACGACGCTGTCGCCGACGATGACCGCCGACGTGAGCACGCGGGTTTCGACCCCTTCGCGGATCACCCAGCAGCGCTGCGGGAATAGCTCGGTGAGTTTGCCGAGGGCGCGTTGGGTGCGGTCGAAGGTGAACGCTTCCAAACATTCGCCGACGAGGCCGATGAACACGACTTCCGCCGCGACGAGCGGTTGGCCGATGAGGATCGCCGCGACGCAGGCGATGGCGATGGCCAAGTCGGCGCCGACGCGGCCTTCGCTGAGTTTTTCGAGCGAGCCGTACAGCACCCGCGCGCCGCCGAGCACGGCGACGATCAGCGCGAAACGGAAGCCGTAGACTTCGGTCGTCGCCCACGTCGGCGTCGGGTAAATCGCCTCGCTGAGCCACTTCGCCAACTGCGGCCAGAGGTCGCCGATGAGCAGCAGTGCCAGCGCGCCTGTGATGACGTAGAGCGTCCCGTTGCCGCGCGGTCGAAACGGAGATTCGCTGCTGTCGAACTCGCGGTGCATGCTGCGGCGTCGTGGGGGTTGAAGGGAGCCGGGTCAAACTACGGCGGCTCCGCTTCACAATCAAGCAATGCGTCCGAGCAACTGGAACTATCAGTCCAACGCCACCTCCCACACCCTCCCATGGACTGACGCAATCCCGCTGGATTGATCCGAGTTTTCAGGACTGACCAAGCCCGCGTAGGGCTTGTATCGGGTGCTTCGGAGGGGGGTAAAATGGCAAGAGGGGGTGAAAAGCGTGTTTGGCCGACGTGCTCGAGCCGACCATCCAAGCGACGCAATCACGTCTGGAAGCTCACATGGCTCGACGTGAGATAAGATTGACCTCTGCGAGGAATGCCGCAGTCGTCCTACTCGGCCCAATTGTGTTGATCTACCTGCACCAACTAGGATTGTGCGAATGCTTCGGTTGTTCACGCTGCCGTCGCAATCCGCACCGGTTGCAGTTTCCCTTGCTCCTCACGCATCGCGCGGAGAGCGGCGCCGACGGTACGCAGGGCGTTCGCCCCGAACAGCGAGCGCACCTTGAACCGGTCGAGCCAGACTTGCGTCGGGCGCGTGTTGCCTTCTTCCGTCAGCGGTTCGATGAGATCGGCGTCGAGATCGTAAACGTGGGCGATCATCCGGGCAAAGCTGAAGTCGGTGTGCTTCTCCGGGCCGGCGACGTGGAAGGTCCCGGTTTGTTGATGCTTCAGCAGGTCGAGGGTCACGTCGGCCAAGTCGGGGGCGTAGGTCGGCATCGTGAAGCGCACCGTGTCGGCGGCCCACGTCTGCCCCTTCGCCAAGCTCTTGCGGATGAATCGCGTCGGCTCGCCGTGAGTCCCGCCGCCGTAAACCCGGCTCGTGCGGACGATGAGGTGCGACTTCGGCAGGTGCTCGCGGATCGCCCGTTCGTCCGCAACTTGCAATTCCGCCAGTTCGCCGACGGGCTTCAACGGATCTTCCTCGCGCCGGGCCACCCGGCATTCGCCGAGGACGCCATCGCCCGAGAAATAGACCAGCTTGCAACCGGCCGACTTCGCGGCGGCGATCACGCCGTGCAACGAACCGGGGGGTGCGGCGGACACGATGGTATCGGGTCGGTAGTCGGCGATCATCGAATTCAACGAGTCTTTGTCGAGCAGATCGAGCGGTTCGAGGGTGGAATCGAAGCGGCGGAAGTAAGTGCCCAAGTGGGGAAGGCCGCGTTGGGTACAGGCCGCGAGGAGGGTCGAACCGATGCGGCCGCTGCCGCCGAGGACGAGACTGCGCATGAGGCCTCCGTGCTGAACGTCGTGGGACTCGGCGATCCATGCCAAGCTTCGAAATGATACGACCGTCGCCGGATGGGTCAAGGCGAGGTGGGCACGACCCTCGGCCAAAACAACCACACCGCCAGCAGGGCCGCCAGCGCCGGCACCGGGGCCACCGCGAGCACCTGCCCGAGGCTCCCGACGAGTTCGCCGATGCTCCCTTGGATCCAGTACAGCCCCGCGAGGTAAAGCGAGTTGATCAGCCCCAAGATGCCCGTGATTTTACCTTGGTTCCGCCCCGAGATTTCTTGGCTGAGCGCGAAGTATGTGGCGAAGATGCCCAGCGCCCCGAAGCCGGTGACGAGGATGATCGCGGGCAACCATTCCTTCGGGGCGAAGGGGATCGCCGCGGCCGGGAGCAGGAGCGCGACGCCGCAGGCGAAGGTCCACACACGCGCCCGGTGCAAGGGCCAGCCGAGCCTCACGAGGGCGACGATGGCGAGGCCCGCGGTCCACGAGCCGATGTCGGCGACGATGAAATAGTAGGTGTTGAATTCCAGCATCCGATCGCGGCTGTACCCCTGTTCTTCGCGCAGGAACAGCGGCAGCCAGACGCGGAAGGTGTGCCAGGTCGTGTTCACACCGATGATCACGGCGATCAAGATCCAAAAGCGGCGGTCGCGGAACACGCTCCAAAACGAGCCGGGCTCCGACTGCGCGGACTCGCTGACAACGAGTTGTCGCTTCGGGATCGTGAATAGCCAGAGGGCGACCCAGCCGAAGCCGATGAGGCCGATCAGGCGGAAGGGGATCTGCCAGGAGTTGGCTTCGCCGGTGCCCATCGTCATCAGCGCGACCGCGATCACCGGCGGCGTGACGATGGCCCCGAGGCCGGTGCCGCTTTGGAAGATCGAGTTCCCGAGCGCCCGTTCGTTCGCCGGCATCACTTGGCGCGTGGTGCGGATGCCGCAGGGCCAGTTCCCCGCTTCGAAGATGCCGAGCATCATCCGGCAGGCGAAGAGCGTCCAGTAATTGTCGGCGAAGCCGGTGAGAAAGCCGGCGCACGACCAGCCGATCACGGCGACAGGGTAGACACGCCGGACACCGTAGCGATCGACGAGGATGCCGAAGGAGATGGCGCCGATGCCGAAGGCGATTTGGAAGCCGCTTTCCAAAATACCGTAAGCGACTTTTGAAATCCGGAACGCGTCGATGATCTCTTTCGACAGTAGATTTAGCGCGATGCGATCCATGTAGTTGAGCGTGGTCGCCAGCAACAGGACGGCGCAGATCCACCAGCGCCAGCGGGACGGGGGCGGCTGGTGATCATCGGACATAGCGACACCGGTGGAGGAGAGTACCGCAGTTTAGCCGGTCGGGGTGGCGGTATCCATCATCGTCCGACAGAAGTTCACCGCTTGCCGGGCGGTCAGCAGATTCGATTTCTCATCGGGCCGTTTGCGGAACCACCCCGTGACGATATAGATGCTGTCGGCGCAGCGCTCGAGTTTGCG
>Ga0105046_10007806_pt1 | contig 16813 bp, 12 predicted proteins | sample MAT03_FD_78385 | JGI IMG/M metagenome (GOLD analysis project Ga0105046, IMG submission 78385) | Freshwater microbial communities from Lake Fryxell liftoff mats and glacier meltwater in Antarctica - MAT-03 (megahit assembly) | ecosystem: Environmental > Aquatic > Freshwater > Ice > Liftoff...
AGTTGGGAGCGCCCGGCCCTTTTCTGTAAATGTGAAAACACAAAGGGGTACGGTGTATCGGCTCTGTTTTTTTGTCCCAAAAAAACAGAGCCGATACACCGTACCCCTTTGTGTTTTCACATTCCCCTACAAATCAATTCAACTTCTCCATATCGCGGATCAAAATCGTGTTCCGGTTAAAATGGATCAGGTTCGATTTGCGGAGTTCGTTGAGGATCGCGGTCACCGTCTGGCGGCTTGCACCGACCAGATTGGCGATGTCCTGCTGGGTGAGTCCATGCTTGACAAGCATTTCGAAACCCACCTGACGGCCGCGCTCTCCGGCGCTCTCTTTCAGAAACTCCACGATCCGGGACCGTACATCTTTGAGAATCAGCGACTCCCATTGTCGTTCGGCCCGCCGCAAGCGCTCGCCCAGATAAACCATCAGGTTGTGGGCCAGACAAGGGTTTCGCTCCATCAGCGCTTTAAAATCCTCCACTTTTACCCGCAGGTAATCCACATCGCGGCTCATGGTGGCGGCAAATTCGACGCGCAGTTGCTCTCCCGTGAGCGCCAGTTCGCCGAACACCGAAAATGGGTGCGCAATATTTTTGATGATCTCACGTCCATCCGGTGAGTAAATCCCGATCTTGACAGCGCCGCTGATGGGCAGGCAAATAAATTCACCCGGCTCGTCTGCCAGATAAATAAAAGAATGTTTTGGGGCTAATTTTCGCTCAGCCACCTGAGCAAGCCAGTTTTTCTCTTCCGTTGCAAGAGTCGCCAGCAATGGAAAGTGTTGCAGCGTACTGGTTAAGTCTTGTCCGTTCATGCGCATTGTATTGGTTTGGACACTGTGACAGGGAGGCGACAAAGTGGTACCCAAAATTATGCCAAGCCAAATTTTTTGTGGTACGATTCGATGTAGACAGTAATTCCCCTACCTTTCGGCGGAACGCCATTCGAGCAAATCCTGCACCTGAAAACTTTGGCTTTCAACTTCCGACCTTCTCCCACCCGAAGCCCAATCGAACTTCAAACTCTGAACTTCAAACTCTGAACTTCTTCATGGTCAAGCCGTACTCAAAACTCACCGACTTCGATATTTCTCTTTTTCAGGGCGGCAAACATTTCGACCTGCACCACAAATTTGGCAGCCATGTCGTGGAGCACGAAGGAGCGCGCGGCGTGTGCTTTTCCGTGTGGGCGCCCAACGCCAAACGGGTGAGCGTCACCGGCAACTTCAACGCCTGGAACCCCGATGCGCACATCCTGTTGCCGCGTTGGGATAAAAGCGGTATCTGGGAAGGGTTTATCCCCGGACTGGAAAAAGGCACGGTGTATAAATACCACATCAAAACCTACGATGGCTTTGGGTTGGACAAAGGTGACCCGTTTGCAAAATTATGGGAGACACCGCCCAACACAGCGTCTGTTGTCTGGGATTTTGACTATTCCTGGAAAGATGAACACTGGCTCAATAGTCGCCGCGACAAGACGGGCAAACCGCAGCCCTGGTCGGTCTATGAAGTGCACCCAGGCTCCTGGAAAAAAATTGCGAAAGACGGCAACCGCTCGCTCAACTACCGCGAACTCGCTGACGAACTGGTGCCCTACGTGAAAAAAATGGGCTTCACCCACGTCGAGTTGATGCCGGTGACGGAACATCCTTACTTCCCATCGTGGGGTTATCAAGTGACTGGTTATTTCGCGCCGACCAGCCGTTCCGGGAAGCCGGAAGATTTTATGCATCTCGTAGATGCTTTCCACCGTGAAGGCATTGGCGTGATCCTCGACTGGGTGCCGAGCCACTTTCCCGGCGATATGCACGGGCTCTACCTGTTCGATGGCACCCACCTTTTTGAATATGCCGATCCGCGTCGTGGCTTTCAGCCCGACTGGAACAGTTATGTATTCGACTATGGCCGCAACGAAGTTCGCAGTTTCCTGATCTCCAACGCTTTGTTCTGGCTGGAGCAATACCACATTGACGGACTGCGGGTGGATGCGGTGGCTTCCATGCTTTACCACGATTATTCCCGCAAGGAAGGCGAATGGATTCCCAATATTTACGGAGGCAAGGAAAACCTGGAGGCGATTTCATTCCTCAAAGATTTCAATGAAGCCGTTTATAGCACCCACCCCGGCGTGGAGACGATCGCGGAAGAAAGCACTGCTTTCCCTGATGTGACCAGGCCTACGTTCGAAGGCGGCCTCGGCTTCGGTCAGAAATGGATGATGGGCTGGATGCACGATTCACTCGCGTATTTCAAGCGCCCGGCGATTTTCCGCCGCTTCCACCAAAGCGAGATCACGTTCTCGATGGTGTATGCTTTTTCCGAAAAATTCATGCTGCCGCTCAGCCACGATGAGGTGGTGCACATGAAAGCCAGCCTGTTGTACAAAATGCCCGGCGACGAGTGGCAGAAATTTGCCAACCTCCGCGCCTTGCTGGGCCATCAGTGGACGCATCCGGGTTCACAAATCCTGTTCATGGGCGGCGAGTTCGGCCAAACCAGCGAATGGAGCCATGACCTCGGCGTAGCCTGGCATTTGCTGGAGTTCGAGTTGCACAAAGGGGTGCAGGCTTGGGTGCAGGCGCTCAACGAACTATACGCGTCGCGCAAAGCCCTGTACTTCAATGCTTTTAGCCCGGACGGCTACGAATGGGTATCGGGCGACGACACTGGAAATTCGGTGCTGGCCTTCTTGCGGAAAGGCGAAGCGAGCGACAATTTGCTGCTGGTGGTCTGTCATTTCAATACCAATATGCTGGAAGATTATACCGTCGGGGTACCACATGCCGGTAAATGGAAAGAAGTGCTGAACAGCGACGACCAGCGTTTCGGCGGCAGCGGCGTAGTCAACGGTGAACTCAAAGCGCAGAAAAAACCGTCGCATGGACACGAGCATTCGATCACCTTCCGCCTTCCGCCACTTTGCGTGATGATCTTCGAAGCCGAGGATGTGCCGAAAGTGAAAGCAAAGCCCGTATTGAAGGAGCCGAAAGCAAAGGCAAAAAAATAGACTTGGGACATTGGACTGAGGACGTTGGACTTTGAAAGCAAAGGTTCCTAATCTCAAAAAGCAAATTTCAAGCGGACGAGCGGCCACGTTTCTTCCGCTTTTTTGTCTTTAACCAGCGCGGTCATAAATGCCTTTATCGCAACATTTCTTGCTGTTTCGTCGAAATTTCTGCAATTTTGCGCCGCAAAAACCGATTGTAATCATCCATATTAGAACCAATGTTTTCATCAGTTTTTAAAAATTCCCTGTTCATGTCAAGTTTTCCCTCCTCTCGAACTCCAAACCTACAACAGCCCTTTTATCCCTTGCTCTTTGCCTTTTGCCTTTTATTCCTGGCGATGGCCTCGCCTGTTTTTTCGCAGACCAAAAAAGGGTTCAAATCATTGGATAAAGAAAAATGGGACGCAGCAGTAGAGGCATTTGCTGTGGATTCGGCCGATGCGGAAATGCGCCCGCTGGCACTTTACGGCATGGCCGCAGCGCTTGCGAACATTAACAACCCGAACAAAGACTACCGTCAGGCCATGGTCTACCAGGCGGCATCAAAAGATGCCTGGAAAGCGCTCAAGCCCAGTCAGCGCAAACAACTCACTGCCGACCATGATGTGAGCGGTTTGACGATTGACAAACTTCGCACCTCTACCGCCAATGCCGCCTGGAAGGCCATTGATAAAAATACGACCCTCCAGCAGGTAGACGAGTTCATTGAAAATTTCCCGGTTGTCAATCCGACGACCGACAAAAAAGCCCGCGATAAACAGGAGAAACTGCTGGAGACCGCCATTTACGGAGCCAAAACCTACGAAGATCAAGCCTACCTGATCCAGCACCACAGCGAAGATATTCCCGCTCGATTCCCCTCCGCCATGGACGCGATCAATGAAAAAGCACTGAGCCTTTATATCCAAACCAAAGGGGTAGATCAGATGGCGCAGTTTTACAAAGATGTTCCAAAGCACCCGGTCTCCCGCGACCGCTCCCGCGATCAGTTGCCGGTGATCTGGAAAGCCGCGACCCTCCAGCCGCTGATCACTTTTCTGACCAAGTCGCCGCGCAGCGCCCTGGCTCCTTATGCCCGCAAACGCGCACTTGAACTGGCCAAAACCAATCCGCTCAGCGATGCTGAGCGCGCCAAACTTTCCGCCGACGAGCGGCTGACCATTGGCGAACTGGAACTGGAAGCCTCCGGCCTGTCGGTCAACACCAACAGCCCCTTCCGGGAACGCGATCGCGAAGGCTGGCAGTCGTTCATCAAAAAAACAGCGCCTACCTACCGGGCCTCGCAGGCATTCGACAAAATGTTCGCCTTCTATATGGGAAAACGCGACTGGAAAACTTCTTCCGCGCTGCTCCACGAGTATGCTGAATCTTTTCCGGACCGCAAACGGTGGTTCGGCGACATGACTGTCATTGTGGATGCGCCAGATTCAGGCATTACGCCAGTGGACGCGGGCAAGATCATCAATGAAGCCGGTTCGGAGTACGTTCCGGTGCCTTCCGCCGACGGCAAATACCTGTACTTCTGTGGTCAAGGCCGTCCCGACAATGAGTCGGGTGAAGATGTGTTCGTGACCACCCGCACCGACTCCGGCTGGACAAAACCGGTCCTTATCAAGGAACTCAGCGGTTCCGGCAACCAGGCGCCCCTCTCCCTCACCTCCGACGGCAACCGGATCATCATCTTCGACAACGCCAAACCTTTTCAGTCGGATAAAACAGCGACCGGCTGGACCGAGCCGAAGCCACTTGAAGTCAACACGTCCAACTTCGGTTGGGTGGGCCTGGTGCAAATCGCACCGAACAATCAGGTCATGATCCTGGAAGCGCGGACCAGCGGTTTCTCCGGTACCGATCTCTACATTGCCCTGCGCCAACCCGACGGCTCGTGGAGCGAACCCGTTAAACTGGATTCCACCATCAATACGGGCGAAGAAGACCGCAGTGCCTATTTGCACGCCGATATGCAGACCCTGTATTTCAGCAGCGCAGGGCATCCCGGCCTGGGTGGCATGGATGTCTTCAAAAGCACCCGCCTCGACGATACCTGGATGCACTGGAGCAAGCCCACTAACCTGGGTAAAGAAGTCAATACACTCTCCGACGACTGGGCCTATAAAGTCACCACGGATGGCTCGACGGCCTGGTTCTCGAACCGTAAAACCACCACCAATCAGGATATTTTCAGCGTCGCGCTGCCGGAAGCCATGCGTCCGAAGCCCGTGCGCACCGTGGAACTCGCGCTCAAAGGTGACGACGGCAAACCGCTCGATGCGGAGATCATTCTGGAAGATCCGGTGACTGGCCAGAAAGTTGGCTCTTTCCGCACCGACCCGACCCGTGAGACGACCTTCATCACCGTGCCGAACGACAAGGTGTATAATGTGCGGCTGCAAAAAGATGGCTATTACCCGAAATCCATGCCGTTGCCCATTCAGAAGAAAACCGACAAGATGCAAAAAATGAACGTGGCCTGGAAGCCGGTCAGCCTGCCCGATATGGTGAAAAAAGGCAAGACGGAGGTGCTCAACTTGTTCTTCGACTACGACAAATCCGACCTGCGCCCAGAGTCCATGCCCGAACTCAGCAAAGTGGCCGAAATCGCGCTGAAAAACAAATACCGCATTAATCTGATGGGTTACACCGACAACGCAGGCAGCCCGGCTTACAACCTCGATCTTTCCAACCGCCGTGCCGCCGCCGCCCGCCAGGCGCTGATCGGCCTGGGCATCGCCGCTGACCGGATTACCTCGAAAGGTTTCGGCGAAGTCAACCCGGTATCGGACAACAATACCGACGAAGGCCGCAGCTTGAACCGCCGGGTGGAAGTGCAGTTTACGGAGTGAGCATTTCCACCATTTGCCCTTCCATTGGGAACACCACCCACGCCACTACTTTTTTGTCGGGAAACGCTTGCCGCAGCAGTAAATGCGCCCAACCCAGTACAGAAGCCAGCCGCTCTGCCTGTGGTCGCCACTTTTTCATGCCTTCGGCAAAACCGGCAAACATCGCCACTCCCGCGGTATCCGCATTTTCCCAAAACAGGTCGGCATCCAGTTGGATGCGGCGTTTGCCACCATGCCAGCCTTCGAGGGGATACTGCGGACAAACATTTACGGGAGCATAAGTTTTTTTAAAAAAGAGTTGAAAGGCTGCTGCGTGCTGCACGAGGTCATCCACCGAAACGGCCTCTGCAACCTGCCGGATGCTCCGCTGTTTTTGAGCCGCTTTTGAACGTTCAGGGACATCCATATTTTGAAAATCAAGGCAGAACAACGCCTGCACTGCTTTCCCGAGCGCAGGCGTATAGTCGCCTTTAAAATTCAACCAGGGAGCGAAGGGTTGCGGATCGTCCCATTGCGGCGCAGCCCCGGGCGGATCTTCGCGCAACGGATCAATGTGCAGCGAGCGCGTCACCATGATGCGCCCGGTACGAACTGCATGAAAAGGTACGGGGCTGGTGTCCGGGTCGGATTCCGGAAAATCTTTGGGCATGATGCGCAATTCCGTGTCAATGTGTATCGGCTGTCCGGCGTGGTAAAAGGGTGTGTCGTCCGAATCCGGGTCGAGCGTCGGGATGGTTTCATCGCCGTGGTTGAACACCCGGTTGAGCCAGCGCGTCCCTTTGACCGTAGTGGGGAACACCAGATAGTCCCGCGCCCGGGTAAGTCCCACATAGAGCAGGCGGGCTTCCTCATCCAGCGCGGTGCGGGTGGCTTGCGCCCACTCGTCGGTTTGGTGGAGTTGCTCTTCCAGGCGGGTGCCGCGCAGTTGGTCGGCGTAGGGATTGACCCAGAAGCGCAGCCAGCGATTGGCCAGGATGTCGTTGATGTCCGGCTCGGGGGTTTCGGCCACCAGGTTCAGTCCCCAGATTTGTTCTTTCAGCAGCTGGTCCAGGTTATGGCAGATCGTGATCGGAAATTCCAGCCCTTTGCTGCGGTGGTAGGTCAGCACTTTTATCGCATCGTCGCTTTCCCCCGAACCTTGGGCGTCGAGATCGCTGGTCGCCAGGTTATTCAGCCACAACAGGAAACCGCCCAGCGAAGCCGCAGAGTGCAGGCGGTTGCAGGCAGATTCGTAGTCGAGGGCATAACGGCGCAACCGGTCGAGGTTGTCAAGTCGCTGGGTTGGATTGCCCAGCCGAACGACGATACGGCGCAAATCTAGTTCGTCGAGCACCAAGCTGAGGATTTCGGATGCAGAGAGGTCGGCGGTGCGCGGACGTGTCTGGAGGAGTTGAACGAGAAAGGCAGAGTTGGCCACCCATGGTGGGGATGATTCGCTGCTGAGCCAGGCCAGTCGCTCTTGCACGATTTGCTCCAGCGTCATTTCTCCAGTGAGGAGCAGTATTTCAGCGGCGCTGAGTGCATCGGAGGGGGTGAGCAGGTACTTGAGACAGGCCAGGGCCAGCGTGGCTTCAGGAGTTTCGAGCAGCCCGGTGCGACTGATAGCGGCTTTTAGTCCGGCCCGGTGCAGGGCTTCAGCCATGTCCAGACAGCCTTTGTTGCTGCGGCATAACACGGCAATATCGCCGGCCCGAGCGGCCCGGGTTTCGGAATTTTTTTTATTATAAATCAACGTTTTGCGATTGAGCATCACGCCGATCTGATCGGCAATGCAGTTTTCGAGCCAGGGCGAGCCTGGCACTTTTCGCTCGTCGAGCGCGGAACGGAAGTGCCAGTGGATGAGGGGCGACGTTGGATGTTGTACGCTGGACGCTGGATGTTGGATGTTGGACGTTGGATTGGGGATGCTGGACGCTGGACTGAAGACTGAAGGGGTCCTCAGTCCTCGGTCCTCAGTCCCCAGTCCTTGGTCCCTGGTCCCCAGTCCCTGGTCCCCAGTCCAACGTCCCCAGTTCCCAGTCCCCAGTCCGGCATCCTCTGTCCTCGCCGGCTCCAGCACAATTTGCTCCGCCGGCATTCCGGTAAAAGCCCGGGTGAAAATTGCGTTGACCGCATAAACGATATCGGGTCGGCTGCGCCACGATTTTTTCAATATATTCTCTTCCCGCACACCGCCTGTAGCGCGGATAATAGCCTGCATCAACGCAGGTTCTGCTCCCCGGAATCCATAAATACTTTGCTTCGGGTCTCCGACCCAGATAGAATGTCTGGATAATTGGCTGAGTTGCAGGAAAATGTCCAGTTGAATGGGTGAAGTATCCTGAAACTCGTCCACCAGCAGCAGATCAAGTTCACGGGCGAGGACATTGCGCACGGCCGGGACGCGCAACAGCTGGCTCACATAGGTCTCCATATCGGTATAATCAATCAGGCCCCGCTTCTTTTTGTACTGCTCGTACTCTGTGAGCGCGTCGGTCGCAATGTCAAATACCAGGTCAATAAACCCTTTGACATCGGCTCTGAATTGCGGGTGTTCATCGTGGCTCAACGCAAATTTCTGGAGATCTTCCATCAAGTCGCGGCTCTTGGCGCCCACGTTGGTTTTGGCGATTTTGACCCACTCATGCCAATAGAGTTCGCCGCGGTATTTGAGTTGGGTTTGGAAGTTTCGGAGCGTTTCGATGGCGTCGCGGGTGAGCTTGGTGGAGTCGGCTTCCTGGGCTTCCAGAGCCGCGACCGTTTGGTCAATGGCGGATAACAAGCGGTTGTTCCACACGATCGGGTCGGCATTTTGCACCGGTGGAAGAAGCCGCTCAAATGTTTCCCAGGAACGCAACTTGCTGGTCTCCAGTGTTTTTTTTGAAAAATTATTCGCCCGGGCCACATCAGTCAGGTCCCGGATGACGCGCCGCCAGTCATAAGGGTCGCCCATTGTTTTTTTGGTCAGTCCCAGGCGATCGGCCAGGTGGTTCATGCGCTCTATACGTACCTCGGTCAGCACTTGCGACAGTGATTCGTTGAACAACCGCTGTCCGTCGCCATCGGCGATGATCTCCACCAGGGGCGACACCCCGGCCTCGAAAGCAAATCGCTGCAACAGCCGGGTACCAATGCTGTGGACGGTCCCGATGAGCGCAGCGCCAAGTTCATTGGCCGCTTCCGTCATGTCTGCTTCGAGCAGCCGGACCCGGACGCGCTCCTGCAACTCGGCGGCGGCTTTTTTGGTGAACGTGGTGGCGAGGATACCTGCGGGTCGCACGCCGTTTTTCAACAACTCTACCATTCTCCCGGTCAGGGTATAGGTCTTTCCGGAGCCTGCGCCGGCGGACAGGACTTCGATGTGGAGAGAAGTTTGAAGTTTGATCTCGCCTGAGGCGTGAGAAGTTTGAAGTTTGGCGTCTTGCACGGCGGTTGTTTTGTGCGAAGGTCGGGGTTCTTAATTTATCATCACAGAGGAGGTTTAATTTTTAGAAAATGCTGCACAGGAGGATTTGGTCAAAGACTTTGCGGGGAAGAAGTAATGCCGGATTTTCTACTTGATCTGCATGAGTTCCGGGTACTCAAAAAATAATATTCGGAAAACCGCCCGTTTGCCCCCTGATTTTCAGAATAATCGTAAACGAACGCTTTGAATCCCAAAAATGTCGAATTACCTTTGCCGCCGCTAAATTCGGATGGATAGGCAAAAACTGCCGTTTGACCCTCGGAAATTCGATTTTGGTGGATCATTTGTTCATCGTTCCTTATTTCAGAAAATGGCAGTCTATTACAGTACAGAAAAAATCATCGAAATCACGACGCAGTATGGTGGCAATGCCAGCAACACCGGCAACACCGAAGTACAGGTAGCGTTGCTCACTTACCGCATTGAGTGCCTGTCGGCACACCTTCGCCAGTTTAAAAAAGACCACTCCACCCGCCGCCGCCTGCTTTCCATGGTTGCACAGCGAAAAGGTTTGCTCTCCTACTACGCGAAAAAAGACATTTACAAATACCGCGCGCTCATCGAGAAACTTGGTCTGCGTAAGTAACTTTGCTGAACCGGCTGCCCTGCCCACGCACGGCAGCCGGTTTTTTTTACATCTCCCTGAATCCATTTTCTGCCTTGTTCCTCTCGTGACGTGTACGGCAATTGGCCGTTTCGATATATCAATATTTATTTTTTTCACCCGCTCCAGCACATGACCGCGACCTTCTTTTGAAGAAAAACGGCCGGAACACCGGGAGAGAACAATCAAAAAAGGGGATCTTGTTTTCCCCCACACAAAGACGTAAGTGAGTTGGGGAGTTTGGGAGTTCGAAGTTTGAAGTTGGGGAGCCCAGCGCAGGGATGTGAACTCCGAACTTCAAACTTCGAACTCCGAACTTCGAACTCCCCAACTCTTACATCTTTGTGTGTTTCTTCGATTTTTGATACGCTCTCCCGCTCTCCGCACTGAGTTTCCTAAAAATGCAGCGTCCAAGTTCATGGACAACTGAAATGCGAGGTCTCAAAACCGCGCATGGCCGATTGGCAACCAGTAACTGATAACTGGCAACCAATAACCGATCACCAGCACCGGAGCATATTCTTTTTATTGACAATGGGAAAGCAAATCCCTTTGCGCGCTACGTTCCAACTGCCGGATGGACGTGAAATCGCGCTTGAAACCGGCAAACTCGCTGCCCAGGCCGACGGCTCTGTCATGGTACAAATGGGCGACACCATGCTGCTCTGCACTGTAGTGAGCATGAAAAAAGCCAAGGAAGGCCAGCCGTTCTTCCCACTTTCGGTAGATTACCAGGAGAAATTCGCTTCGGTCGGCCGTATTCCCGGCAACTTCTTTCGCCGCGAATCCCGCCTTTCGGACTACGAAATCCTCATCTCGCGTTTGGTAGACCGCGCCCTGCGCCCGCTCTTCCCGGATGGCTACATGAACGAGACACAGGTAATCATCAACCTAATCTCTGCTGACAAGGACATCATGCCCGACGCACTGGCCGGCTTGGCTTGCTCGGCGGCGGTGGCGGTGAGCGATATTCCCGTGGAGGCCCTGTTTTCTGAAGTCCGCGTGGCTCGTATTGATGGCCAGTTCGTCATCAACCCCGGCCGCAAAGCCCTTCAAAATGCCGATATGGACTTTATCGTGGCGGCTACCAAGCACGACATCACGATGGTGGAAGGTGAAGCCGACGAATGTCAGGAGGCCGACCTGGTAGAAGCCATGAAATTCGCGCATGAAGCGATCAAAACCCAAATTGCAGCGCAAGAGCGGTTGGCATCGTTGGTGGGCGAAAAAGCATTGGTGAAACGTACCTTGCCTGAAGTTGCTGTCAACGAGGAACTTAAAAAGCGAATTGAAGAAATCATCAGCGACGATATCTATGCACTTGCCCGCAGCGCATCCGATAAAGACTCCCGCAAAACGCGCCTGGATGAAATCAAGGTTGCGGCGATGGAGAAAGTGACGGAAGAATTTGGTGCCGAGGTGATGGCTACCTGGAAAGGTGCTTCCGAAGGATACTTCGACAAGATCAAAAAGCACATCATCCGCGATGTGGTGCTCAGCGACAGCAAACGCCTCGACGGTCGCAAGAGCGACGAAGTGCGTTCCATCTGGTGCGAAGTAGACTACCTGCCTTCTACACACGGCTCGGCCGTATTCACACGCGGCGAGACCCAATCGCTCACCTCGCTCACTTTGGGCACGAAGGAAGACCAGGCGCTGATTGACATCGCTCTGGACCCGCACGACGACAAGTTCCTGCTGCACTACAACTTCCCGCCCTATTCTACCGGGGAAGTGAAGCCGATGCGTGGTCCGGGTCGCCGCGAAGTAGGCCACGCCAACCTGGCAGGTCGTTCGATCCGCAAGGTGATGCCGACCAATTTCCCATACACTGTGCGTATCGTGTCCGACATCCTCGAATCCAACGGCTCGTCGTCTATGGCGACCGTCTGTGCCGGTTCGCTGGCACTGATGGATGGTGGTGTGCCGATTACAGCGCCCGTAGCAGGTATTGCCATGGGGGCAATCGCTGATGACAAAGGCCGTATTGCCATCCTTTCCGACATCCTCGGCGACGAAGATGCATTGGGTGATATGGACTTCAAAGTGACCGGTACGGCCAAAGGCATTACCGGTACCCAGATGGACATCAAGATTGACGGGATGCCTTATGAGATGTTGACCAAAGCGCTACTGCAAGCCCGCGCAGGTCGTATCCACATCCTGGGTGAAATGGCAAAAGCCCTCGCTTCGCCCCGTGAAGATCTGAAACCGCACGCTCCGCGTGTGATGGAATTCCGCATCGCCCGCGACTTCATCGGCGCGGTGATCGGGCCAGGCGGCAAGATCATTCAAGAAATGCAGCGCAATACCGGGACTACCATCTCCATCAGCGAAGACGAACAAGGCGGTATTGTTGCTATTTTCAGTCCAGACAAAAAGGCAATTGACGCGGCTTATGCCCAGATCATGGGTATCGTGTTTATTCCGGAAGTCGGGTCTGTATTTGAGGGTGTAGTGGAAGAACTGGCTGAATATGGTGCGTTTGTCAAATTCAAAGGCAAAACGGGCCTCCTGCACGTCAGCGAATACGATCACCGTCGCATTGAGAACCTTTCCGAGGTGCTCAAAGTTGGTGATCCGGTCACGTTCAAAATTCTGGATGTAGACCCCAAATCGGGCAAGATGAAACTTTCCCGTCGCGCAATTACGCCCAAACCGGACGGTACCATGCCGACCGATGAGGAGAACGCAGCCCGTGCAAATCGCGGCGGCGGTGGCGACCGCGGCGCTCGCGGCGGCGGTGATGACCGTCGTGGCGGTGGCGGCGGACGCGGTGGCGATGACCGTCGCGGCGGCGGTGGTGGCGGCGGACGCGGTGGCGATGATCGTCGTGGCGGCAGCGGTGGCGGTGGTCGCGGCCCCCGCTAAGGAACGGGCAAATAATAACTTGTAAATTTGATGTGCTTTCTTTTCACCCAGATGACCCATTTTTTTGATTAAATAGCCCCACTATTCGCTCAAAAAGATAGCCCATCTGAGCAAAAACCAATCTACCTGAAACTTACAAGTTATTATTTGCCCGTTCCTAAGTAACAAGGACTTAGTACGTTGGACCTGGGACGTTGGAGTTACACGCTTCAGGTCTGACAAATAGATTCGAGTAATTAGAAATCCGACCAGGGCGCTGCTCTGGCCGGATTTTTAATTTTATGTGCTTTTGATGGACCTAATTTTTATCCCAAAATGGGGCAGTTAATACACGGGGCGAATGACTATATTTGATTGATAGGCACTTTATCGTTTTATTGGTGTTGGCATAGATGTTTTTCAACTGCTTATGAACTAAATTCAATAAAAGTATGAAAAACTCACTCATGATTGCTGTTTTTGTGCTGGGCGGTATGACGCTTGCACATGCTCAGGAGTTTTCTCTTGGCCCTACGGTCGGAGTCAACTATGCATGGCTATCTGATGCACCTGATGATGCAAAGGGGCTTGCTGGTATTAATGCAGGTCTTACGCTGGTGTACAGTACCGAAGAACACGGAGGAATTGGAATTGACCTTAAATATTCAGCAGAAGGAATGCTGATCGAGCGCCGCGGCGTGATTGCTGAGACGCGCCTCAATTATGTTCGGGTTCCCCTCAAGTTCTATTATTTCTTCAATAATTTTGGGGATGATTTCCGGCCCAAAATCTATGTAGGTCCGTCATTTGGTATTTTGGCCGGAGGCAAAACCGAACAGTTTTTGGAAGTAGGGACTATCAAAGTAGACTCTAAAGACATCTACGAGTCGTTTGACGTGGGCTTGGGAGTCGGTACCGGTTTCAACTACCGGATTGCCAGCCGTACCTGGCTCAATTTTGACGTAGCTTATACACACGGTCTCACAGATATCGTGAAAACAGGTAAAGCCTTCAATAGAAATTTGAATGTAAACCTGGGCGTTGCCTGGGGTTTTTAAAACGGAGTTAGTTGGTAAGTACCACAAAACAGACACTTCTTGGTGCGTCATGCGGTTTTCCGTGTGACGCATTTTTTTGTTTTGGCGACCTTGCCAACTTCAAAAAGTCAGTATCTTGGTGTTTTGATCCTGCCGATCTATTGCGGGTGAATCCCCGACCATTCAATCATCTCAGTAACAACAACTTCTCTACATGACAGCAGTAATCACCGGCGCAACCAAAGGTCTGGGCCGCGCCATCGCCGAAATATTTGCCGAAAATGGCTTCGATCTATGTGTGTGCGCACGCACCGAGGCGGATTTGGAAGAAATGAAGGCCGCGTGGCTGGAACGCTTCCCACAGGTTCAACTGTACACGTTCCCGACTGACGTGAGCAAAAAGTGGGAAGTATTGGAGTTTGCTCGTTTTGTCCGCTCCACTTGGGCAAAAGTGGACGTGGTGGTGAACAACGCCGGCATTTTCCTGCCGGGCGCAGTGTCTGACGAACGCGAAGGCACCCTTGAAACCTTGCTCGAAACCAACCTGTATAGTGCTTACCACCTTACCCGTGCCTTGCTGCCCGTCATGCTGCCCCACCGGAGCGGCCACATTTTCAATATGTGCAGCATTGCCAGCGTGGTGGCTTACCCGAACGGCGGCTCGTACAGCATCAGCAAATTTGCATTGCACGGATTTTCCAAAGCACTGCGGGAAGAAATGAAGCCGCATGGCATCAAAGTCACGGCCCTCCTGCCAGGCGCTACCTGGTCGGACTCCTGGCGCGGCGTTGATTTCCCCGAAGACCGGTTGATGCAAGCCACCGATATCGCCAAAATGGTGTGGGCGGCTTATACGCTGTCAGCGTCGGCGGTAGTGGAAGATCTGGTGGTACGGCCTCAGTTGGGGGATTTGTAAGTTTTCTCGCGAGATTTATTTCCTGGTCAGCGTCTTCTTGTCATCCGACCAAATGAAGGTATCGGGTATGAACAACTTGGTCGTAGCGATCTCCGTACACTCACCTGCGGGTGTTTTAATCGGTTTTCGGACGCGGACTTTGGTGTACAGCAAGCGCACCTGAGGCGATACGGTGTCGGCCACTACGTCGTACCGACCTTCTTTGATGAGAAAATCGAGGATTTCAGGCGAAGCATGCGAGATCTGGATATTGTTCTCGACCATGATGCTGTTGCCTGCCCAGCCGTGCAATTCGTACATACCAGCGAGGTCCAGATTCACGATTTTTACGGAATCCACCTCGAAGACCTGGTACATGGTGCGCTCCATTTGGGCGGCGGCCGAAAACACACTGATCAGCGAAAGAAGCAAAATGATGTAGCGCATATATGTTAGTTTGAAGTTTGAAGTTCGAAGTTCGACGTTCGAAGTTTGACGCTACACAGAAAGATCAAAGTAAACGTCGGATTTGGAGCGATGATTTTACACCTGAGAAACAGACGGCTGGTTTCAAAAGTTGTCACAACATGAAATCCTAGTCTGTATCCGGTGTTTATTGCCTACCCCACCACCGATCCCATGGGTCAAAGGTCAAAGGTCAAAGGTCAAAAGTCAACAATCAACCGCCATCGCCTGCCCGGCCAACCATCCACCCGTCCAGGCCGCTTGAAAATTAAACCCGCCGGTGATCGCGTCAATGTCCAGTACTTCCCCGGCGAGAAAGAGGCCGGGATGCAGGCGACTTTCGAAAGTTTTAAAATTCAATTCTTTCAGGTGGACGCCGCCAGCCGTCACGAATTCCTCCTTGAACGTGCTTTTTCCTGCAATCTGAAACGTCGCAGCACCTAGGTGGCTCGCCAACGTCTGCACCGTTTTTTTGTCCAGATCCGCCCAGCGCCGTTCATCGGGAATTTCGGTGGCTTGTGTCAGTCGTTGCCAGAGGCGCAGCGGAAGGCTAAATTGCGGGTGTGCGGCCACCGTTTTTTTACCATGAGCAGATTTTAAGGCAACAAGGTGTTGCGTGATTTCCTCGATTCTTGTACTTCCTAAAAAATTGATTTCCAATGGGAAACGATAGGCAACTTCGTGCAGAGCTCGGGCGCCCCAGGCCGAAAGCCGCAAAATGCCGGGGCCGCTCAGTCCCCAATGTGTCACCAGCAGCGGACCGTCGGCCGCGAGGCGGGTACCGGGGATGCGCAAAGCCGCATTCGGGACCGAGATGCCCGAGAGCTCGCGCAAACGAGTGTCTTTGGTGTTGAAGGTGAACAGCGACGGGACCGGTTCCACGATCTGGTGGCCAAGTACGCGAAGCGATTCCCACATGGCTGGGTTGCTACCCGTGGCGACCAGTACGCGGTCGAAGCGCAAAGGAGCAGGCTCGCCGCCGACCTGCACCCACCAGCCGCCGCCGGGCGCAGGCGAAAGCCGCTCTACGCGGGTGCTGGTGCGCACTTGTACCCCTGCATGCTGTGCGGCGCGGCCCAGGCATTCCACAATGGTACCGGAGTCGTCGGTGACAGGGAACATGCGTCCGTCGGCCTCGGTTTTGAGGTGCACCCCGCGCCGCTCGAACCATTTTATCGTATCGGAAGGACCAAACTGCGAGAATGGCCCCAGCAATTCCCGGCTGCCACGCGGATAATACTTCACCAGTTCGCGGGCTTCGAAACAGGCATGGGTGACGTTGCAGCGGCCGCCGCCACTCACGCGTACTTTCTCCAGCACCGATTTGCCCCGCTCAAAAAGCACTACCTTGCATCGGGGGGTGGCTTCTGCACAGGTGATAGCGGCAAAAAATCCGGCGGCGCCACCTCCGATAACTGCGATTTGCATGGTGAATGATTGGGTGCGGGAACAAACACCGTCGGCAAACTTCCTGCTTTATTTGGTTCCGTTCTGAAATTGACGGACAAAAATCAATCATGCTTATTACTCAATCCATGGATGCTCGATGAACGAAGCCTAATTTTAACAGTAATTTTCCTTCGGGTAATTTTTGGGGGTAATTATTCTCGATGAACGAAGCCTAATTTTAACAGTAATTTTCCTTCGGGTAATTTTTGGGGGTAA
>Ga0105046_10007808_pt1 | contig 16810 bp, 12 predicted proteins | sample MAT03_FD_78385 | JGI IMG/M metagenome (GOLD analysis project Ga0105046, IMG submission 78385) | Freshwater microbial communities from Lake Fryxell liftoff mats and glacier meltwater in Antarctica - MAT-03 (megahit assembly) | ecosystem: Environmental > Aquatic > Freshwater > Ice > Liftoff...
AGCTAGCGCCACTACTAGCTTGGTCCTCTCGGTGACGCCGACCACCGCTGCCGCATGGAGTGTGGTGGTCACCGGGGTGACGAACGACAGCAACGAGAACCCATACAACTGGACGATCAGCGGTACTGCAACTGCGGGACCAGTTCCGGAGGCGGATGTTACACGTGGTGCGACTGCAGTTGCTGATGGCGGAACGAACACGGTCACCGGATCGGTTGCCGGAATAGCCTCGTCACTGACCTATACGATCACCAACAGTGGGACGGCTGCTCTGACGCTCGGTGCTTTCGCGACCTCTGGCACCTCGACGAATTGCACCGTCTCGTTTACCACCCAGCCTGGTACGTCAGTGGCAGCAAGCGCCACCACCAGCTTGATCCTCTCGGTGACGCCGACGGCAGTTGGTGCGTGGAGCGTGATGGTCACTGGTGCAACGAACGACAGCAATGAGAACCCCTACAACTGGACCATCAGCGGGTCGGCGACCGCCGCCCCCGCTCCCGATGCGAACGTCACCCGCGGAGCAAGTGCTATCGCTGATAACGGTTCAGATGCGATCGCAGGGACAACCCCCGGTGTGGCGACTGCGGTGACCTATACGATTACGAATGCAGGTTCTGCCGCCCTGACAGTCGGCAACTTTGCTGTTGGCAGCTTGGTGAATTGCACGGTGTCAATCACGACTCAACCGGCCGGCTCGGTCGCCGCCTCGGCGACAACCAGCTTGGTGATCGCGGTAACCCCAACCGCCACCGGGGCCTGGAGTGCGAATCTCAGTGCCACGACCAACGACAGCAATGGGAACCCCTACAACTGGGCCATCACTGGCGGCGCAGGTGGCGGTGGCTCAACCACCAACGTGTCAGTTTCCAGCGGTGGCTGCGGAGCCGGTGGCGCCTTTGGTCTGATCATCCTTGGCTTGGCCTTCCTCCCCCTGCGTCGTCGTCACGGAGACCGTTGAGACATGTCGGATCGTCGTCTGCTTCTACTGTCGCTGCCTCTGCTTCTTACCACAACCGGCTCGCTGATCGCGGCCGACCAGCCCGACATGCCGACCACGGTCACCGACGAGGTGGTCCTGATGGGCGGGACCGCGATCTATGGCGATGCGGTCGAGACGGGCGATCTGGTCTGGGTCAAACTGCCCAACCAGATGGTTTCTTTCGAGCGCGGCCGCGTGGTCCGCATCAACCGCCGGGTGCGGGCGACGGTGTCGAGTTCTGTGCCGCAAGCGGCCACGGCCCTGGCCGGCGAGCGTGATAAGGGCCAGGCCCAAGCTGCCCGACGCGCCTCATCTTACCGATCCAGCCGCGATGCCGACAGTGAATGTGCCCTGGGCCTGAATCTGGGCACCAGCCTGGCCTCCAATGAGGTGACCCTTGATCTCGGTGGCGGCTTGACCGCAACGGATGATGGTCAGGTCGGCGGGCTCAGCCTGGGCCTGGATGCGGAATGGCTGAGCACCAGTGGAACCAGCGGATTCCTCTGGGGCGCCGGGGCCTTGGTTGAACAGATCTCATCCGATCGCGTCGATGTCCTTGGCGCTGGTCTTGAGCTGCGCGCCGGCTGGCGCATGCCGATCTCAGGTGGCTGGCGTCTCGACAGCGTCGCCGGCTTCGGTGTCCGTTGGAGCCGCTACGACCACGCGTATGAGCTGTCTGGTGCGAACACCGGCACGTTCGAGAGCAGTGGTGCCGGGTTCGGACCCAGCCTGCGCCTGGAGGGGCGTTTCGGCCCCGCGGTCAAGGCTGATGTCTGGTCGTGGGCGCTGCTCGCTGGCGTGGCTTGGTCGACGATCGACGTCGAAGACGATGTCAGCTCGGGCGCACTCACTGGCACGACGAGCGAGAGCGTCAGCGGCATCCAGCCGTATCTCGGCTTCCGGGTGATCTTCGGCAGTTGAAAGCTGAGATGTCGGCGTGACTCCGGACTGCTACGGCACAAGGGTCTCACGAAACCGACTTGGCGGCTGGCCAGTGGCTCGGGCGAAGGCGCGGCTGAAGTAGAGTGGATCCTCGAATCCGACCAGGGTGGCGATGCGCGCCGCCGGCAGGGCGGTGTGGCGCAGCAGATGCGCGGCCCGCTCAATGCGCAGGGTGTTAAGGAAGGCTTTGGGACTCGCGCGTGTGCGCGCCTTGAAGGCGCGATGCAGATGGGCCGGACTGATCCGCAGTCGACGGGCGAGATCGGCTACCTGCACCGGCTGATCAAGGTTCTGATGCAACCAGCGCACTGCTTGGTCGACCAGATCGCCGGTTTGACCGCTGGCATGCAGACGCAGGAAGCGACCGACCAGGGCCAGGGCCAGACCGTCGAGCTCGCCGCCGCAGCGCTCGGTGCGCACCGTCGCCTGCATCCACAGCACTTCGCCCAACCGGCATAGCTCTTCGTCGCGCACGGCGACCATGCCCTTGCCCGCATCCCGCAGCCGTCCACCGGCTATCGCCACCCATACGGTGTCGAGCATCTCCGGGGCGACCTCGTCATGCGGGACACCGGGCGGGATGAGCATGACGTCGGACCGGCTGATCGCGCGCCGCGTCGCCCCGACCAGTTCGCCGGTGCCACCAAGGACGACCACCATCTCCCAATAGGCATGCGTCGTCGGCTGTCCGCCATGGCGCGGCCCGCGGAACCGGTCGACTGACAGCACAGTGAAGCTGGAGGGGTCACGGGCGAGAACCGTTTCGTCCCATAACTGATTGTTGAGTGGGAAAATACCGTTGAAATTCCTATAGTTTGTAGTCTGGGCCATGACACAGAGGATAGGAAAATCCATGTATACATGCAAGCTGCGTCCCTCGCCAGGCAGCTCTCTCGGTTACCATGCCGATCATGGAACGCCTGATCTGCTGCAGCGGTCGTGAGCGTATGCTGGCCACCCTGGCGCACCAGGTGACCGACCGGCCGCCACACTTCGAGAGCATGTTTGAACTTGAGCACGAGGCTTTCGGGCTGCGCTTCCCTGACCGGAACTCCTGGGCTGGGATGGATGCCGGCGCCAAGGAACGTGCCATCGGCCAGTGTCTCGACATCTACGCCCGGATCATCGAGACCTATCGCTGGGATGCCCTGTGTGTGTACTGGCCGTGGGGGGATCCTGAGGGCGTGCGGGCCGCCAAGCGCGCATTCGGAACTGACACCTTCATTGGCGGCATGGTCGGCGGCGCGGTCTGGGCGATCGAGACGATTCACGACTGGGAGGCCTTCTCCATCCGTCTGGCCGAGGACATCGACAGCCTGCATGACGAGGCCGATGCCATGTGCGGACGCGCTCTGGCGCTGATCGACCACCTGGCGGATGCCGGCGCCGACTTCGTCTACTTGCCGCACGACGTCGCCGACAACCGCGGGCCGTTCATGTCGCGGCGGCACTTTGATGCCCTGGTCTGGCCGCGTTATCAGCGTCTGGTCGAGCGCTGCCACTAGCGTGGCCTCAAGGCCTTCCTGCATAGCGACGGTCAGATCACCTCGCTGGTCGAGCGGTATATCTCGATCGGGGCCGATCTGCTGCAGTCGCTTGATCCGATGGCTGGTGTCGACATCGCTGAGGTCCGCCGCATCACCCGCGGACGTATGGCGCTGATGGGCAACGTGCCGTGCAACCTGCTGCAGGACACCGACACGCAGGCGATCGGCGCAGCCGTACGCCGCTGCCTCGACGCCTGTGACGACGGTTGTGGTGGCCACGTCTTCTCGACCTCGAACACCGTCTTCCAGGGTATGCCGCTGGCTTCGTACCAGGCCATGCTTGACACCTTCACCACCTGGTGCCGCGAACGCGGTGCCACAGCCCACCTGGCAACAACCGCATGACCACCGACTGCATTCCGGCACCTTCCGCCACTGATCTTGCCGACTACCGGCGTGATGGCTATCATATCGGCCGTCGTCTGTTCGCCGCTGATGAGGTCGCTGCCCTGCGCGACGCTGCCATGGCCCAGGTCGCACTCGGACCGGTGCCGCAGTTGTACGACGAGTTCCATAACTTCGGCGAGAACGATCCGCTCAAGCGCCATCCGCGCATGCTCATGCTACATCACCATCTGACGCTGGAGATTGGCCGGCTCAGTGAGCGACTCCTCTTCGATCTGCGTCTGCGCCCCTATCTTGCTACATTCCTCGGCGAGGAGCCATGCGCCGTCCAGAGTATGTTTTATTTCAAGCCGCCGGGCGCGCGTGGCCAGGACATGCATCAGGACGACTTCTACCTACGTACCGCGCCAGGAAACTGCATCGCCGCCTGGGTTGCCGTCGATCACGTTGACGACGAGAATGGCGGCCTGCGCGTGGCGGTTGGTTCGCATCGTCTGCCTCTGCTGCCGGTCAGACAGGCAGACCTGAAGACCTATTTCGCCGACGACGGCGTTGACGTGCCGGTGGACCTGGCAGTAGTCGCGCCTGTGCTGGAGCCGGGCGACGTCTTGTTTTTCGGCGGCTCGGTGATCCACGGCTCAGGACCGAACCGTAGTCGCGATCGATTCCGCCGCTCGTTCATCTGCCACTACGTCGGCTCCTCGGCAACGCACCTCAACCCATGGAATCGGCCAGTCGAAACGTTCGATCGACGAGTCCTCCCGATGGCTGAATCGCCGGTTGGTCCGTGGCAAACGTCCTTCGCCGGCCGCAATCAATCCAACCGCCCTCACTGAAAGGCCATCATGCCCCGTACCGTCATTGTCACCGGAGGATCCCGCGGGATCGGCTTCGGCATCGCCACATGCTTCGCCCGGCTCGGCGACCGTCTGGTTATCGCCGACGTCGATCTCGCCGCCGCCGAGAAGTCCGCTGCCGAGCTCGACCAGCTGGGAGCTAAGAGCTCGTTTGGTCTGCGCTGCGACGTGTCCAAGCGCGCCGAGGTCGAGCAGATGGTCACCGACGCGGTGACCAAGGCCGGCCGCATCGACGTCCTGGTCAACAACGCTGGCATCTGCCCGTTCCAGGAAGTCATGGAGATGAGCGAAGAGACCTGGCGGCGGACCATGGACATCAACTGCAACGGCGCCTTCCTGTGCACCCAGGCGGTGGCCCGTCACATGATCCAGCGTGGCGGCGGCGGCCGCGTGGTCATGGTCACCTCGCTGTCCGAGAACGTCACCGGCCCGCAGCAGGTCGATTACGGCGCCTCCAAGGCCGGCATGCGCATGACGATGGTTGGTTTCGCCACCGCCCTGGGCAAACATAGCATTACGTGCAACGCGGTTGCGCCAGGTATGATTCTAACCGATATGACCAAACACCACTGGCTGAAGCCTGAACCCGCCGCCTTCATCAAGACCCGCGTGCCAGTTGGCCGCATTGGCACCCCAGAGGATATCGGCAATGTCGTCGTGTTCCTGGCCTCTGACGGTGCAGCGTACGTCAGCGGCGTCACCGTTCGCGTCGACGGTGGCCACCAGGCTGTGTGCGCATGAGCATGCTCGCGCTTGATCTGTCCGGACGCACCGCGCTGGTCACTGGTGCCTCCGGCGACCTCGGCCGGGTCATCTCGCGCACCCTCGCCTCCTGTGGCGCCAAGGTCGCGGTGCACTACCGCAGCCGGCCAGAGGAGGCATCCAAGGTGGTCGCTGCGATCCGCGCCGATGGCGGAACAGCCGAGGCATTCCCCGCGGATCTGACCGACGAAGGATCGGTCCGGGCCATGGCGGCGGCGATCGGCACGAAGCTCGGCGAGCCCGAGATCATCGTCGCCAACGCCGTCATCCAGTACACCTGGACCTCGGTGTTGGAGCAGTCGATCGCTGATTTCGACGGCCAGTACCGCAGCTGCGTGGTGCAAGCTGTGCTGCTGGCTAAGGCCTTCGCCCCGGCAATGCAGAAACGCAAGAAGGGCCGCATCATCGGCATCAGCACCGAGTGCGCGACCCAATGCAATCCCAACCAGGGTGCCTATGCCGCCGGCAAGCGTGGCATGGATGGCGTGTTCCGCGTGCTGTGCAAAGAGCTGGGACCTGACGGCATCACCGTCAACCAGGTTGCTCCGGGCTGGATGGTCAGCGACCGCTATCGTGGCGAGGCCGGCGGTGCCAGTCAGCCAGCTTACGAGGCTGAGATCCCACTGCGCCGCCGCGGCGATGATAACGACATCGCTCAGGCCGTCGCATTCTTAGCTAGTGATCTGGCCGACTTCATCTCTGGCGCTTGGCTGCCGGTTTGTGGTGGGCATGTGATGACTGGCATCTGATGGCCATCTTCGTGATCGCTGTCGTCATTCTCGGGGTGGTGGCATGCGCCCAGGCCCACGGTGGTGAAGTGCTGCGCATCGCATGTGTCGGTGACAGCATCACGGAGGGCACGGTATTGGCTGACAAGGCCAACGAGACCTGGCCGGCCCGACTGCAGCAGACCCTCGGTCGCAGCGCTGTGGTCAGCAATTTCGGACGTGGGGGCGCGACCTGCATCCTCGCTGGCGACACGCCCTATACCGGTTCGCCACAGGACGCCGAAGCCATGGCTTTTGCGCCAGATGTGGTGTTGATCATGCTGGGCACCAATGACGCGCGTTCGGCGAACGCCGCCAAACGCGGTGCATTTGCAACCGATCTGGCCGTCATGGGCCATCGTTTTGCGTCCTTGCCTAGTATGCCGATGGTCATCCTGTGCACGCCGCTGCCGGCATTTCGGGCCAACCACACCGTCGATCCGTTGGCTATTGCAAACGACCTTGCTCCAGCCGTCCGTCAGGTTGCGACTGCTGCCAGATGGCCGCTCATTGATCTCAATCGATCAATGTCAAAGCTCGGTCCATCCTGCGCTGACGGCATCCATCCGGATGCTGCCGCTACTGCGACCATGGCGACCGCGATCCACGCGGCGCTCAAGAAGGCCAAGTTGTTGAGCAGGCTGCCGCCTCCAAGCCGACTCGCCGCACAGCTGTCGGCCGCCAAGCCCCAGCATCTGGTCGTCTATGGCACCAGCCTGACCGCCGGAGGAGCCTGGGTCGGCCAGGTTCAGACTGACATTTCTCGGCGATTTCCAGGTCTGCTAACGGTGACCAATAGCGGGGAGGGTGGGATGTGGTCGACGTGGGGAGTCGAACATCTCGACGAGCGGGTGATCGCCAAGAAGCCCGACACTGTATTGATCGAATTCGGCATCAATGACGCCTATCTGGAGTATGCCACGTCGGTTGACCAGGCAGAGAAGAATCTGGCCACCATGGTGTCTCGCATCCGCAAAGCCTTGCCTCAGTGCGAGGTAGTGCTCATGACGATGAACCAGCCGACTCGCGAGCATGCGAATAAGCGCCCGAAGTTCTCCGATTACATGGCGATGTATCGACGTTTCGCGACGTCGGCCAAGCTGCCGCTTATCGACTTGTTGCCGGCCTGGGAGGCATTGCGCAGTCGGGACGCACAGCGCTGGGACGCAGTAGTCCCGGATGGCATTCACCCGGACGCTGCCGGCAGCCAGGTTATCGCTACGCCGGGCATCCTCGCGGCGCTGTTCGAACGGCATCTGCCGCACTGACTACGTTCAGGCGTTCCGCGGCCGGCCCTTGGCTACTGCCGGGGCGGTGAGCGGATCGTCAGGCCAGCTGTGTTTCGGATATCGGCCACGCAGATCCTTGCGCACCTGCGGATAGGTCCGCTGCCAGAATCCGGCGAGATCGTCGGTGACCTGTTCCGGCCGGTAGTTCGGGCCAAGCAGATGCAGCAGCACGCGGATACGTCCATCCGCGACGGTCGGAGTGACGTCGAGGCCGAATAGTTCCTGTAGACGTACCGCCAGGACCGGCGGCTTTCCCGGCTCGCCGTAGTCGAGCCGGATGAGCGAACCGCTGGGTACTGCGAGACGGTCTGGCGCGAGCCGATCGAGCGCTGCTGATCCCTGCCTGCCGAGGTGGCCGAGCAGCCAGTCCTTCCATGGCTTCTGTTCGACTTCGCCGCGGTTGCGGCAGCCGTCGCAGGCATCGCGTACGAGCTGGGCGAGATCGGGTACGGACGGTGCCATGTCGGGTGCGGCCGCAGTCAACCAGTGCAGCCGGTCGAGCAGCCGGGCTGCTTCGGCATCGGCGCGGACCACGGCGACGGCATCGGGAACCAGGCGTTCAGCCAAAAATGCCGACACCACAGCGGGGTCGGCCTGGGCACCGGGACTGGCCTTCAGCAACAGGTCGTCCCACCACCATCCGGCGGTGCTTTCGACGCGGCCGCGTGCGGCATCCCAGGTCAGGCGGTCGCGACGCTGCAGGCGACCAGGATGGATCGCCTGCAGATCGGCCTCGTCAACGGCGCAGGCGATGCGTACGGCCACCGAGGCGCGACCCGGAGAGCTGACGCCTTGCACGCCGAGGGCGAGGAACAGTGGTTCGCGTGGGTGACCCTTGCGGGCGCACAGTGCCGAGCCATCGAGCTCGACCCCGATGCCGCCGGACATCGCGGCGCGGTTGGCGTCCGGGGCTGCCCGGACGCACAAACGGTCGGGCCAGGCGCTGAGGCAGAGGCCTGCGAGCAGTTCATGGTGCGGCAGCTTGAATTCGCCTGGCTTGCCCCCGATCAGGCGGAGGAAGTCCCCGACCGTGCGGCGCGCCTCGAACACCGCCCCCTGATCAACTCCGGAATCGCGCGGTGCGCGTTGCAGCAGGTCGAGCCGGTCGATCAGGTCAGAGGCGGCAGCATCCGCCGGCGGATCGTCGCGGCGGGGTGGCCGGCGCAGATCGCGACCCGACAGGACCGCGGCGAGTTGCGCTCCGAGTTGCGGCTCGCCGGCGTCGGCCGCCGCCAGCAACAGCCGGCCCACTCGTGGGTGGGCCGGCAGCCGGGCCAGCCTGACACCCAGGGCGGTCAGCGGCTGCCACATGGCGCTGCAGGCGCCGAGGGCGGCTAACAGTCGCTCTCCGGCTTCCAGCCGGCCTGGTTCGGGCTTTGGGAACCAGGGGAAGGTGCGGGCGTCGGCCCCATGCGGTTGTTTGAGTGCGAGAATGAACGGGGCGAGGTCGGCGCGGGCGATCTCTGGTTCGCTGGTCTCGGCCATGCGGGCCTGGGTCAGTGGCGACCATAACCGCACGCAGCGGCCAGGAGCCGTACGCCCAGCGCGGCCGGCGCGTTGGTCGGCGCTGGCGCGTGAACAGGATTCCAAAGTAAGTTCGTCGAGTCCGCGCTCCGGATCGAAGCGATTGATGCGTTGCAGTCCGGCGTCAATTACGGTGCGGACGCCAGGAATGGTCAGCGAGGTCTCGGCGACGTTGGTCGCTAGGACGACCTTGCGGCGCTCATTGCTGCGCAGGGCCTGATCCTGTTCGTCGGCCGGTAGGGCGCCATGCAATGGCAGAACAATGATGTCATCGCGATGCGCGAGCGCGGCGGCGCACCCGCGGATCTCGCCAGCCCCGGGTAGGAAGACCAGGAGATCGCCGGCGTCGGCACGTTCAATCTCACGCTGTACGCACTCGGCAACGCGTTCAGCAAGGTTGCGCACATCGCCCGGTCGGCCCTCGGCCATCTGCACTGGGAAACGTGGTGCCGCGACCTGCACCACGGCCGCATTTCCCAAGCAGGCGGCGACCGGACCTGGATCCATCGTCGCGCTCATGGCGATGAGTCGTAGATCCGGCCGCAATTCATGGCGCAACTGGGCACACCAGGCCAGGGCGAGATCGGCGTGCAGACTGCGTTCGTGGAATTCGTCGAGAATGACGCAGCCGACCCCTTCTAGTAGCGGGTCTTCGGCCAGTCGGCGAGTCAGCAGCCCTTCGGTGATGACCCATAGCCGGGTGGTGCGGCCACCGACGCGTTCGTGCCGTACGGCGTAACCGATTGTTTCGCCGAGTCGCTCATCGCGCTCGCTGGCGATGCGGGTGGCCAGGCTGCGCGCAGCGATGCGCCGGGGTTGCAGCAGCAGGATGTCGCCGTCGATGTGTTCGAGCAAGGCGGGCGGCAGCCGGGTGCTTTTGCCGGCCCCGGGATCGGCGACCAGAACCAATGCGCCACGCTCGCGCAGGCCGGCGATGGCCTGCGGGATATGCTGATCAATGGGAAGAGGGGTCACGCGTTCGGCGAGGTACGGGCAGGATGTGGGCTTCGTGCGTCCAGCCGTCAGCCAGGGGCAGTCTAGGGCTTCTTCTTGGCCAGATCGTCGTCCAACGCCTTGAGGAAGGCGCCGAACTTGGCGCGGTTCTCGTCGTTGAGCGAAGCGAGATCCTGATGCGCCTGGCGGACCAGATCGGTACGCGCCTTCATATCGACCGCGGTGTCGCCAGCTATGTCGATGTATTCGGCGCTGGGCACCTCGACGTCTGGTACCACGGTCACCACTTCATCGACGCCCAGCTGCCTGAGCAGACGCAAACATAGGTCGTTCGGCTTGACCACCGCCAGGCGTCCGCCCTTTTCGTTGAAGGCCTGCGCGTTGCCGACCAGCAACCCCATGAACGTCGAATCCATGCCCAGGCAGCCCGAGAGATCGATATACGAGCTGCAGGTGCCTTCGTCGCGGGCCTTGGCCAGGAAAGCATGGAGCAGCGGCGCTGACTTCATATTCGCCAGGCCTTCAACCCGGACGTAGACCATGGTCGCATTGCGGGCGATGCGGTAACGAGTCAGGCTGCCGCCCGAGCCGCTCGGCTTGGGTGTCCTGACGATGCGTCCAGTGTTGGGTTCCGTCACGCCCGAGCCTCGGCAAGCAGGGCCTTGGCTTGGGCCTTGGCCGGCGCTCCACCCCCCAGCATCTCGGCCAGTTCGCCGAGACGGTCGTTGTCGGCAAGGCGTTCGACGGCAACTGAGGTCTGATCCATACCCTGACGCTTGCGCACCACATAGTGGGCGGCAGCGGCAGCGGCGACCTGTGGTGTATGGGTCACGACGAGGACGCTACGAGCCTCGGCGAGACGGGCAAGTTTGCCCCCGATGGCGGCACCCAGGCGTCCACCCACCCCGGCATCGACCTCATCGAAGACCACCAGGGGGGTGCCGGCCTGATTGGCCGTGGCAGCGGCCAAGGCGAGCAGCAGTCGAGAGGTCTCGCCGCCGGATGCGACCGCCGAAATAGGACCGCCAGGCATGCCTGGATTGGTCTGCACGTGGATCTGCATCGCGATCGTGCCGAGGGACGTCGCCGGACCGTCGTCCTCGTGTAGTTTCACCTTGGCCTTGGGCATTCCGAGGTCGGCCAGGTGGCGATGGATGTCTTTGGCGAGCGGGGCGAAGGCCGTTCGCCGGGATTCGGCCAGGGCTTTGCCCAGTTGGTCGCGCTGTTGGCGTGCCGAAGCCAGATCGCCGGCGACGGCTTCGCGGCGGCCGTCGAGGCCGTCCAGTTCACCGATTCGGGTGTCGATCTGGGCGATGGCGGCAAAGAGGGCGTTCTCGTCACCGCCGTGCTTGCGCATTAACTCGTGATACGCATCGAGTCGACTGCTGACCGTGGCGAGTTCGCCTGGGTCAGCGCTGATCGACTCGGCTGCTGAGGAACACGCCGCGGAAGCCGACTGCAGGATTTCGGTGGCTGCGGCGAGTTGGGCACCGGCGTCGCGCAGGGCCGCGCTTGGGGCGTCGGCCAGTTTGCGTGCCAGCCGGCCGACCGCGCGGGCAGCAGCACGGTCATCGTCGGTCAGGATGGCGGTCGCTTCTTCGCACAGGCCGCGCCAGCTTTCGGCCTCAGACAACAGCCGGTGGCGGGATTCCAACTCAGGGAATTCTCCCACTTTGGGTGCCAGGGCATCGAACTCGCGACGTTGGAAACGGAGGAATTCCAGCTCGCGGGCGCTGCCACGGTCGCCTTCGGCAAGGCGTAGAGATTCGGCCTCAAGATCGAGCACGCCGCGGTGGGCCACGGCATAGTTCGCGGATTGCGCGGCCAGTCCCCCGTGCAGGTCGATGGCGGCCAGCTGTTCGCCTGGTTCGGCCAGTTGTCGTGCGCGGTCCTGGGCGTGGATTTCGATCAAATGCGCGGCCGCGGAGCGCAGGCCGGCAACTGTGACCGGCGTATCATTGATCCAGGCCTGACCACGACCATCGCTGCGGATGCGTCGGCGGAGAATGAAGGACCCATCGCTGTCGGTGATCCCGCAGGCGGCCTGGATAAGGGCTGCACGTTTGCCGTCGACACTGAAGTCAGCACAGACTTCGCAAGCATCGCCACGTGGGCCGACCAGCTCGGCCGAGGCGCGTCCCCCGGCGATCAGATCGAGCGCGTCCAACAGCAGTGATTTGCCGGCCCCGGTCTCGCCGGTAATCACGGTCAGGCCTTCTCCCGGGGTCAACCGGGCGCGCTCGACGATGATGAGGTTGGTGACGGTAAGTTCGCGGAGCATGCAACGATCCGCCCCAGTGCGGGGCACTGGGGCGGATGGTGCAAAGTCGTTGGCGTGACGCCAGTGCTACGCGGCCAGGTCAGGGCTCAGGGGTCGCGGGGGGCGCTTCGACGGGGGTTGGCGTGACTTCTGGAGTGGCCGGGTCGGTTATTGGCTTGGCTTCGGCGTCCGCTTTGGCCTTAGCCTCTGCTTCGGCGTCCGCTTTCGCTTTGGCCTTAGCCTCTGCTTCAGCGTCCGCTTTGCCCTTAGCCTCTGCTTCAGCGTCCGCTTTGGCCTTAGCCTCTGCTTCGGCGTCCGCTTTCGCTTTGGCCTTAGCCTCTGCTTCAGCGTCCGCTTTGGCCTTAGCCTCTGCTTCGGCGTCCGCTTTGGCCTTAGCCTCTGCTTCGGCGTCCGCTTTGGCCTTAGCCTCTGCTTCAGCACCCCGGGCTACTGCTTCAGCGTCCGCTTTAGCCTTGGCGCTGGCTTCAGCGGCCTTCGCTGCCGCTTGGTTCGGATCGATGGCCAGCGCAGCTTTGTACCGTTCGTCGACCTGGGCACGAGTTGGGACAGCCTTACCATCACCCAAGGGCATCTCGACAGCGCCGGCGATGGCACTTTCCAGGACCTGGGCTGCCAGGATGTGGGCTTCGGCATCCTGCGGATTGAGACGCAGAGTGATATCGCACTCCTTGAGCGCGATGGGCAGATCGGCTGGGTTGCCCTGCTTGCCGCGATTGAGGTAGGCGGCAGCGATCGCCCGATGCACGCGGGCGTCCTTGGGGGTCAGGTCGATGGCACGCTTGAGCGCCTCGATCGCCTCGTCGTGGCGTCCCTGCTGGTCGAGGATGCGGCCAAGAGCCAAGCGGACGGCAGCATCGTCCGGCCGCATACGAACCGCGCGGTCACATTGCATGCGGGCTTCGTCGAAGCGGCCGAGACCGGCCAACGAGACGCCCAGCACGGCATACGCTTCGGACAGGGTCGGATCGATCGCAACCGCCTTCTCTGCGGCGGCCACGGCTTCGGTATGCTTGGCCTGGTCGCTGCCGGCAGATTCGCTGATGCAGCGGGCCAGGGCTGAATACATGCCTGCCAACGTGGCAGGGGGAACCAAGGAGTCCTTCTCGGCGATCGGCAGTATCGAGCGCAGGACGGTCGAGGCATCGTCCCAGCGGTTGGAGGCCATCAACGAACGGGCCCGCATGTCACCGATCGAGACGCGGGCCGAGGGCGGCAGATTCGACGCCATGGCGGCAGCGAAATGCTCTTCCGCCAATTCGCGGGCATCCTCAGCAGCAAAAGCCACGGCCCGTTCGATCTGGGCGATCGCAGCCGTGGTGAAGGCGGGTTCCTTCTCCTTGGTGCGGACACTGGCGCCATCGCTGGCCAAGTGGATGGCCGTGACATCAATCCACGGCTGGCCGTCCATCACCATCATGATGCGGCCTTCGATGATCACCGGGTCGAAACGCTTGAATGAAGCCGGGCGATCGGCGCCCGGGGCATCCTTGCTCATGTACAGCGTGCTGAGGGTCTTGGCCCGAGCGGTCGGCACCCACAGCGGCGCACGGTTGTCCCACACCGAGAGGTTGGTGTAGCGCTCGGCATGGAAGTGGCTGCGTTGTGGGTCGTAGACGTCGGTCACGCCGATCCAGATGGCCGGGAAGGTCACCGTCGCCATCTGGTAGCTCTGTGGCGTAGCCAGCAAGCGCTCGATGGTGACCGGCTGGTTCTTGCGTGTTGCGACCGCTACATCAGCGGCAGACATGGACGGAACACAGCAGGCGACGGCGAGCAGCAGCTTGACGGGACGCACGTTGACTCCTTCGGCACGATGCCGGTGGGCGATGAGGTACCACGCTTATAGAGTGGATAGGTGGTCATGCCAAGCACTGGTTCATCGTCGGATCTTGGGGTGGGGTGGCACCGGGTGGCACCGAGGGCGTTGCTCGTATGCAAACGGTCTGAAACAGCTGAGATGACCTATCGGGTGATTCAGTCGACAATGGTGACATTCGGGGGCGATGGCGCAGGCTTGCTTCGCCTGCATGCGTGGACGTTAGCACAACATCTCCACCGTCCCTGCTACCGCCTGCTACACGAGCGCTGGCGGGCGCCACGAGGTTCCAGATCTGCCACATGATTCAGGCCAATATAGGCAGGCTCGCTTGTCGGTGACCGGATGATATGTCTTTGATGCGTCAGTGTTTATGTGTTATCTGAGCTCGCTGAGGCAGGTCCGTCCTTCGCCCAGAAAGGCTCGGCTGGGTCGCGCCTAGCCAGCGCGCAGCTTCGAGGGGCTGCGACCGAAGTACTGCCGCACCACGCGCGAGAAGTGCAGCGGATCGGCGTAGCCGCATCGTTGCGCCACCAGCGCCACCGACAAGGCGGTAGCAGTGAGCAGCTGGTGTGCCTCGCCCATGCGCCGGTCGAGCGCGTAGGCTGCCGGGGTGCGGCCGATCGCCGCGGTAAAGCAGGCATGCAGATGCGCCGGCGAGCGACCGGCGGCGCGTGCCGTCTCGGCCAGCGCGGGCATGTGCATGTAATGGCGGTCGAGGAAGGAGAGGGCGGCGGCCACCGGTCCATCGCGCGGCGGCGGCGGCGGGCCTGGTCCAGCGGCTTTGCGCATTGCCGAGATCACGCCGAGCAGCGTCCCTTCCAGGGCCAGCGCCGTCGCCGGCTGCGCCGCCAGACCGGTGATGCCGAGGGGACAGGCGCAGTGCAGGGCGTGGCTCCACGGCCCAGCCGTCGCAAGGGTGAACTCTAGCGCGCGGTCGAGGCGGCCGAGATGCAGATCGTCAGTGAACGAGCCGAGGTTGAAGTCGGCATGCAGATGAACGAAACCGCTGGTCCGCCGCTGCACCTGGCGGTGCCCGGGGATGGCATAGAGGCAGCCCGGACGCAGCGGCTGCCAGCGGCCGTCGACGGCGATCGCCGCCTCGCCGGAGACGATCTCGTAGAAACTGTGGCCGAGATTGCGGTACGGCCCCGCCGTCGACCACCCCGCCAGGGCCTCGTAGCGGCCGAGCCCGCGCAGCAGCACCGCCGTCGTGGCGAGCGGCACGGGACGCCCGGTGGCTGAGAGGATGGCGAGCATAGCCGTATGATCATCCATGTCTTCAGGATGGAAGTGCATGCTCATATTAATAATGATTGAGAAGATGGCGCCTGAACGTCAGGAGATCCTCCATGCCAGCAGTCGACCCCGCCGACTTCCGCTCGCCCCCGCCCGGCTATGGCGAGGTGCCATTCTGGTGGTGGAACGGTGATCGTCTCGATCCGGCGCGGCTGCGCTGGCAGCTTGACCGGCTGGCCGGCTGCGGCGTTTCTGGCGTGCAGGTCAATTACGCCCATGCCCCGCATGGTGGCGGCGGCTACGGCCTGACCTACCCGAGCGATCCGCCGTTGTTTAGCGAAGCCTGGTGGCGGGTGTGGGATGACACCGTGGCGGCCTGCCACGAGCGCGGTCTGCGCATCGGCCTCAGCGACTACACCTTAGCTTGGCCCGGGAACGGCCAGTGGGTCGACCGCATCGCCGCTGATCCGTCCTTCCGCGGCGCGGTGCTGCGCCACCGCGTCGTAACCGTCGCTGATGGGGCGGCACTCAGCGAGGAATTGCCGCAGGATCCGCTATGCGTGCGCGCCTATCCGCTGCGCGGCGCAGCCGCCGATGGCGCGGCCGGCCGTGACCTCGGCGGCTCGCGCAGCGTGCGCTGGACCTGCCCGCCCGGCACCTGGCTGGTGGTCGCGTTGTGGAGCGAGCCGATCGCGCATTCGCTCGATCCGCTGCATCCGCGGCTCGGTCGGCGCGTGGTCGAGGAGCACTTTCAGCGCTTCGCGGACCGCCTGCCGCCAACGTCGGCCGGAGCCCTCGACTACTTCTTCCAGGACGAGCTGTTGTTCGGCCTCGGCGACGAGCGGCCGTGGTCGCCGTTCCTGCCGGCGGTCTTCCGCGAGCGCACCGGCTACGACCTCATCCCCGAATTGCCCGCGCTGGTCGCCGACCTCGGCCCGCGCAGCGCGAAGCTGCGCCTCGACTGCGCCGACGCCGTGGCCCAGCTGATGGAGGACGGCTACTTCCGGCCGATCCACGCCTGGCACGCGGAACGCGGCATGACCTATGGCTGCGACCAGCTCGGCCGCGGCACCCAGCCGCAGCGCTATGGCGGCTACATGCGCGCCATCCGCTGGTTCAGCGCGCCCGGCCACGACACCCCTGGGGTCGGCGCCGATCTGGTCAAGGGCAAGGTGTCGAGCTCGATCGCCCATCTCAACCGCCGGCCGCGCGTCTGGCTGGAGGGTTACCACAGCGCCGGCTGGGGTATGGAACCGGCGCGCATCCTCGATGCGACGATGCGCAACTTCGCCTATGGCTGCTCGCTGCTCAGCCTGCACGGCCTCTACTACAGCACGCATGGCAGCCACTGGGAGTGGGCCCCGCCGTGCTACCACTTCCGCATGCCGTACTGGCGCGATTTCGCTGAGGGCCTGCGCGGCATCGAGCGGCTCAGTTGGCTGCTGACCCGAGGCGTACATCGCTGCGACGTCGCCGTGCTCTACCCGATCGCCGCCCTCGACAGC
>Ga0105046_10007809_pt1 | contig 16810 bp, 20 predicted proteins | sample MAT03_FD_78385 | JGI IMG/M metagenome (GOLD analysis project Ga0105046, IMG submission 78385) | Freshwater microbial communities from Lake Fryxell liftoff mats and glacier meltwater in Antarctica - MAT-03 (megahit assembly) | ecosystem: Environmental > Aquatic > Freshwater > Ice > Liftoff...
AATTCATCGTGCCTTCTGCCATTTCAATGCTTGTGGCTGGTTCCGAGTTCATCCGTGGATTTATTTCCGCGCGCGAAACGTCCGGGGCGAAAAAGCGCCGTAGTCGGAGTAAAGGGGACTTGCAAGCGGTCGAGCAACTGCCGCACGGCGGGTTCATCCGCCGTCAGGAGCCGCTCGGTTTCAGCCGAAAGTTCGAGATGCAGATTGCCTATCGCCCAACCGATGCCCGCAGCGGCCGCAGGGGTGATCTCCAGGGAAATTTCCAGCACCGCTTCAGGTAATTGGCGGATGAGATAACGGGCGATGCTGGTCTGCCAGACCACCGCGCCGTCTTTGAGCGGGGCATGCAGTTCAAAACCAAACTCCAGTCCATCTGCCGCCGACCCCCGCCACCGTCGCTTGGCGAGTTTTAATCGTTCGACCGGTACCGCCACCTTGGACAAAGTGGGGTCGGGCTGGGCAACGGGGTGTTGAATTATTTGCAGCATGGAACGGAGAGCAGGGTTAACGATCGTGAAATCAAAACGCCGGGGCGCAAGACTCGAGGCGATCGCGGGGTTACTGGTAGTGCCCAGTGCTTTGGCTGGAGACGGTTTGCGCGCGTTACAACATCAGCTCTGCCGGAGTGGGTGGGGTTTGCTGTTCGATATGCTGCCGGATCGTAATGAGATTTTCGCGCACGAGTGCGCCCATGGATTCGCAGCGCAGGTAGCGGTCCGAGCTGAAATGTTGTGCGAGGCCTTCGCGGAGTTGAATGACGTGGGCTTCGGGTGCGATGGAATCGAGCATCATGGCGTCGAGCACGAGTTTGAGTCGGGAGGCGGAGAGATCGGCGCGCTGGAGCATGAGCGCCTGTTCTTCGCGTTGGTATTGATAAGCTGATTGGGGATTGAGCAATCGCTGGCAGAATTTTACCACGGCCGCGTTCTCGGTAAAGAACTGGGGCAGATAAAAGTTTTTCTTACCGAAGTAAGTCTGCTGGTCAAAATCCATGGCGCGAATACGAATCTGCCAGCCCTCGAAATCCGGCGTGAGTACGACCACGTAATTGTAGCTGCGCATATCGCCGAGCAGGCGGATGAAGCAGCGTTCGTTGAACTTGACGAGTTCCTTGGCGATGCGGATGGGTTTGAGATCGTGGTTTTCCAGCCAGCGTTCGCTAAAAATATCTCCGGGGACGCCGGCGATGTGTTCCTCAACCAGCGTATCGCCGTGCGTGAGATAGTTGAGGCGGTTGGGGGACAGCAGATGTTCCAGCTCGAGACCGTAGAGACGGGAGGCATCGGCTTTTTTGATATAGAAATAATCCTGATTTTCGTTGTAGGCATTCACGATCCGGATGCGGAAGGGCATCGAGTTGCCGAAACTGCAAAAATCCACGCGATCAATATAGAGATGGCGTACGACCGAGAGATCCCCGTCGACTTTCAGCAACGCATAGACGCGTTTTAAGTTTTCGTTGAGCTCGTGGATCTCGAAGGAATCGTAGATGACGGAGTCCCAGAGCGTGGGTTTCCCATCGGTGCCGGTGAGAGGAATGGTGTCCTTGAAGGCGCGCAGTTTTTCGTAGGTGATGGGCAGCTCACGCTCGCGCCGGTAGCGGTTCAGGTATTCGCGTAACAGCCCTGAGATCGGGTAACTGGGTTTTTTGCGGGTACGAAACCCGGGGAGATCGTGAGCCTGATCCATGCCGACAACGTAGGCCCTGAGCGTTGCGAGGCAATGCGCGAGTCAGCGGGATCGTAAGAGAAAGATTATTCGCGAGTGAACGCGAAGGGCCGCGACTGAAAGACCGGCAATCGAGGCTCGTGCTAGTGACTGACGTGGGGTGGAACGGATTAACCCGAATGCGTTAGCCTGGCCAGAGGTGACATTTAGCGTTTGAGGTCAAGCCGCTCAAATTTAGGTCGTGCGACTGCTTGGCGAGTTTCAACGGCAGACTGCACGCAGCAATCGTTCGCACAACGCCACGAGCCGCGCACGCAACGGCTGGCTGCGCTCCGCAAAACTGCGCTGATGAATCTCGTATTCGACGCGGCCTTCGGGGGTTTCGATTTTGATCGGAGCGTAGTTGAGTTTGGCGAGATCGTACGGACTCGCCCGCATGTCGATCTCGCGGATGTCGCGGGCGAGAGCGAAGCAGTCGCCGATCAACTCGCTCGGCGTGAATGGCGCGAGTTTGAAGGCCCATTTGTAGAGATCCATGTTGGCGTGCAGGCAGCCGCGCTGCTCGAACTGCGCCGTGGTGGCGCGCTCGGGTTGCAATCGGTTGAGCGGACGCGCGGGTGGCGTGAAAAAACGAAACGCATCGAAATGCGAACAGCGGATGGGCTGGGCTTCGACGATGCGCGCGATCTCGTCGGGTGCGAAGCGCAGTGGCAAACGGTCGTGGCGGATTTCGTCCGGCGTCTGCCGGTAAACCATCGCCCACTCATGCAGGCCGAAGCACGCGAATTGCGGCGGACGTTCGGCAGTGGTCCGCAGGAGATGCAAAATCCACGCGAGACTGTCGCGGCGTTTCGGATCGAACGCCGCAGGGTTGAGGGCGACACCCTCGTTGGTCGCGTAATATTCCGGCCAGCGCAGAAATTCGCGGGCGGCCTCGCCGAGCAACACGACATCCGGGCCGGGGTGCCAGCGCTTCAGCCAGCTCGGCCGGAAGCGGTAATATTCAAAAAGAAAATCCTCCACCGGATGTTTTTCGCTGCGGGTCGCGCGTTGTTGATGCGGATCGGTCCACGCACAGATGCGTTGCACATGCGCCGCGCGGCGTGGTTGCCAGTCGGATTCAGCGAGGAGCAGGAAAGAGGCGGTGCCTGATCCACTCACGGCTGCCAGATTTTGAGTTGTTTGAAGTAATCCCGCAGGTAACCGCGATCCCGGACGAGTAAACGGTCGGCATGAAACTGCGCGTGCGCGGCGATCAGAAAATCCGGCACAATCCGGCCGCCTTTGCCACCTCTGGTCAGAGAAGAGGCAAACAGCCGGCCGGCGAGTCGGGCGCTGTCGGCGGTGGAAGGTTCGAAGCGAATATTCCAATCGCGGAGAAATTCATCCAGGTGCCGCTCGCCGATGACCGGAGAAATTTCCGCGAGGACACATTCACCAATCACCAAGCTGCCTTCCTTGGCGGCAATACGCAGGGCCGCTTCGGAGGCATCCGCCCACTTGGGATCGTCGGTCACGACATCCAGCAGGACGGAACTGTCAATCGCGGTGACCATCGCGAACCTTTTTTAGATAACCATCGACGTTGAGCTTGCCTGGCAGGCGGCCGTGCCCGCGCCATTTGGTGAGGTGATCCGTTGTTTCCGTCTTGGTGGCGACCAAGCGACCGTTCTCAGCCGCAAAAGTGAGGCGGGTGCCCGGACGAATCCCGAGTTTGGTCCGGACTCCCTTGGGAATCGTAACCTGGCCTTTTTCGGTGACGGCAAAAGTCATACTTTCTGGATAATGAGTCATACTTTGTCGGCAAGGGCAAAGACGGTGTCACCGAGATTGGGAGTAGCGGCAGGGGTCCCGGCCTGCCGGAGTAGCCGCACTTGCGCCGAAAGTGAAAGTGCGGTGCTTGCGCGCTTGTGGCTCCATTTTCGGGCTGCGCCCTCTGATGCGGCTACCAGGGGCCAAGTGGAAGTTCAGGTTTTTCACTATGGCAGGTCGCACGCTCGTCGCGCTATTCTGCTGGCCAGCAGAACGAGGCAAGCTCGCAACCTACAGATTCTGCAATCCCGTCGCACCACAGTTTTAAAGGGGGGCCTCTCACGCCTTCATCAACAGCCGACGCACGCCTTCGATGGGCGAGGTGGTGATGAAGTTCAACTCCACCGGCCAGGCCAGCTTTTCGGCGAGCGAGCGCAGCGCGAAGTTGCCGGCCGTGCTGTTTAAAATCCGTCCGCTGACACCGCAGGGAATTTTTCCGGTGGGTTGCGGGAAATATTTATGGATCACCGTATCGGCCAACCGGGCCAGATCCGTGATCGAATCGGCCACGACTTGCTGAGCCGGTCCGCAATTTTCTTCAGCGAGCGCGAGGACACGTGGCGCGAAAGAGGCGATCGTGGCGTTCGCGGAGGAATCGGTGTAGAAGTAGCGTGAGTTGGCGGCGTAATCCATCAGGCCCGTATGATTGACCAAGGCTTCGGCGAGAGGGGATGGTCGGGTATCGGCCATCAGGTTTGTCGCTTGCAGTTCGAGCAGGGCGAGGGCGAGCGCGCGGCGGCCAAGATCGAAGCCGCTGCCCGGATCGCCGAATTTCCAGCCGAGCCCGCCGGTGTAATGGATCAAGCCATCCAGCGCACGCGTGATGACAAAAGAGCCCGTGCCCGCATGCAGCACGAGTCCGGGGGCGCCGGCCGTCGCGAGCTCCAGCACGGGCGCAGAATCGGCGGTGGTGTGGACGGTGCCGTAGCCTGTGAGTGAAGCCGCGACTTCCGACCAGAATGGCGGACTCCCCGCCATGCAGAGGAGTGTGCGGCAGATTTTCGATGGGAGATTGGATGTCGCTCCGCTCGGTAATTCGATTTTGGTTTGGGTCAGCAGCGCAGCGAGGCCCTCGGTGAGAATCGTGCGTGCTTGTTCTGGACCAATTTGGCTGGGGTTGGAGCCGGTTGTGAGCTGCCGGGCCACGATCTCGCCGGTCGAATCGACGAGAATCAGTTCGGTCTTAGTGCCGCCACCATCGACGCCGATCTTGTATGAATTGAGATTAGCCACGGAAGACACGGAATACACAGAAGAAAGGTGGAAGGAATTCTTTTCGGCGCGGGCGGTGAGCCCGGGGTGCGTGACCGGAAAGTAACCTCCTCAGGGCAAGTTGTGTGTGGACTGATATAACATAATCCAATGCTCCCTCTGAAAAGCTCGAAAACTGGTTACTTTCCGGTCTCACACCCGTGAGCCCGTCTGGCTGTTGCACGGTGATTACATGAGATGCAACCGAGCTTGCGGCTAAGAGTTCGGTGGGTAGGGTTGGGCCATGACGGAAATTATTTTCGAAGTGCAGGAAGACAAGGTCGATGGAGGCTTCGTCGCTTCAGCGCTCGGGCCGTCGATTCACACCCAGGGCGAAACGCTCGAAGAGTTGCGGGAGATGGTGCGCGACGCCGTGCAATGTCACTATGGCGACAGTCAGGCGGGCGAGAAACCCAAGATGATCCGGCTGCACTTCGTGCGCGACGAAGTTTTGTCGGTGTGAAAATCCCCGCGATCTTGTAGCAGGTGAACTTGCGAAGGCTCTGCGTTGGCTCGGCTACGAGCGCGTGCGGCAGGAAGGAAGGTTCGCACATCCGCTTCACGACTGCGGTCAACGGCACGCATCATATCACTGTGCCGAATCACCGCCCGATCAAAACCGGCACGCTGCACGGTATTCTCAAAAGCATCGCCGCCCACCACAAGTTGACGGTCGAAGAGCTGATCCGGAAGGTGGGATTGTAATCAAGGTCCGGATTGACCGCGGATGGCACCCGGCTAGATTGCGGCCATGAGTCTCGCCCAGTTCCCCGAGCTTGCCAAACTGCCCAAGCGCCAACGCATGAAACTGGCGGAGGTGTTGTGGTTTTCCGGCGACAACGACAAACTACCGGCCAGCCCATTGCATAAGAAAATCTTGGATGAACGCTGGACGTCGTATCGCAGCGGTAAGATCAAGCGGATTAGTCTGCCGGAGCTGGAGCAACGCCTCGTCCGTTCGTGAATCCGTCGGGTGATCATTTGTCGAACTTACTTTGCGGTCTATTTTGCGAATGTGTCGTCTCGGCCGCTTGTCAAAAGTCGAGACCTGACGTCTTCGGCTTACTTGCGACGTCTTCGGTTTTCTGTCTGGTGGGTTCGGCGGTCTCATCATTCTCCGCTTACTTTCTTTTTTTGCTTCGCTTTGTGCTCCCTATAAGCGCCGACGAATGAAATCCAGGAAACCATCAATGGGAACCAGACATTGATACTTATGATCGCCTTGAGGAAGCGGCTGACGACATGCTCACTGTATCGACCACCTTCGCCAGGGCCTCGCCGGCTTTCTTGCCGTCTTGCGAGATAGTGCCTGAAAAGACCGACATTATGTTCTCGTAGTTCCTTTTCTGCTCAGGCGTCAATTGGGTCGGATCGACCTGTAATAGCACAGCTCGCATTAGTATGATGTCAGCAGGGCGATAGGTATATTCTACATTTCCTCCGGCACTCGAGATTTCACCTAGGATTTCTTTCTTCTTTTTGTCGAGAGTCTCGGTGAAATTCGAGATCGCAATCACAAGGGTCAGCAGAGCAAGGAGTAGTTTCATAAAAGGTGTGCCGAACGCCTCAGATCAGCCACGCCCGCCGGGCGGGCGAGCCGTCTTTTTGAATGACAGGGCCATGTGGAGCGGAAGCATCATCGACGATTCAGGTGAGATTAAGGGTGTTGCGCTGTGGCTGGGATCGGGCCGTTGTCGCTGATGATGGGGTAAAGCAAATGGTAATCCGCATCTCTCGAAACGGATAATTGGCTCACGCTAGCTGGCGGCTCAGGCGGCCTTTGTATTTTTTGCCGAGCTCGCGGTTGTGTTCGATGGCGTTGGGCATGTTTTGGCTGCGAAGAATGGGGAGATGATGGCCGTTGGTTTTCAACCATTCGATGGTTTCGAGCATCAGCAGATTCAGCAGTGTGGTGCCGATCAGGGTTGAGGTGGGGCCGGCGTTGATGGTGTCGGTCACGGGGGTGATGGCGTCGCCAGGAAGTCCCAGATTATCGAGCGTGTAGTCGGCGACCTCGTGGAGCTTCTTGCCGCTGGGATGGATGGTGGCGGCGATCTTCGCCATCTCGACGCTGGTGAGGGCGATCACGTTCATGCCTTTTTGCTTCGCGTAGAGCGCGACCTCGATGGGCGAGGAATTTTTTCCGGAGTTGGAAATCACGATGATCGTTTCGCCGGCAAGCAGGCCGTGGGCGCGATCATAGCGTTCCGCGAGTTTGGTGCCGTAGCCGACGAGGTTTTCGATGAAGCCACCAGTGGCATCGTAGATGCCGCTGACGCAGACGAGACCGCCGGCGCGGCCGATGATCTCGCGGCCGATGACATCGCTGTGGCCGCTGCCGAAAGTGTGGATCACGCCGCCGTTGGCGACGGACTGGCCGAGGATCACGCCGAGTTTTTTAATCGTGGCAGCGTTGGTGTCACGCGCGCGGGCGAGGAGGGCGGTGGCGGTGGCGTAGTAGGTGTCGGCGAGGGAGGGCATGGGTGCGTAAAAGTTGAGAGTCTAGAGCTGAGAGTGGAGAGCCAGAAAAGCAAGGCCGGTAGATGTTGGCTAGTAGCGAAGGAGATCTTGAGGGTGGCACGCATTGACCTCAAGGCGTAGGTCAGGGGCGAGCGAGAGAAGCGTCTTGAGGTCAAGCCGCTCCGTCTCGAGGTGGCTGGGACCAGGCGCTACGTTGCGAGGCAAGCTCGCAACCTACATTGTTGGCACTTGTCCGTAGGACATCAGTGAGAGAACGAGATTCCGACGGAGCCAAACACATCGCGCTGGGGTTGCCCGTAAAATTCTTTGGTGCGGTAATTCTGGGTGTAGGCGATCTGGAAACTCGGCCAGCTGAGAACAAAGCCAAGACTGAGATCGGCCACGACCGGACGTTTGGCAATCGAGGGACTGTCGCGCCAGGTGTTACCATCCAGAAAAATATCGCGGGCGATTATGCGGGTTTCGCCACTGGCGTAGATTTGGGCCGAGAAACGCCGGGGCACGCCACCGTTGGGGGTGCTGCCTCCAGTGGGACGAATCAGGTCCGCGCCGAAATCGGCGGGCAGCCGCCAGCCCAGCCGCACCACCACACCACCGGCCACATGAGTGGCGACGTTACCGATGGTCACGCGATGCCGGAGGATCAGATCGCAGCCGAAGGGTGTGGCCGCGGCGGGAGCAAATTGCCAGGTGCGGTAGCGTCGCTCCCAGGAAATTTGCAGGCCGGGCTCATCGTGCAGTTGGTTGTCCCAGCCTTTCGCGTGCGGTACATTGATGACATCGTGCCAGGAGTTTTGGACGGCTTCGCCCATGGCCGAGGGACCGACGACGCCGGCGGAAATTTCGATCAGCCGAAGCTGATTGTCCAATTGGGCCTGCAGGAGGATCGAGCCATAGAGCCAACCGGCGTAGGGTCGGTCGTTTGGTTGGAGTGCGGTGGTGCTCGTGTCGGTCGGGGTATAGATATTGTGGCCCAGTGCGAAGCCGACTTTGTAACGCCAGTCCTTGTTTTGCTGATCCATCCAAGGTAGCAGGCGGGTGACGAGCTGCACAAAATCCGCTGATTGGTTCAGATCGGTTTCGCCCAGCCAAGTCAGCTTGAAGCCGTTGGTGTAATGTCGGTCGGTACCGGCGAAATACTTGTCGTTTTCGCTGATCAGTGTGAGCGTGTAGTGCTCGATTTTCAGCTCAGGCAGCTCGGCGCGCAGAGCTGCGGCTGCTGGAGCCAGCAAGACCGCCAGCAGAAGGCAACGCATGCAGCGGGAAATACTCATACTCATGCTCGGTAAGCAATGACCTCGATCTCGACGCGGGCGTCGAGCGGAAGCTTGGCAACCTGCACGGTGGAGCGCGCGGGTTTGTGCGGCGCGAAAGCGGCTTCGTAGAGCGCGTTCATCTTGGGGAAATCCGCCATGTCTTTCAGGAACACCGTGGATTTCACCACCTGCTGCAGCGTGACGCCACCGGCCGAGAGGACGGCTGCGATGTTGGCGAGCACTTGGCTGGTTTGGGTTTCGATGTCGTCAGCCACGAGTTTGCCGGTCTTGGGATCGAGGGGAATCTGGCCGGAAGTGTAGAGAAGATGGCCGGCGGTGACGGCGTGCGAGTAAGGGCCGATGGCGGCCGGAGCGTCGGGAGCGGTGATGATTTTCATATTGGAAATTGGGTCTGGGTGCTGGGATCTGGGGTTTCAGAGCTGGATTAACAAGAATGATGCCGTCAAGTGCTGAGAGTTGAGAGACTAGAGCCAAACCATGCCGTGAATACGGCGTTCCGCGACAAAACCACGCACACCAGTTTTGAAGATCGGGCTCTTAGCGCTCGACTCTGGACTCTCGACTTCATCGTTGGCTCACGCCGATTCCCAGCGGCCGTAGATGCCGCAGGGGAGGATTTTTCCGTCACGTTGAATCGGCAGGCCGACTTCGCCGCCGTGGATGCGGCCACGGGTGTCGTGCATCAGGCCATCGAGGAGATTGATGACAACCGAAGGAGAGAGGCGCGCGGTGTAGGCGTTGATCAGGAAAAACAGCGGGCGATCGGTGAGCAATTGTTTGCACTCGCTGAGCAGTTCCCAGAGGTGATCTTCGAGTTTCCACATTTCACCAGTGGCGCCGCGACCATAGGTGGGCGGGTCCATGATGATGCCGTCGTACTTGCGGCCGCGTTTGATTTCGCGACGCACGAATTTCAAGCAATCATCCGTGATGTAGCGGATCGGCGCGGCGGCGAGGCCGGAGAGAGCGGCGTTTTCTTTGCACCATTTCACCATACCCTCGGCGGCATCGACGTGGCAAACGCTGGCCCCGGCGTGGGCGGCTGCGACCGTGGCGGCCCCGGTGTAGCCGAAGAGATTCAACACACTCACTTCACGGTTGGCGGCACGGGCCGTTTTGATTTTGGCGGAGAACCAATCCCAGTTCACCGCTTGCTCAGGGAAAAGCCCGGTGTGCTTAAAACTGGTCGGATGGATTTTGAAAGTGAGCGCGCCGTAGGTGACGGTCCAGTGATCGGGGAGAGGTTTGCGATATTCCCATTTGCCGCCGCCCGTTTCGCTGCGGTGGTAGTAGCCGTCCCAGCCTTCCCATTTCGTCGCGCCGCCGCTGCGGGGCCAGATGATCTGCGGATCGGGACGCACGAGCGTGTAAGGGCCCCATTTTTCCTGCTTCAAGCCGTCGCCGCAATCGAGCAACTGGTAGTCCTTCCAGTGGTCGGCGACGATGAGTCCGGGGCGTTCGATTTTCATGTAAGAGAATAATTGCCCACGAATCACGCGAATGAACACGAAAAAATGAAATACTCTGCCACCTGCGTGCTCTCATCCGTATGCGCCACATAATTCTCTCTTGCCTACTGCTGTTGATCGCAACAGCCAGTCTGGCCAGCTCGCTAAAATTCTCCAGTGGGGAAAACCGCACCCATTTGATTGAGCTCTATAGTTCCGAAGGTTGCAGCAGTTGTCCGCCAGCCGAGCGGTGGCTGGGTGAATTGCACGATGCCCCGGGACTATGGCGTGATTTCGTGCCGGTGGCGTTCCATGTCAGTTACTGGGACCGACTCGGCTGGCCCGATCGGTTTGCCAACAAAGAATTCACCGCCCGCCAATATGCTTATTCGCGTCAGTGGCATAGCGGCAGCGTCTACACGCCGGAGTTTGTGTTGAATGGCGAGGAGTGGCGGGCGCGGCAGACGCCCACGGCTTCGACGGAGAAAGTCGGCGTGCTGTCTGTTGAGTACACGGCGGAAGGGGAGTGCGAGGTAATGTTTCCAACCGTCGGTGATGGCGAAGTCCATGTCGCTCTGCTCGGAGCCGGGATTTCCTCGGTGGTGCGAGCCGGCGAGAATCGCGGTCGTACCTTGCGGCATGATTTTGTGGTGCTGGAATTGAAGTCGGTCCGCTTGGTCAACGGCAGAGCTGAATTGCGTCTGCCCAAATCGAGTGAACCCGACATCCCGCGCCAAGCCTTGGCCCTATGGGTTACGCGCCGAGGTGAACTCACCCCGCTGCAGGCGACGGGCGGCTGGCTCAACTGAGCCAGCGCGCCGCCCCAACGGCAAAGTAACCTATTGGATTACTTGTGAATTGGATCTTTGGAGGGGCCAAAGTGAAGAAGCCACAAGTACCCTATTGGGGTACTTGTGGCAGGGTGACGCAGGGCTGATTCATTCTCGGCTCGCCCAGAGGGAATTCTTGGTTGCACCACCAGGGACCGATGTTTGCAGAGCCTGTGTCTTTTGTCGGGCCGTAGCCATGGCGAAGGCTGATGTACGGGCCGGGTACGCGCGCCTCCATCCTCGCTCGCGGCGTCTGCAAGACAGACGCTCTGCCAGGAGGTCACAACGGAAATAGAATGAATCAGTGCGGCGACCAAAACGAAAAAGTGACCTATTGGGGTACTTGTGAATTGAGCCTTTTTTTTTGGGGGGGGGTAGCAAAACTGAAGAAGCCACAAGTACCCTATTGGGGTACTTGTGGCGGGAGAAGGGCTCTCTCCATAAAGGATTCTTGACCCGAACCTAACTGTCAGACATTTGTCAGGCATGGATACAACGGCCCGAGAATTCGCGCGAAACTTTCGCAAGCTTCGCGCTTTGGCGGCCCGGGGTAAGACGGTGCGGGTAAAGGCTCCGGAGGGAGTCTACTTGTTTATCCGAGAGAAACCGGCCAAGACTTGTGGGGTGGTGTTGGCCGGGTTGGAGGCTTATGCTGGTCGCGGATTTCTGACGGATGCGGGAGCCGAAGCTCTGAAAGCAGTGAAGCGTACGCCAGCTCCGGCCAAATCGCCTTGGGATGCGACGCCGTGATTTTCGACTCCACCTTCTTCGTTACGCTTCATCGAGAATTACAACGCGGGGAGCGCGGACCCGCTCAGGAATTTCTCGCGCGTCATGCTGATGAAATTCCGGGCATGAGTGAAATCACCCGAGGAGAGCTGGCGCGTGGTTTCGCCTCGAAAGCGGCGTGGACTCATTTTTGCGATCGGTTTGTGAGTTATCCTTTCAACGATGCGGTGGCTTGGCGAGCAGCGGAAATTTTCAACGACCTGCGCAAACGTGGGGTGATGATGGGAGAAAACGACCTGTGGATTGGGGCCACCGCCTTGGAGGCGGGTGGGGTGCTGGTCACCCGTAACGTGAAACATTTTCAAAACATCCGAGGTTTGAAAGTGGTGGCACATTGAGCCGGGTTCATGCCGTGGGTGGACGTCGGTTTCCACACCGACGCTTTGTCGCCGGGGTGGACAGCCTTCGCCGGGCTTCGGCCCGACAAGAACCGGCGACTCCCTTTCAGTTTGCATCGGCTCATTCGGAATAATGAGTTCAACGTCATAAGCCCGGCTGAGTGGTAACGTCACGTCCCGTACAACCGGTCGCCGAAATCGCCGAGGCCGGGGAGAATGTATTTCTTGGCGTTGAGCGTGCGGTCTACGGCCGCAGTGAAGATGGGGACATTGGGGTGAGCTTTGTCCAGAGCCGCAACGCCCTCGGGTGAAGCGACGATACAGATGAAGCTGATATCTTTCGCGCCTGCCGCATTCACCACCTCGAGGGCTTGGATCGCGGAGCCACCCGTCGCGAGCATGGGATCGAGCACGAGTACGCGTTTGCCATCGAGCGGCGGCAGTTTGCAGTAATAGCTGCGGGCAATCGCGGTGGTGTGGTCGCGCTCGAGCCCGACATAGCCGACCGAGACATCAGGAAAAATATCCTGAAACGGCTGCACCATGCCGAGACCGGCGCGTAAGATCGGCACGATAGCGAGTGGCATCGCGAGCACGCGGCCGGTCATCGGTTCCATCGGGGTTTCGATTAATTTATCCTCGGTGGCGAGATCGCGGGTGGCTTCCAATGCGAGCAGCAGCGATATCTGGTAGCTGAGCGTGCGGAATAACACGGGCTTGGTGGATTTATCGCGCAGGTGGGTGAGGACGTGAGTGCCGAGGGGATGATTCAGGAGGTGGAGTGGCATGGGGGATTTTCGATTTTGGATTGGCGATTTTCGAATCCTGAAACCAGCGGACACTCATACGGATAACGAGTATGAGAAGGAGAACGAGAAAGATAATTTCAGCCGCCACTCGTCACACGGTTCCGCCAGTCACGACTTTGAGCCCAGGGAAATCAGGGTATACCGTTTGGTGGCGCGGCATAAAAATTATATCTCTTCTCTCTTTCGCGTTGGTGGTTGCGACCATCTCGCTTTGTTCAGTCGCGGAAACAACATCGTTTCAGGTCAAGGTCACCGACACGGCGAACGGCCGCGTCGGGACAGCCGACGCTTATTCGCGTCTTCGTCCGCGATGGGAATCGTTGTGGGTTCGCGACGCTCAGCAACGGTCACAAAAAAGCAATGTCCCGCCGCCAGTCTCTGCGGTTGCGGGAAATCATGGCGCGGTGAGGGTGGGGGGAGTCATGGAACCCGGCCGCCGGACGGGTTGGGCTTGAAACGCAGATCTGAAAACGCGTCCGGGGGTGTTGTTCCACCCAAAACAATTGGCTGGCGGGATCATGCAGTTGGTGGGCGTCGGTTTCCAAACCGACGTTCTATCGCCGATGTGGAAATCGGCGACCACCTTATCGATTGTCTCTGCTCGTTCGGAAAAACACATTCAATCAGTCCGCCTACGGTTTCAGCACCAGCGTGTGCTGCGTGGGACCGGGGAGCAGGGGCGTGGCTTCACCTTTAACCCAAGTTTCGTGACCGGCCCGGTAATAGGGCGAGAGGGGATGGCCGCTTTGGCCGCCGGGCATGGTCAGAATTCCTTCAGCTTCATGGCCGGGGGCAACGACCAAGCGTTGGGTTTGGCCGAAACTCGGGCCTTGCACGCGGGGCATGTCGCTGTCGCCGGGCAATTGATGCGGCGGCATGTCGAGGAAGGTGGAAATAAATTTTGGCAGCATCCGGCTGAAGGGATGCAGCATCGCGAGGGTGTTGCGCCGGCCCCACGTGAAATTGGCGGGGGACACTCCGGCTTCATCCGCGTCGTTCAAGACATCGTCTGCCGCAGAGAGTAGCAGCGCCTTCCACGAGGTGTGTTCGGGATTGAGCAGACGGGCGGGCTGTTCGTGGACGAGTTGCCAGAGCGCATCTTCATAGGGAAAGGCGGTGTAAGTGAACGCTTCGTAGTGGGCAGTGGCTTGTTCGACGAAGGGAGCGAAGGCGCGCTCGGTGACGTAGCTGCGAAACGATTTCACGATGCGGTACGCGGCGGAGTCGGTGCTGGCGTGACCGTTCCATTGGCGCACGACGTGGCGCAACTTGGCGCGAGCGGACTTTTGTTCGACGGCTTTATCGTCGAGGACTTCGAGCAGGAATTTCTGCCAGCGTTCGAGGAAGACGGCGCGATCATCGAGCTGGATGGCGTGCAAATCGGCGGGCGCGGCTTTTTTCCCGGAGGCGACGAGAGTACGAAGGTCGTCGCGAATCTGGCCGGCTCGAGCACCGTTGTCGTAGCCGTTGTCGCCGAGGAGGGCGTAATCCTTGCCGCCGACCGCGCGATTATTGCCGTTCCACAGCAGGCCATCGGCGGGATCGAGGATGACGGGGATTTCTTCTGGTTTCAGCCAGCCAGCCCAGCGGCGATCACCGTAAGCCCAGGAAACCGGCAAGCGGCCATCGTAACCGACGCGGCGCGGGATTAATCCGGCAATGGTCCAGGCGATGTGGCCGTCGGTATCGGCGAGGAAAATGTTTTGGTTGGGTAGGCCAGTGCGATGGGCAATCGCGATGGCTTGGGTGGCGTCGGTCGCGGTTTCGAGTTCTAGCAACTTCAGATTGGTGGCTTCGACGTCATGCGCCGACCAACGAAGGACCGGGTAGCGGTCGGCGTTGAGTTCCCCGATGATGGGGCCCCAGTCGGTCCAGCGGGTGGTGAGGGAGAGAGCCGGCTTGCCTTTGACTTTGATTTCTTCGGTCAGGTCATGGATGAGATTCCAACCTTCAGGCGTCCGATACTTGATATTGGCGATGCCGTCGGGCTCGACCAGAATGACGTCGGTGGTATCGACGTAGGCATCCGTGAAACCCCACGCGAGCTGACCATTGGAGCCGGCGACGATAAGCGGCATGCCGGGCAACATCACGCCGATGACGCGGTGCGGGCCAGTGGCATCGCTCCATTGGAGAACGCTGCGATACCACACTTGCGGCACGTACAGGCCGAGGTGCATGTCGTTCGCGAGGAGAGCCGTGCCGGTGGCGGTGTGGCGACCAGCCACGACAAACGCGTTGGACCCATAGACGTGACGCGAGGCAACTTCGGGAGGAGAAATGTTTCCGACCGCGGCAGATTTTTCCGATGGGGCAAAACGCAAGGTGGGCAGGGCGGGTGGAGCAAATTTGCTGTTATCGTAGGCGGCGTCCCAAGAGTTTCCGGGCGGCGCGAGAAAATCGAGCGAGGCTTGCCCGAGGCTTTGCCGCACCGCATCGCGATTCAACTCATAGCTGCCGGTGGAATCCTGCAAATCAAACCACAGGGTGTAGACGCAGAGGAAGGAATCTTCTTCACGCCACGGTTGGGGCGGGGTGCGGAGCACGAGATATTCCCAGGGCGTGTTGCCTAGTGAGGCGAGACCGGCGTTCACGCCGGCGGTGTAGGCTTCGAGCAGTTCGCGTTCGGGGCCAGGGAGTTTTTCGAGGACTTGATGGGCGAGCCGGCGAAAGCCGTGCAGGCGGGCCTTTTTGTCCAGCTCGAGGGCGGCGGGGCCGAAGAGTTCTGCGAGTTCGCCGGCGCCGCGCCGACGAAGCAGATCCATTTGAAAGAAACGATCCTGCGCATGAACGAAACCGGTGGCGCGGGCGACATCGTTGCGGGTCGCGCCGGCGATCGTGGGTACGCCGAGGGCATCGCGGGTGATTTTGACCGGCGCGGAAAGTCCGGCCACAGCGTGCTCGCCATCGAGCTGCGCGAGACGGTGGCGCATTTGCTGCCAACCGTAGAACAGCAAAGCCGCGGCGATGAGGGCCAGCACGCTCAAGAGCGAGAGCAGGAGCGAGAAACGCTTTTTGGTCGGACTCATCAGCAAGGCACTTTGCTTGGGGATTTTGGAGGGCTGCCGCTTGCCCGTTCGAAAGGCTCAGGGTCCCGAGCTTGTCGAGGGATGGCACGCCAGGCCGGCGCAAGCACCGGCCCTACAAATCGGAAGGAAATCGTGCAGGGTGACATACGCCGCAGACGTTTATTTTAGCCAATTCTGTGCGGCGACGGGATCGCGGCCTTCGTCGAAATCGATGTAGTCGAAGAAGGTTTCGATGGTTTTATCCTGGAGACCGGATTCGATGATGCGTTGGCGCAGGCGGACCTGGGCGGCATCGCGCCAGCCGCGTTTCATCATGAAGCCGTTCCAGATCTCGCAGTCTTGATCGGAGCGTTTCGCGCCGCGCGGTTCGCACCACGTCAGGATTTCGTCATCGGTGCCATCGGCGAGGGTGCGGGTTTGGATCTCGGCGAATTTCACGCCGAGGAAAAGACAGCAACGCGTATCGAAGACGCCCGGCTGGGTATCGCCAAGGTTCGCGACATAGTCAGCCGGAAGTTGGCCGGCAGCGTGCAGGCGGATCTTATCGAGCATGCGGCCGAAGTAGACGAGACGACCGACTTTGACGTAGGGACTGCGGAGACCGGGTATGTTGGGCATGGTGTGGACAAGAATCAGTATTCAGAATCCAGAAGCCAGAAGGAAAAGACGCCGGGCGCGCTCAATCTCGCCGGTGGTGGTAATAGTAGATGATCGTGGCGCTGACCGCGAAAATCCACGTGGGCGCATTCACCCAGAGCTGGTGGAACGGAATATGGTAGCGCGGCACGGCCCAGATGACGGCGACGTGTTTGATCGCGATCAGAATCCAGCAGATAAGAATGAGTCGTTCGACGCGTGGATCAGGCGCGGATGATTCTCGCGCGTTCACCTCGTCCACAAAGGCGCGTTCGTAGTCGGGGTTGGGGCGGTGGGATGGGAAGAAATCGGCGAGCATAACGAGGCAAACAATATAGCCAGCAGAGCGGAAAAGGGAAAGGGGAACTTGGTTTAGGCGGACGAAGGCAGTCGAATGCGCTGTTCCATATGAGCTGAAGCAAGAATTGAGGCGGTCGCCGAT
>Ga0105046_10007812_pt1 | contig 16806 bp, 20 predicted proteins | sample MAT03_FD_78385 | JGI IMG/M metagenome (GOLD analysis project Ga0105046, IMG submission 78385) | Freshwater microbial communities from Lake Fryxell liftoff mats and glacier meltwater in Antarctica - MAT-03 (megahit assembly) | ecosystem: Environmental > Aquatic > Freshwater > Ice > Liftoff...
CAGCTCAATTGCCACCGCTTCCATGGCAGTGCACGGTACGGGAAAAAGTTACATGTGTCCAGCGATTTCGGCGCGGCCACGAAACGAACCTACGGGTCTACCGAATGTTTACGCTGGTCGGGCACCACGCGAGACTGGACGCCGATCGGTCAAGTGACCCTCAACCCCGAACGCGACTCGGTCGTCGCGGACCATTCGAAGCCAGAAGATAGGCAACCGATGGCTGCATGAATGAGGCGACAACTATTCTGACGCGCCCGGTTTCGAGGCACTGGTGTTCAAAGCCTCGCGCGGCATAGAGGACATTTATGAGCTGACCTACATTCGCAAGGACGGCACCCGATTTCCCGCTGTGGTCTCGGTGACGGCGCTGCGCGACGCCGATGACGCCATCATCGGCTACCTGCTGATCGGCACCGACAACACGGCGCGCAAGCAACTCGCCGACGAACTCGAGTCTCCTTCTGCATGTCGAGATCTCGGACCAGGGCATCGGCATGAGCGCCGCTCAACAGTTGCGGCTGTTCCGCGTGTTCTCGCAGGTGGATGAGTCCTCGACCCGCAAATACGGCGGAAGCGGGCTCGGCCTGGTGATCTCGAAACGGCTGGCCAAGCTGATGGGAGGCGACGTCGGCGTGGCCAGCGAGCCCGGCAAGGGCAGCACCTTCCGGCTCACCGCGCGGCTGCGTCGCACGTTCACCGCGCAGCCACCGAGCGGGCCGCTGTCTGAGCCGCCGCGGGAGACGCTGGAGCGCCGATTTGCCAGCTTGCGCGTGCGGGTCGCCGAGGACGATTCCACCAGCCAGGAGGTGGCGCGCGGCCTGCTTGAAGACGCCGGATTGGCGGTGGACGTGGTGAGCGATGGGCTGAAGGCCGCCGAACGCGTGGCTGCCGTGCACTATGCGCTGGTCCTGATGGACATGAAGATGCCCGTGATGGACGGCCTGCAGGCTGCGCGCGCGATCCGCGGGTTGCCCGGGATGGCCACGTTGCCGATCCTGGCACTGACAGCCAGCGCCTTCCCGACCGAGCGCGACCAGTGCCTGGCGGCCGGCATGAACGGGCACATCGAGAAGACGGTCGAGCCGAGTGTGTTCTACGCGACCTTGCTGCAGTGGCTGCACCAGGCACAGACGTTGGGCCGAGCGCGTTGACGGGTGTGCGGGCTGGCGGATATGCACTCCCCCGACCTCGCCGATGAGGGGTGACGACTCGCCGGTGACCATGACCCTGGCTTCGTTGCACGGCTGAGTGAACCTGTTGAGCTTCATGTCCCGGCGTCGGGCGTGATGGATCTGCACCACGATGCGGGTCAGGCCGAGATCGTCGACGCCACCCGGAAACCACTCGCCGGCCGGTCTCGTTCACTGTTGGCGCAGCTTTGCCGGACTACTGACCGCGACCCCGTCATCCGACAAGGGGACCGGGCTGCTGCTTACCGGGGCAGCGAAAAGGAAGTTGACGTTGTGGTCGATCAGCAGATCGAACACCGGACCACCGTTGCGCGATATGAAAGGCCACAGGCGGTCGTTCACAGTGACGAGCTGTTTGTCCGTCGTCACCGACTGAATCTGGAGGGCTCCAGACCGCCGGCGCCCGGGGGCTTTTTTGATTGTCCACCTGACGGGTCCAGGGCCAGCGTCGCCCACGTTCCTGGGAACCGGCAGTGTGTGTCAACGCACTGAAGCGCTGCCCATATCGGCGCACTCTCCGGGTATCAGTCTCGAAGCTCTGCGGCGGCTCGGACTCCGACTCGGCCCGCACGTCCTTGCTTTCATCGACTCCCCGACTTCGCAGGAGACTTCCGTGAACCAACCCTCCACCACGCCGCCGATTGCTGTCCCGATTGACGAAGACCTTGCCCTGCAGTCCCGTCCTGGCCACGGAGTTCCCTCACAGGACCCGGCGACTGCGGCGCAGTTCCCGCTGGAACCGAAGGAAGCCGAGCGCGAGGCCGGCTCGGCATTGATGGGTGGCGGCATGGTGGCCGGTGTGGCGACCGGAGCCACCATCGGCGTCGTGGTGGCCGGCCCGGTGGGTGCGGTGGTGGGTGGCACGCTGGGTGCGGTGGTCGGCGCGCTCGGTGCCGCCGCTGCGGGTGGCATGGTGGCGAAACCGGAAAACTCTGGCGGCGCCGACACCGCGCCCGTGAGCCCCGTGCAATTGCATAGGGTGGACAGCGCAGCCGTTGTGAAACCGCCGCTCCCAAAGGATCATCGCTGACCGACGATGACTCCGGCGCCCTGCCCGCAGCAGTCGTTCTCATCGAACGTCATTGCTTGGGCCAACACTCCCAAGGACATCATGCAGATTCTGCTTCACTCCGACTCCAACACCGACGGCGGCCATCTCATGGCTGACCACCTGCAGAAGGTGGTGAAAGACGCCATGGCGCGATTTTCCGAACGCGTCACGCGGGTCGAGGCGCATCTCTCCGACGTCAACAGCCAGGCGAAGTCGAGCGATGGCGATATTCATTGCACCCTGCAGGCCAGGCTGGTGGGTCTCGATGCCATCGTGGTGAAAGAACACGCCGGCAATGTCCATCAGGCTATCGAGGGCGCAGTGCGCAAACTCAAGCGTGCGGTCGGTACGGAACTGGCAAAGCACGAGCCGCGCGGACACCGGTCGCGGTCAGAACTCTCTGTCGACGATGACGCTTCGGAAATGCCCGGCTGAGGCTGCCGGCCGGGCCGCAACCGGGGCGGCTTCACTGGTAGCCGATTCCCATCACGTAATTGCGCAGCAACGCCTCCTCGTGGTTGCCCGCCGCCAGCAAGGCACGCAATCCGTCGCGCGCATTGAGCACGCCGAGTGGCTTGTTCGCCGGATCGACGACCAGAGCATGGATGAGGCCCCGCGTGTGCATCACTGCGAGCACATCCGACAACGAGTCGTCGGGCGCGCAGGCGGTGATCTCACGCGTCATCACATCGCTCGCATGACTGGTGAAGAAGTCGGCTTGCCCCAAACCCAGGCGCCGAACAAGCACGGTCTCGGTGATGGTGCCTACCGGCAGGCCGGCAGCGTCACACACCACCACCACGCTGATCTGCTCGCTGGACAGCAACGCCGCCACATCCACCAGCAAGGCGTCCATTCCCACTGTCAGCAACCGCGATCGGGCCACTCCCTCCAGGGCGCTGACCAGAGTAGGCGCGACGGCGTGAGCCTCTGCCGCGGCGACGGGCGGGCTCTCGGTGACCGCTGTGTCGGGCGTCGGCGCACTCATCGTGTCAACGCCTGTTCGAGTTGCGCCTTGTTCATCGCTGAACGCCCTTTCACGCCGTGCTGACGGGCTTCATTGCGAAGCTGGAGCAGGGTTCGACCGCCCGCTCCCTGATGCGAGCGCAAGCCTCCTCGCCGACCGGCGGACATGTCGTTGATCGACGATGGGCTCGCTTGCACAGACTCACCGTGCTGCGCTCGCTCCTTGTTGACCACCCGTGCTGCGATCTCCTCGGCCAGAAGCAGAGGTTTGCCGCCGTCGATCAGGCTGTCCTTGATGTGTGCGTACTGGCGCTCGCGCTTGGCGCTCCAGGTTTTCTGAGGCATCACGGTTCCTTTCAGAGGGCTGGTTCGGGTGTGTTCATGGCTGCTTCACAGCGGTGTGCGGGGCCGTCCGAAGAGCGACGTGAATCGCATCTTCCAGCCGCTCGAAGCCGAAGGAGACATCCACCGGTCTGCCGTTCAGGAAGAAGGCGGGTGTGGCGCGGACGCCGCAATACTCGCCGGCGCGTCGATGCTCCTGAATCCTTTGCGTGTAGATCCGGTCGGCCATCTCGGCGTGGAAGCGAATCATGTCCAGTCCGATGGACTTCGCATGCGCTGTCAGCGCCGGCAGCGCCAAGTGATGGGGCTGGCTGAACAGCAGGTGGTGCATCGCCCAGAACTTGCCTTGCGCAGCCGCCGCTTCGGCGGCCTCGGCGGCCAATTCGGCTCGCAGATGCACTTTCATCAACGGGAAATGCCGAAACACGAAACGCATGCGCTTGCCAAAGGCTTCGACGAGGTGTTGCGTCAAAGGCTCGGCCCGTATGCATGCGGGGCATTCGTAGTCGCCATATTCGATCAGCGTCAGGCTCGCGTGCGCATCGCCCAGCATGTGTTCGGCCGCGGCCAACGCCGCTTCGGGTACTGCGCCGCGCTGTTCGTGGCTCATGTTGCGCCCTTGGCAAGCGTCGCCTGCAGACTGATCTCTGTCACGCTCGCCAGCGCCTTCGACAACGGGCAATCGCGTTTGGCGGCCAGAGCGATCTCCTGGAACTGCGCTTCCTCGATGCCAGGAACGATCGCATTCAAGCTCAATGCGATGCGGTCGATGAAGAACCCGTCACCTTGTGGCGCCAGGCGCACACGGGCCTGCGTGTCGACCGATGTGGTGGCATAACCCGCCTTGTCGCACGCGAAAGAGAACGCCATCGTGAAGCAGGCGGCGTGCGCGGCGCCGAGAATCTCTTCGGGGTTGCTGCCGCGGCGGTCGTCCTCGAATCGGCTGGTAAAGCCGTAGGGGTAGAGCGCGAGCGCTCCGGATTCGGTGCTGATCTGTCCCTGGCCCTTCTTGCCCTGGCCTTCCCAATGCACGCTGGCCGTCTTCTCGGTCATGGTTAAACCTGTCGGATAAATTCGTTGTGGGGCCATGGGAGACGAGGTAACGATGCGCTTCGAACGACGCTCCGCACCCGCGTCACTTCGTCACTTCGTTCGCGGCGGCTTGATCTGCATGTCGGGCTGGCTCAATTGCCCGGCGCGCAGGGCCTGCACGGCGCCCACCACCGAGCGGGCGACGTTACGCACCTCTTCCTGCACGGCCTTGTCCTTGTCCAGCGCTTCGTGACTGTTGTAGTAAGGCTCGTAGTAGCCGACGTACCGGTCGAGCCTGGCGGACACGCCGGCGTCGATCAGGCCCATCCACTCCAGCCAGTCGCACAGGTTGCGCCGATGGTCTTCGACACCGGCCACGTCGCCATGCACGACGACGCCGAAAGCGCGGCCCGCCAGGTGCTTGGGGTAATCCCAGCCTTGCTCTTCGATCTGCTTGGCCTCGACCACGCGCTTGCCGTGGGTGGTGGTGGGGTCCGGATTGCCGCCATCGGCACACACCAGGCGGTCGATCATCAGTTTCAGCACGCTGGGGGACTGGTACCAATAGGTGGGCGCCAGCAGGATCACCGCGTGCGCGGCAACCCAGCGTTCATAGATCTCGGCCATCCAGTCGTGGGTTTGCGCGAGTGCGTGGTTCGGGTAGCAGCTGCAAGGCCAGTGGCAGAGCGGCATGGCGCTCGACACGCAGCCCTTGCAGGGATGGATGTTGCGGCCGTACTCCGAGGTGACGAGGCTCAGATCCAATACATCGGCCTCGATGCCAGCGCCCTGCACGATCTCCCGTGCCATCTCGGTCAGGCGCCAGGTCTTCGAGACTTCACCGGGGCAGGTGCCGTCGTTGCGGGCACTGCCGCACACCAGCAGCACGCGCGACTTTGTTGCAGGGTTGCCCCAGGTCAGCTGTGCCTGATCGACGGCTTGCCGGGTCGCCAGCCACTCCACTGACAACGCGTAGGTCGGGTCGGCGTAGCCCGCTCCGGCCAGGCGCGTCAGCGGCGCCTTGCGACCCCCCTGATAGGCCAGCCAGGCGATGTCTTCCAGACGCGAGATCGCGGCGGCTTCCACCGAGAAAGCCGGGTCGACGAACCCAGCGCGGTAGCGCTCACCGAAGACCTGGCGCGACAGCGCTGCGGGCGCCTGGCCCTTGCGAATCTCGATCATCTTGGCAACTCCGGCAGCGATCTGACTTGACTGGCAGCAGCTTGCGGCGGCACGCCGCCTGCCGTCTGTGCGCAAGGCAACGGAGCAGGTGAGATGCGGACGTACTCCTGCGCCATGTCCTCCGGAGATAACTCGCACAGGAACTGCTGCAGACGTTCAGGGCTCACGAGAAAATTACCTGGACCTTTGCATCCAGGGTCGGAGGCGGAAGCAGTGGCCTGTGCGTCAGACCTGCCCGCTTTCGACGATGTGGCCGAGCGCCAGCGCCACGACGGGGCGGCGCCGGGGCGCATCGCCATTGCAGGCTTCGATGATTTCGAGCTCGCTCGCACCTGCCGCCCGCGGCTGAGCGCCGTGGCGGTGGATTGCGTGGACGCCGGCCGGACGGCGGGAGAACTGCGGCTGCACTCGATCGGCACCGCACGCAGCGGACAGCACGCGCCGGCCGAGACGGCGCTAGTCCCGTCACGCATCGCGCAGCGCGAGAACCACCGGGCAGGGGCCATGCGCTGCGGGGCCGAGCGGCCTGACGCGTCACCCACCTGACTCGGGGGTGCGCGCCCGCGACTCATCCGTTTGGCCGATACCGGACCGGCGACGCCTTGCCTATCGTGCGGAGCGGCGCCATTGTTACGAAGCGCCGGCAGTCAACCAACGAAGGTCAATCCATGAAGAACTCCAGCACCCAGGGCATGAAAGGCGCTGCCGTCGCCCTGTCCGCGGCGCTCGCCGCGTGCGGCGGCGGCGGCTCGGACAAAAGGGCAACCGATGTCGGCACAACCCGCCCCCGGTCGGCAGCCACACCGGCGTGCTGACCGATGCCGCAGTGCAAGGTGTGGCCTTTGTGACCTCGACTGGCATGACCGGCACCACCAATGAGTTCGGCCAGTACCGCTACAAGCCACCGCGTGCCGAAAGCGCCCGACGACAACACCGGCCTCGTCGGAGTCTGGGCCTTTGGTTCGGCGAGCATCGTGAAGACCCGGACCTTCGTGGTCTGGGCCGACGGCCGCTACGCGATGATCGACCCGCTGGGCGACACGCAGAACAACGGCGGAGGGCCGGGCGTCGAATACGGAACCTACTCTCACAACAGCACGACACTGGCTCTCCGGATCCTGACCGTGACGGTGGACACCAATGGCTGCGCCGGGCTGCAAGACAGCCGAACGAGTGAACTGGCCAGCTTCAACCTCACGCTGAGTGCCGACAGCAGCACCGCCAGCTTGATTGAAGGCACCGAGAGCTACCCGCTGTTCCGTATCTCTCGCTGGACCCGATGGGCCGGGCACAGGCTGGCTGCGGCGGCCATCTTGCGCAGCCAGCAGGCCATGCAGTGCATCCGGAAGGTGCCGAATGAGACGGGCCATGCGGGGCGGCATGGGGGCATCGCAGGGCTGCCTCAGGTGTAACGGGTGAGCGATGCGAGATCCGTCTTGAAAGAGGTGGAGTTGGTCGACGATCACGCTTTCCTGCGTGATGCCCTGGCTGAAGTCATGGCCCGTGCTTTCCCCGAGGTGCAGGTCTTGCAGGCCGACGATCTGCAAGCCGCCCGCGCCGTGCTGAATCGGCACAGTGACGTTGATCTGTTGCTGCTGGACCTTCTTTTGCCCGATGGCGACGGCCTGGACGCGATCGCCAGCTTGCGCGAAGCCGGCGGCATGCGTCTGGTAGTGATGTCGGCCGACGACCGGCCCGGCACCGTTCAACGCGCCCTGGACGCGGGTGCGGCTGGTTATCTGCCCAAGACTCTGAAGGCCGCCGAGATGCTGGCTGCCGTGAAAGGGGGTGCTTCAGGGCGGCATCTACGTGCCGGTGTCCGTATTGGCGGCGCGGCCGTCCGTGGCGAGGCCGGCCGCGCTGAAAGACATGAACCTGTCGCCTCGGCAGACCGAGGTGCTGGGTTTGCTGATCGAAGGTGTGTCGAACAAAGTCATTGCGAGGGAACTGGAAATTTCCGAAGCCACCGTCAAGTCGCATGTCTCGGCGGTCATGAGTTGCTTCGATGTGACGACGCGCACACAGGTGGTGGCGGAAGTCGCACGGCAGGGCTGGCGCATGCCGCATCACCGGCGCCGAAGCGGCTGAACCGGGGCCGTGGCGTCGGTGCGGGCTCAGCTTCGGCTGGGCAGCGCAGCCTGAAGAGCTTGCAAAAGCGCCGACATGGCAAATGGTTTGGTGAGCAGCGGCACGCCGGCTTCAACGAGTTCGTGGCTGTCGCTGGCGTCGGGGTCACCGGTGACGAGCAGGCAGGGCAGGCCGGCGCCCAATGCCTCCCTGGCTCGACGCACGGCCACCGCACCGCTGCCGTCGGCCATGCGCTGGTCGGTCAGCAGCAGGTCGGGGCGCGCCACCGACGCCTGCGCCACCTCGGCCAACGCCAGCTGCAGCGCCGCCAGCGAGTCGAGTGGGCGCACCTGCGCGCCCCATCGCCGCAGACGCAGTATCAGTGCATCGCGCAGGGCCTCGTCGTCGTCGAGCACCCAAATGTTCACGCCCTGAAGCGGTTGTTCGCCCGGCAAGGAAGGCGCGGTTGGCTGGATGTCGCGAGTGGTCGAGCGCGGCAGCACGATGCTGAAACAAGAACCCCGCCCCGGCACCGACTGCAGCGTCACGGTCGTGCCCATTGCCGCCGCGCTGCGCTTCACGATGGCCAGACCCAGCCCCAGGCCCAGGCGGCGGTCGCGCCCGGAGTTGGCCAGCTGCACGAACTCGTCGAAGACCCGCGCGCAGTCTTCGGCGGCGATTCCGATGCCCGTGTCTCACACCTGCAGGCGCACCGCGCCGGATGGCAGCGTTCGCGCCGCCACCAGCACGCCGCCTTGCTGCGTGTAGCGCAGGGCATTGCTGAGCAGGTTGCGCAGCACCTGTTCCAGCAGCACGGGGTCGGCCTGCACCGCCAGCGCCGTGGGGCGCAAGCGGACGTCGGTCTGCGCGATGCGCATCACCGGCACCGTGCCTGGCAGGGGGAGCAGCCCTGCGCACCGCACGCTGGACGCACTTTGCGTATCCGGGCGCCGTGCAGGCGCGTGCGCCTTGGCCATCAGCCGGGTGTGTGCCTGCCTGCGTGACGCGGCATGCGGTGTCGCAGCGTGGCTGCCCTGGGCTGAGGAAGCTGGAAATACATCGCTGCAGGGTGCCAGAAGTGCGCAATCCGGGACCCGTCAAGGTTGCACGGCGAACATCGCCCCGTCGCTGTTCTCAGGGCCTTTCCGTCCGTTCAGGGTGAGCCATGCCGTGAGCACGCTTCGGCACTGCTGTTCGCGATAGACGATGCGGTGCCGGCCGCATCGGGTCGATCGCTGCTCGAATCACCTTCCGGCAATGCACGAAGGCCTTTCAGGCTCATCCTGGCGACTGCCGTGGCGCGGATTGCCCTGAGGCACACGCTTGCGCCTCAGGCGTTGCTGCTGGCGCGCACTTCCTCGATGGTCGTCACGCCGGCCAGCACCTTCTCGATGCCGTCCTGGCGCAGCGTGCGCATGCCGTCGCCCAGCGCGTGGCGCTGCAGTTCCTCGGCGCGGGCGCCGGTCTGTATCAGGTGGCGCAGACCGGGCGTCACCATCATCAGCTCGTGGATGCCGGCGCGGCCGCGGTAGCCGGTACCGTCGCAGCGATCACAACCCACGGTGCGGTACAGCGTGATGCGCCCTTCGGTGCCGAAGCGGCGTTGCCATTCGGCCATCAGTTCGCCTTCGGACGGCCGGAGGTCGACGTCGCGCATCGCGTGCAGATGGTCTCGCAGAAGTTCCTCCACCTCTTCGGCGGTGGCATCGTGGCCGACCCGGCAGTGCGAGCAAAGACGGCGCACCAGGCGCTGCGCCAGCACGCCGAGCAGCGCGTCGGCGAAGTTGAACGGGTCCATGCCCATGTCGAGCAGCCGCGTCACGGTTTCCGGCGCGCTGTTGGTGTGCAGCGTGCTCATCACCAGGTGGCCGGTCAATGAGGCCTCGATGGCCACCTGTGCGGTCTCGCGGTCGCGGATCTCGCCGACCATGATGACGTCGGGGTCGGCGCGCAGGAACGAGCGCAGCGCCTTCGCGAAGGTCCAGTCGATCTTCGGGTTCACCTGCACCTGGCGCAGGCCGGGCTGGGTGATCTCGATCGGGTCCTCGGCGGTCCACAGCTTGCGGTTGGGCACGTTGATGTAGCCCAGCGCCGAGTGCAGCGTGGTCGTCTTGCCCGAGCCGGTGGGCCCGACGCACAGCAGCATGCCGTAAGGTCGTTGCGCGGCTTCCTTGAAGCGCTTCAGATTGCTCGGGCTGAGGTTCAGGTTGTCCAGCGGAATCGGCTTGGCCGAGGCCAGCAGCCGCATCACGGCGTCTTCGAGGTTGTTCGTGGTCGGGATGGTGGCCACCCGCAGTTCGAGCTTCTGGCCCTGCACGAACTTGCCGAAGTTGATCTTGCCGTCCTGCGGCTTGCGGCGCTCGCTGATGTCGAGGTCGCACATGATCTTCAGCCGCGCGATCAGCGCGCTGCGGTAGGTGTGCGGCAGTTCCAGGTAGGGCTTCAACTGGCCGTCGCGGCGGAAGCGGATGCGCACCTTTTCGCGCCCCGGCTGGCATTCGATGTGGATGTCCGACACGCCCTGCCCATGCGCCTCGATGATCATCGAGTTGATCAACCGCACCAGCGAGTTGTCGCTCTGTTCGATCGACGCCTCTTCGTCGCCGCTGCCGCGCTGCTCCGAGGTGTGCTGCTGCTCCAGCGTGGCGAGCAGGCCCTTCGCGTTGTCGGCGTCGAAGTCGACTCCGGCGGCGGGGTCGGGCAGGCGCGGCGCGAACACGGCCGTGCCCATTTTTTCGTAGGCGCGGTCGATGGCGCCGTGAAGCAGCGCTGCGCGCGCCAGAACCGGCACCACCTTGCCCTGCGCTGCGAACTCGAGCTCTTCCATGGCGTCGCCGCGCGACGGGTCTTCCACCGCCACGATCAGCCGCCCGGCGCGGTGCAGCAGCGGCAGCGCACGCAGCCGGTTGGCCACCGGATAGGGCAGTCTGGCCACCGCTTCCATGTCGGCCGGGAACTGTGTCACGTCGACCATCGGGTACCCCATCTTGCGAGCCAGCGCGGTCTGCAGGTCCTGGCGTGACACGTCGCCGCGGCGCACCAGCAGTTCGCCCAGCGGCACGCCTCGGTCGGTACGTTGCTGGGCAAGGGCGTCGTCGAGCTGGACTGGCGTGATGAAGCCGAGTGCGATCAGCGCCTCGCCGATGCGCACCAGCGGCATGCGCGCCTGCTGCTCGATGGCGCTGACGAGTTCGTCGGCCGAGATGATCTGCCGCGTCACCAGGATGTCGCCCAGCTTCTGCGTGCGCAGGTGCTGCTGCTCGTTCAGAGCCGACTCCACCTGCTCGGTTGTGGTCGCGTGCTGCTCGACCAGCGCCTCGCCGATGCGCACGCCGAGATCGGCCGCCTGGTAAGCCGAACACGGCACGAAGCTGCGCCGCACGGCGCCGTTCACATCGGCCGGCTCGAAGAGATAGATGCCTTGTTCGGTGCGCAGCGGGCAGACCGTCAGCCCTTCGAGCGCGGGCGCGCCGTGCAACTCGATGCGAAAGGGCACGGCCGGGCGCAGCGTCAGCACGCCCTGGGTTTCTTCGTCGGCCGCGCCTGCCGGCAGCGGCAGCGGCGCCAGATTCAGCAGAAGGCGCAGCCGGCGGAACTGGCTGAACTTCAGCGTGATGGCCGAGCGTGACGGCGGCACCAGAACCTGCAGCGCGCCTTCCTCGGGGTTGAAGGCGAGCAGGCGGCCGCTCATCAGGTGGCCGTTCAGGCCCTCGATCTCGCAGGGCTCCGGGGTCATCTGGCAGGTCGGCGCCGGGTAGGAGGGCAGCGACGGCGTGGGCCAGGCGAAGGGCTCGCCGCGTTCACGTTCGCGCTCGGCGCGGCGAAGTGGCAACTGCCCTTCCAGCGGCATCAGCGTCAGCTGCGGCGTTGACATGTCCGACATGGCGTTCCCTGTTCGGGCCGGCGGCGGAATCGCACGCCCGGCGGCTCTTCGATGGTGAGGCCAGGCGTGTCGGCCGAAACCTTGAACAGGTGCCGGATCGACCGCCAGATCGGCGGTCAGCCAGGCGACTGCGGACGCCGTTCAGTGGCGCGTGGCTGACGCCACCGGTACCGCGCCGGCGGGTGCCGGAACGGTTGCCGGCGTGACGCCAGGCACCGGCACCGGCGGGGTAGCCACCGCCGCGGACGGCGCCACCGTGATCACCCGCCGGGGCCCGCCGGCCGGCTCGTCGAAGGCCGACAGCGCCTGCTGCGTGGTGCGTTCCCAGTCCTCGGCGCTGCGGATCACGGTCGGCCTGATCAACACCACCAGTTCCTTCTTGCGCCCGGTGTCGGAGTTGTTGCCGAGCAGGTTGCGTGTGACCGCATTGCCGGCGCTGCCGGGCACGCCCGAGTTGCTGCGCGACGACTCCATCTGCATCAGGCCGCCGATGGCCACGATGTTGCCATCGGGCACGCGCACCACGGTGTCGGTCTCGTTGACGCTGGAGCTCGCCAGCGGCAGCTTGTAGTTGCCGATGGTGCCGAGGTCGATCTGCTTGACCTTTTCGGTCACCGAGGTGACCGACGGCCGCAGGTGCAGCGTGACCATGCCGCTTTCGTCGATCTGCGGCGTGACATCGAGCGCGATGCCGCTGAAAAATGGTGTCAGGTTCAGCGTCGGCAACGTGGTGGTGCCGTTGGTCGCGTTGTTGCCCGGCGTCGTGGAGCCGCCCGACACGTTGGTGACGAAGTATTCGTCGACGCCCACCTTCAGCACCGCCTTCTGGTTGTTCAGCGTGGCCACGCGCGGGCTCGACAGCACCTGCAGGTTGCCATGCGTCTCCAGGAAACCGAGCACGGCCTGGAAGCCCTTGGTGGCCAGCGCCAGCCCCAGCGTGCCGCCGGCCCCAGCGGGCAGCGAAATGCTGTCGATGGCCAGCGAGCTGATGGCCTGCGGCAGTGTCGGCAAGCCGTTCGGGTTGCCGAGCAGCGCATTGCCGGGGTAGCCGCTGGTCTGGCCGGCCGCGAGGTTGCTGCGCAGCAGTGACCAGTCGATGCCGCTCTGGTAACCCTCGCGCAGTTCGACCTCGACGATCTTCGCTTCCAGCATGACCTGGCGTTCGACGGCGATCTTCGAGGCGCGCAGGAAGGTTTCCACCTGGCGCAGCTCATCGGGCATGGCGCGCACGGCGATCGTGCTCGCCTGTGGGCTGGTGATGACGGCGCGGCCGGTGCTGTTGCCATTGCCTGCGGGCCCGCCCGGGATGCCGATCAATGCGCGCAGCGCGTCGGCCGTCTCGGCCCAGATGTCGGTGCTGGTGCTGGTGCTGATCTGGCTGCTGTCGGGCGCGGTGCCGGCGGTGGCCGTGCTGTTGCCCGTGCTGCCCGAGGAGCTCTGGGTGTTCGTCGGCGCGCCACTGCCGCTGACGCGCACCTCGCTCCTGCCCTGGCGCTTGTTGTGCAGGTAGTTGACCGTGAAGAGCCGGGTCTGCATGGTCGGTGGGTAGACGGTGATGCGGCGGCCGTCGATCTTGAAGTCGTAGCCGTAGACGTCGCGGATCGACTCCAGCGCCTCGCGCACGGTCACGCCGCGCAGCGTCACCGAGAGCTGGCCGTTGATGTCGGGATGCATCAGCATGCTGTAGCGCGAGTCGCTGACCATGCCGAGGAAGACATCACGCGCGTTGGCACCGTTCACGATGAGGTCGAAGCGCGGCTCGGCCGGGGCGGCGGGCCGCGCCGCCTCGGCCACGATGGCCGGCGCGGGTGCGGGTGCGGGTGCGAGCGCGGGCGCAGCCGGGGCGGCACGCGGTGCGGGCGGCGGCGAGCGCTCGATCTCGGTGCGCAGTTGCGCGTTGGCGTCGAACTTGCGCAGCGGGGCCTGCTCGGCGCAGGCGCCCAGCCCGGCCAGCACGGCGCTGGCCAGCAGCGTCTTCAGCGGAGCGGCACGGAGTGCGGGGAATCGCGTCATGGTTGGTCACCTGGGCGTTGGGGACGGGAAGGGGGGGAAAGCCGGGGCAGCGAAGCGTGTTCGAAGGTCGGTCGCGTGGGGCGTTCGGGGCGGACGATCGGTGCCGGCTTGTCGGGTGGCTCGGTCAGCGTCCGCTTGACCACGCCGCCGTAGAGCGGCAGGCGCTGCAGCGTGCCGGCCTGGCGCACGTGGACGGCGCTGTCGTCGATGCGCTCGATGCGCGCGTCGCCCAGCATGTCGCCCACCTTGCGGCGGCGGCCGTTGTCGACCACGTAGCGGGTGCCGTCCACCACCATCAGGTGGCGTGGCGCCACCACGGGCGCCGCGCCTCCGTCGGCAGCCAGCGGGGCGGGTCGGGCGGCGGCCGGCGGCTGCAGCGGGTCGCGTGGCCCGTCTTCGGCCGGGTTGGCGGTCGCGAACACAGAAAGGCAGGCGCCAGCGGCGAGCACGGCGGCCCGGCGTGCGGCCCGCCGCGTGGCTGGAAAGAGCGGGTTCTTCATGGTCGTTCTCCGGGGTCGGCGTTCAGGTAGACACGCACCTTCAGCACCGGCGGCTGTGTCTGGCTCGACAGCCGCAATTCGCTCCAGCGCAAGCCGGGCATTGCCGTCTCGATTTCGGCCAGGTACGAGGCCAGGTCGCCGTAGCTGCCGCTGACATGCAGGTCCACGCCCTGCAGCGGCAGGCTGGCGGCCTGGCCTTCACGTGGCGGCGCGGGCGCGGCGGTGGTCAGGCGCAGCAGTGTCAGCCGCTCATGGCGCTTGAGCACCCGTTCCAGCAGTTCGGGCAGCCTGGCGGCGCCGCCTTCCACGCTGCTGCGCTGCTTCAATTCGGCATCGACCTCGTCGCGCTCCTTGCGCGTCTCGGCCAGGCTGCGCTGCAGGCGGCCCAGCGGGGTGTCGGCCGCGCCCGGGCCCTGCAGGCTGGCCAACTCTCCGCGCATGCCGTCGAGTTCTGTCGTCTGCTGGCGCAGCTGTTTGGCCATCGCCTTCTGGGCGTTCATCTGCGGCGTCAGCACCAGGGCGTCGGCCAGAGCGCCCAGGGCCACGGCCAGTGAAGCGAACATGATCACTCGTTCGCGCAGCGACAGCGCATTGATGCGCCGCGCCTGCTGCATCCAGAAGGCTTTCATCGTGGCGCTCCGGCCGGTGGCACCGCCACGCCGCCACCGCTGGCCACCTGGAAGACCCAGGTCTCGGCATTCGCGCCGCCGGCCTCGCTGCGCTCGACCTTCAGCGCGTTGAAACCGCGGCCGGCCGCCAGCGGGTGCGCACCCAGCCTTTCCAGCCAAGGGCGCAAGGCGTCGGGTTGCAGCGTGGCGCCGGCCAGTTCGACACGGCCGTCAGACAGCGTCACCTCGGTCAACCAGACCGGTGCCGGCACGGTCTGCGCCAGCAGCCGCAGCCAGGCGGAGTGGCTGCGGCCTGCGGTGACGAGCCCGCGGCTGAGCTCGGCCAGCATCTTCTGGCGCTCGGCCAGCAGCCGCACTTCGGCCGCCAGTTCCTGCTCCAGTGCGGCCGGTGAGGTGGCGGCAGGCTGCTGCGCCAGCGCGCTCTTCAGGCGCTGGTGCTCGCCTTCCTGGGCCTGTGTGGTGGCCTGCAGGTCATGCCGAAGTGTGGCCGTCCTGTACGCCGACCAGCCCGACAGCGCGAGCAGCGCGGCCGTGAAGGCGGCCAGCGCCTGGCTCATCGCCAGCGCCGAGAAGTAGCGCTTGGGCGTCAGCAGGATCGGGCTGTAGAGGTTGATCTGTTGGGGCATGGCCTGGAGTCCTGTGCTCGTCAGAGCTGACGGGTTTCGTTTCGCAGCAGCGCGCCCAGCAGGGGCAGCACGGCGGCACGCAGGGCCGGCGTGGGTGCGGCGGCTTCCCAGCCCGGGAACACGCGTTCGGGGTCGAGCACGCCGACCTGCATGCCCAGCGCCTGCTCAAGGCGGCTGGCCAGGTCCTGCGAGCCCTCGCCGACCTGCACCCACAGCCCGACCAGCGGCAGGTCGGGCCAGGAGCGTTCCCAGACGTCGAAGGAGCGCTGCAGTTCGATGACCAGCCGCGGCGCGCCGTCCGCCTCGGCCTGCGCCTCCTGCGCCTCGGCGCCGTAATCGACGAAGTCCAGGGTTTCCGGCGCGGCCTCGGGCTGCGGTTCGGCGGCCGCCCGGGCCACGCTGCTGCCGTCGCCGTCCCAGTCGAGCCGGCGGGTGTAAAACAGCTCGCCGCGGGCGCAGATGGTCAGCAGGCAGGTGTCGCCGTGCGCCACCAGACCGGCGGTGGCGCGTTCGCCCAGGCCGTGCGTCGTGGCCACTGCGCTGAGCAAGTTGCGCTGCGAGGTTTCGGCCATGTCGATGACCGAGAGTTCCATGCCGGCGGCGCGCATGAAGTCACCGATGACCCGGAGCGTGCTGTTCTTCGCGGCTGCCACGAAGATCTGCTTCTGCGCGCGCGGCCGGTCGTCGCCGACGGCCATGACGTCGATCGTCAGGTCGTCGAGCCGGACGTCCACGAGGTCCTTGATGCGCCAGCGCGCGGCGGCCTTCATCTCGTCGGGTTTGACAGCCGGGGCTTCGACGGCCAGCAGTTGCGCTTCGCTCAGCGGCAGCACGGCGGTCACGCCGCGCGCCGGGAAGCCCATCGTGCGCAGGTGCCGCGCGAAGTCAGGCGCCGGGAAGTCGTGCCGCTGCTCCACCCCGCAGCGCTGCAGCGTGCCGGCGGAGTCGGCCAGCGCATAGGCGAAGGTATCGGCGGTGCTGCTCACCACCAGCCGGCTGCCGCCGCCGCCGTTGCCGCTGGCCCAGAGGTTCCATGGCCATTTGATCATCAGTACATCTCCCGTCGGTAGACCTGGGTCTCGTTGCCGCGCTGCAGGCCGAATGTGGCGCGTGCGGCGGGGTCCTTGTCGTAGCCGCTGCCGCACCAGGCGCCGCGCAGATAAGCGAGGTTGGCGCCGGCGCTGGCGGCGTCGCCGGTGCCGGGCGTCCAGGGCTGCAGGCAGGAGGCATCGGTGCTGGTGCTGCCCAGGCTGAGGGCGATGTCGTAGGTGCCGCGGCGGCCGGCCGTCGGTGCGGCCAGCGTGAGCTTGCCGGTGCCGGCA
>Ga0105046_10007815_pt1 | contig 16805 bp, 13 predicted proteins | sample MAT03_FD_78385 | JGI IMG/M metagenome (GOLD analysis project Ga0105046, IMG submission 78385) | Freshwater microbial communities from Lake Fryxell liftoff mats and glacier meltwater in Antarctica - MAT-03 (megahit assembly) | ecosystem: Environmental > Aquatic > Freshwater > Ice > Liftoff...
ACGTCCGGCAATTCGACCATCATGGCCACTTTGCCGAATTGGACGATGTCGCGAGGATGCAATTGACGTTCGCCTGGCCCCAGGCGGACACCGTTAACGTAGGTGCCGTTGGTGCTTTCCAGGTCGCGAACCCACCAGCCAGTGTCAGCCTGGCGAACTTCCGCGTGGCGGCGGCTGACGGAACTATCGTCCAGGACGATCTCCAGCGTCCCCAACCGGCCGGCGCGGAGAACGTTCGTGGATTCCCAGGCCTTTCCTTTGACCTCGCCACTAATTCCCTTAAGGCGAATCGCGATGCTCATGTTCATGATCTCCTCCTCATCCTCACCAGCGTCGACCGAGTCCTGAACGCGGGCAGGGAATGTCCCCTATCGTTGGCGATAAAGGCAGAACAGTAGCACCACTCTAGTTCACACTTGAAGCCGGTTCAAAAGGAATCTTTGGCACGAAAGGAATATTTTTTCGACCTGAAACCGATTGCACTGTCTCCCGATTCGACGTTAACGACTGTGGGGGAGTAGTTTAAAACTGTTTCCCGCCATCTTCCTCGTCGTCGTCTTCATCGGGAACATACGGCAATTCTTCGTCTTCATCTTCATCCAGTTCGTCCAAATCGTCGTCGAGCGGGTCGCGATCACCAGGCGGAGTTTCAATTCGTCGAATAATATCGACAGCTGACTTCTCGCCGTAGATCAGCTCCATCATGCCGGAAAAATAGCGGTCGATCGTCGTCAGATTCGCCCGGAGCAGGTTGTCGATCATTTTGCTGGTGAGATCGCCCCCTTCGACGTCCAGGCTAGTCTTGTAACGGACCTCGCCATCGTCGAAGTCGAGTTCGAAGTTGCCGATCCGCATTCCGCGGTTGGCTCGCGTGATGAACTCGGCCACCTGTGCCATCTTCTCCGGCGAGGCGTTTACGGGCATGTAGGAGTAGAAAATCAGCCAGTACTTTGCTTCATCGACTTCGCCATAGCAAAGCAGGCGACCGGAACGTCCCTTGAAGTGGAAGCGGATGATCGTTTCTCCCTCCAGGATCTCGTACTTCCACGCCTCTTCCTCCATGTAGTCGATCAGTTCCGAGAACAAGCCGGTCATAAAAACCTCCCGCCGACAGGCGAATCGGGTTGCGGGTTATAATCTCTCATTTTACCCAGCCAAGGGGAAGCTCAACAGGGGCTGAGGCGATATTCGCAAGGGATTCTAGGGATCGTCAAGCCACCAAGGAGTGATGGAATATGGCGACAGGTTGACGTAGTCAAACGTCCGCCGTGGCAATCAATCGACCTGTTTTTGCATTGGGAAGAGCTTGCAGTAGGCGTATGATCATCCGCAAAGATATTCTCGGAGTGGAACCCATGGCCAAGAAGAAAGCGACTGGCTCCCGAGCCCTCGTCAGTTCCACACGGCCTGCGGAGCTTTTGCCTCGCGGCTATCGCAAGTTTCTCGACGGACTCAAGGCACGGATTCGTAATGCCCAGGTCTCGGCCTCACTTGCCGCTAATCGAGAAATGATTGAGTTGTACTGGGAGATTGGTCGTTCGGTCGTCGAGCGTCAAGAATCCGAAGGTTGGGGACGCTCCGTGATCGAGCGGTTGGCGAAGGATCTTCAGACTGCGTTCCCCGGTGTGAGTGGCTTCTCTTCCTCAAATGTTTGGCGAATGCGAAAGTTCTTTCTCGCATACACTGCGGAGGTTTCAATTCTCGCACAGCCCGTGCGAGAATTGAAAGTCGCCAAACGCCAGCCGACGGAGACGGCAACGCTGGTTCCAATTCTCGCACAGCCCGTGCGAGAATTGGATGGGGCCACTTTACCAAGGGCAATCGCCAACATTCCCTGGGGACATAACATCCTGTTATTTGAGAGGCTCGACGATCCCATCACGCGGCATTGGTATGCCAACAAAAGTATCGAACAAGGCTGGTCGCGAGCCGTGCTCGGAATGCAAATCGAATCGAGCGCCCATCTGCGTCACGGGAAAGCACTCTCGAACTTTGCGACGACACTTCCTTCGGCACAGTGCGACTTGGCTCGTGAATTGTTGAAAGACCCATACAGCTTCGATTTTCTGACCTTGGCCGAAGATGCACAGGAACGGCACCTACAGGCCGGCCTGCTCGAGCACCTCCGAGAATTTCTCATCGAACTGGGCGTCGGCTTCGCGTTCGTCGGCAGCCGATACAATCTGGTAGTCGGCGGCAAGGATTACTACCTCGACTTGCTCTTCTACCATTTGCACCTGCGGGCCTATGTCGTGATCGAACTGAAGGTGACGGAGTTCGAGCCGGAGCATCTCGGCAAAATGAACTTCTATCTGTCGGCAGTCGATGCCCAACTCCGCCATCCGAACGATCGCCCGACGCTTGGGCTCATTCTCTGTCCAAGCAAGAACAGCGTCGTTGTCGAGTATGCCTTGCGTGATACCTCCAAGCCAATCGGCGTGGCCAGTTACAGCGCGGGCCGAGCATTACCTAACGATCTCCGCGACCAACTGCCGAGCCCGGAGCGTTTAGAAAAAGAACTCAGAAGGAGGCAACGGCCGAAAAAATCGAAGTAGACCGGATCATCCCCCCAACGCTCCGATGTAGCCGCTGGCCATCTTGAGGATCATGAAAATCAGGAAAACGGCCACCAAGGCATAGATGCCCAAGGCCATGGTTTTCGTGGCCGACTTCATTCGTCGAGCCGTCTCTTCGCGATAAAACTCGGCTTGCTTTGCCATCACCTCCGGGATTTGGCCGCTTTCCTCGCCGACATGGACCATGGCCAGAAACTCGACCGGGAAGACGGAGTTCAGCCGCAACACACCGGCGATTTCCTCCCCCTTTTTCAATCGCTTCACGATGCGATCCGCCTGGGCCATGAACGCGGAATTCCCCGTCGCTTTCAAGCTCATCCGCATCGCCTTGGTGACTGAGAGCGACGAGTCGAGCGTGACTTTGAGCGACAAGCAGAACCGACCCATCGCGATGGCTTGGGCACATGGGCCGAAGATTGGCACGCGCAGAAGCCAGGCTTCGAAGCCCTGACGCTTCGCGAGCGTGCTGGTAAAAATCTTGAGTGCAAGAATCGCCCCGCCGACGAACGCACTCACGATGACGAGAAAAAAAATCGCCCCACTGGTTCCCGCCAGCCCGAAGCCGATTGGTTCGGCCGGATTATCTGGCGCCAGTAGTCCCAACACGAAAATCGTGAAGGCGATGACGAGCACTCCTAGCACGAACTGGAATACCGGCCAGGCGATCTGCGAGCGGAACTCACGTTTCATTTGATGTTGAAGGCGGTAGTACTCTTCTAATTGAGCGAAGACATCGGGGATTCGTCCGCTCCGTTCGCCCACGGCCGCGAGAGACACGAATAGCTCTGGCAGAGCCGGCCCTTCGGAGGCCAGACTATCTTCAAGGGTATCGCCCGACTCAAGTTTCTGGATAATACGGCCTGCCATCTCGCGGAGTGCTAGAGGCCCAGACTTGGCCTGCATCTCAAAAACCCGAACCAGCGGCAGCCCCGCGCCATGCCCGTGCCGAATGGCTCGGCTCCAAGCGGCTAGCCCGTCGTATGAATAACTGGGTCCGAACATCGGTGCCTGATAGTAGTCCGCACACTCCGTGTGCGGAAGGGGATCACATGGAGTGTGGTCGGTACACAGAGTGTGCCGACTACTATGGAACAGGATACGCGGATGACAGCCGCAACGGAATACGACTCGCGGTATCTGAAGGGAGTGCTCCTCTTCAATCGAGCCGAGTATTTCGAAGCCCACGAAGTTTGGGAAGATCTATGGCACGAGACGGCAGGACCAGAAAGGCGATTCATTCAGGGTTTGATCCAGGCGGCTGTCTGCGTCTACCATGCTAGTAATGGAAATGCGTTGGGATCTCGGCGGCTGTTTCATTCCGGACGTCGATACATGTCGGGATTTGCGGCTCGGCATCTCGGGATGGATGCCGAATATTTCTGGAACATGATGGAGCAAGCCCTGGCGGAGTTCCTTTTCGATCAATCCGTGAGAGTCGCCACGCTTCAGGTCGAGTTCATTCCAAAGATTGCTCTCTTGCCTGAGCCGCACTTTTGGCCCGAGGATACATGAACAAGGATCAGGCGATTATCGAGACTTTTGATGGCCGCGCACGGCTGTTCCCGCTGCCGGGCATGGTTCTTTACCCACAGTCCATCCAGCCGTTGCACATCTTCGAGCAACGGTACCGGCAGATGACGGCCGACGCTCTATCTTCCGATCGATTGATCGCTTTGACCATGTTGCAACCAGGATGGGAAGAAACTTACGATGATCGCCCGGAAATATTCGCGGTGTGTTGCCTGGGGCAAATCGTGGCGGACCAGCTTTTGCCGGACGGACGTTACAACTTGATTTTTCGCGGCCTAACGCGTGTGCGAATCCTCGATGAACCGCCGACAAAAAAACTGTATCGAATTGGGAGCGTCGAAGTCCTTGTCGATACCGCGACCGATGACATCGCGAAGCTGATGTCATTGCGAACAAAACTTGCGGACGCGATTCTGCCGCGAATCTCGTCGATCCCGCTTCGCGAACATCTCAGCGAGTACTTTCACGGAGAACTTTCGCTCGGTCCGTTGTGCGATATGCTCGCTTTTACCTTGCCTTTGTCGCCTGAAGTGAGGCAGGAACTGTTGGAAGAAATTGCAGTGACCGAACGAGCCCGCCGGCTAATCGAAGCATTTCACGAGATTGCCGCTGGAGCGGGATCAGGTTCCGGCAAGAAGTTTCCCCCCGACTTCAGTTCGAACTAACAGCCTTTCTCTCGACGCTAGCGGGCCGTGTACGTAGGGTGGATCAAACGGGCTAAGGCATTCGCCGGCCCAATTCGACTACATCCAGAGGAGACATTCATGTCCAAGAGAGCTGCGGCAGTAACCTTCAAGGGCGGACCCATGACACTGGTCGGTCCAGAAATCAAAAAAGGGGATCAAGCCCCCGACTTCAAGTGTGCCAACACCGCTGCCAGCACGGTCTCGCTGGCTGATTCGGCGGGGAAGGCTCGTTTATTGAGCGTCGTCCCCTCTCTCGATACACCGGTATGCAGCATGCAGACCAAGACTTTCGAGAGAGGCCTGGCCGACCTTGGGAGTACAGTCGCCTGCTATACGGTCAGCCTGGATACGCCGTTCGCTCAGAAGCGATTCTGCACCGATGCTGAATGCACGATCATGCAAACCATGTCCGACCAGCACAACGGTTCGTTCGGCACCAGCTACGGGGTTCTCCTCGAAGGACTGGCCGTGCCGCTTCTCACACGAGCCGTGTTCGTCGTCGATAAGGCCGGCAAGATAGCCCATGCGGAGTATGTACCGGAAGTGACCCATGAGCCAAACTACGACGCGGCTCTGGCGGCACTCAAGGCCGTGGCCTGAGCAATTTCAAAGTTCAAAGTAAAAAGTGAAAAGTAGCAGACGTGGCTCTCTGCTTTTCACTTCTCACTTTTCACTTGGCACTTCCCATGCTGCTCGATCTCTTCGCTGGCAATCCGCTCGTCCGTCGTCTCGCAGACCGTGGCCTGTTGCGCTATGCACGCAAACGGACGGCGAAGCTGGACGCAACCGATGTCCCAGTCGTTCAACTGGAAACACTGCGGGGCTTGCTCGACCGGGCTCGGGATACACAATTTGGACGGGATCACGGGTTCGAGAGCATTACAACGCTGGAGCAATTTCAGAAGGCCATCCCCGTTCGCACCTACGAGGACTTCTGGCGAGACTACTGGCAACAATCGTTCCCAAAACTTGAGGGAACGACCTGGCCCGATTTTATTCCCTACTACGCTCTCTCTTCGGGGACCACATCAGGCACGACCAAATTCATCCCCATCACGCGAGAGATGCTAGCGTCCAATCGCAAGGCCGGCTTTACATCCCTTGCCCTGTTTCGAAACGCGGTGCCTGATGCAAAGATCTTTTCCGGTAAGTTCTTTTTCCTCGGCGGCAACACGGAGTTGCGTACAGAATCCAATGGCTCCCGCTCGGGCGACTTGAGCGCTATTGCCAATATTGAAGTGACGAGCCTGACGAAGCCCTACACATTTCCGCCCCGTCACCTTGCGGGAATTGCTGACTGGACAGTTAAAGTTCGCAAGCTCGCGGAAGCCTCGGCCAATCTCCACATCACCGCAATCAGCGGTGTTCCCGCATGGATCCAGCGGCTGTTTGTCATTCTGAAGGAGGTGACGGGGAAGTCCCGCGTGGCCGACATTTGGCCTGCACTTCGGCTCGTCGTTCACGGTGGAACTAAGTTCGATCCGTATCGCGAAGAGTTCAGGCAAGAACTCGGACCTAATGTGAGCTTCTGTGAAGTCTACCCGGCCTCCGAAGGATTCGTTGCCACGGAAGATCCTCGATACAAACTTCTCCGCGTCATTCCGGATCACGGCATTGTTTTCGAGTTCGTGCCTCTGGATGAATTCGAAGAAGGAAAGCTCAAGCGGGACTTCCCGGTTCGGCACACCCTGGCAAACGTGGAAACGGGAGTCGAGTATGCGGTGGTTCTCACGACCTGCGCTGGGCTGTGGAGCTATCTCGTTGGGGACACGGTGACGTTTGAACGTCGTGATCCTCCTCTCATCCGATTCACCGGACGAACGAAGTATTTTCTCTCCGCGTTTGGAGAACATCTCATTGAGGACGAAGTCACGCGAGGCGTTGCGGAAGCTTCCGCAGCGACTGGTGCTCGTTCGGGCGAATTCAACGTTGGGCCTGTGTTCTCAAGCGATCCGAAGAGACCCGGGCATCATCGCTACCTAATCGAGTTTCACGTCCCGCCAAGCGATCCTGTTCGTTTTATCGAAGTTCTCGATCGAGCATTATGCCGGCTAAACGAGGATTACGACGCGCATCGCAAGGGGGATCTGAGCATGTTGGCCCCCGAGATCGTTGTCGTGAAAGAAGGGGGCTTCGAACGCTGGATGATCGCCCACGGTAAACGCCCTCCCCAGCACAAGGTTCCAAAAATGGACAACTCCGGCACACAAAGTCAGGCCATCATGGACTGGCTTCGCGAGAACGGGGATCTTGTGTCCTGATGTCGAGCAATTGCGATTCCGTGATTGGTACCCCGCCATCGAGAGGTTCAGGCACCGGTTCCAACGCTGGCGTGTCCAAGTGTTTTCTGACTGCAGCCCGCACCCCATCTACGACATAGATCGCCAGTCCAAACCAAATCAGCCCGAAACTGATTTGATGATAGTCGACAAATTTTTCACCAAACCAAACGACTCCCAAGATGAGTTGCAGCGTCGGCGACATGTATTGCACCACGCCGATGGTCACGAGCGAAACCCGGCGAACGGCCTGAGCAAAGAAGATCAGCGGCGTCGTGGTCACAACGCCCGAGAGGGCGATGAGAAGATCCTGCTTGCGAGTACCGTGGGCAAATGACAATCCACCGTCCCGCTCCCAAATGAGCAGAAGCACGATGGCAGTGGGTGCAAGCAAAACTGTTTCGACCGAAAGACCGACGACGCCATCAACGGGCACGACCTTGCGGACGATGCCGTAGAACGCGAAGCTAACCGCGAGAGACAGTCCGATCCAGGGCAGGCCTCCCTGACTGATGGCGAGATAGAGGACGCCAGCCGCTGCGATGAACAAGGCTATTGCCTGCGCTCGACGAAGCCGTTCGCCGAAGAGAAATATTCCCGCAACGACGTTCACGAGCGGCAGGATGAAGTAGCCTAGACTGGCCTGCGTGATCTGGTCGCTGGTCGTTGCATAAATGTAGATGTACCAGTTCGCCGCGACGAGATACGCACTTGTGAACAGCATGAGCACGGTGCGACGTGTGCGAATGGCCTTGGCGAAGTCCGGCCAACGTTGGAACACCGTCAACAAGAAGGCCAGTACGAGGGCGGACCACAGCACACGATGGGCGACGATTTCCTTTGGCTGGCATTCAAGCGATTTGAAATAAAGCGGGACGAGGCCCCACAAACCGTATGCCGCGACCGCATACAGCATACCGGTGCGAACCTGGGAAGAACTTGGCTCGACCGGCACGAAATGTCTCCGTTCCTATGGGAAGACTTACTGTATGGCCGTTGACGGGGATGACCGGAAGATCACTTCACGGAGGAGAGGAGAAATTCCTGAGAGCGAAGTTCGCGCAATCGTGGCAAGCCGCCACACTTTTCGAGATAGGCATCAAAACTCGCCACTCCGAAAATGTGATCTTCGAGAAATTGCAAGTGAGCAACCGGCTCTTTTTCGACTGTCAACCACTTTCGCAGATGGGCCTCGTCGGAAAAATATTCGCCCGGCATGTTGCCGGGGTAACTCCCAAAGGGGACTTCGCAAACTGCTTCCACGCAGAAGAACGGAATCGATGTCAAATGCGGCTCGCGGATGATTTCCTCGTGCGGGATCAGTCGTTCGCAGGTAATGATGAGCCGCTTAGCAGCTCGCGCGATTTCGACATCCGCAACGGACACACCTCGAAGCCGACAATTGCCAAAAATATCCGCCTCGTGGACGTGGATGGCAGCCACGTCCGGGTACAACGCCGGCAACGCAACCAATTGCTGATCGGTGAACGGGCAACGGATGACCTTAGCGGCACTGTGTTCCAAGGTGTCCGTGCCAAGCATGGTGCGTGAGGGCAAAAAGGGCACCCCCATCGCAGCCGCTTGGAATCGGACTGCCAAGGCGTAGTTCGTCCACTCGCAGATCTCGACCGTGCCCGATTCCATGACTCGGCGAGCGTGGGGTGAGAGCCCGCGTGCTTCCAGACCCACAACATAAGCGATATCGACCCGTGCGAGCGTTTGGCCGCGGCCTGTGAGGTTGCCGGCACACAACAATTGAAAGTCATGCGTCGAAGTGTGGCCCGCGAACGAGAGGTTCTGTTTCTTCTGACGCAAGATTTCGTGAACGATCGCGGTGGGAATTCGATTGACGCCGAAACCGCCGATGGCCAGATAATCGCCATCGCGGATGCAGCGGGAAACGGCCTCGGACACCGACGCTCGTTTATCGACCTGGGCGCGTGGCAGACGTGCGAAAGCTGCTCGGGCGCGATCCGCATCGGGGTCGGCGAACAAACGCCCAGTGGGAGAGTCGGACATGTTCCACGCGTCAAAGGTGGGAAGTCATTGCGGCCGAGCATTCCACTTGCGCCCGCTGGACTGTCTTATCGAGTTCGCTCAAATTCGCGAAGCATCGCTTTGAAGCGGGGATCCTTGCGGATCGGGTCGAGGTCGCGATCCTGCTTGATGAACTCGAAGTCTCGGTAGCCAAGTTGGACGGCCTGTCGTAGTTCCGCGAGTGCTTCGTCTTTGTGCCGAGTTAGCGCGAGGCTGCAAGCCAGGTTATAGCGGACCAACGAATCTTCCGGCCGAAGCCGGGCAATTCGGCGATCGATGGATAACCCTTCCGGATGACGGCAAACCTCGGCTAGATTCTTGGCGTGCTCCTTGAGCACCTCGACGAACTCAGGCCGGCGTTCGAGAAGTGCGGAGAAGAAGTCGAGTTCGAACTCGATTTGCGGCTGATTAGCAATTCGGGCGAGGGTAGTGAGCCCGGCGATCGGAAGAAGTTGTGAACTGGGGCTGGCCATGTCGCTCCCCTAATGTGGATAAATCAAATCGGCCACATTGAGATTATAATTCGATGCGAGGGCGGATGGAAAGGCCGATTTGTCCTCAATGCTAATTTGACGGCGCGTGAGTTACTCGTCGGCGAATGGAGAAGGGATCTCACTTGTCGATCCAATCTCGGAAAAATTCTCACGAAGGGAGTCGAAACGAATGTTCCGAAATTCGATTGGGCGAACAGCGAGGAACCTCTGTTTCTGCCCCGCTTCTGGAAGTCGGTACTCGAAAGACACGGGTACAAATGGGTCGCCCTCTTCCAGCGTCATTGCAAGCCAACGGTCCCCCTCGACTGGCTGAATGGGCATGGCTTCAACGTTAGTGGGCCGAATTTCCAACATGACCTTTTTCTTATCGTGACCGTAGACGTTGTTTTTTCCGATAAAGCTCAGCCACTTCTCGGCCTGCTCACGCGTGTCGATACGATCGGCACGGATGAATGCATCGGGAGTGCCTACCGCGGGTACGAACACACACTGCGTGGCCTTAATCTCGGTGCGAGTGAGCCCGGTTGGCCCCATCTCGGTCTTTCTGTCGGAGGCGCGAAAGTGCAGAAGGCTTCCACCAAGGTAGGCAGTGACGCGAGAAAGCCGGATAACTCCGCTACCGGCACTCGAAGGATCGGCTGTGGACGGATCGATCTCGAACAACGTATCGTCCAGAGCCGCGAGGGTGTTCTTCACATCCAACTCGAACGGCCGGCTCCCCCTGACAACAACAAGATGCCCTTTGCCACGGAGAAAGACATTTTCAACGGTCATCTTTGGTACCGGCCAGCGGTCCGGGGAAGTGCCTCCGCCCATCATCATCTCGCCGCGTGGATCGACCAATTTAATTGCAGTGAGATCTTCCCCATCCTCCAGCGTGATCACGGCATTCTTTAACTCGAACTGTCCGCCTCCAGGCAGCACCACGATGGCAGGAGCCCGATCGGCCGGCAAACGGAAGTGCAGACCATCGAGAACCAGCCGGCCTCCGTACAGCTTGAACAGACCAGCGGCTGGCTTCAGGGCGACAGCCGCTGGAACTAAAATTGGCTTGAAACCCGCATCGGGTTTGATCGTCAGGTTAGTTTCCGCCTTGGTAAATTCCCAGGGCTCGACTTCCAACTTGCCGCTATGTCGGATCAGCAGCGTTCCCTTGTGGCCGAGGGCGGCGAGGGTCTTGGCGAGCGTCGGGTACACGCCCGGTGGAAGATTGTCGTCAGTGTCCGACTGGCTCGGATCCCAAACTTTCACGGTTGGGTCACGGTTTTCGGAGTCCGGGGCACGCAATGGCAGTGCGAATATTGGGTGGGGTCCGAGAAATCTTGCACCAACGATCGATCGATTCGGATCGTTCTTGATTCGCAATTCAGCCAGTCGCAAATTCTGCGTGAACGCCCTTCGTGCCTCTAGCGGCGATGATTTCAACAATCGGAAAGGGTCTGGGTCTTCCCAAGGATTTTTGATGGCCCTCTGCACATCGTGAATTGGCAGCGATTGCTTCGCGGCATCGGCGAAAGAATATATTTCTTCGCGTTCCGAATAGGCGGCCAGATTGTAATAAAAATTTGGTTTCGCATCGGATCCGCCTTCGTACTTCGTCGTCTGTGCTCGTTGTTTCTTTTGGCGCAAGACGACTGGCGTATCCTCCGCCGCTTGCCGTTCGGGACCAGCGAATAAACAAAACGACGCCACGATTGAAGCTCGAATCTGATCGCCAACTTCAACGAGTGCCCCCGATGTCGGCAGCAGAGCGGAGCAATTTACAAGGCTCAGCTCGATTTCGCCCGAGAGATCCGTAGAGGAACGGAGTATGCGAATGCCGGCGAATTGAGGCCCGATGGCGCATTCGCTGACAGAAACTTTTCCAGGCCCATCAATCCAGAACCCAACGCATCCGGGCGCGAGGTAGCATTTGTTAATCGTTGCCGATCCTCCGCGCAGAACCAGCCCAAATCCCGCAGGACCATCGCGTGAGGACCGGTAACCTGTAGAGAACGTGCATTCGTCCAGCTTCACATTCTCGAAGCCGCTGACCAGCAGGCCGCAATCCGAGTCGTCCCCGTCGGCATCGGGTAAAAGAAAATGGATGCCGCGAACGCTTACTGAGCCCTTGCCAGAGCCGCGCAGGGTGAGTGACTTCACACGTGACTTGCCATCGGGCGAATAACCGAGACGAACGATCGGCTCAAAGACTCCTTCTAATCGAACGTCTTCGCCTGCAAGCACTGCCCCAACGGGTTGGCCCTCCTGGTCACGATAGCGAGCCAAGTCGTACTCGCGGCCGGTCAGTCGAATGTGTTGAACCCCCGAGCGGAGCAATGCGAGAAGCTCCTCCGTGTCGGAGGCGTCTCTTGAAGCCACTGCTAGAGGAACCGGTGCGGCAGGGCCGGGATCGATCGGCTCCGTTAGGAACGTTCCCGGTTTCTCCTCCAGGAACGGAGGCGGAGAACTCGGATGGAAGGCGTTTGAAAAAATGACGATTGCCAAGGCCAGGACGGCGACGGCCGTGAGAACCCAGGCCACGCTCATTCGAGGCGGCGGGGGTAGTGGTTCATCCAGCTTTGATTCCGGCGATGAGAGCGGCCCGGTAGCAATTCCCAATTTGCGAGCCACGGCCCGTAAATGAACGGCCAAGTGTTCTGCATCCTGATAGCGGCGATCAGGATCTTTTGCCATCATGCGGCCGAGGATCGCGGCAAGATCTTCAGGGATGGCGGGGTTATACAAGCGTGGATCGGGAGCGAGCAAATTCCGTTGTGCATCCAGTTTTTTCGCGGCCGTCCCGTCGGGAACCGGGGTACGACCGGTGAGCGCGTGATAGAACGTGCAACCCAGGCTGTAAATGTCACTTCGAACATCCGCCTGACGCGGTTCGATGGCCTGTTCGGGCGAAATATAGTCGAAGGTGCCAAGAGTAACGCCTGACTCCGTCAGCTGCCCTGTGTGTCGCGCGTCCATCGAGCGGGCCAGACCCATGTCCACTATCTTCGCTCGCCCGTCGGGTGTGACGATGATATTACTCGGTTTAATGTCGCGGTGAACGACACCTCGCTCGGCCGCATGCCCCAGCCCCGCTGCAACCTCAAGTAATAATGCAACAGCGTCTGGGACGGGAATCGTTCCTCCATTTGCTTCCATCATCTGTCGAAGATTGTCTCCTTCGACAAATTCGAAAGCAATGTAGTGCAGTCCCTGGTCTTCCCCGAAATGGTAAACGCGGGCCACGTTGTCGTGATCAAGCCTGGCCGCTGCCCGCGCTTCCTGCTTGAAGCGGACGATGTTTTCTGGGTCCGCTGCCATGTCGGGCGGTAGAATTTTGAGGGCGACCACGCGCCCCAAGTCGAGGTCGCGGGCTTTTAACACTGCACCCATCCCACCGGCACCTACGGACTCGATCAGCTCGAAATGCCCGAGTTTTCGGCCGGCGAGAGTCTCGCCAAGGCGGGAGTCGAAGGTGCCACGCTTCGGCCGTGGCGAGGAAATCACCGTCGGTGGGTCAAAGTCCGCAGGAGTGGGTTCGGCAAGTGGAGTCGCGCCGTGCTGGTCGTGCGAAAGTTTGTGATTAACGGTGGGAGGAGCGGATACCTCCCCAGCCGGTCGGCGACCGGAAGGGGAATCGGCGGGATTCGGAGTGAACGGTGCTGCCATGGCTTGGCCCATCACCGCCCGCCCCGCCTTGGGCCGCACGACCCGAGGCGACACGAGCTAACTTCAACACATTCCGATGCCGGGGAGATATCCCCGGAAGAACACCGAACGGACGGGAAAGACCCAGCCCATCCGTGCCCCGAGTGTCAGGTTCAGTTTAATCGCGAAGTTTCACGACCTTCGAACCATTAAGATTGAGAGAAGTGTACCACGTTTCAGGTATGGAAGTCAACCGCCGGGGCCGGAACCGGACGAAAGTTCTTATCCGAAGACGAGTTGAAAAGGATTGCCAAGACGAGCATTTGCAGGTTACTTTAACCCTGGCTGTGCCCCGAACGAAGTGCCATTGGCCCCGGATCGTTCCATGACCGTCACTTTCCAAGGCGTGATTCCTCGGCTTCCCGTCACCGATCTGGGACGCACGATCGCGTTTTATTCTAATTTGCTGAGCTTCCAGATCAGTGTTCTCTTTCCAGAAGACGCCCCAATCTTTTGCGTCCTCGATCGGGATTCGATCAGTCTCGGTTTCTTCATCGCGGGCCCGACACGACCCGAGGTGGTAATCGGAAACACTGAACTCTATCTCGCCGTGGAGGATGTGCGGGCACTGTACGTGGAAATTCGCGACGAGGTTTTCATCGAGTGGGGGCCAGAGGTCTTCTTTTACGGCCGTCGTGAATTCGCGATTCGCGATCCGGACGGCTACCTGTTGATTTTCACCGAACCGACCGACGATCTGCCGACTTGCCTGGAAACTTGAGGGCTTTTCGGCTTGTGCCACTTCTCAAACCCAAAAAAACTTTTCGCATTTGCTCAAGAATGAAGCCCCGCAAGCGAATAACGTAAGGGGGCCGAGTTCACCTCTTGCGAAGCGGGGGCGTCATGTTTGAATTCTTTGGGGCCGTCGCGGGGGCACTGGCAATCGCCGCCCCCGTTATGAAGAACCTCGGCGACATCGCCCAGGGAAGTCGCCGAATGCTCGACTTCGCCGATCGCGTCTTGAGCATCTTCCAGCGTAAAGTGCCGGCCGCCCAGCAACAAATCGTCATCCGGCAGGCGATGACGCAAGCCGCCGCCATGCCGCCTGTCGAGTTCGAAAAGAAAGTCCAAGCCATCGTCGATCAGGTGCTTGCCGATCAGACCCCCGAGGATCGCAAGGCAGCCACGGAATTCCTCAAGCTCATCCCGAATCGCATTCGCTCCACGTTCGCCTCTTCCGACGATCCTTCCGGGACCAGCGTGCCGCCGAACTGGGACGGTACGAGGGTCGAGGACATCGCCGCGATCTTCCCGGCTCGGCTACCCCGCTTCAAGGAAGGCGACCGCCCGCCAGGTGCTCCCAAATGGATGCTTGTCGAACGGCTTGCCATCGGCGGGTTCGGCGAAGTTTGGAAAGCCCGCAGCGACAGCCTGCACAATACTTTCCGCGTCTTCAAATTCTGTCTCGATCCCGCTTCGCAAATTCGCATCTTTGAAAACGAACTCGAAAACATCGAACTCGTGCAGAACGAACTCGTGGACCACCCGAACATCGTCAAATTGATCGAAGCCCACCTCGAAGGCGATGCCCCCTGGCTGCAATACGAGTATGTCCCTGGCGGCGATTTGAGTGCTCTCATCGCCACCTGGCCGAAAGAATTGGCCGCTCGGGCTGCGAACGCCGTCGAAACCATGAACACTTTGGCAACGACACTTGAGCATTGTCACAATCGCATCACGTGGAATGGTAAGCCGCGAGCGGTTATCCACCGCGACATGAAGCCGGCGAACGTGCTCGTCGGCAAGAACGGCACGCTGAAAATCACCGACTTCGGCATCAGTATCACTCAGGCCCGTCAGGCACTCGACGAAGCCCGCATTGCTACTGCCACGGGCATGACGCTGAGTACGCCATCGCTGGTCGGCCGGGCCAACACTCCCATGTATGCCTCCCCGCAGCAAAAGGACGGCGAAAAGCCGCACACTGCCGACGACGTGCATGCTCTCGGCGTGATGATGTACCAGATGATTCTCGGCAACGTGAACCGCCCGCTCTACCACGATTACCGCGACATTCTCGAACGCCGCCGCGTTTGCCCGCAACTCGTTGAATGTGTGGTTCGCGGAACCGCCAGCGAGCGCGGCGATCGCTACCAGCACGCCGGTGAATTGATGGAGGTGCTCAAACGACTGCCCAAGAAGCTCGTCGTCGAGCCGGGAGTTGCGGTGCCGGTGGAGGACGCCAAATCGCTGTACGAAGCCTTCGATCTACGCGCCGCAGAGGCTAAAGCAAAAAATGCCACGGCCAGTAAGCTGCTTTTGGAACGCAAGTGGGGCGAAGCCGTGACCGCGCTGGAAAGTGTTTTCCATCCTGTGCTGCGCGATGCGGACCTTTACTCCCGTGCCGTGCAGCATCGCGATGGCAAGCAATTCATGAATGAACTCGGCATGGAGTTCTCGCTCATCCCCGCCGGCACGTTCTGGATGGGTGGTCAAGAAGGCAAATGCGGCGACAAGGAAGTACACATCGACGAGGATTTCTATCTCGGTGTCTATCCCGTCACGCAGGCGGAATGGGAAAAAGAGATGGGCAAGAACCCAAGCCACTTCCGCAAAGGGGGCGGTGGCGCGGCCCTGGTTAGCGGCATCAGCGATGCGGACCTCAAGCGTTTTCCCGTGGAAACCGTGTCGTGGGAGGAGTGCCAACTCTTCATTCGCAAACTGAACGAAAAGCTCAATGTCAAGGAGAAGGGCTGGGCGTATCGACTGCCGCGCGAAGCGGAATGGGAGTATGCCTGCCGCGGGGCCGCAACCACGCAGAAGGATTGCGCCTGGAGCTTTTACTTCAAGAGCCCGACGAATACGCTCTCGGCCCATCAAGCGAACTTCGCCGATTCCGGGTTCAAGCGTACAACCAAGGTAGGCAGTTATGCCGCGAACCCGCAGGGTCTTCACGATATGCATGGCAACGTGTGGGAGTGGTGCGAGGACTCCTATGATGGCTCGTTCCGCGTGTTCCGAGGCGGTAGCTGGGGCGACTCGGCCGAGTACTGCCGGGCTGCGCACCGGCGCAGGTACGATCCGACCGGCAGCGGCCCCAACCTTGGCTTGCGGCTTGCCCGAGTTCCCGTCCGGTGAACAGCTAGCAGGAACGAGCGTAGCTTTGGAGTGCTATGGCTCGGCACAGCTTTCTTTCTTTCGGCACCTTACTCCAACCATGACTCGACACGTTTCCGTTTGGCCTGCCTCACAAAGAAAGAAAGCTATGCCGAGCCATAGCACTCCAAAGATAGAGAATCTTCCCAGCCTCCGAGGATTCTCCCAGAAAATAAGTGCCATCGACGGTTTTCGATCTCGCCCTTGACCTCCGTGCCTCGATCCGCCAGCTTGACGGTATCCCTTGGGGCCACATCATGCCTGCCACCATTCTGATTGTCGATGATGAAGAAGCGATTTCCTGGTCGCTCCGCAAAGCGTTCGAGCGTCAGGGGCATCGCGTCGGCGTGGCGGCTTCGGCGGAGGCGGCTTTTCCTTTGGCCAAGCAACTCAAACCCGATGTCGTGATCCTCGATGTGC
>Ga0105046_10007820_pt1 | contig 16802 bp, 16 predicted proteins | sample MAT03_FD_78385 | JGI IMG/M metagenome (GOLD analysis project Ga0105046, IMG submission 78385) | Freshwater microbial communities from Lake Fryxell liftoff mats and glacier meltwater in Antarctica - MAT-03 (megahit assembly) | ecosystem: Environmental > Aquatic > Freshwater > Ice > Liftoff...
CACCAAAAATGAGCTGACCCGGAAGCTCAGCCTCGATGACCAGGCCGATGCTGTTTGCAGCCAAGCTCGCGAAGTTGCCGGGATCAATGGCTGCGCACTCAAAGCTGCCGACCTGCTCGCGAATATGTCAGACTTGGTTTGGCAGGCTGAGCAACGCGGAGTTGCCTCTTTCGCCGATCTCTATGGAGCGGAGCGTTGGCCGCTCAAGATCAATCATTATCTGCGCTTGAGCGAACTGCTCATTGCTGAAATTGAGCTGAACTATCCAGCTCTGGCGATCAGCCTGAAAGTTCGCGCTCGGGAGCTTTCCAAGCTCGTCAGCGAGAGCTAAACTGATCTCGCGCCGCGAATAAAGCAGAACCGAAGCGATAGGACCCAGCGGCGCCGACAGGCTGACTCTGAAGCGCTTCCGCTTCGGCCTGGCGCTAGCGCTTCAATTCAGGCTCGGCCGAGCCGCGCCTGAGGCAAAAATTAGCATTGCCGATCTCGGCAAAGCGACCACTAATTAGCGCGGAAGTAGTGATGAAGATTGCCTAACGAGCTCAAGCCATCTTAGGAGGGCTCCTAGACCCGCCGCTGGCGATGCAGGTCTATCTTGCGCTGGCCATTTCGAGCTGAATCTTCGATGATCGGCGTCGAGAGATCCCTTCGACGCGGAAGCGGACGAAGAGCTGAACCAGCGAGGCGGATTTTCTTTCCGTTGTTCATACATTTAGATTAGCACAGCTCTTTCTGGTTGTCAATTTTTGTCCTGAGCCGCTCTGTTCGAGTTCGAGACAAAAGCTGTCTCGAGTTCACCAACGTTGCTGAGCAGAGCGGTTCGCATTTGCAACTGTTTGCTAGCAATCAGCCAAGAATCGGAGCCGGCGATCTCTCTTGGCTTAAGTGAAACTCGAGCAAGTATTCTCGAATCGCCCGGCGCTGGTCAGCAAAAGGCCCGAGAGGATGTTGGGCTGCTATACTCAAGTTTATGGCCAAAGCTGACTCTGACTCCGATTTTTATCAAGATCTTAGCGCTGGCTCAATCAGGCCTCGATTAGACTTGTTCGACCCGAGAGAGACGGCGGCCGTCGCAAATAAAGAGCTCGGCCTCGGCGAGATCATTGGTGCTATAGCCCACGGCAATAGCGGAAGCGGTGTCCCGATCAGCGTTTCTCCAATCCTCTATCGATTTACCTTTGGCCTAGCGCATTTGAGCGCTGAAGAACTCGAGCAGCTTTGGCCATTTGCCCTCCGCCTCGCTGGATCAGTGGCAACATTCGAAACTGAAAGGCGCCGGGCACACCTTCTTGCCGACTGGGCCCTTCGCGAAGTTCTTCCGGCCGTCCTTGAAGCTAATGGAGCGACAAATGCCGCCGAGAATCTGCGTAATCTTGAGCCGATCAATAATGCTGCCAACGCCGTGCTGGCCGAACTCGAGGCCCGTAGCATTGGCAAAATCAACAACGGCAGCGTCGGATCGGCTGCTTTCGCTGCTGCGAACAGCGCCTACTTCTGTTCATCACCTCTCGGGTTCGAAAAAGCGGGAATCTCGGCGGCACATGTCGCTGCCGACGCAATTCGCGCCGGAGCTAAACGCGAGGCTATTCTTCAGATGCAGCTTGCTGTCCTTGACCGGGTCTGTCCTTGACCGGGTCTGTCCTTGACCGGGTCTGTCCAGGTACCTCTAGTTGAACTGTGCCGGCAACGCTTAGAGAAGTGCTCGGCTTAGCTCAAGCTCAAGATTATCAAGATCAACCTTACTTAAAGATTGAAATTAGCTGGACTGACCCGGACAATTTGCCGCAAATAATTTTTTCTGAAAAATTAAATTTCTGGAGAATCGCTTCCTCGGCTCGAGCTGGCGGCTATCATAAATGGATGTCCATCAATCATGAGCAGCTTCGTTTTCAGCGCGGGGTCCGGCTGTTTTTGACAGCACTATTGACGCTGTTCTTTCTGAGCGGAGCGGCGACCGCTTCGGCGGCGGAGCAATTTCGCTATCAAGCGGGGCCGTCGGCGCCTCTGCGAATGCAGTGGAATAGTAACTTTGGCTACTGTGGCGAAGCAAGTATGGTTGCTGCCGGGCTCCGTTTTGGACAATATGCTTCGCAGTGGAGCGTTCGCCGACTTGCTTCGCCCGGGGTTTCCCAGTCGCGCTGGCGCTCGCAGCTCTTAATTGGTGAGAATTCAACCCGAGCCGGCCAATCGATGCGCCTGCAAATTCGTAACTTCAATAATTCTCGAGAACGACGAACTGAGGAGATGCTGAACTGGACCAAATCCGAGCTTCTCTCCGGGTCGGTGCCAATCATCGGAGTCTTCAACAACGTCTATGCCCTCGGCGAGCAGCCGAGCCTCGCCGATCCAGTTTATGATCACATTGTTCCGGTCAGCGGCTGGTCTTCGTCAAGGCCGCTGAGTGGGCCGAATCGAAATCGAGCGCTGGCCGACGACAAGATCTGGATTAGCGACAATGGTCTCTTCGGGATTGATCGGCTCCACCCCTACCTATTTGGCTATCGGATCAACGGCTTTCTCCGCACCCGACAAGGAGCAAATCAGCTTGGCGGTCCGCTCTATTCACTTCGGAGAACGCCGCCGAACTATGCAATGTCTGTAGCGGGAATCATTGACCCCGGACAAGTAACCGCTCCAGTTTCGCTCTGGCCGAGCCGCCGTGACGAAGGTCGAGAAAATAAGCGCTTTCTCTATCGACCGCCAGCGGCAAAAAAGCTCTGGCTGACGGCAGTGGTTCGTCCCGAGCGGTCGATTGACTACCGGCTATATATGTATTCAAGCTTTGCCTCCGTCCCAGTTCGTGACTTCAATCGTCAGCGGAACCGGGCCGAGCGAAGCTGGCTAATCCCAGCCGGTAGCAAACGCTGGCAGGTTCGAGTTCGGACAAATACCCGGGCAACTCGAGTCTTTCGGGCAGTCCCGGTTGATGCTCGCTAATACCCGGGCTGGCGCGGCCGGAAGGCCTCCTGCTTCCGCTTCCGCTTCCGCTTCCGCTTCCGCTCCCGCTCGGGGCTGGCGGTCGGCGCTTCTCTTTCTCCGGGCTGGGCGGCGCGCCTGGCTCAAGAAAGAAAAGGCCGCTGGCGAGATCAGAATCTACTTTGGCAATGCTTTTATTTTAGCAGCTCTCTTTCGGCGCCGCCCTTCCTCTGGCGTCGATGCCGGAGCCGGGCGACAAATCATTCCTGAGCATCTCGCTTTACTTCAAGCTCCGCTCTCGGACTTGATTGAGCTCGGGCTGGCCGAGGAGGTGCCACGCTCAAGCGCGCCGAGAGGGCCTTCAGAGCAACAGTGATCGCTGCCGGAGCATCTGACCGGCCAAGCCAGCAAAAAGGACTACCGGAGCAACGGCAATTGCCAAGTCGGCTAGATTGAAAAAGTGGTCGGCGCTGCCCGGAACAAGAATGTAGTCGGCGACCGGGCCAAAATACCGGCCGATCAGATTTGCCGCAACTCCGCCAACGAGCAGACCGCTAAAGACAGTCAACAGCGGTTTTGGAATCAGTAATAAGAGCAAGAGAGCAGCGACGATGACGATGACGAGCGGGCCGATCCCGGGGTTTGCTGGATTTTCCAGCGCCGGCGAATGTCCAAACAAATCGAGCAGAGACGGAGTCAGCCAAGCGACGGCGCAGACCGGCAAGCCGATTATTGTCAAGCCACGATAGCAGCGCAGTGTAGCAGCGAAATTGAAAATTAACGGAGGGGCTTTAGTCATCGAGAAATTCTAGACCTTTTCCCGGATCCGATCCGATCCGATCCGATTCCTCTCAATTGAGTGGCCAGCGGAGAAGAGTCCCGGCGCCAGAGCTCGTCAATTAGGCCCGCGAGAAGTTTCAGGAAAGGTTCTTTCCGAAAAATCCTGCCGGTTAGCACGGAGGCGGGCAAAGCTCATCGAGGAGAACAACTTGCATATTCAACAAAATCTCTCGATCGGCGCCGGCTTCGATCGCCCGCTCGCTTGCAATCTCGGCATAGATTCCTGCGGTCCAAGAATTGTTATTTGCCGACTTCGCCGCCCAGGAGGCTGCAAAAACAGACCGGGTTCCAGCCCAGGAGCTAGCGATGGAATCGCTGGCGATTCGGGCGGCATCGGCACTGCTTTCGTCGTTGACGGGCGCAAGTTGCCGCAGGGAGGCAGCCTCGGTCAGAAGTCCGTTTGCTTCGAGGGCAAGCGGGGAGACTTCGCGGACCGCCCAGTCGGTAAGGCGGAAAATCCGCGTGCTCTCGACGCAACTATTTGCTGATGATCCGAGAAGCCGGTTCACAAACGGCCAAAGCCGTTTGTCATTTTTGTCTAGATTTCTCGCTGCGTAAGAGAAGAAGGCATAGAGTGGAAGCGAGACTCCTCGTGGAGCCAGAGTCGGCGCTTTTTCGGTCTCTTCTGGCTGCTCGGGCCCTCCCTGCTCCTCGAGTAGGCGAACAAGCTGCTCGCGAGAATCAAAGTCGGACGCTGCTCGGGGCCGGAGTAGCAGCGGCGATGATTGAGGTGCGGCCCCCTTGAGCTTGGCGGTGCCGGTGGAATATTGACTCATTCAGTAATTATAGCAGAAGTAGCGGATAGGAATACAGCGGTAGCGGCAAAGTGAAAGGAAAATTGGCGCAGAGATCGAAGCCGACTGAGATTAGCTTAGCGCTGACTAACTACGTCTGACCGCTCGCAAGAGATTGAACCGCTCTTCAGGCTTGACCCACTCTGAGCGGAAACAAAGCTCCAGCGCACAGCCGGGTTCAAGCGCCGATATTGAGAGTGAGGCTGAGATTGAGTGGCAAAGCGCTGAAGCACGAGCCGGAGCGCACCCTCTTGATAGTCACTCGAGCCGAGCGCTGGAGAAGACCACTCAAGCCGAGCGCCGCTGCTTTTCTTGCTGACTGAATAGGAGCCTCGACCGCTTGCGCCAACGACAAATTGCTGAATCTGCTCACGCGCGGCAAATTTCTGCAGGTTGTGATCATGGCCGGACAGCCAAAGCCGGGCCTTGCCGGCGAGTAGAGCGCCGGCATCAATAAGAGAGGCCGTGTCTCGATGCGTGCCGAGGCTGTAGAGCGGCCGATGAGTAGCAACGATTCGGCAGTTCCCAAAGCGAACACTCTGACGGAGAACGGCAGCGAGCCAACGGTACTGGCGAGAGCCAATGCTAATATTCTGCTCTGAATCAAGAACGATTATTTGCCAGCCCGAAGCCCGAAGTAGATAGAAGTCGGGCGGAATCCGGCCACGCTTTGCAAGCCAATAGGGCCGATAGCCGGTCGCTCTATTTGCCGATTCATGGTTACCGATCAGTGGAGCGGTTTTGCTGGCGAAACCGCCAAAAAGCGGGTCATAATTAGCTTGGAATTCTTCAGCAGTTCCATCCTCATAAACATCACCAAGGTAAAGAAAGCGATCAAACTCTCGACTAGCGACGAGCCGGGCGACGGCGCTGGCGCTCGAGCCGGGCCCGGCGTCTCCGAGAGCCCATATTTTTGTCCAGTTTTTCCTGAGCGGGTCAAGCCAAGGAGCAGGAGCGAGAGGGGGAGCGGAGAGAGCGAACCTGGCCTGCCAGTTCGTGTCTGATCCTGCAGTTGCAGTTGCAGTTGCAGTTAATTCGAACGGCCCCTCTTTTCCGGCAAGAACAAGGCCGAGCAGGAGCGCGAGTGCGGAAACAAGTAGCAGAGCTGCTCTTTCTTTTCTCTTGGCGGCGATAGAGCTAATCCTAATCGAATCATTTTTTCGCGGTTAAGATTCTCTCAAAATTGTTTTGACAAAGGAGTCAGATTGAATCGCCGGGCTCGAGTCCTCTATTCACCCCTATTTGGAAATTGAGCAATTGGCAAGCTTCGGGCCGAGCGATCTTGACGGCAACTGCAGCGGCAATGGACAGAACTGATCAAGGAGGCTGAGCTGCATTGCGAGCAGGACCTCTTTATCAACGCCGCAGCTTAGGGCGAAGACTGAAGCGCGGATTGCGGCCCGGGCGCTAGACTCAGCCCGGAGTCCAGCCCGGGCTCCAGAATCAACCCGGAGTCCATCTCCCGGGTCACTGGGCTCCGGACTGAGTCTGGCGGCCGAACAGATTTCTGCCCCGGTTGCAGCAACCGCAAAGAGCGAGCCCGGGCAATTACTTAAAGAGATGGCGGCGTTGGCGGCGCTGATCGCGCTGGCCCGGTCTACAATCGGTCGAAGCGCAGCAATTTTCTCGAGACCGTCGATATCGGCAGTGCTGGTGCTGGCGGCAAGCGGAAGCAGCTCACGAACCGCCCAGTCGGCAAAGCGATAGGCCTGCTGGGAATATATAGCATGTCGTCTGTCCGGGCTGGGTTCGCCAAGTCGGTTCGCAAATGGCCAGAGCCGCTGCCGCTCAGATTTGCTCATATTTGCGGCGAGGCGCATCAAAAATGCATAGACCGGCCGGGAAATTTGCTCAGGACAATTATTACCCAGGTAGATTTTTCGCTGATCGGCAAGCCACTCATCGCTTTCGATTAAGCTGAGGACTATTCCCCGAGAAATTTCGCTCCTTCTGTCTGTGTCTGCGCCTGAGCCTGCGTAGTCGCGGCCAGTTGCTCTCCCGGAAAGCGAGCCCGGGCTTAAGCGCTTTGACTCCGAATTGAGGTTTTCTGGGTCGGAGTCGGCCTTTGCCATATTCTTTAATTTTAGCGGCTTCCCTTCGGGAGTGTTTCTTTTCGTAACGATCGGGCAAAGCGCTCAAGCTCAGAACCAGCCTCGGGCTCGGCGAACGCGAAGAATTACCCGAAAGTGAGGATAGCAGCCAAATTCCAGAACAGGGGTGCCAGCGAACCAAGCTGGTTATAAAATTGCGATTGCGCCGATTGCGTCAAATGGCGCTGGCTTGGCGCTGGCATTCACCGGGGCTGCTAATCTAGTCATCAATGCGTCGCGCAATCCTTATTCTTGCTGATGGAGCTCGAGCTGATTTAACCGCCGACTACCTCGAGCGACTCCCAAACCTGCGCCGGCTTGCTGAGCGCGGCGGCCAGAAAAAACTCGTTTCGGTTTGGCCATCAGTAACCGGGCCGGCGCACATCCCGCTCCTGAGCGGAGTCCACCCCGGCGAAGCAAATATCCCCGGACTCCGCTGGTTCGATCGCGAAAGACAGGTTGGTCGGCGCCGGGCAAGTAAAGGGCTGCGCTCCTATTGCGGAATTGGCAATCGCCATTTCAGCGCTGACGCCGGAGTCGAGACAACCCTCTTCAGCCAGAGCGAGCGGCCGCTCTCGGTCTTGGAAATGTTCAATCGAGGCCTGAGCGGCTCAAGCGCGAGTCTGGCTCTTCAAACGCGGCTCGCTTGGGCCCACTTCAACGGCCGCTACGCGGCTGCCGACCGCCAGCTCAGCAATCAGGCGCTGAGCGGCTTTATTAAGGAAAATCCCGATTTCACATTTCTACTCCTGCCTGGCATCGATGGTCACTCACATGGTTACGGGCCGGACTCGAAGGAGGTGTTTTCTTCCTATCGAGACCTTGATCGAAGCGTTGGGGCATTTCTCAAGGCGAGCGACCGGCAAGGCGGAGAAACGCTCCTGCTTGTTTCTTCTGATCACGGCCACACTCGGGTCAGAGAACACATTGATATTGACGACTTGCTTGTTGAGCGGGGCTTGCGAACCGCCTGCCACCTGCGCCGACTGCTTACTCGTGATCCGGAGGCGGTTGTCGCTGTCAGCGGCAACGCAATGGCCCATATCTATGTCCGTCGTCAAAATGCGAGCTGGCGCGAAATAAGCGACAGTAATTCACTTGCTCGCGAGCAGCCCGGCCTAATTGAGCGGCTGGTCGCCGAGCCGGCGGTCGATATTGTTGTCGTTCGCGATCGGGTCGGCCAACTCCTGATCCACTCCCGGCGAGGCAGAGCTCGGCTCAGCGTGGAAGAAGCCGGCGCTTCAATCAGCTATCTCAGCGAAGCCGGTGCCGATCCGTTCGGCTACCCGGAGCTGCCAGAAAAAATGAACAGCACCGAGGCCCTTGAGCTCAGCTTCGAGACGAACTACCCAGATGCTCTCTGGCAGATTCTTCGTCTTGCGGAATCGCGACGCTGTGGCGACATCATTGTTTCGGCAACGCCTGGTTACGATTTCCGCGATCGCAATGAAAAGGTCCGGCATGCCTCCGGGCACGGAGCTCTTTATCACGAACAGATGCTTGTTCCATTAATCAGCTCCGAGCCAATCGTTCCAGGCCCGGGTCGAAGCGCGGACGTCTACGCAACGATTGTCGACTGGATGGGCTGGGATCCGGCAGCGGCGAGCAGCGGCCGGAGCCTACTTCAGTGAATCGGCGCCGGCTGCTGATTCAGACTGGCTTAACCCTTTTCTTTACGGCTGGGCTAACCGGGCTGATTGTTTATCGCTGGGGCGATGTCTCGGCCGGCCTTTCTCAAATATCGCTGCTGACGCTGAGTGGTCTCGTTCTTCTCCAGCTCGCATCCTATCTGGTTCGTGTCCACGCCTGGCAGCTTTCATTGCGAGTCGGCGCGGCTCCGGTCGAGGCCGGGCCGCTTCACCTTGCCTCGGGGGCCGCTTTTCTAGTCAACACATTTGCTCCGGTCTATCTCGGTCAAGTGCTGAGAATTTTTATTCTTCGTCACTGGAGCCGGCAACCTCCGAGCGTTGCTCAAATGGCGGTTGCTGATTTTGCTTCGCTCTTTATCGAGGCCGGGATTGTTCTTCTGATTCTCGTCGTTTCGATTAGTCTGCTTCCATTCGCCATCTGGCCACTGCTGATTACTGCGACTGTCGTTGGACTCGGAATGATTGTAATCGTCAAGCTTCGGAGCAATCATCAGGAGCGAAGCTGGGTTCAAGCGCTCAACATCTTCGCCGAGCGACGTAAGCTCGCTCAGTTCTCGGGGCTACTCGCCTTCGTGGTTCTTGTTCAGCCAGTCCGCTTCTGGATGACTCTTCAGGCGATCGGCGATCCGCAGACAATCGTTAAATCAGCCTTGGCGTTTATTGGCACTTCGGTCAGTGCAGTCGTTCCAGTTGGACCGGCGGCGAGCTCGGTTGGCGGGATTTCGGCAGCAACCGGCTCCGGGCTCACCGTTGCGGTTACAGCTGGACTAATTCTGATGGCATCGGCAGCGGTCGCTGCCGGAATCTATCTAATTATTGGCGGCGGGGCAAGCTACCTCTGGCGAAATCGCAAGCAGCTACCAGAGCTTGAGCAGGAACTTGCCCGAGAGCTCGGCCATAAATAAATTGGGCTCAGCTCAACCATCCTCAGCGCTAGCGGCAGATCGGCCTAGTTCTTCGAGTTGGCGGCTGGCGCTGATCGAGTTGACCGGGCCTTGCTGGCGGCGCTTCGCTTAAAATTGATTACGAGCGCGCTCAAGAGACCGAGACCGATTAGAGTGATGGCGCGATGGCGCGCCGTCCGATGCGGATCGCGGTAGCGAACGATGGCTCGATTTGCTTGCTTCAGGCTCGAACGAAGCTTCCGCTGAACCGAGCGGCTCTGGAGAGCCTGCTTCGGCTTCTTATTTTGAGCAACTTCGGCGCCGGCTCGAGCGAGAAGCTCGCCGCTCGAGCGAAGCTGGCCGCGCAGCTTCGCGTCGCTGCGGATTCGCTTGTAGGGCTTGACAATTTTGTTTGACTTTGAGCAGCAAGAATTCTTTTTCGATTTGGGCATATTTGAAAGGATAGCTCGCCGCAAACGTTTCTTGCCGCAATTTATCCGAACCGATCGAAAAAGAATTCTCGCGGCGAACTTCAGCGGTAGCTGAGGCTGACTCCGTTCGGAGCCTGAGCAACCTCACCAGCGACAATCGCATCGACAGAGACGCTCAGATCGCTTGCACGGATTGTCAGAATCTGTTCGCTGTCGTCGCTATCGACGATCTTGAGCACTCCGTCGCTAGCAAGACTACCAAGCTCGGAATCGCTCAGTTCGATGTGGGTGGACTTGGCTTCTTCGTTACTTCGATTGTTTTCGGTCATTTTTGTTTGCTCCTACCTTGATTTATGCCGGTCGCCGAGGCAACTCGGAAATCTGTGATTGCTTCGATAGCATAGCAGAGTTTGGGTCAAGTTGCAAGAGAGCGGCAAAAGTTCGCTTTATTTTGCAATCGTGCTAGACTTATTTTCATGACCGGCTGTTCAGCTAAGCCCACATTTATGCTTTCGGATGATCAAGCCGAATCAATTGCAAGAGCAACCACTCTCTTTGATAGTCTCGATCCCGAGGCCCACGCGAACTATTTCCGGCTTAGCAGCACTGGAGTGCGTGGCCTGATTGAAAGCCTGCGCGCACGAAGCGGTCGTGATTATTTGCTTGACGATCGGCTGGTTGAGGCACCGCTTCACTGCTTCTATCCAGACAATCTCCTTGTCGCAATCGCCAACTGGCTGAGCCGCCCCGGAAAGGCAAGCCCGGATATTCTTATCGACGAGAAAGAAGCCGAAGCCTGGCGGGCTCAGAGCCGGGAACTTGTTCGCCAGTTTCGCTCCGAGCAGATTAATTTTGAGCTTGATCCAGAAATAGAAAATATTTTCTCAGTTGGGGCCCAGACAAAAATCGACAGCGGGCCCTTTGATCTAAGCGCAGTACTGCTTAACCGGGTAAACAAAATAACTCCGCTTGGCCTCGGCGCCGGCGAGCTCGATAAATTCACTGAAGCAGTTAGCGGCGGGCTCTTTCGGCGCTGGCCGGGGGCCCGGATAACCGGCGCAATTCAGATCGAGAGGATTGACCGAGCAATTTGCCGGAGCGTCTCCCGGCCCGGAGAGTATTTTTCTGATTACACGCCGGGGCAGCTCCTCGGCGGAAACTACGCCGAGACACTAATGATCGAAGAGGTTGGCCTACTCCGCCTCCTTTTTCATCCTGAATTTGGAGCGACGGGCAAGTGGCGACGCGATTGGTCTTTATTCTGCCGGGCAGTTAGCGATGGTTCAACCCCGAGAGGCTACGGCAGAGCCGGCACTGCTCCGCTTGAGCGTTTTATCGAAAAAACGCTTGACGACGCCTATCAGCGCTGGAGCGAGGTTCGCAACTGCTGGATTCAGGGAGCTTTGCAGCCGACCTTCGACCACGAGCGAGTTGAGGCCGGGAGCGAAAGCGACAGCGGGCGTTGCTCGATTAGCCGCTGAGGCAACTGCTTGCCTACTGCTGCTTCCGACTTCTGATCGCCCGAAGTTGTTCGCGGCCATTCCGATCGCTACCGGGCTGAAAAGAAAAGCTGATGTCGCTCCGGCCGCTGATGCTCTCGGCCCATTCCTCGAGCTGGCTGTTAATTTTCTCAACTGTCCAAACCGGCGCGACAAGCTTTAATTTGCTCGGCTCTGCTTGAGGATCGAAATCAAGACTGGAGGGCTCGCCGGGGCGAACCGATGTATCTGCATCTTCTGTGCTCGGCTCGTTCTTGCTACGCAGATACCACTCAAGCAGATCACGGCGGAATGAACCGTCCTCGGTAGCGAAGAGGGCTGGGCTAAGCTTTTCGCGCTGGCGATTACCGTCGATGAGTAAATGAACTTGCTCTGGTGAAACCGGAGTTTGATCAGAAATTTCAATTTCGAGCTGAGCGTTGTAGGCGAGAATCAGATCCGCCCCAGGAATCTGGCCGGCGTCAATCGCCAGGAAAACATCAAGCTCGAGGGCCCGGCAGATCTCTGGTACATAGATGTCGAGCCAGCCTTCGCCAAAATTCTTATCGCTCGAAAGAGATTGCTCGTCCCAGTCGAGGCGATGGTTCTTGGGCAGATCAGCCAGATAGCTGGCGATCTTTTCAATTCTCCCGGACTTATTGACGGAGCTCATCGCGACCAGCTTAGGCCGGGCCGGTTCAAAATTGCTGGTAATTCGCAATCTTTCTTTTTCGGATATCTGATTGAGCACCGACTCAGAGACTTCTCGCGCCAAAGAGGCTAGCGACCGGAAGCGAATCAAATAGCGTGAATCAGCAGCCGGCGACGGTCGATGAAGGTACTAAAAATTTATGATATTACTTGCAAAATTATAGAGAAACTCAAGCATTTTTTGCATTAACAGAAAATTCTCTACGCTCATAATAAGCTACCAAGCTACTTTCTTCTATTTTCTTAGATGCTAATTATTACCCAATAAAGCCGGGCTGATCATCTCAAGAACTTTGAGCGAATCGGCTGATTTTGGCAGCGCGGCCCGTGCCCTATCGAGCAATTGATCAGAAACTTCCCGGCTGAGAAATTCCTTGCTCAAAAATAACAGAGCGGATTAGCCGCCGACCGGAAAACCAATCGCGGCAGACTTGGCGGTCCCGGCGAAAACGGCAAATGCACGCAGATCATCTCGAGGCCGGTCTCGACGATTAAAAGCACAACCAGGCAATCTTTTTCGTAGTCAGCGGCTCCGGCGCTGCTAAATCGCATTAGAAAGCGTTTTAGTCTAATCCTTTAAGTGCAGCTTATGTCCCAATTATGATTGATTCAGTCCAGCGAGTGGCTCGACTAAATCAGTGAACTCCGAGTTGATTGCTGCGGCGAAGGCCGCGATCAGAGATTTACCGAACCAATGATTTCTGATCTAGAATATGCAGATGGGATCGCCAAGCAAAATTGGAATCGGCAAGGCCGACGGAGACGACGAGTGCAATCAGATCATCACAAGGACTGTCTTCGGCTCTGGAGCGAAAAGCAAAGGAGGCAGCGCCAAGAATAGCGACGAAGCGGTTCTTGCTCCAGCGCTGCCAGTCAGCAGCGAACTTCTTGAGATTGGCTACAAATATTTTGACAATCCCGGTTTTATTCTCTCTGGGCCAAAAAAGCTCCTCGAGCATGGCGAGCTAATTTGCAGCCGACTCGGCCATGAAATCAATAATTCAATGCCCGGCGGCCGGCTCGAGCAACTCGCTCGAATCAGCGATCAGGTCCCGGCCGGTACCTTTATTGGGGCTGACTTCGTTCTCTGCCGAATCAATCAGTTCAATCAAGAGACGCTGACGGCACTCGAGCTTGGTCTCGATGAGTCCCGGCGCAGTGAATTCCTCAGTCAACAAGAAACTAGCGCTGGAGAAATACTGATTGAAAAACAGATCACGGCGAAAGAAGCGGAAATTGAAAGGATTCGGCGGCTCCGCGAGCTGATTCAGGAGCTTGCCCGCCAGGCAAATCGTGAGGGAACCGAGTCAGCTCTGGCCGATGGCGAACTCCGCCTTGACGCCGAGAATCTTTATTCGAACCGCGAGCTGCAGCAGCATCTTTCCGAATCGTTCGGCCGCATCTATGCGGCAATGATTAGCGAGAGCCTTGATGTTGCCCGGATCGAGAGCGCCTTTCCGCTCCTGACCGCCCTCCAGCGGCCGGCCGAGTACTCAGCAGTGCTCCTCGAAAGTGCTAATCCTATCGACGAAGAAGATCTCGACGCGATTGCCAGCCCGGAAGCATTAGCGCGAATTTACGGCGACGGACTCAGCGTCCGCATCGATGCGGACGAAGCGCGAGTTCGCTCAGCAATTGACGACCTGCGCAGCTATGCCGACGATGTTCAGCGTGACCAACTCGGAGCGCTTGTGCCGGTAATGAGCAATAAAGAGATTGTTGCTGAAATGCTCGATAATGATGCTGAATTCAACTTTACAGAACTTGACAATACGGGTCAGGAAATCCTCGAAGAAGCACTTTTGACTAAGCTCGAGGACGGTCAGATCAACATCTGGAAGGTTGATGAAAAGCTTGGCCGAAAAACAGGCCTCGCCGAAAAGCTGCTTAGCGAGGGGCTCTCCGGTGTTGCTGATTTTGTTGAAGCGGAAATTCTACCGAGCTACGATCCGGACAGCCATCAGGCCGACTGGGCGAAGCAGCAAACAGACAATCGTCTCGGTCGAAGCGTCCTCTCTAGGTCGGCGAAACGGCTTTCGGCGAGCAAGCTAATTAATTGATTGCCGAGCCTAGCAGGCCCGGGAAGAGCTAGCTCAGCTTGCTGAATTCTTTACCAAGCTGAGCTAGTCCTTCCCGGACATCTTTGATCGCCGAGAGGTACTCTTCAAGCTCGGCCTCTTCTTTTTCGGCCAACTGAATCGAGATCAACCGGGCCGCCGGCTCTCCTGAATCGCCGAGAATCTGAAATACAAGATCTGGATTCGCCTGAAGCTGATCAAGCATATCGTCGAGGTCTTTCTCCATTTCTCCTATTGTCACCTTTTTTATCATCGCTCTGCGAGTATAACAGTTTTTGCCAAGAGAGGGGCTTATTTGAGAGACCGGACGGACTTGATTTGTTTAATCGCCGGATCCGGCCGATCTCTAGCCGAATTTTTGGAGCTCTCTAGACCTGAGCTGAACCGAGGACCAGGGAAGATTCTTTGGGCGATGCAAACATTCTGAAAATATGCTATGATCAGAGAAACCGCGAGTTGAGATTTGGGTCGGCTCTAATTTGACCGCCTCGACCAGCCCGCTTCAGCCCGACTAAAAACCGAAAGAAAGAAACGAGTCAAGAAATAAAATATGGACAAAAAGAAAAAATACCGCTCAAGTAAGTTCTTCATCCTCGGCGCAATTGCCGGAGTCGGCGCAATTGCCGGAGCACTATTGCTCGGACTCTATTGGCTTCGGCCGACCGGGATGATCCACGGGGTCCTCATGTACTTCTACATGAATCCGCTTTTCTGGATGTTGCCAATTCTCTCGCTGCTGCTGATCATTGCCGCCAAGGCGCTCTTCATCGCTCTTCGACCGGCGGCTTACGCTGGCCGCGACTGGAGTTTTCCATACAAACTGCTCAATCGCCGGAGCAAGCGTAGCTATAGGGGAGAAATTCCGAGCGTTGCCGCTTGGTCTTGCCTGGTTGTTCCAATCATCGCGATGATTTTCGGTGCCTCAATTCAGGGAGTAGTGAATAGCGCCGCTACTTACAACCATTACAAGTTTACTGAGATTACTGAGCTGCCGCAAACCGAATCGGTGCGGATCATGCCGTTCGAGGTCGCCCAGGTAGTTTCTTCAAGTGGATTTGACAGTTCGACTTCGAAGCTTGGCTCGATGAAGATCGTTGCCGATGCCAACAAGCAGATGAACTGGACTTTTGGCCAGCTCCCCGACGGTCTATTTCGAACCTGGACTCGAAAGACCCAGGGCAGCCTCTCCCAGCCCGCCGACATTACCTCGCGGAAAACAAGCCTCGACAACACTGAGTTCAAATTCTCTCCCGGGCAGAAGTTGACCGATGGCTTGCGCTGGCAGCTCTACAAGATCAATTTCCTGAGCAATGTTCCCTCGACAGTCTTTATGAGCAATGATGACGCTGAGCCGGTTATCGTTGCTCCATACATCGAATATAAGGGTTTCTTTACCAAGGTTCCGGTTCTCGGCGGGATCTATGTTGTTGATGCCGAAGGCAATATTGAGGACCTTTCACCCGAGGAAGCAGCGGCGACTCCGTTTCTGGCAAACTCCGGGCAGATCATCCCTGATTCGCTCGCCCTCGACATTCAGAACAGCTACGCCTACAAAAATGGGATCTGGAATAAACTCTTTATTCACGAGGACCAGACTGAGATTGTCGGCTCGAGCGGCGGCAACGATCAGCCCTACCTGAACACCTTCAAGCAGGGAGACCCGGACTGGGTAACGACCGCTGAGCCCTACGGAACTGCCTATGCAACGAAAGCGGTCTTTCTGACCGACTCGGTTACTGGCGAGACGCAGGTCTGGTCTCCGCCGGAGGGATCATCGCTCTCGGGCAATGCCAGGGCTCTCGAAGTTGTCCGGGGTCTGGCGATCCCCGGAGTCACTTTCGACAAATTCGATGTTGTCGAGCCACGCCCGATCGTTCATCTCGGTCGACTCCAGTTCGTCGTCTCGGTTGTCCCGACCAATTACAACGGCGTCACGAAGACGGCAATCGTTGATGCTGCCGACAACAAGGTCATTGCGATCTTCAATCACGACACCGATCCCGGCGCCGACGCTGAGCTCAAGGCTTATATCGCCGGAGCGAAGGAGGCGGTCACACCGGACGAGATCCCTGAGACCGACTCCGGGCAGGAGTCCGGAGTCGATCCGGGTAGCTCGGCCCCGGCCGAGCTCGATGATCAGGCGGCATTAATCCGCCAGCTAATCGAAGCGAACAAGCAGGAGCAGGCCCTGCTTGAGGAGCTCGCTCGGTTCTACAGTAAGAAGAAGTAGTTCTGAACGGCATCTCAAAGAATATCTGCCAAGCCAAAGCTACATCGATCAATCAGAAAATTGCGCTGCTGCTTGGCCATTTTGATATTACCTTCCGAGCCCGGCCCGGGCCGGGCTCGGGGCTGAGCGAGGCGTTCGGCTTCGCGGGCGGATTTGGATCAAAACCTGCTATACTTAGACGGTGCGGCAAATGCAAACTAATCTGAGTCGAGCTCGGCTTGGGATCACCGCCTAAACTGAAAGGGTTTTGAATGAGGCTTGAAACCGGACTTTTCATCGCTTGGGCTCTGATCGGCATTGCGCTCTTTATTCGCGTCGCCTTGCCGATCCTCTTGATCTTCAACGCGAACGCAATCAGCCGCGTTCTAAAAAATATTGATTCCGAGGAAATCAAGGCCGGAGAAACACTCGCGGTCCTGCACTGGCTGGCGCGGATTATCCGCTCGATCCAACTATTGACCATCATCGCCTGCGGCCCGGCGGCGCTGATCTGGGCACTATTCAACCGTGAGCGACTGATCAATTTCAATTGGATTACTTGTGATGATGGAAGCGAGACCCGCTCCGAGTCAGAGTCCTCAGGCGCAATCAATCGTGACAAATACTGAGGCCGGCCGCTTTCTCCTGATTGAGGACCGCTTGCGCTCAGAGGCTACTCGGCTGCTCTGAGTAAGCTCTCGAGCCGAGCTTGCTCTCGAGCC
>Ga0105046_10007821_pt1 | contig 16802 bp, 17 predicted proteins | sample MAT03_FD_78385 | JGI IMG/M metagenome (GOLD analysis project Ga0105046, IMG submission 78385) | Freshwater microbial communities from Lake Fryxell liftoff mats and glacier meltwater in Antarctica - MAT-03 (megahit assembly) | ecosystem: Environmental > Aquatic > Freshwater > Ice > Liftoff...
GGCCGAGGCCAGCGCGGTGCTCGAGGAACTGGAAGAAACCGCCGCGCTCTGGCGCAGTTGCCAGCCCAGACCTGCGCCGCTGGATGAAACGCAGATCGAGGCCTTGCGGCAGCAGTTCGGTGCCGTCTGGTGATGCATGCCGGCGGCTCGGGCCTGGCCGTCTCAGCCTCTCAGGCCGCGACTGCCCTGCCGGCCGCCGCCGAGCGGTTCTGCAACCACCGCCGCAGCCGCCAGCCCAGCAGCACGCAGATGATCGCGGCGTAGACGGCCACCTCTGCAAAGTCGTTCTTGCCGGCGCGCATCCAGAAGAAGTGCAGCAGCGCCAGCGCGGCGGTGCCGTACACCGCGCGGTGCAGAGCCTGCCAGCGTTTCGCGCCGAGCGCCTTGATGGCGCGGTTGAACGAGGTCGCGGCCAGCGGCAGCATCAGCAGCAGCGCCGTGCTGCCGACCAGAATGAAAGGCCGCTTGGCGATGTCGCGCACGATGGCGTCGAGGTCGAAACCCTGGTCGAAGCCGGCAAAACTCAGAAAGTGCAGCACGCCGTAGAAAAACGTGAACAGGCCGATCATGCGGCGCAGCCGCGCCAGCGCGTGCCAGCCGGTGGTCTGACGCAGAGGTGTGATGGCCAGGGTCAGGCAGAGGAAGCGCAGCGTCCAGTCGCCGGTGGCGCGTATCAGCGCCTCGGCCGGGTTGGCGCCGAGCTTGTTGGCCAGGGCGCCGTAGAGCAGCCAGGTCAGCGGCAGCAGGAACACGGCAAACAGCAGCGGCTTGACCGCTGGCTCGAGCAGCAGCTTGTTCATTCCGGCGGAGTTCAGAAGAACTTCTTCAGGTCCATGCCCGCATAGAGCTGGCCGACCTGCGCTTCGTAGCCGTTGAACATCAGCGTGGGCCGCTTCTTGGCGAACAGGCCGTCTTCGCCGATGCGGCGCTCGGTGGCCTGGCTCCAGCGCGGGTGGTCGACCTTCGGGTTGACGTTCGAGTAGAAGCCGTATTCACTGGAGGCCGCTTCTTCCCAGCTGGTCTTGGGCTGCTTGTCGGTGAAGCGGATCCTGACGATCGACTTGCCCGACTTGAAGCCGTATTTCCAGGGCACCACCAGGCGCAGCGGGGCGCCGTTCTGGTTCGGCAGCACCTCGCCGTACAGGCCGAAGGCGAGCATCGTCAGCGGGTGCATGGCTTCGTCGATGCGCAGACCTTCGGTGTAGGGCCAGTCCAGCACCGAGGAACGCAGACCGGGCATCTGCGCCTTGTCGGCCAGCGTCACGAACTGCACGTATTTCGCGTTGCCGGTGGGTTCGACACGCTTGATCAGTTCTGACAGGGAATAGCCGACCCAGGGCACCACCATCGACCAGCCTTCCACGCAGCGCAGCCGGTAGATGCGGTCTTCCATCGGGCTGAGCTTGAGCAGCGCGTCGAGGTCGTAGCTGCCGGGCTTCTTCACCTCGCCTTCGACCGCCACGGTCCAGGGCCGCGGCTTCAGGCTGCCCGCGGTCCTCGCGGGGTCGGCCTTGTCGGTGCCGAACTCGTAGAAATTGTTGTAGCCGGTGACGTCGCCGTAGGGCGTGGGCTTGTCCATCGTCAGCGCGCCGGCGACGGCGCTGCGCGTGCCCGGCAGGGCCGCCAGCTTGCCGGGGCGCGTGGCCTGTGCGAGTGCGTCACGTGCGCCCCACAGGGCCAGGGCGGCACCGGCGCCGCCGGCTGTCACCTGCCTGAGCAGGTGACGGCGCCCTTCATACACGGCGCGCGGCGTGATCTCGGACGGGACGGCGTGGTCGAGACCGCGATTTTTCAGCAGGTGCATGGGGGCTCCGGTGGGCATGGAGAGTCTGTCGTTCGCGCAGCGGCGAACTTACAGCGTGCGTCGTGAGTGCCGGTTCGCCGGAATAAGCCACGGCCCGAACCTGGGCAACGCTCTGGGTTCGTTGCTGTTGAAGAGGTCCTGAAGATGCTGTCGCGAGCGGTGCCAGGCCGCAGGCCCTGAGTCTGGCCGTGTGGCAGGAAGATCGACGACCGTTCAGCGCAGGCCGGCGATGTAGTCGGCGAGGGCCTTCATTTCGGTGTCGCTCAGCCGCGCCGAAATGGTCATCATCTGCGCGTTGTTGGCGCGCAACCCAGAGCGGAACGCAATCAGTTGCGATTCCGTGTATTCCATGTGCTGGCTGCCGATTCGCGGGTACTGGGCCGGGATGCCGGCGCCGTTAGGGCTGTGGCAGCCGGCGCAGGCGGGCACCTGCTTGGCCATGATGCCGCCTCGGTAGATCTGCTCGCCGAGGGTCACAGTGTCCTTGTTCTTCGCCACTCCCTTGGGCACAGGCTTGGAAGCATAGAAGGCCGCCACGTTTTTCATGTCCTCTTCGGACAGCATGGCCGCGAAGCCCTGCATGATGGCGTTCTTGCGCTTGCCGGCCTTGAACTCGGTGAGTTGCTTGACCAGGTATTCGGGGTGCTGGCCCTGCAGTATCGGGTTGGCCGACAGGCCGCGCGTGCCGTCCGCCGTGTGGCAGGCCATGCAGGTGGCGGCGGTGGCCTGGCCCTTGGCCAGGTCGGGTTTGAAAGCAGCTTTGCTCTCGGCAGCGAACAACGGGCTGGCGAACATGGCAGCGAGGATCAGGGCAACTGTCGACTTCATGAACGAGCCTTGTTGTTGGACATGCGGGGACATAAACCTGAAGATTTTACAATGCATGATGACATCAGCCTTGCAACCCGGCGAAACCGGAGTGGACGACGCGGACAAAGCCGCACTGGCCTGGACCCACAGCGCCCGTTTCCTGACCACGGCGACGCGGCTCGACCAGCTGCCGGCGACCGAATTGCCTGAAATCGCCTTCGTCGGCCGCAGCAATGCCGGCAAGTCGACGGCGATCAACCGGCTGGCGCAGCAGAAGCGGCTGGCGTTCGCGTCGCGCACGCCGGGCCGCACGCAGAACATCAACCTGTTCGAGGTGGGCCCGAAAGACGCACCCGACGCCCTCTTCGCCGATCTGCCGGGCTACGGCTACGCGGCCGTCGAGCGCGCTGCCAAGCTGCGCTGGCAGGAGGTGATGGCCGACTACCTGAAGGTGCGGCGCAGCCTGCACGGCGTGGTGCTGATGATCGACTCGCGACTCGGTTTCACCGACCTCGACCGCCAGTTGCTGGCCCTCATCGAGCCGCGCCTGGCCGGTGGTGCGGTGCGCCTGCTGGTGCTGCTGACCAAGGCCGACAAACTGTCCAAGCGCGAAGCCGCCAGTTCGCTGGCGGCGGCCGAGGTGCTGCTGGGTGAACTGGCCGGCGACAACGCCGACATCGGCATCACGCTGTTTTCAGCGCTTTCGCGGCAGGGCCTGGGCGACGCCGCCACCGTGCTGCACGGCTGGACGCGCCCTTGAGCGCCCCGCCTGGCGGCATCGAGACCTTCGACGCGCTGCTGCCGCAGGGCATCAGGCTGGCCTGCCGGGCTGCCGGCACGGCCGGGCCGAGGGTCATGTTGCTGCATGGTTTCCCCGAGGCGGCTTTCGTCTGGGACGGCGTATCGCAGGCGCTGTCGTCAGTGGCGCGCGCGGTCGCACCCAACCTGCGCGGTTACGCCGGCTCGTCGGCGCCGACGGAGCCATCCGCGTACCGGCCGCGCCTGCTGGCTGATGACGTGGCGGCGCTGATCGAACAGATGGGCGCGCCGATCGACCTGCTGGTAGCACACGACTGGGGCGGCGCGCTGGCCTGGAACCTGGCCGCCCGGCAGCCGGCGCTGTTCAAGCAGTTGCTGATCATCAACGCCCCGCACCCGGCCACCTTCCTGCGCGAGTTGCGCGACAACCCGGCGCAGCGGGCCGCCAGCGCCTACATGAACTTCCTGGCCCGCCCCGACGCGGCGGCGCTGCTGGCCGCGAACGACTACGCCAGGCTCTGGCCTTTCTTCACGGGCATGGGCGGCACGGGCTGGCTCGACGACGCCCTGCGTGATCGATACCGGCAGGCCTGGGCGCATGGTCTGGCCGGGCCGGCGGCCTGGTATCAAGCCTCGCCCTTGCGGCCGCCGTTGGCAGCCAGCGACGCCGTGATGACGCTGCAACTGCCGGACGACACCGTCACCAGCCGCGTGCCGACCACGGTGCTCTGGGGCGAGGGCGACACGGCCTTGCTGCCCGGTTTGCTCGATGGTCTGGAGCGCTGGGTGCCGCGGTTGCGCCTGCTGCGCGTGCCCGGCGCCACGCACTGGATGCTGCATGAGCAGCCGCAGCGTGTGCTGGATGAAATCCGGCACATCCTGAACCTGCCGGGCTGAGAGGCTGCGACCATGCCCGCCTGCGGTGTCAGCGCCCGCCGCTGGTCTGCAGTCGCTTCAACACCTGCCGGGCCGCATCACGCAGCAGTGAGCGTGGGTTCAGCGCTTCCAGCAGGTGGGCGGCATGCAGCGCCCGCAGCGCACCGTGGCGCACGGCCCAGGTGCGCTGGCTGGCGCCGTCGGCAAGCAGCCAGACCTCTCCGCGCTCGCCCGGCCACAACAGCTGTGCATGCACCCAGTGGCCCTGCAGCACCACGCGCAGCCAGTCGCCGGCCTGTCGGTCAGCCAGCCAGAGCGTGCTTTCGCCTTCGCTCGGCAGAACGGCGGGCAAGGCAGCTTCATACAACGCCGCCGGCACGGTGTCGAGCTGCGCGGCATCCAGCGCGCCGGCGTAGGTGGACGGCGGCGAGATAGTACTTAGCAAGCGGTCTTCCAGCTGCTGCAGCGCCGCGATCTCGCCGGTGGCCGCCGCGCGCCGCTGCTCCAGCCGGTTTCTCTCGAAGGCCTCCAACCGGCCGAGCGCCCAGCGGTAGAGCGCGGCGTCGTGCCGCGGCTCGCCGATCAGGTGTTCGACGATGGCCTGGGCATGGCGCTGCAGGCGGCTGCGTTCGGCGTCGCCGGGGGCAGGCAGCGTTTCGGGCTGGAAGGCCAGGCGGTCGAGGAACAGCCATAGTGGGTGGCTGTAGTCGTCCAGCGTGGCGGCGTCGTGCAGCAGCACGCGCAATGCCGGGGCCTGCAGGCGCGACAGCAGAAGCTGCATATCGGGCGCCAGCCGGCGGTCGGCGAGCATCGCGTCGAACAGCCGGCTCAGCAGTTCGATCAATTGCTGGTCGACCGGATTGCCGGCGCTTTCCACCAGCCGCGTGCGCTGGCTGTCGCGCAGGCGGTCGAATTCGGCACGTCCGGTATCACGTGGCAAGTGGCGGAACTGTTCTTCGGTCTGGCGCAGCACCTTGTCGAATGCCTGCCGCTGCTGGCCCTGCGCCTGCGCAGGCACCGGCACCGGCATCACCTCGCGGATCCGGCTCAGTTCGGGCGTGTAGCCGGTTTCATGGCTGCGGTCGCGGCGCGCACCGGCCGGTAGTATCAACGTGCGGTAGGCCGCCGGCGTGACGCCCATCGACTCCAGCCGGGAGACCGCCGCGGCGTAGCTCTTGCGCAGCACCTGCGCCAGCGGCATGCCGGCTTGCCGCATGAAGGCCACCTGCGTGCCGCGCGAGGCGCTCATGGCCTCGGCAGCCGCCCACAGTGCGCGGGCATGGGTTTCCGGGCGCAGCGGGTTGTGGTCGCTCGCCACATCCATGTCACCGACCAGTGCCGACAGGTAGGTCTGCAACTCTCGCAGCTCGAATTCGGCCACGCTCTTGATGCCTTCGATGGCATGCGACATCTCGACGTCGACCGCCACCTCGGCTTCGTCGACCAGCGATAGCGACGTGGCCACCGCGGCAGCCGCGGCCCTGGCTGGAGCGGCCGGCGCGGGCTGCATCTGCAGCTGGGTGCGCAATGAACGAACGAAGGCCTCAACGACACGCTGGCGCTTGTTCGTCAGCGCCTGCACGATGTCGCCGGACAACGCACGTTCCGCCGGCGCCAGCGCCGGCATGCCCTTGCGCATCTGCTCGAACACGGCTTCCACGGCCTGCTCGATCAGCAGCGGCGCACGCATCAGCTCATCGTCGACGAAGGGCTTGAGGGCGGCCGGGGTGGGCATGGGTGGAATCGGTGTGCGGGCCTGCTGATTGTCCGCGTCGTTCAGCCAGGGAGATCATCGGAAAAGGCCGGCTTCCAACAACGAAAAGGGCCCGCGTCCAGGGACGCGGGCCCGATCTTGGCCATCGAGAGCGGCGGGCAAAGCCTGCCTTTCGAGCATGACGGGTCGTTCCGGCGGCAAAGCCGTCCGGAACAACGGAACTTACATGTCCATGCCGCCCATGCCGCCCATGCCACCCATGCCGCCAGGCATGCCGCCGGCGCCGGACTCGTCTTTCGGCGCTTCGGCGATCATGCACTCGGTCGTCAGCATCAGGCCGGCCACAGAAGCCGCGTTCTGCAATGCAGTGCGCGTCACCTTGGTCGGGTCCAGGATGCCCATTTCGATCATGTCGCCATAGGTGCCATTGGCGGCGTTGTAGCCGTAGTTGCCCTTGCCGGCGAGCACGGCATTGACCACCACGCTCGGCTCGTCACCGGCGTTGGCGACGATGATGCGCATCGGCTCTTCAGCAGCGCGCAGCACGATCTTGATGCCGGCTTCCTGGTCGTGGTTGTCACCCTTGATGGTGCCAGCCGACTGGCGGGCGCGCAGCAGGGCCACGCCACCACCGGCGACGATGCCTTCTTCCACCGCAGCACGCGTGGCGTGCAGGGCGTCTTCGACACGTGCCTTCTTTTCCTTCATCTCGACTTCGGTGGCGGCACCGACCTTGATGACGGCCACACCGCCAGCCAGCTTGGCCACGCGTTCCTGCAGTTTTTCACGGTCGTAGTCCGACGTGGCTTCCTCGATCTGCACACGAATCTGCTTGACACGTGCTTCGATGTCCGGGCCGGCGCCGCTGCCGTCGATCAGAGTGGTGTTTTCCTTGCCGACTTCAATGCGCTTGGCCTGGCCGAGGTCGGCCAGCGTGACCTTCTCCAGCGTCAGGCCGACTTCTTCAGCGATGACCTTGCCGCCGGTCAGGATGGCGATGTCTTCCAGCATGGCCTTGCGGCGGTCGCCGAAGCCCGGCGCCTTCACGGCCACGACCTTCAGGATGCCGCGGATGGTGTTGACCACCAGCGTCGCGAGCGCTTCGCCCTCGACTTCTTCGGCAATGATCAGAAGCGGACGGCCGCTCTTGGCCACTTGCTCAAGTGTCGGCAGCAGGTCGCGGATGTTGCTGATCTTCTTGTCGTACAGCAGCACGAACGCACCTTCGAGAATGGCGCTCTGCTTCTCGGGGTTGTTGATGAAGTACGGGCTCAGGTAGCCGCGATCGAACTGCATGCCTTCGACGATGTCGAGTTCATTGTCGAGGCTCTTGCCGTCTTCGACAGTGATCACGCCTTCCTTGCCGACCTTGTCCATCGCCTTGGCGATGATCTCGCCGATCGACTCGTCGCTGTTGGCGGAGATGGCGCCGACCTGGCTGATTTCCTTGCTGGTCGTGGTGGCCTTGGAGGCCTTCTTCAGCTCTTCGGTCAGGGCCGTCACGGCCTTGTCGATGCCGCGCTTCAGGTCCATCGGGTTCATGCCGGCGGCCACGTACTTCATGCCTTCGCGCACGATGGCTTGGGCCAGCACGGTGGCGGTGGTGGTGCCGTCACCGGCGTTGTCGCTGGTCTTGGAAGCAACTTCCTTGACCATCTGCGCGCCCATGTTCTGGAGCCTGTCCTTGAGTTCGATTTCCTTCGCCACGGAAACGCCGTCCTTGGTGACGGTGGGGGCGCCGAACGAGCGCTCGAGCACGACGTTGCGACCCTTCGGGCCCAGCGTGACCTTGACCGCGTTGGCCAGGATGTTCACGCCTTCAACCATGCGGTGACGCGCGTCTGCGCCAAAAATGACGTCTTTAGCTGCCATGTTCAATTCTCCGAATCAGATGTTTGGGGGTTTGCATCGCTTTCCGCCGAACCGTGGTCGGGGAGGAAAGCGTTGCGAGCGGCCGTCAGGCTGGGCGCACGGAGCGGAGGAACCGCAAACGTAGCAGCGCTACGTGAGGATTCCGAGCACCGCGCGACGACGCATGGCGGTCGCGCAGTAGCTTTACTTCTCGACCACAGCGAAGAGGTCTTCTTCGCGCATCACCAGCAACTCATCGCCGTCGACCTTCACGGTCTGGCCCGAGTACTTGCCGAACAGCACGCGGTCACCGACCTTGACATTCAGGACGATGAAGTCGCCCTTGTCGCTGCGCTTGCCCGGGCCGACGGCCAGGATCTCGCCCTGGTCGGGCTTTTCTGCGGCGTTGTCGGGGATGACGATGCCGGAGGCGGTCTTGGTTTCCTGTTCCAGGCGCTTGACGATCACGCGGTCGTGCAACGGACGAAGTTTCATTTGATCTCCTTGGGAGCCGGTTTGGGCATCGTGTCGAGCGTCACAAAAGTGGGCGCTCGATCACACGCTTGGTTGGTCCGTGAACCCGCATCGAAATGTGGGCTCCGGCCGTTAGCACTCATCGGTGAGGAGTGCTGACAATCAATTATAGGGGCGGCCGGTGACAGTTCAAGGGGCGGCCTTGCGCTGAATCGGGTCGAACCGGGCGTCCAGATGGTCCGTGGCGCCACCGTCCCCGTGAGTCATTCGAGCACCCTGCCGGCGCAGCGGCGGCGCCTTTTTGCCTCCGTCCGATGGATCGCAGGGCATCCGCGGCGCACCGAGCAGCGCTCCGTGGTGCTGCAACTGGAGCGGCTGATCGCGTGTCCGATGGTGCGAGAGCGCGTCGACGCCGGGAAAATCACCCTGCACGGCTGGCATTACATGATCGAAGAGGGTGAGGTTCATGTGTTCGACGTCAAGGCGGGCGCATTCATTGCGGCGTCCAATGCCGAGCACGCCGGCACCGGGCCGTACCACGGCTATGCGGAGCCGCCTTGTTCACCTTGAGGCGACCTGACCATGATCACCATCCCCGAACACGCCGCTGATACGCTGCGCTCCCTCTTCGCCCGCGGCACGCTGAGCCCGTTGCGGCTGCGCGGGGGCCAGTGCCTGCCCATCGTGCAGGGCGGCATGGGCGTGGGCGTGTCGGCGCACCGGCTGGCCGGCAGCGTGGCCGCACTCGGCGCGGTGGGCACCATTTCGTCGGTCGACCTGCGCCGCCTGCATCCCGATCTGATGGAGCGCACCCGCGACTGTCGGGTCGGCGAGGCCGCCAAGGCCAGCATCAACGAAGCCAACCTGGAAGCGCTGGAACGCGAGATCGTCAGCGCGAAGAAGCTGGCGCAGGGCCGCGGCGTGCTGGCGGTCAACGTGATGCGCGCAGTGGGTGAATACGCGCCCTCCGTCACGCGCGCGCTGCAGGCCGGCATCGACGCCGTGGTGGTGGGCGCCGGCCTGCCGCTGGACTTGCCTGACCTGGCGCGAGACCACCCGAAGGCCGCTCTGATCCCGATCCTGTCCGACGCGCGCGGCATCGCGCTGGTGGTGAAGAAGTGGGAACGCAAGCAGCGCATGCCCGACGCCATCGTCGTCGAACATCCCCGCTGGGCCGGCGGTCACCTGGGCGCGGCCAGGGTGGCCGACCTGACCGACCCACGTTTCGACTTCGAGCGGGTACTGCCCGAGGCGCTGGCTTTTCTGCGCAGTGCCGGCATCGAGCGCGAGGTGCCGCTGATCGTGGCGGGCGGCATTCGCTGCTTCGAGGACATCGCGCGCGTGCAGGCGCTGGGCGCGGCGGCGGTGCAGCTCGGCACGCCTTTCGTCGCCACCGAAGAATGCGACGCCCACCCGACCTTCAAACGGGTGCTGGCCGAAGCGCGTGACGAAGACCTGGTCGAGTTCACCAGCGTGGCGGGCCTGCCGGCGCGCGCCGTGCGCACGCCCTGGCTCGCCAATTACCTGGCGGCCGAACCTAGGCTGCAGGACAGCGCGCACAAGAAGCCGCGCTGCACGTTGGCCTTCGACTGCCTGGCGCAGTGCGGCCTGCGCGACGGCCTGCCCGGCTGGGGCCAGTTCTGCATAGACACCCAGCTGGCGGCCGGCCTGCGTGGCGACGTGAAGAAGGGCCTGTTCTTCCGCGGCACCGGCGCGCTGCCGTTCGGCGAGCGCATCGTCACCGTGCATGAACTGCTGGAGCGGCTGCTGACGCCGGGTCTGTCGGTCGAAGGGCGCGCGGTGGCAGCCCTGACGGCGAGTCTGGCCAGCACCACCGTGCTTGCATGAAAACGGTGCCGATCCGGCCGGTCGCCAGCGTTCCCGCCGCTGGCGAGCCGCCTGCTCGGCCTGAGGCGGAAACAGGCTGGCGTGTTGCCCGCCTGTTCAGCGCGCCGCACCGGCTCGGCTTCTTCGCCGCCGCGCTGCTGCTGGCCGGCAGCGCCGTCTGGTGGGCCTGGGTACTCTTCAGCCGCCAGGCGGGCCTGGTCTTGCCGTGGGCAGTGTCGCCGTCTGCCGCGCACGGCCTGCTGATGGCGCTGGGTGCGATGCCTCTGTTCATCACCGGCTTCCTGTTCACTGCGGGGCCACGCTGGCTGGGCCTGCCCGATGTGCCGGTGGCAATACTGCGCGGGCCCGTCGGCCTGATGGTCGCTGGCTGGCTGCTCGTCTTGCCCGGCTTTCACTTCAGCGCCGCGCTGGCCGCCATCGGCATGGCCGCGGTGGCGCTCGGCTGGAGCCTGCTGGCGCGGAGGTTCGCGCTGCTGCTGATCGCCAGCCGGGCCGCTGACCGGCTGCACGCCACGCAGATCACCGCGGCCGCCGCCATCGGCGCGCTGTCCTTGTGGCTGGCGGCCGGTGCGCTGGCGGCCGGAGATGTGAACGGCCAGCGGGCGGCCACGCAGATCGCGCTGTGGGGCTTTCTGGCGCCGCTGTTTGCCAGCGTCTCGAACCGCATGATCCCGTTCTTCACCATCAGCGCCGTGCCGGCGCTGGACGCCTGGCGGCCCGACTGGCTGCTCTGGGTGATGGTCGGCGTGCTGTGGCTGGAACTGCCGTTCGCGCTGCTCAACCTGTGGGGCGCGCTGCCGGCCGCCGCGCGCTGGCTGCAAGCGGCCGTCGAGGCGCCGGCCGCCCTGCTGCTGCTCTGGCTGGCGTGGCGCTGGGGACTGGTGCAGAGCCTGAAGATTCGTCTGCTGGCCATGCTGCACGCCGGTTTCCTGTGGCTGGGCATTGCGCTTGCGCTGTCGGCGCTCTCGCATGCCTTGATGGCGGCCAGTGGCGGCGAACGGTCGCTCGGTCTGGCGCCCACGCACGCGCTGACCATGGGCTACCTGGGCGCCACCATGATCGCGATGACCACCCGCGTGGCCGCCGGCCACAGCGGCCGCCCGCTGGCCGCCGACGACCTGGCCTGGGCGCTGTACTGGGCGCTGCAGGCTGCCGCCTTGCTCCGCGTGAGCGCCGCCCTCTGGCCAGCGGCCGCCGGCCCGTTGACGCTGGCCGCCATCACGGCCTGGAGCGTGGCCGCCGTGGGCTGGGCCTGGCGCTACGGCGGCTGGCTGGGCCGGCCGCGCACCGACGGACGGCCTGGTTGAGCCCGCGCAGTGCGACAGTAAAACGAGGCGCGCGCCGCCCTCGCACCTTGTGCCGGCGCAAGTCGCGCCGGGCCGGCGCTGCCTAAAGTGGCGGTCCAACGTCGTTCCTCGATTCGAGCACTCACCTTCAGCAGGAGAACATGCCATGTTCCGCCACATTCTTGTCCCGGTCGACGGCAGTGACCTCTCGGAACGCGCCATGCAAGCCAGCATCGCCCTGGCGCTGCAGCTTGGCGCGGCCATCACCGGCTTCGTCGCCGAGCCGATGATGCCCATGCCCTCGGGGCCACGGCCACGCGCCCGGCTCGACGATGCCGCCCGTGAACACGAGGCCATGACCAGCGCCCACGCAAACCAGGTGCTGGCGCGTTTCGCCGCCGCCGCGGCCGAGGCCGGCGTGTCCTTCGAGGGCTACCACGACCAGGTGCCGCGCGTCGACCGCGCCATCATCGAAGCCGCCGAGTCGCGCGGCTGCGACCTCATCGTGATGGTGACGCACGGCCGCGGCGCGTTCGGCGAGTTCCTGTTCGGCTCGCAGACGAAGGCCGTGCTCGCCGGCAGCAAGCTGCCGCTGCTCGTGCTGCACTGAGGCCCCGTCGGCCGGCGAGTCTGCGCTGGCGCTACCGGTGTTTGCACAGCGGCGAAGGCGTTCAGCCGACTTGCACCGCCTGGCCCTGCCTGTCGAACGGAATCAGGCCGGCCAGTTTGCCGTTGCGCACATCTTCCACCATGCGCTGCAAGGCGGCGTCGACCAGGCTTGGGGTCGGCGGCTGGCCGCCCTGGCCCGACATGGCGCCGGCGAACACCAACGCCCACGGCGGGCCCAGAGCGGCGGCCTCGGCCATCAGCGCCTTGAAGTCGGCCAGCGTGTGCGGGTCCTTGTCCACGCACATCAGCGGCGCCAGTTCACCGGATTCACCGGCCTCGAACTGGGCGCGCTGCGCGGCGCTGGCGCCTTCGGGCAGGCTGGCGCTGGCAAACACCAGCAGCAGACGCTGAGGCTCGGCTTGCTGGCGGGCGGCTTGGAGGATGTCGTCGAATGTACTGATATCCATGACACCGAGCTTATCCGCTATCGCCCGATTTGCCGTCGCCTGCTGCCAACTGGCCGCACTCGGCCGCACTCGGCGGCCGATCGATTGCCTCATTCCTTGAAGCGCTTCAAGGAAGTTCCCGAGCGGATTCGTAGGCTACATGGATCAACACCATTCCATTGGGAACCACCATGAGTCGAGGCTTCACCAGCCAGATGGCGCGCAACATCTTCTACGGCGGCACGATGTTCTTCGTGCTGCTGTTCGCGGTGCTGATCTTCGACACGGAGACGCGTATTCCCGCGCGTTCGAACGTCGCCGAACTCACGCCGGCCGTGGTGCGTGGCAAGCACCTCTGGGAAACGCGCAACTGCATCGGCTGCCACACGCTGCTCGGTGAAGGTGCCTACTTCGCGCCCGAACTCGGCAACGTGTACCAGCGGCGCGGGCCCGATTTCATCAAGATCTGGATCAAGGCACAGCCCACGCATGCCCCGGGGCGGCGCCAGATGCCGCAGTTCAACTTCAGCGAGGCGCAGCTCGAAGACCTGGTGCAGTTCCTCAAGTGGACCAACGGCATCAACACTGAAAAGTGGCCGCCGAACATCGAAGGCTGAAGGGAACATCATCATGAAATCCGCCACCCTCAAATACAGCTCGCAGTCGGTTTCGAAAATGTATTTCATCGCTGCTATCGGCCTGTTCGTCGGTCAGATCGTCTTCGGCATCACGCTGGGCCTGCAGTACCTGATCGGCGACCTGTTCTTCCCCGCGATCCCGTTCAACATCGCCCGCATGGTGCACACCAACCTGCTTATCGTGTGGCTGCTGATGGGTTTCATGGGCTCGGCCTACTACCTGATTCCGGAAGAAGCGGAGACCGAGCTCTATAGCCCGCTGTTCGCCAAGGTGCTGTTCTGGATCTACCTGGCGGCCGGCGCGGCCACCATCCTGGGCTACCTGCTGGTGCCCTACGCGACACTGGCGCAGATGACCGGGAATGACTTCCTGGCGACCATGGGGCGCGAGTTCCTCGAACAGCCCTTGCCCACCAAGGTCGGCATCGTCCTCGTTGCGCTCGGCTTCCTCTTCAACATCAGCATGACGGTTCTGAAGGGCAGGAAGACGGCCATCAGCCTGGTGCTGCTGACGGGCCTGTGGGGCCTGGCGCTGATGTTCCTCTTCAGCTTCGTCAACCCCGACAATCTGGTGCGCGACAAGTTGTACTGGTGGTTCGTCGTGCATCTGTGGGTCGAAGGCACCTGGGAGCTGATCCTGGGCGCGCTGCTGGCTTTTGTGCTGATCAAGACCACAGGGGTGGACCGCGAGGTCATCGACAAGTGGCTGTACCTGATCGTCACGATGGCGCTGATCACCGGCATCCTGGGCACCGGGCACCATTTCTTCTTCATCGGCCTGCCGGGTTACTGGCACTGGGTGGGGAGCGTGTTCGGCGCGCTCGAACCCATCCCTTTCTTCATGATGACGCTGTTCGCCTTCAACATGGTGCAGCGCCGCAAGCGCGAGCATCCCAACCAGGCGGCGGTGCTGTGGGCCGTGGGCACGGCCGTGATGGGCTTTCTGGGCGCGGGGTTGTGGGGCTTTCTGCACACGCTCAGCCCGATCAACTACTACACCCATGGCACGCAGATCACCGCGGCGCACGGCCACCTGGCCTTCTACGGCGCCTACGTGCTGGTGGTGATCGCGATGATCAGCTACGCCATGCCCATTCTGCGTGGCCGCGAGGCCAACCCCAGGCGCGCCCAGGCCTACGAGATGTGGAGCTTCTGGATCATGACCATCGGAATGGCCGTGATGGTGCTGGCGCTGACAGGCGCCGGCATCCTTCAGGTGTGGCTGCAGCGCATGCCCACCGAAGGCGCGATGGGTTTCATGGCCACGCAAGACCAGTTGCGCTTCTTCTACTGGGTGCGGGTCGGCGGCGGTGTGATGTTCCTCTGCGGCTTGCTGGTCTACCTGGCCAGCTTCTTCATTGGCCCGGCGGCCGATGAAGACGAGGTGCCCGCGCTGGTCGGCGGCCGCCTGCAGCGCGCCTGATCGGCACCGCGATGGAACATGTCAGCGCGCGGCAATTGGCGGCCATTCCCTTTTACGCCGAGCAGGGCGCTGAGTGCCGGCTGTTCGAACAGGTCCATGCCAGCCGCCTGCCGCTGCTGATCAAGGGTCCGACCGGCTGCGGCAAGACGCGTTTCGTCGAACACATGGCGGCGCGGCTGGGTCGCCCGCTCATTACGGTGAGTTGCCACGACGACCTGAGCGCCGCCGACCTGGTGGGGCGCCACCTCATCGTCGGCGGCGACACGGCATGGTGCGACGGCCCGCTGACCCGCGCTGTGCGCAGCGGTGCCATCTGCTATCTCGACGAAGTGGTCGAGGCGCGCAAGGACACCACCGTCGTGCTGCACCCTCTGGCCGACGACCGCCGCGTGCTGCCCATCGAGCGCACCGGCGAGTTGCTGTGCGCGGCAACCGGCTTCATGCTTGTCATCTCCTACAACCCGGGTTATCAGAATCTGCTGAAGGGCCTGAAACCAAGCACGCGCCAGCGTTTCGTGGCGCTGACGATGGGTTACCCGGCGCCGGATGTGGAGCGATCGATCGTCGAGGCCGAAGGCCGGTGCACGCCGGCCGTGGCGGCCCGCCTGGTGACGCTGGCGCAGGCGCTGCGCCGGCTCACCGAACACGACCTCGAAGAGACCGCCAGCACCCGCTTGCTGGTGATGGCCGCCAGGCTTTGCGCCGGCGGTTTGCCGCTGCGCACGGCCTGCCGCGCTGCCATCGTCGATGCGCTCACCGATGACGGCGATACCGCGGCGGCGCTGGCCGAAGTGGTGGAAGCGATGATCGGTGATGGCGACTGAGCACGGCGTGGCGCTGCTGACCGCTGGCGACCCTGCCCCCGCCCCCAATGCCCGGCGCCTGGTTCGCCTGCAGCGCTTGCGGCGTGCACTGCAGGCCGGCTTCTTCCTGCTCTTCCTGCTGGCGCCGGCGCTGAACCTTTTTCGCTTCGACCTCACCGAGACGCAGCTCTGGGTGCTGGGTTTTCGCTGGTCGCTCGGCATCGATGCCTTCGTGCGCGGCGAGGCCACCGCCACGCAGACGGCCATCGCCATCCTGCTGCGCGGCATCTTGCCGGTGGTGATGCTGGCGGTGGTCTTCCTGACCGTGGCGTACCACTATGGGCGGCTTTACTGCGGCTGGTTGTGCCCGCATTTCTCGCTGGTCGAGACACTGAACGACCTGCTGCACCGCGCCAGCGGCAAGCTCAGCGTCTGGGACCGCGGCGCCACGCAGCGTGGCGGCCGCGAGCCGCAGCGCCGCTGGTGGCCGCTCTTCGTGTTGTCTTGCGCCGTCTTCGGTTTCCTGTGGGCGATCACCTTGCTGACCTACCTGCTGCCGCCGGCCACGATCTGGGGCAACCTCGTGCATGGCACGCTGACGCCCAACCAGGCGCGTTTCATCGGCATCGCCAGCGGCGTGTTCACGCTCGAGTTTCTCTTTGCCCGGCACCTGTTCTGCCGCTTCGGCTGCGCCGTCGGCTTGTTCCAGAGCCTGGCCTGGATGGCCAACCCGAAGGCTCTGGTGATCGCCTTCGACCGCGGCCGCGCGCGTGATTGCCGAAGTTGCGCCACGAGCAAGGCGCCTGACGGTGCGGCCTGCGACAGCGCCTGCCCGATGCGCCTGACGCCAAGAAACATCAAGCGCCAGATGTTCGCCTGCGTGCAGTGCGGGCAGTGCATCACCGAGTGCGAAAGCTCGCATGCTGCGCAGCAGCGCGAGCCCAACCTGGAGTGGAAGGTCGGGCTCGATGCGGTGCGCGAGACGCTGCGCCAGCGCCGCCAGGAGTGAACCGGTGGAAGAGTGGATTGGCGAACGCTGGCACCGCCTGGTCACGAGGGCGGCCGAACGTTCCTTTGTGGCGCAGGGTGTCACGCTGGACTCGGTGCAACGGCCGGTCGGCCTGCTGTTCCGCGCGGCGGGCGGTGCGCCGGGCGTGCGCGTGGTGCCTGCCGGGCTGGCGCGCATCGGCGGCCCGCGAGGTTGGCTGCAGCGGCTGGCGGGCAGCGGCCTGCGGGCGGCGGTCAGCCGGCTCGACGGCGAGACGCTGGCGCTGCCACCCTTCATCGCGCTGTTCGACGACGCCGCGCTGAACCGCGACCTCTACCTGTGGCTGGCCGCGCTGGCGGCTGTCTTCGAGCCGCCGGGGCAAGGCTGGATCGCCGGCAACGTGGCTGCCACCGCGCAAGTGCTTGAACGCTGCCCGGGGCTGCGGCCGCGCTGGCAACGTCTGCTGGCCGCCC